>Ga0136633_1002417_pt1 | contig 12912 bp, 11 predicted proteins | sample AntDrymeUQ832206_2_FD_105494 | JGI IMG/M metagenome (GOLD analysis project Ga0136633, IMG submission 105494) | Polar desert sand microbial communities from Dry Valleys, Antarctica - metaG UQ83 (22.06) | ecosystem: Environmental > Terrestrial > Soil > Desert | place: Antarctica: Dry Valley... | reverse complement strand
GACAGGGATCAGACGCTTCACATGACACGCAAATTCTTCGGCACCGATGGCATTCGGGGCCGGACCAACCAGATGCCGATGACCGCCGAAATGGCGCTGCGCATCGGCCAGGCGGCGGGCGCGCATTTTCTGCGCGGCGACCATCGCCACAGCGTCGTGATCGGCAAGGACACGCGCCTGTCCGGCTATATGATGGAAACCGCTTTGGTCGCGGGCTTCACCAGCGTCGGCATGGACGTGGTGATGGTCGGGCCGGTGCCGACGCCCGCGGTGGCGATGCTGACGCCGTCGATGCGCGCCGATCTCGGCGTGATGATCTCGGCCAGCCACAACAAATATGTCGACAACGGCATCAAGCTCTTCGGTCCCGACGGCTACAAGCTTTCGGACGAGGATGAGATGGCGATCGAGACACTGCTCGCCCATCCGCCGCAGCTCGTCGCGGCGGAGCGGATCGGCCGGTCGAAGCGAATCGACGATGCCAAGGGGCGCTATATCCACGCCGTGAAGCTGACCTTGCCGTCGCGGCTGAGGCTCGACGGGCTCAAGGTGGTGATCGATTGCGCCCACGGCGCGGCCTACCAGGTCGCCCCATCGGCGCTTTGGGAATTGGGCGCCGAGGTGATCGCGATCGGCGTTTCGCCCAACGGCACGAATATCAACGAGGCCTGCGGCTCGACCGACACGGCTTTGCTTCGCCGCACCGTCGTGGATTCGGGCGCGGACATCGGCATCGCCCTTGATGGCGACGCCGACCGGCTGATCGTCGTCGATGAGAAGGGCCAAGTGATCGACGGCGACCAACTGATGGCGCTGATCGGCTCGTCCTGGGCGCAGCGTGGCAAGCTCAATGGGGAGGGCGTCGTCGCGACCGTGATGTCGAACCTGGGGCTGGAGCGCTTTCTGGCGGGCCGGGGCCTGAAGCTCGTACGCACCCAGGTTGGCGATCGCTATGTGCTTGAGGCGATGCGGGCTGGCGGCTTCAATGTCGGCGGCGAGCAATCCGGGCACATCATCCTCACAGATCATGGCAAAACCGGCGACGGGCTGGTCGCGGCGCTACAGGTGCTCGCCGAGCTGGTGCAGACGGGCAAGCCGGCGAGCGAAGTTCTGAATCTGTTCACCCCGCTGCCGCAATTGCTGAAGAATGTCCGCTTCGAAGGTGGGGCACCGCTGGATGCCGAAAGCGTCAAGGCGGCGATCGCCGACGGTGAGGCGCGACTCGGCAAGAGCGGCCGGCTGGTGATTCGCAAATCGGGCACCGAGCCCTTGATCCGGGTGATGGCCGAGGGCGAGGACGACACGCTGGTGACCGAAGTGGTCGATACGATCTGTGAAGCTGTGAGGACGGCCTGATGCTGCAAATGAGACCTGATTGCGAACGCTGCGGCCGCGATTTGCCGGCCGACAAGCATGGCGCCTTCATCTGCTCGTTCGAATGCACATTCTGCGACACCTGCACCGACAAGATGGAGGAGCGCTGCCCGAATTGCGGCGGCGATCTGCTCGAGCGTCCGATGCGCACCGGCGCGGCGCTAGAAAGAAATCCGGCTTCGACGGAGCGCAAGGGCCCGAAGTGAACGCGGTTCCGCGCATCCTCATCATCGCCGGCTCCGACAGCGGCGGCGGCGCGGGGATTCAGGCGGACATCAAGACCGTCACCATGCTCGGCGGCCACGCAATGACGGCGATTACCGCGATCACTGCGCAGAACACTCTGGGCGTGCGCGCCATTCATCTCGTTCCACCCGAAATGGTCGTTGCGCAGATCGATGCGGTGGCGAGCGACATCGGCGTAGACGCAATCAAGATCGGCATGCTGGGTTCGCCGGAGATCGCGGCGGCCGTGGCGGACCGGCTTGAGGGGTTCGGTGTCCCGATCGTGTTCGATCCGGTCATGGTGGCGACCAGCGGTGCGGCGCTGGCGGACGCCGCGACGATCGCTTCATTCGAGCGGCTGATGGGAATGGCCAGCATCGTCACCCCCAACCTCCCCGAACTGGCAGCGCTCGGTGGCGAGGAGGCGGTGTTGGCACATGGCTGCCATCTGGTCGCCAAGGGCGGCCATGCCGAGGGCAATTGGATCGTCGACCGGCTGCTCTCGCCGAGCGGCGAGATCGCGCGGATGGAGGCGAAGCGCTTCGACACCGGTGACACGCACGGTACCGGATGCACCTTCGCGAGCGTGCTGGCGACCGGGCTTGGAGCGGGCCTGCCGATCAAGGACGCGTTCGTTCAGGCGATCCGCTTCGTGCGCATCGCGATCCTGTCGGCGCCGGGTCTGGGCGAGGGGGCGGGGCCGATCGGCCACCATCTCGGCGTCGTGCCGTTCGACGAGATCGAGGGAAATACGTTCGAGACCCGGGATGACTGACTGCAGGAATTTCCGTTCGTCATCCCGGACTTGATCCGGGATCCGCTTGCTTTGCTCACCTCCAAGGACGAAGGCGAGTGCCATTGTCAGATCGTTGTGTCCCCCGGACACGGCTGAGCAGTTTGGGGACTGCTCACCTGACAATCAAGTCCGGCATGACGATCTGTTTTTCCACAGTTTTCGCTAGAAGCCGCTGGCTCGATGACTAGGCAAAGACTAGCCTTGTTTCATGCCTCGGCCCTGCTTCAAGCTCGAGAAAATTCATCCGACGCCGCTCGCCGGCGTTGACGAAGCCGGTTGCGCGCCGCTCGCCGGGCCGGTCGTCGCCGCCGCGGTGATCCTCGATCGCGAACATTTCCCGCGCGGCATTGATGACAGCAAGGCGCTCCCCAAGGCGGCGCGCGAGGCGATCTGCGCGCGGCTGCGCAAGGTCGCGGTGGTGGGCGTCGGCATGGCTTCGGTCGAAGAGATCGATACGCTCAACATCTATTGGGCGCGGATGCTGGCGATGAGCCGGGCGGTGGACGCGCTTGGACTCGATCCGGCGATGGTGCTGGTCGACGGCAATCGCTGCCCGCGCTGGGAGCGGCCGAGCCTCGCCATCGTCGCCGGCGACGCGAAATGCCGCTCCATCGCCGCCGCCTCGATCGTCGCCAAGGTGACGCGCGATGCGATGATGCTGGAATTTTCACGCGATTTTCCCGGCTATGGCTGGGAGAGGAACCAGGGCTATCCGACGCCCGAGCATCAGCGTGCCCTGCGTGCGCTCGGCCCGACCCCGCTCCATCGTCGCAGCTTCGCCCCGGTCCGGCAGTCGCTGCTGGATTTTCCGGCTTGAGTCTTTCGCGCCACACTACAGCCGGTTGAGTCCGGCTCGGCCGCCGTGCCACAACATCTAGCAGGGACTCGCTACGTTCCCGCACCTTTCAACGCGGCGTTAACCATATCGTGCAAGACCCTGATCTTGACCGGGGAGTTCCGCTGACTCACCATGCGGCCTCAAGCTGGGGGGCGATGAAGAATGAGCGTGATGGGGCGTCTGGGGACTGTGCGTCCCGTCGTCACGGGACCGACGCCGGGCCTTCCGCTCGGCCAGATCCTGAGGGACGATTGCGTGGCCGCGATGGCGCGCCTGCCCGATGCCTGCGTCGACATGGTCTTCGCCGATCCGCCCTATAATCTCCAGCTCGGCGGCGAATTGTTCCGGCCCGAGGGCGGTCGTGTCGATGCTGTCGATGACGATTGGGACAAGTTCGACACGTTCGAAAGCTATGACGCCTTCACCCGCGCCTGGCTCAAGGAAGCGCGGCGCATCCTGAAGCCCAACGGCACGCTCTGGGTGATCGGCTCCTACCACAATATCTTCCGCGTCGGCGCGGCGCTGCAGGATGCCGGCTATTGGATCCTGAACGACATTATCTGGCGCAAGACCAACCCGATGCCGAACTTCCGCGGCACCCGCTTCACCAATGCGCATGAGACGATGATCTGGGCGAGTCGCTCCGAGGACAGCCGCTACACCTTCAATTATCGCACGATGAAGGCGCTGAACGACGATCTGCAGATGCGCTCGGACTGGGTGATCCCGATCTGCGCGGGGGCCGAACGCGAGAAGACTGACGGGGTGAAGTCGCACCCCACGCAGAAGCCCGAGGCCCTTCTCTACCGGGTGCTGCTTGCCTCGACCAACAAGGGCGATGTCGTCCTCGATCCCTTTTTCGGCACCGGTACGACGGGCGCGGTGGCGCGGCGGCTGGGGCGCGAGTGGATCGGCATCGAGCGCGAGAGCCGCTACATCAAGGTCGCCAACGAGCGGATCGCCTCGACTTTGCCGCTCGATGAGAGCGCGATGCGCGTGATGAAAAGCCCGCGCAGCGCGCCCAAGGTTCCGTTCGGGGCGCTCGTCGAGAACGGGCTGGTCCCTCCCGGCGCGACTTTGACCGATGCGAAGCGCCGCTGGCGGGCGCAGGTGCTGGCGGATGGGACGCTGGAGCTGGCGGGCACGCAAGGCTCGATCCACAAGATCGGCGCCGGGGTGCAGAACGCGCCGTCCTGCAATGGCTGGACCTTCTGGCACGTCGAGGCTGGCGAAGGGCTGGTGCTGCTCGATACGCTCAGGCAGAGCTATATCGCCGCGATGGTGTGATGCACTGAAAGTCGATGACTGACGCAATCTATCTCCGTCCCGCCGGCTTTGTCGATGCGCCCTTCGGGCATGACGGCAAGGTCGCGCGGTTGGCCGGCGGGCTTGCCTGGTTCTCGGCGGTGGAGATTGTTACCGATACGGGCGCGGAGCTGGTCCAGGTCGAGGGGATCGAGGCCCGGCTAGACGAGCGCGTCCGCCTGGTCTGGGCCAATCTCGTCGCGCCGCGGCCCCCGCTGATGCTCGGCGAGCGCGTCATCCGCTTCGATCAGCCGCAGGTCGTCGGCATCGTCAATGTGACGCCGGACAGCTTTTCGGGCGATGGCAGCGCCGCCGATCTCGAAGCCGCGATCACTTCAGGTCACGCAATGGCTTCGGCGGGCGCGGCGATCGTCGATGTCGGCGGTGAATCCACCCGCCCGGGCGCGAAAGCTGTCTGGGACGGCGACGAGATCGCGCGGATCGAGCCAGTCGTGCGGCAATTGGCAGCGGGCGGCACCGCCGTCTCGATCGACACCCGCAAAGCGACGGTGATGGAGGCGGCGCTCGGCGCCGGGGCGCGGCTGATCAACGATGTGTCGGCGCTGACCTGGGATCCGAATGCAGCGGGCGTCGTCGCCGCGGCGGGCTGTCCCATCGTCCTGATGCACCATAAGGGCGCGCCCGAGACGATGCAGGACGACCCGCATTACGATCGCCCCGTTTTGCTCGAAGTCTATGACTGGCTGAGCAAACGAATCGACGCGGCAGTCGCGGCGGGGATCGATCGGTCGCGGATCATCGTCGATCCCGGTTTCGGCTTTGGCAAGACGGTGCGCCACAATCTCCAACTGATGAACGGCCTTGCCATGCTGCACGGCCTTGGTTGCCCGCTCATGCTCGGCGCCAGCCGCAAGCGCACGATCGGCGCAATCTCGAACGAGGCGCCGGTGGATCAGCGCCTGGCCGGCTCGCTGACCTTCGCGCTCAAGGCGGCGGAGCAGGGTGCGCAAATGCTCCGCGTCCACGACGTGGCGGAGACGGTTCAGGCGCTGCGCGTCTGGCGGGGCCTGCGCGACGCGGCGCTGACGCCGGAGCCGTCACGCCCGTAAACATCCGGCAGGAAAGCGACGCCGTCGCGCATCGGCAAAGCGGTGAAATAGCCGATATAGACCGGCACCGGCTCCGGCAAATCGACGCGCTGCTCGGGTGTCCCGTCTGGCCGCGGCGTCCGGCCAGCGAAGAGCCAGCGCTCGAGCCGGCCCGCATCCTCAAGCCGCACGCAGCCGGAGCTTTGCCGCCGGTCCGCGCCCGCGAAGAGCTCGCGCAGCGGCGTGTCGTGGAGATAGACACCGAGATCGTTGGGCAGCATGAATTTCACGCGCCCCATCATATTATGCGCCCCGGGCGTCTGCCGCAGGTTGACCAGCCGCCGTCCGGAAGCGACCGCGCGCCAATCGACCTGGGCCGGATCGAGCCGCCGCGCGCCCGGCGACCAGTCCGACAGCACTTCGAGCCGCTCGGCGGCGATGGCGCGCGCGCCGCCGCGCGCGCGCTGGCGGATCAGATCGGGCGGCAGGTTCCAATAGGGATTGAGCGCGGCATAGCGGATCAGTCCGGCCAGGGCCGGGGTCTGCATGCTGTTCTTGCCGACGATCACGCGCATCCGATCGACGATCCGCCCGTCCTCGATCATCCACAATTGCGCCGAGGCCGCGTCGACGAGGACGTAGCGGCCGGCGCGGGCGGGAATATCGCGGGCGCGCTGGATATTGGCCTCGATCGTCCGCCGCTGCGCGGGATCGCGGGCCGTCGCGAGCGCTCGGCGCAAGCCGTCGAACACGGGATTGATGCGGTCGACAAGGTCGAGGTGGCGGGCCAGCGAAGGTGTGGCGGCGACCTCGTCGAGCAAAGTGCGTGCCGATTGCGCGGCCGGCGCGAGGCCTTCGTCAATGTAGCGCATCGTCGCGCGGGCCGGCGGCCGGTGATGACCCTGCACGAACGCGACAAAAGCACGGCTGAGCAGCAGATCGGCCCGCGTCAGCCGGTGGGGATCGCCATTCCGGGCGGCAGCGAGCGCGGCGCGCAAGTCCGCACTGTCGGCCGTCGTTCCGGTCAGCATCTCGACCAGGCGTGCCGCCTCCGGTCGAAGCGCGCCATCTTGGATCCAGAGCGGCTGGAAATCGCGGTCACGGTAAAAGGCGGCGATCTCCTCGCCGACATCGAGCGGCGCGAGCGCGGGGCGTGGGGCCGAGCGGGCGGCGGCGTCGCTCGGCATCCAGCTCCCGATCGGCAGCAGGAGCGCAAAGGCTCCGGCCAGCGCGAGGGCGCGAAGGAGGCGGACGGGACGCGACATGGCCGCCCTTAGGCGCGTGCGCCCACTCGCTTCAACCGCTCGAGGGGCCTGCGAAAGCGGCTGTCCCGCTCCTGCACAGCGGCTCGGCGGAGGTTACGAGGCTTGCGACGGCCCAGGCACTTTGTGCGCGCCGTCGAACGGCACGATCTTTAGTGCGTCGAGATCGATATCCTCTGCGCAGCGCAGATTGATCTCCACCATCGGCCCGTTCGGCCCTTGCCCCTCGGCAAACGGCGCGCAGCCGCAGGCGTTGCAGAAATGGAGGCCGAGATTGCCGCTGTTCCAGCGATAGGTGGTCAGCGCGCCGCGCGAGGTTTCAAGTGTGAACTTGTCGGCGGCGGTGAAATGGTGGAGCGAACCGCGTCTGCGGCAAAGCGAGCAATTGCATTCCATTGCCTCGGTCGGCTGATCCTCGTCCGCCGTGTAGCGGATCGCGCCGCAGTGACAGCTTCCCTTGAACGGCATCAGCGCAACCTCCTTACAATGAATAGCCGCCATCGCTGACGAGGCAGGCACCGGTGATATAGGCCGCTTCGTCCGACAAGAGGAAGGCGACTTGGGCGGCGATCTCTTCGGGTTGGGAGTAGCGGCCTAGCGGCGTCGCCATCGCCGCCATGGCCTGGTAGGCCGCCGCTTCACTCCCCTTTTTCGCCACCAGTTCCTCGAAGAACGGCATCTGGCTCCAGATCGGCGTCTCGACACCGCCCGGCGCGATCGCGTTGACGCGAATGTTGGCACCAGCGCCTTCCTTGGCAGCAATCTTGGCGAGGTGGATGACTGCCGCCTTGGACGCGCCGTAAGCGGCGATGCCGGGCTCGGCCTTCACGCCCGCGGCCGAAGCGGTGAGCACGATCGCGCCGCCGCTGCCACCGGCGCGGATCGCGCGCATCGCCGCCTGGAGGGTGAGAAAAGCGCCGTCGAGATTGATCGCCATGACCCGCCGCCATTCGGCGAATTCGAGTGCTTCGATCTCGCCGCCCGCGCCGATCCCCGCATTGACGAAGGCGTGGGTCAGGCCGGTGAGATCCGCTTGCGCCCACATCGCATCGTCGCCGACGTCGCCGATCATCATCTGCCTCTCGCAGGGCAAGGTGAAGCCGAAGTCGCGCAACTTTTCTTCCTCGCGATCGACGAGGATAAGCTTCTTCGCGCCGGCTTGCGCCAGGCGGCTCGCGACCGCCGCGCCAATGCCGGAAGCGGCGCCGGTGATCAGCGCGATCATGTCAGGAGATGATGCCATGCGGCTGCCTAGCCGCGCTGGCCGCTCGCGTCACCCCGATCTGGAGCAATTTTTCAGGGCGTCCGCGTCGTCGTAGGGGCCGGCGCGCGCTCGCGTTCGGCGATATAGGCCATGATCTCCTCATCCAGCACCGACAGAGGCACCGAGCCGAGGTTGAGGATCGCATCATGGAAGGTGCGCTGGTCGAAGCGCGCGCCGAGCCGCCGCTCCGCCTCGCGCCTCAGCCGCCGGATCTGCAATTCGCCGAGCTTGTAGGCGACGGCCTGGCCGGGCCAGGAGATGTAGCGGTCGATTTCGTTGACGATCTCCAGCTCCGACATCGCGGTATTGTCGCGCAGATAGGCGAGCGCCCGGTCGCGGCTCCAGCCGAAGCTGTGGATGCCGGTGTCGATCACGAGCCGGGTCGCGCGCCACATCTCATAGGTCAGCCGCCCGAAATCCTCATAGGGCGTGCGATAGATGCCCATGATCGTGCCGAGCCATTCGGTGTAGAGGCCCCAACCCTCGCCATAGCCCGAGAAATAGGTCTGCTGGCGGAATTCGGGGCGGTTCGGCCCCTCCAGCGCCAGCGCCGCCTGGAAGCTGTGGCCCGGCGTGCATTCGTGCAGGGCGAGAGCGGGGATGTTGTAGAGCGGGCGGGCAGGCAGATTGTAGGTGTTGAACATGCAATTTTCGAGGCCGCCGCGCCCGCCGGTATAGATGGGCGCGATCGCGTCCGGGACGGGCACGATGCCGTGGCGGAAGCGGGGGAGATGGCCAAAGGTCTCGCCGAGCTGGCCATTGGCGCGGGCGACGACATAGGAAGCGACGCCCATCAATTGCTCGGGCGTCGTCGCGTAAAATTGCGGATCGGTGCGCAGGAAATGGATGAAGGCGGCGAAATCGCCGGTGAAGTTCGCCCGGCGCATTACAATTTCCATCTCGGCGCGGATGCGCGCGACTTCGCTGAGGCCGGTATCGTGGATCTGGCGTGCCGTCAGGTCGAGCGTCGAGAAGCGGCGGATCTGCTCCTGATAAAAAGCCTGGCCGTCCGGCATGTCCGACGCGCCGATCGTCGTCCGGGCGCGCGTCATATAATCTTCGCGGAAGAAGCGGAGCAGGTCGCGATAGGCGGGCAAAGCCGCCTCGCGCATTGCCGCCAGCCCCTCGGCGCGCAGCCGCGTCTGATCGTCGGCCGGGATGCTCGTCGGCATTCGGCGGAACGGCGCGTAAAGCGGGTTCTCCTCGCTGTCGGCGGTGAAGGGGACGATGGTCGCGTCGCGCCCGGTCAGGGTAACGCGCGGCACCGAATAGCCCCGCGCGAGGCCGGTGCGCATATTGGCGACATGCTCGCCGAAATAGCGCGGCATGTCGCGCAGGCGCCCGATATAGCGACGATATTCCTCCGCATTGGCGAAACCCGACGACGGCGCGAGATAGGTCCAGAAGAAACTGTCGGAGTTGAAGGGCGCCTCATAGGTGCGCCAGCGGACGTCGCCGATTTGCTCGAGCAATGTGGTGCGGAAGACGGCGGCGTTGATCCTTTCCTCGCCCGACAGCTCGGCGACCGGGATCGCATCGAGCTCGCGCAAGGCATTTTCCCAGTAAGTGCGGCGCGCCTGCTGCGAGGCGGCATCGACGCGGGGATAATGATCGGCGAGCGCCCCTTGTCCGCCACCCCCCAGCCGCCCGTCCTGCTCGCGCCGCCACGCCCATTCCGCCTCGTAGAGGCGGCGCAGGCGCCGATCGGCCGCGCTCGGGGCCGGGGCCGCCGGAGCTACGGTCGCGGCGGGCGGCTGGGCAGGTGCGACCGCCGCGGCCGAAAGGCACAGGCCGGCGAGGGCGGAACGAGCGAGCAAGGACATGAAAGCTCCGGAAGTTCAGGGCGTTATATGCCGGTGACGGGGCGATTCTGCGCGGCGAGGCTGCGCGAGCGGCTATAGGCGAAATAGACGACGAGCCCGATCGCGTTCCAGATCACGAAGCGGATCAAAGTCGGCACCGGTAGGCTGAACATAAGGTACAGACAGCCGATTATCGTCAGCGTCCCGATCAGATAAGGCGCCGGGCATTTGAAGACGCGGGGCAGATCGGGCCGGGTCCGGCGCAACACCATCATGCAGGCGCCGACCGCGATGAAGGCGGCGAGCGTGCCGGCATTGGCAAGCTCGGCGATCTGGGCGAGCGGGAAGAAGCCCGCGACGAGAGCAACCGCGACGCCGGTAATTGCCGTCATCAACGCAGGCGTGCCGCTGCGCGGGCTGACCCGGCTGAAGGCGCGGGGCAGCAGGCCGTCGCGCGCCATCACAAAGAAGATGCGGCTCTGCCCGTACATCATCACCAGGATCACCGACGGCAAGGCGATGAGCGCGGCGATCGCCACCGCCCAGGCGGCGAAGGGCTGATCGAGCATGCGCAGCACCAGCGCCAGCGGCTCGGAGGAATCGCCGAGCTGGCGATAGTCCAGCGCGCCGACCGCGGCCAAGGCGACGAGCATGTAGATGATCGTGCAGATCGCCATCGATCCGATGATGCCGATGGTGAGGTCGCGGCCCGGATTCTTCGCTTCCTCGGCAGAGGTCGCGACCGCGTCGAAGCCGTAAAAGGCAAAGAAGACGATCGCCGCCGCCGCCATCACGCCCCTCGTCGTCCCTTCCGCATCGACGGTGCTGCCGAAGCCATAGGGCATGAAAGGCGTGAAATTGGCGGCGTTGAAGGCCGGAAGCGCAAGGGCGACGAAGGCGGCGAGGGCGGTCAGCTTGATGATGACGAGGATGATGTTGAGCGTCGCGCTCTCCTTCGTGCCGGCGATCAGCATGCCCGCGACGGCGAGCGAGACCAGCACGGCGGGGAGGTTGATCAGGCCGGGGTTTTCGGGGGCGAAGGGGCCCGCGAGCAAGGCCGTCGGCAGGTCCACGCCCAAGGATTGCAGCCAGCCAACGAGATAGCCTGCCCAGCCGACCGCGACGGCACTACAGGCGACCGAATATTCGAGGATGAGGCTCCAGCCGATCACCCAGGCGAGCGTCTCGCCGGCGACGGAATAGGTGTAGGTATAGGCGCTGCCGGAGGTCGGGATCAAAGTCGCCAGCTCGGCATAAGCGAGGGCCGCGCAGGCGCAGACCGCGCCGGCGATCATGAAGGCCAGCATCACCGCCGGGCCGGCGCGATCGGCGCCGACGCCCGTCAGCGTGTAGATGCCGGTGCCGACGATGGCGCCGACGCCCAAGGCGACGAGATGCGGCCAGCTCAGGGATTTACGCAGGCGGTGATGCTCCGCGACGGCGTTTTCCGGATCGATCGGCTTGAGCGGGCCCATCCACGATTGCGCCATGCGTTCTTCCCCCTGATTCTTCTGCTTTATGACAGTGCGAGCTGCCGCTCTAAATCATCCAGCGTCTGGCGGATATGCCCCGTGAGCAACGCGGCGACCTTCGCGCCGTCGCGCTCCAGCCAGGCCTCGATCAGCGCGCGGTGCTCCTCATTGGCGCGTTCGTCGCGGCCGAGCGGCTCGAGATGCTTGCGCACATAGCGCTCCGACAGGATGTGCAACCGCTCGATGATGGCGAGGGTGACGGGCCACCGCGCCGGGCGGACCAGAGCGAGGTGGAAAGCGCGGTTGAGAATGCCGACGCTCGCACCATGCGACTGCGTCGCCTTGTCGAGCGCGGCAAGTGCCTGCCGCGCTGCCGCCTGCTCGGCCTTGGTGGCGCGGGTCGCGGCAAGCACCGCCGCCTCGGGTTCCAGCTTCAGCCGAAGCGCGTAGACCTCGCCCGCTTCCGCGGCGCTGAGCGCGCAGACGAAATAGCCGCGATTGGCTTCCGAGCGCAGCAGGCCTTCCTGCTCGAGCCGCGCCATCGCCTCGCGCAGCGGAATCTTGCTGACGCCGAGCTCGGCGGCGAGCGCGTCCTGGCGCACCGGCATGTGCGTCGGTACCGCGCCCGAGAGGATGCGCTCGCGCAGAGCGTCGGCGAGGCCGCTGCTCATGTCACCGAAAAGCCGGCATGGAACGGGTCGTCGCTGTCGATCCAGATGGTGTTGAAGCCGGTGGCGATTGCGGAGCCGGTGATCGAGGGGATGATGGCGGGGATGTCGCCGACAATCGTCTCGGCCTCGACGCGGCCGGTGAAGCGGCTTCCGATGTAGGATTCGTGGACGTAAAAGTCGCCGACCTTGAGGCGGCCATTGGCGGCGAGGTGGGCCAAGCGGGCCGAGGTGCCGGTGCCGCAAGGGCTTCGATCGATCGCGCGCTCGCCATAGAAGACCGCGCTGCGTCCGTCCGCGCCGTCCGTCTTGGGTGTGTCTGCCCAGAGCAGATGGGTGACGCCCCGGATCGTGGGGTCGAGCGGGTGAACCGGCTCGACCTCCGCGCGCAGCAGGGTGCGAATCCCGCGGCTCAACTCGATGATCCGCGCCGCGCCGACGTCGTCGAGGCCGGAATAGCCGCCCTGCGGCTCGATGATGCCGTAGAAATTGCCGCCATAAGCAATGTCGATACTGAGCGGGCCAAGCCCGGGCGCATCGATCTCCACACCGCGCGCGGCGACGAAGGAGGCGACGTTGCGGATGGTGACCGAGGTCACCTTGTCGCCGTCGCGCGCATAAGCGATCTCGATATCGCCGGCAGGAACCTCGATCTTCAACCGTCCCGGCACGCGCGGCTGGATTAGGCCGTGCTCCAGCGCGAACGTGACAATACCGATCGTGCCATGGCCGCACATCGGCAGGCAGCCACTCGTCTCCATGAAGAGGATGCCGCAATCGGCGTCCGGGCTGCAGGGCGGGTAGAGGAAGCCGCCCGACATCATGTCATGGCCGCGCGGCTCGAAACACAGGCCGCT
>Ga0136633_1002416_pt1 | contig 12915 bp, 9 predicted proteins | sample AntDrymeUQ832206_2_FD_105494 | JGI IMG/M metagenome (GOLD analysis project Ga0136633, IMG submission 105494) | Polar desert sand microbial communities from Dry Valleys, Antarctica - metaG UQ83 (22.06) | ecosystem: Environmental > Terrestrial > Soil > Desert | place: Antarctica: Dry Valley... | reverse complement strand
TCCGCCAGCTCCTCTGTAGTCAGACGTGAAAGACTCTTCATGACAGCAACTTACGGGTGACCTCAGACAGTTCCGGAGTCCCGAACGGCCAGGTTCCGGGCAGGCACGGGAGGTGCTGCCGGGCATGTCGCTCGGCTACCTGCAACCACCCTTCTCGCGAGTACATGCCGTCCCGAATGGCTGTCGCTGGCCACGGCACATCCGCTCTTGCCGCGGATCGAGTAAGCGTGTGCAGCGGTGTGCCTCGGCACCCTTGTGCCGTGGTTTGCCCTGCGCAGAGCCGGTACTGGGTGGCTGCTTGGCGAGGTTGGGGTCCTCGGCATCAGTGTTCGGTCTGCACAGCCGTCTTGTGCGCGACCGGACCTGGGAGTCCGTACCACCGTCGGAGGTGGTCATTGAGGTCGTCTTGGTCGTGGCCGACCCATGCCACGTGACCGTCGGGACGTAGCAGTGCCGCGGGCACGTCGAGCTTCGCGTCCTCGTCGGCGAGGTGCCGGACGCGGGCTGCGTAGCCGGGCGCGGACAGTCGCCCCGTGCGGTCGAGCAGGACTCCGCGACCGTCGCGCATCAGCTCGTAGAGCCGTCCCTGCTGCAGCCCCATGTCTCGCGCTCGGCGGCCGATCAGGTCGTGTCCGTCGCCGAAGTCGTAGCGGATGTCGAGTGCAGAGTTCTTGGCGATCAGGTGGCGCTGCACGTCCTCGAGGTCCATGAGCTCGGACAGCAGTCGGCGTACCGCCTGCGGGCCGGGCTCGTGCGACAGCAGCTCCATCTGCGCCCGCGTGCTGTCCAGCACCGCCGCGGCAACGGGGTGCCGCTCGTCGTGGTAGCTGTCCAGCAGGTCGTCAGGTGCCCACCCCTCTACGTGCCCAGCGAGCTTCCAGCCCAGGTTGAAGGCGTCCTGCAGACCCAGGTTGAGCCCCTGCCCCCCGACCGGCGGGTGGACATGCGCCGCGTCCCCCGCCAGCAGCACCCGGCCGGAGCGGTAGCGGTCCACCAGTCGCGTGCTGTCACCGAAGCGGGACAGCCACCGGGGCGAGTGCACCCCGAAGTCGGTGCCGGCCCACCGCCGCAGCTGGCGCTTGAAGTCGTCCAGGCTCGGCGGGACCGATCGGTCCTCAGCGACGCCGTCGGCCGGCACGAGGACCCGGTACCGGCCGTCCTCCAACGGCCCGGCCCCGAACCGGAGCTGGGTGGTGCGGACGTCGGCCACGGTCGCGGCCAGCTGCTCCGGCGCGACTCCCACGTTCATCTCACCGATCAGCGTGTCGACCCGGGTCGGCTCGCCGGGGAAGCCGACGCCGAGCAGCTTGCGCACGGTGCTGCGCCCGCCGTCGCAGCCGACGAGGTACTGCGACCGCAGGCTCGTGCCGTCGGCCAGACGGGCGGTCACCCCGCGGTCGTCCTGGACCAGCCCGACCAGGGCGCATCCTCGCCGGAGCACCGCTCCGAGCTCGGCGGCGCGCTCCTCGAGCAGCCGGTCGGTGACGGTCTGCGGGATGCCCAGGACGTACGGGTGAGTGGTGTTCAGGCTCTCCGGGGGCAGCGGCGGCTTGCCGATCTGCGCGAAGGTCCCGCCCAGCGGGTACTGCCGGCCCAGCGCGAGGAACCGGTCCGCCAGGCCCCGCTGGTCGAGCACCTCGACGCTGCGCGGGTGCAGGCCGAGCGACCGTACGTAGCTGACCGGCTCGAGCTCCCTCTCGAGCACCAGCACCTGGACCCCGCGCAGGCGCAGCTCGCTGGCCAGCATCAGGCCGGTCGGGCCGCCCCCCACGACGATCACGTCGAACTGCACAGCCGCCTCCCTGCGTCGGTGGCTCAGGCCGGCGACTGTGCAGGACGACCCGGGTCTTGCCGCAAGCCCCCCAGTCCCGTAGAACATGAGGTGGAAGACAGCCGCCACCGCGCAGGCCGCACGAGACGCCGAGTTCCACTCCGCGGATGACCTGCGAAGCACGACTGGCGAACGGCGCCAAGCGGTCGGCGGTCGGGAGTGTGCCAAAGATGTGCGAAAGCGGACCCCCGACGGGGGCCCGCTCTCGCAAACGTGCAGCTCAGAGGCGGTGCCGGGGTGTCCGGCACCGGTGGTGGCTAGATGTCGTAGAAGTGGCGAACCACGGTCAGCGGCATCGTCGAGTTGTGCCGCCACCCACCCTGACCTGCAAGGACAGGCCGTGGCCTCTCTCGACCGCTCTGCGCAGTTCTCGCCAACGAGTGCACCGAATGTGCACCGTGGACCGCCTGTCGGCGTGGCGTCCTGGCCGAGTCTCGTGGGCTCGAGACCGACGCCGCGCCGTGACGCTCCGTGGTAAGTGCCCGCCTGGGCGTCGCGCGCCCTCGGTTACACGCAGGTCCTTACGTGAGGGCCGACCGAGGCTCGTCACGCCATGGACAGGAAAAGCTTCTCCAGCGGTGGCGGTAAGCAGTGCGTCCCAGGGACGGTCGAGGAGCAGGGCCGCGCCGGCCCCGTAGGCGAGCGCGAGGGCTAGCGTGCCAACGACGCCGTAGGTGCGGCCGAGTGCGCGGAAGAACGCCACCTCCGCGCCCGGATCGAGCGTTCGGGTCGCGACCCGCGGAACGACCGCTATGGCAACCAGACCGCCTACCCACACGCTGGTGGCGAGGATCTCCAGGCCAGAGTCATCCGAGCTCATCAGCGGGCCTGCCGATCTCCGGTGCCGACTGCAGAGCAGTGTCGCAAGCGGCCCGGCCTGGCCGGACCCGGCGCCGTCTACCCGGTGCTACGTCGAGTCGGGCATCAGCGGTGCTTGGCCACAGTCAGCAGGACAGCGGCGGTCTCCAGCGCCTCGAGGGTGTGCGGCGCGTCCGGCACGACAATCAGGTCCCCGGGCGAACCTTCCCAGGACGTGTCTCCCGCGGCGAGCCGCACGCGGCCGTGCAGGACGTGGACGGTGGCTTCTCCTGGGTTCTCGTGCTCGTTGAGCATCTGCCCGGTCATCATGGCGATCATGGTCTGGCGGAGCACGTGCTCGGGCCCCCTAGACGGTGGAGGCGCTACGTCCGCTCGACGCGTTCTGCGCCAGGCTGAGCTGCTGGCGCACCAGGGCGGTGAACGACGTCTTCTCCATGGGAGCTCCTTGGGGCGTTCCTGAGGCTGGCCTATGGAGGCCTATGCCATGTTCTGGTCTCTAGATCGATTTTCGGCAGCCGAAGAACTCGTGGTCCTGGTTGTAGCCGCCGTGGCCGCCGCCGACCTCGGAGTAGGTGGGCGACGAACTCCACGCCGTTGAGCCACATCACCAGCTTGAACCCGAGCTGGGTCTCGTGAACAACCAGTACGCGATGGGCACCGCCACCGTCGGCAGCAACCCCTCCAGGACGAGGGCCCACGGTCACCCCGACGGCCAGCAGGAACCCGTCCTGCGGGTCGACCCCTAGGCCGGTGGCGAGCAGGAAGAACACGGCCCCGACGGCGACCGCGACAGCGGCGACCGTGCGGACGACCCGGTGCAGCTCCCTGGTCAGCGGACTCGTCGGCCGCTGGGCACCGCGGGTCTCGGCGGCCAGGCCCGCCAGCCGGGTCCCGCGGCCGGTGGCGACCACGTCAGCCTCGGCCCGTCCCTCCACGACGTAGGTCCCGGCGAAGGCCCGGGCCCCCACGTCCGGCCGGACCGGGACGCTCTCGCCGCTGAGCATCGACTCGTCGATGCTCAGCGCGGCGACCGCGGCAAGCTCCAGGTCGGCGCAGACCCGGTCCCGGCTGTCGAGCAGCACCCGGTCCCCGACGACGAGATCTACTGCCTCGATGGTCTTCCGTCGGCCGTCCCGGGTCACGGTGACCCGAGCGGGCAGCATCGCCCGCAGGCGCTGACCGGCCCGGTCGGCGCGGTGCTCCTGGGCGAAGGCGAAGACGCCGTTGATCAGGACGACCACGACGATGGCGATCGTCAGCTCCGGCATCCCGGCCAGCAGCGCCAGCCCGGCCGCGGCCCAGAGCAGCAGGGCGAAGAAGTGGACCAGCTGCGCGGCGACCTGGACGAGGGGCGACGGCGGTGGCGGCGCGGGGATCGCGTTGGGTCCGTCACGGGCCAGGCGCCGCGCCGCCTCGGCGTCGGTCAGGCCCGCGCCGGAGGTGGTCAAGACTGCGCGTCCGCCGCTGCCCGCAGCGACGTCGACGCCGCAGGCGGTCGGTCGCCGTCCAGCACGGCCCGCACCGCCGTCCCGTCGACCGTCTCCAGCTCCAGGAGCATCTCGACCAGCCGGTCCAGCGCGTCCCGGTGGTCCTGCAGCAGGAGCAGAGCGCGCCCCTCGGCCTGCCGGAGCATCTCGGCGACCTCCTTGTCGACGATCCGCTGCGTCTGCTCGGCGTACGGGCGGCCCAGGCCGGGACCCGTGGCCCGGTCGAGCTGCTCGCCGTGCTCGGGCCCGTAGCCGACCGGGCCGAGGCGCGGCGACAGGCCCAGCTCGACGACCATCCGGATCGCGACGCCGGTGGCCTCGGCCAGGTCGTTCGCCGCGCCTGAGGACGCCTCGCCCAGGACGACGAGCTCGGCGGCGCGCCCGCCGAGCCGGACCGTGAGCAGGTCGTCCAGGAAGCTCTGGCTGTAGAGGTGGCGCTCGACCTCGGGCAGCTGCTCGGTGACGCCGAGCGCCAGGCCGCTCGGCAGGATGGTGACCTTGTCGACCGGGTCGGCGTGCTTGCACAGCGCGGCGACCAGCGCGTGCCCCGACTCGTGCACCGCGACGGCCCGCCGCTCCGCCGGCATCAGCGCGTTGGAGGTGTCGCGCCGGCCGAGCAGGACCCGGTCCCGGGCGGCGTCCAGGTCCAGCGTGGTCACGGTGGTCCGGCCGTCCCGTACGGCGTTGATGGCGGCCTCGTTGACGAGGTTGGCCAGGTCGGCGCCGGAGAACCCGGGCGTGCCGCGGGCGACGCGCTGCAGGTCGACGTCGTCGGTGAGGTGCCGGCTGCGGGCGTGCACCCGCAGGATCGCCTCGCGCTCGTCCTGGTGGGGGAGGGGGACGACGACCTGGCGGTCGAACCGGCCCGGGCGCAGCAGCGCCCGGTCGAGCGCCTCCGGCCGGTTGGTCGCGGCGAGCACGATCGTGTCGCTGTCCTGGTCGAAGCCGTCCATCTCGGCGAGCAGCTGGTTGAGCGTCTGCTCCCGCTCGTCGTTGGACAGCACCGCCCCGCGGGCGCGGTGACCGCCGATCGCGTCGATCTCGTCGATGAAGATGATGGACGGCGACCGCTTGCGGGCCTCCTCGAACAGGTCGCGCACGCGCGAGGCGCCGACGCCGACGAACATCTCGACGAACGACGAGCCCGTCACCGACAGGAACGGCACGTCCGCCTCGCCCGCGACCGCCCGGGCGAGCAGCGTCTTCCCGGTGCCCGGGGGTCCGACCATGAGCACCCCGCGAGGGGTCTTGGCGCCGGCCGCGCGGTAGCGCTCGGGCGAGCGCAGGGCGTCGACCACCTCGGACACCTCCTGCTTGACGCCCTCATAGCCGGCGATGTCGCTGAACCTCGTCTGCGGCCGCTGCACGTCGGTGACCTTGGTCTTCGACCGGCCCATGCTCCCCAAGGCGCCCATCCCGCCGGCCAGCGAGCGCTGCGCCGCCCGGCCGGTCCAGACGAACAGCGCGATGATCAGGGCCAGCGGGAGCAGGCTGAGCGCGACCGCCAGCCACGAGGTCTGCTCGGCCCGGGTCGCGGTGATCTCGACGCCCTGCTCCCGCAGCTGCTCCTCGAGCGCGAGCGGTCCGAGCGCGGTCGGCAGCTGGCTGGTGAACCGCGTCCCGTCCTCGAGCTCCCCTGAGACGGCGCCGAGGTCGTCGAGGCGGACCGAGGCCACCCGGTCGGCCTCCACCTGGGCCAGCAGCTCGGTGTAGGTGTAGGTCTTCGCCGTCGGCCCGGGGGTGAAGACCGCCAGCATCAGCACGGTCGTGAGCAGCAGCCCGCCGGGGAGCAGCCAGCCGCGCCAGGCGGGTGGTTCCGGTTCCGGCGGTGGCCCGGGGCGGTCGGGATCCGGTCCGGGACGGGCGCGGACCGACAGGCTCCGCGGGGCGAGCGGGCCGCCGCGGCCCGGCTCAGCCCAGGACGGGCAGGGGCTGCGGTGCACGGGCACCTCCCGCGCCGAGGGCCGGGTCGTCCTCGGCGGCCGCCACGTTCTGCTTCACCGCGAAGAAGCTGTCGGGAGTGACCGAGATCGAGTCGATGCCGGCGCGCACGAGGAAGCGGGCGAAGTCCGGGTCGTTGCTCGGCCGCTGGCCGCACAGGCCCACCGGGCAGCCGCGGCTATGCGCGCGCTCGATCAGGATCTCGATGCTGCGGGTGACCGCGGGGCTGCGCTCGTCGAACAGGTGCGCCAGCTGTCCGGAGTCGCGGTCCACGCCGAGCGTCAGCTGGGTCAGGTCGTTGCTGCCGATCGAGAAGCCGTCGAAGCGCTCGGCGAAGTCCTCGGCCAGCACGATGTTCGAGGGGATCTCGGCCATGACGTAGACGCGGAGCCCGTCGACGCCCCGCCGGAGCCCGTTCTCGGCCATCACCTCCAGCACCCGGTCGGCCTCCTCCGGCGTCCGGCAGAACGGGATCATGACGATGACGTTGGACAGCCCCATCTGCTCCCGGACCCGCCGCAGGGCGCGGCACTCGAGCGCGAAGCCCTCCCGGTAGCCCTCGCTGTAGTAGCGGCTGGCCCCGCGCCAGCCCAGCATCGGGTTCTCCTCCGTCGGCTCGAAGTGCTCGCCGCCGAGCAGCCGCGCGTACTCGTTGGTCTTGAAGTCGCTGGTCCGGACCACGACCGGGTCCGGCCAGCGGGAGGCGGCGATGCGGGCGATGCCGTGCGCGAGCCGGTCGACGAAGAACTCAGTCGGGTCGGCGTAGGCAGACGTCAGCCGGGCGATCCGCTCTCGGGCAGGCTCGTCGACCAGCTCCGGGCGTACGAGGGCCATCGGGTGCACGCGCACGTGGTTGGTGACGATGAACTCCAGCCGCGTCAGCCCCACCCCGTCGGCGGGCAGCCGCCACCAGCGGAAGGCCGCCGCCGGGTCGGCCAGGTTGAGCATCACGCGCGTCCGGGTCTGCGGGAGCGTCGACAGGTCGACCTCGCGCTCCTCGTACGCGACCGTCCCGGCGTAGACGTGGCCCCGGTCGCCCTCGGCGCACGAGACGGTGACCGTGGCGCCGTCGGTGAGCACGCTCGTCGCGTCGCCGGCACCGACGATGGCCGGGACCCCCAGCTCGCGGCTCACGATCGCCGCGTGCGAGGTCCGCCCGCCATGGTCAGTCACCAGGGCGGCGGCCCGCTTCATCACGGGTTCCCAGTCGGGGTCGGTGATCCCGGTGACCAGCACCGCGCCGTCGGGGAAGCGGTCGATCTCGTCCGGGCTGCTGAGGCGGCACACCGGACCCGTGGCGATCGCCTCGCCGATGGCCAGCCCGCTGGTGAGGCGGGTGCCCGTACCGGTCAGCCGGTAGGAGCGCAGGTGCGTGGCCTCTCGCCGGGCCTGGACTGTCTCGGGCCGGGCCTGGACGACGAACAGCTCGCCGGTCAGGCCGTCCTTGGCCCACTCGATGTCCATCGGCAGGCCGTAGTGCTCCTCGATCGTGACGGCCCAGCGCGCCAGGGCCAGGACCTCGTCGTCGGACAGCACGAATCCGGCCCGCTCCTGCGCGGAGGTCGCGACGGTCGTGGTGCCGCCGGCCTCGTCGTAGACCGCCTTGCGCTCCTTGCCGCCCAGCGACCGGGAGATGATCGGGACGAGGTCCCGGTCGGCGAGCAGCGGCTTGAACACGGCGTGCTCGTCCGGGTCGACCTGGCCGCTGACGACCGTCTCGCCCAGGCCCCACGCCGCGTCGACGAGGACCACGCCGGGGAAGCCGGTCTCGGTGTCGAGCGTGAACATGACACCGGCCCCGCCGACGTCCGACCGGACCATCCGCTGCACGCCGACGGACAGGGCGACCTGCAGGTGGTCGAAGCCGCGGTCCTCGCGGTAGTGGATGGCGCGGTCGGTGAACAGCGAGGCCAGGCACCGGCGACAGGCGTCGAGCAGGGCCTGCTCCCCGGTCACGTTGAGGAAGCTCTCCTGCTGACCGGCGAAGCTCGACTCGGGCAGGTCCTCCGCCGTCGCGCTGCTGCGTACCGCGACCGCGACGTCGGGCTGCCCCGCCCCGCCGCACAGCTCGCGGTAGGCGCCGGTGAGGGCCGCCGTCAGCTCCGACGGGAAGGCGGCCCCGGCGATGAGCTTCCGGATGCCAGCGCCGACGGAGGTCAGCGGTTCGCCGGCGTGCAGCCGGTCGACGGCGGAGGCGATGCGGTCGCGCAGGTCGTTGCTGTCGAGCAGCTCCCAGTAGGCGTCGGCGGTGGTCGCGAACCCGTCCGGCACGCGCACGCCCCCTGCGGTGAGGTGACGGCGCATCTCGCCGAGCGAGGCGTTCTTGCCGCCGACCCGCCCGACGTCGCCGCGGTCGAGCTCCGAGAACCACAGGACGTGGGGGTGGTCGGTCATGGCGATGCCCTCCAGGACGGGGTGCAGTGACGATCTGCTGCCGTGGGGTCAGCCTCGCCGGGCGCCCCCGCTGCAGGAAGGGACGTAGGTCCTGCGCCTCATGGCTGGGACCTAAGGCCCTGGTCGGGCGCCTGCGGGGGCGGAGCATCGAGGGAGGTCGAACGACGCACGTCTTGGAGAGGGGAGCGGGCCATGCACGCGAAGGTCGGGGAGCGCATCGTGGTGCGGTCCCGCCACCAGGGGGAGCCCGAGCGGGACGGCGAGATCCTCGAGGTCCGCGGGCCGGACGGCACACCGCCGTACCTCGTGCGGTGGTCGGCCAACGGGCACGAGGCGCTGTTCTGGCCCGAGAGCGATGCGTACGTGCCCCACCACGAGGAGTCCTGAGAACGTCGGGTTCCCAGGGCACAAGGTCCCGGGCTGCTCGACCGTCGTCCCCTGTTCGCGGTGACCGCAGTTGCTGATCATGGGGGCAGGTCCTGCTGGCGTGGCAGGTGGTGGTGGAGGAGACGAGATGCCAGGCTCGGTCGGCGGTCTCCTCGGCGACGGCGATCGGCCGCCTCCACCGCAACGCACCGTTGGATGACCTGCTGCTGCACGCCTGACGCGCCCGCCCACGTTCACGTCAGGTCTGGTTCACCGCAGTGGTGCAGGATGTGGGCGCGAGCCGCGTCACGTAGCTGCACGGCAGCGTGCCAGTCGTTGCCGGTCGGCTCGACGGCGGAGCCGATGATGATGTCGACGGCTCCTCGACGTAGCCGGCGCCGTCCCGGGCGCAGGATCCACCGGGTGCCGCGGACGGCGACGGGGACCACGGGCACACCGGCGGCCGCCGCGGCTGCGAAGCCACCGAGGTGGAACGGTCGCAGCCCGGGGAGCGTGGAGAGCCCGCCCTCGGGGAACACCGCGAGACGGCGTCCGGCTCTGGTGAGGTCGGCGAGATGCGCGGCATCGGCGACGCCTTGCTCGTGGTCCCAGCGTTCGACGAACACGGTTCCGATGCGGCGCAGGACGAGCCCGGTGACCACCCGGTGCTCGAAGACTTCCCCGGCGACGAAGTGCAGCGTGCCGGGGATCGTGGCGGCCAGGACGATGCCGTCCGCCCAGCTGGCGTGGTTGGCGACGATGACGGCGGGACCGGAAGGGGGAAGGTCGCCGTGGACTCGCACGGGGGTGCCGGTGAGACGCAGGGCGCTGCGGGCCGCGGCGCGGGCGAGGTACCAACGGAGCCGGCGGCCGGGCGCGATGGCGAGCAGCGCGCACAGCGGGATCCCGATGGTGGCGAGGAGCGCCCAGCCGAACGCGGCGTGGAGCGCGTCGCCGCACGCGCGGCGGACTCGCCTCGCCCGCACGGGCAGGCGGCCGATCGTGAAGTGGGCGACCTGACGCCACACCGGACGGCGCTGCGGGCCGAGGTGGCCGCGCTCGTATCGGTCCCGGCACTCGGTGCGTCGGATCTTGCCGCTCGAGGTCTTGGGCACGGTGCCGGGCGGCGCGAGCACCACCTCGTCTGGCGGGGTGTCGATGAGGTCGACGGTGGCGGCGATGATCTGGTCACGCAACGCGGCGAGCACGGCCTCGTCGACCTCGCGCGTCTCGGCGACCACCACGAGCCGTTCGGTGCCCGAAGCCGGATCGGTGGCGGCGAAGACGGCCACGCAGCCCCGGCGCACCCCCGGCAGGCGGCCGACCACCTGTTCGAGCTCGTCCGGGTGCAGGTTCCGCCCCGCTCGGATGATCATGTCCTTCACCCGACCGGTGACGTGGAGGTCGCCGGCGGCGAGGTAGCCGAGATCGCCGGTGTCGAGCCAGTCGGCGTGGAACAGGGCGGTCGTCGCGAGCGGGTTGCGGAAGTACCCGGTCGTTGCCGAGGGTCCCCGGAACTGGATGTGGCCTTCGGTGCGCTCCGGGAGCTCATGGTCGGCCTGGTCGACGATACGCAGCTCGTAGCCGGGCAGCGGCCGTCCACAGGCGACGAACTCGGCGACGTCCTCACCATCGGGCCCCTCTTCGGCCGCATCGGCTCGCCCGGTGGTCAGGAAGGTGCTGCGGTGGATGCGGTCGATCACGGGGGCGCGCCCGATCGGGGGGAAGGCGAGTCCGACGGCGGCTTCGGCCAGCCCGTAGACGGGCAGGAGAGCGTCGGCTCGCAGGCCGTGGGGTGCGAGTCGCTCGGCGAAGCGGCGGATCGTGGCGGGGTGCACGGCTTCGGCGCCGTTGATCGCGAGCCGCCAGCAGGTCAGGTCGAGGGGGCGCAGGTCATCGTCGGTGAGCTTGCGCAGGCACAGTTCGTAGGCGAAGTTCGGTGCCGCGGAGATCGTGGCCCGGTGCTCGTCGATGGCCTGGAGCCACGCGGCTGGGTGGACCAGGAACGACAGCGGTGACATCGACACCAGCGGCATGCCGACGTGCAGGCTGCCGAGCCACGCGCCGATCAGTCCCATGTCGTGGTACAGCGGTAGCCAGCTGACGAAGGTGTCGTCGGGCCCGACCCGTGAGGCGCGGGCCATGGCGGCGATGTTGGCCAGCAGGTGCCGGTGGGTGAGCACGACACCCTTGGGGTTGCCGGTGCTGCCCGAGGTGTACTGGATCAGGGCGATGTCGTCTGGTTGGGGGACGGGGAGCGTGGTGTCGCCGGTGAGTGGGAGCTCGTCGGGGGTGCGGACCTCGCGGAGAGAGTCGACGCTGGAGCGCAGCAGACGCGACACTCGGTGCGCTTCGGGCACGGTGACGAGCAGCGTGGCGCGGGCGTTGTCGAGGATGCGGCTCTGGCGTTCGAGGTGCTCCTGCAGTCGCGCGAGTCGTGTCGGCGGGTAGATCGGCACCGGCACGGCGCCGGCGAACAGGACCCCCAGGAACGTCGTGAAGTACTCGCGGCACGTGGGCAGCATCAGCGCGACTGACTCCCCGGGGGTGACGCCGAGGTCGAGCACGCCCGCGGCTGTGGCGCGGGTGGCGGCGAGCAGGTCGCCGTAGGTGAGCTCGACCGTTGGGGAGTCCTCGCCCAGGATCCGGGCGTGGACTCGATCGGGATGGGTGGCTCCATGCCATTCGAGGCTCGCCACCAGCGTGTCGAGCTCCTGGGGGGTCTGCACCGGCAGCCGGGGAATCGCCCGGTGTGAAGCCGCTCGCGGCGCGGGGACCGTCGCGGGGCGGACCGCCCGAACGAGGTCCCTCGGTGTGGCCGCGGTGCGCAACACCGTGGTCGGGAGCGACACCCCGAGCGTCGTCTCCAGCCGCACCAGCAGCTCGGCCAACGCCAGGCTGTCGAGTCCCAGCTCGCGTTCCAGGTCGCTGTCGAGATGCACCGGCGGTGGCGCGGACGGCCGCAACTCCGCCAACAGCCCGCGAATGGCGTCGATGACCGCGACCTCGGTGTCGACAGCGCTGCGATCGAGTGATGGCACGATCACCACGGTGGGGCAATCGCGACCTCCGAGCCAGAGGCCGAAGCCCTTTGGTGACCTTCGACCCTACGTTCGCGAGCGCCAACCGAGGTAGCGCAGGCCTTCGTCCTCACGGTCATGACGCACCCAACGGCGATCCTCAGGTCACGGAGCCAGACCGTCATGCGCACGCGCGGCGACGCCGTCGTGCTCATCTAACGCGTCGCTCCGACGTCCTTGACCTTCTCGCCCATGTTCATGTGGGCCTCCTCGTAGAACTCATAACCAGCCTCCACCAGCCAGTCGGGCGACGGGTAGGGCCGGACATCCTCGCGTCGCCACCGACCATCGGCGACCGGTCGGATGATCAGTTGCGGGGCGCGGCCGGCACCAGGGCGACGACCAAGACGCCCACCATCACCGTGTCCGCCCGGCTGCTGAGCCACGGGACTGCTTGAGTCCGCGGCGCGCGGCCTGGCCCCGGCGTGAGGTGCGGCGTGCACCAGCCAACAGCAGGCAGAGCCCGAACATCGCGACCGCGCCGACCACGGTGCCGTAGAGAAACAGCGTGCCGGTGGAGCCGGTCACGTGATAGCCGAGGACCGCGAACCCGTCCGTGAACTCATGGGCGCCGCCCGCGTTGGTGAGCACACCAGCCAAACCCACGACCACGACAGCGATCAGGATGATGAGACCGACCTGCGTGGCAGACGTACGGCTGGAGGACTCGAGGCCTGTCGGCCCTGGTGGGCTCCTTGCCGTGTCGCAGATCCAATTCGATTGTGACCCCCCATCCAGTGCGGCTCTAGGGCTGAAAGTCCCGAGCGCGTACCGTCGTGGCCCAACTCGATCGGTTGATCGGTAGCAGCGCTTTGCACGACTCGCCGTGACCGTTGTCGCGCGCCCGGCGCACCGCCGCGATCACCACGCCGACCACGCTCATCGGTCAGTTGATCGACACCGCCGCCACGGCGCACGCCTGCGGCCTCGGCGGTCTCCACATAGTCCACGATGAGCCGGTCAGCAGCGGGTGGCGGCGGTAGTCCGCCAGCTGCTG
>Ga0136633_1002415_pt1 | contig 12925 bp, 13 predicted proteins | sample AntDrymeUQ832206_2_FD_105494 | JGI IMG/M metagenome (GOLD analysis project Ga0136633, IMG submission 105494) | Polar desert sand microbial communities from Dry Valleys, Antarctica - metaG UQ83 (22.06) | ecosystem: Environmental > Terrestrial > Soil > Desert | place: Antarctica: Dry Valley... | reverse complement strand
GCTCGAGATGAGCAGGAACGCGATCGGGGCCGGGATGCCGGACCTCCGGGCGACCGTCACACGGGCACCGGCCGCGGTCAGCCGTTCGGGCAGGTTCTTGAGGTCCGGCGGGACGCGGATGTCGGCCGTCCGGCCACCGGCCAGCGTCACCGTGGCGCGCCCCTTGACGACGTCGACCTTCGCGCTCTGGACCTGCTTCGCGTCCATCGCCCGCACGAGATCCGAATACACGAGCGGCTTCGCGGCCGGCTTCGCTGGCGGCGCCGCCGACAGGGCGAGGACGAACGCCGTGGCGGTCAGCGCGATCGAAGCTGCGAGCACCACGAGATGGACAGGGCGGAGCAGTCGGAAGCGGGACACGAGTTTCAGCATCGGCAGGAAGAGCGTCGGTCTCCACCCAACGAGTCGAGATGTGACTCCCTTGCGCCAGCTGTTCGTTGATCGCGTTCAACCGGCGCCGTAGGGGGCTCGTCCTGCCACACTCGAGCGAACGTCGTCGTACGAGGGATGGGGCAAGCCGTGTCGGGTCGTCGGATCGCAGGAGTCGTTCTCGCAGCATCGATCGCCATCGGCGCAGGTGCCGTGACGGCCGAAGCCGCAACCGATCCCAAGGGCTTCCAGGCCTACCAGGGCGTGCGCGTCGCGGGTGAGAACCCGAAGCTGCCGCCGACGTCCTCGCCCGTCGCCTACTCGGGCTCGCCGCTGGTCCTGTCGCACTCCTACATCGGCCGCGACGCTGCCGAGCCGATGATCGCCGTCGACGACGCCGGCGTGGTCTTCATGAGCGCAGGCGCCTTCGACGCCGCGATCCCGGGCCTCGCCCGCCAGGAGCTGCGCCGCTCGAAGAACAACGGGCAGACCTGGGACTCGGTGCAGGCGCCATTCTTCTCCGGCGCCGGCGAGACGACGACGCTCGACCCCTACGTCTGGGCCGACCCGGCCACCGGCCGGACCTTCGCCGTCACGCTGCTCGGCGCCGGCTCCTACCTCGCGTGGACCGACGACGGCGGCGAGACCTTCGACGAGAGCGCGCTGAGCTCCCCGGGAGTCAACGACCATCAGTCGCTGACGACCCACAAGCCGCCGGCGAACCTCGCGCCGCCGGTCCCCACGGACGCATTCCCGAACCTCGTCTACTACTGCGTCAACCAGGTCAGCGACGTGCGCTGCTCGCGCTCGGCCGACGGCGGGAAGAACTTCCTCCCGTCCGGCGGACCGGCCTACACCCAAGCCGGAGAGGGCGAAGAGGGCCAGAACCCAGGTTCCTGCAGCGCGCTGCACGGCCACCTCACGGGCGACAACGAAGGTCGCATCTTCCTGCCGGCCGGCCACTGCGGCCTGCCCACCGTGGCGATCTCGGAGGATGCCGGCGCGACGTGGAAGCGCCGGATCATCTCGACCAAGCTGCGCTCGGCCACCACGCACACGGCCGTCGCCGTCGACAAGGCCGACAACATCTATTACACGTGGTTCGACCGCACGCACAAGCTGATGTACCTGTCGGTCTCGACCGACCACGGCGACACCTGGAGCGAGCCGAACATGATCACGCCGCCCGGGGTCTACGAGGTCAACTTCCCGATGATCACCGCGGGTGAAGCCGGCCGCATCGCCATCACCTTCCCGGGCACGACCTACAAGACCAAGAAGAACGCCGAGGGCGTCGTCGACGACGACATGGCATCGGTGCGGCCGTGGTTCTCCTACGTCGTGATGTCCACCAACGCGCTGGACCCCAACCCGACGTTCCTCTCGAACACCGCAGGCCCGCGCAACGACCCCGTCCACCGCGGCAACTGCGGCCCCGGGCGCTGCGGAGGCATGTTCGACTTCCTGGACATCGTCGTCTCGCCGACCGACGGCTCCTTCTGGGCCAGCGCGACCGACACCTGCACCGCGTCCAACGGCTGCTCGGACGCCGACGGCTCCTCGGGCAACGACGCCGAGGGCGTGGCGGTCCACCAGGTCGGCGGGCCGAAGCTGATCGGCCCGGGCGCCTTCGGGCCGCCCCCGGTCGGCACGATGACCCCCGGGGCCACGGTCGGGGGTCCGGCCCCGGCGGTCGCGCCCACGCCTTCAGCCCCGTCTGCCCGCAAGGTCACGCTCAAGTGCAAGCGTTCCGGCAAGACGGCGAAGTGCGCCGTCCGCTTGAAGGGCGCTCCGGGCGGGACCACCGTCGCGCTGCGCCTGTTCAAGGGCCAGACGCTGCTCGGCGGCGGCTCCACGAAGCTCTCCAAGGGCCGCGGGACGATCAGGATCAAGGGCAAGAAGGGCCTGCGGATCAAGAAGGGCGCTTACAAGGTGCTCATCACCGTCGGCCGGCGCGGCGCGAGCCCGACCCGCGCCGACAAGAAGCTGCGCATCCGCTGACCGTTGCAGGTAGGGGTCACACACCTGCCTGCACGTGCAGGCAGGTGTGTGACCCCTATCTGCGGCCGCGCTTGGTCTGGCTCTGGACGGCGCCGCCCACCGCGGCGCTGTCTTCGGCGCTGACCACGAGTGCGGTGAAGCGCGAGGCAACCTCGCAGGTCCGCACGACCTTCCAGAAGTTCTTCGAGCGGGCGTCGCCGATCAGGACCTCGGCCTCGATCTCCTCGTCTTCGACGAACGAGATCGTCGCGCCGTCGATCCGGCGCATTCCTGCGACCAGGTTCGTGGGCGCGAGTTCGACGTACCCCTCGACGACGGTGATCCGGTTGTCGTCGATGCGCGGATTCGCCGAAGCGACGATGACGCGTGCGCCCGGCGGGACCAGCAGGCCGGCCGGAGTGTCCACGGACGTCTTCGGCACGGCGCCGTCGCAGCCCAGAGGGACGGGCCGGCCATCCGGGGCCACGTCGGCTTCGTAGGTCGCCGACGGGTCCGCGGCCGCCGGGGATCGGCTCCCGTCACCGCCACAGCTCACGAGCGCCAGCAGGCAGAGACTCAAAGGGACGTGCGCTCGCATCATCAGCGTCATTGTGGCCGCGGCGCCGCCGGCCAGCGAACTGCGGGCGCGCCGGCGCGCGCCCGGGTCCTCAGCCGCGGCGTCTGGCCGCGGCGCGGCGCCTCGCCGCGGCCTTCTTGCGGGCCAGAGCCCGACGGCACGCCGCACGCTTGCGCTTGGAGCCCTTCGTGCAGGGCTTGGCCTTCTTCTTCTTCTTGGCCGCGGCAGGCGTCGTCGGCGCCGCGGCGGTCGTGACGGTCACCGTCACCTTGGCCGTCGTCGCCACCTGCGGCCACAGCGAGTCGGCCACCCGCGCAACCGCGGTGAAGGTTCCGGGCTTCGCGTAGGCGTGCGTGACCATCGCGCCGGTCCCCGTCGTCCCGTCCCCGAAGTCCCAGGAGACGCCGGAGGGGACGCCGTCGCCGTCGGTGGAGCCCGACGCGTCGAAGGTCACCGGCCCCGACCCGGTGGCCGTGACCTGCGCCACCGGCATCTCGTTGTCGAGCGTCAGCGCCGAGTAGAAGGCGGAGACGAGCGTGTTGCGCAGGCCCTGCTCGAAGAACGTGCGGCCGCCCGCGACGCGGTCGATCGTCGCCATCGTGTCGTCTGGCATGTGGTAGGCCGGGTAGCTGGCGGCGGTGCGGCGACCGGCCCAGCGCATGACGGGATAGCCGAGGATGTCCCACGAGCGCTCGTCGGAATTCCGTGCGTTGACGCCGCGCAGCTCGACGAGGTTCTCGCCGTCCGGGTAGCCGAGGGTCTTGAAGTTCACGTGGCGCTGGACCTTCTCGAGGGCCTCGTCGTCCTCTCCGTGCCAGATGCACAGGCAGCTCGAGGCGTCGGGCGCCGCGACGGGCCAGGCGATGCCCGTCATGTCGAAGCCGAACGCTGCGCGGACCTTCTTGTCCTTGGCCTTCTCGGACTGTGCGTGGGCCTCGGAGGTGATCAGGCCCTCTTCCTCGCCGTTGTAGAAGATGAACTGCAGCGTGCGATTGGTCGGCACCGTGGCGAACGCCTTCGCCAGGTTGAGGATCATCATCGTTCCCGCGCCGTTGTCGTAGGCGCCCTCGGTCGTCACCCCGCCGAAGCCGGCGACCGTGTCGTAGTGCCCCATGAAGAGCAGGTGATCGTCCGGTCGCGTACGGCCCTTCCGGGTCGCCACGACCGCGGTGCCCGCGGTGCCCTGGCCACCCGGCGCGAGCGGGACCCGCACGACCTCGACCTCGTAGCCGAGCGCCTTCGCCTCGGCGGCGAGGAACTGCGCGGCGTCCTCGTCGCCCGGCGTGCCGGTCACCCGCGGGGCGTACGTGGTCGAGAACGACGCGACCGAGTCGGCGATCTCCTTCCCCTGAACGGCCGGCAGCGGCAGCTTCCCGACGTCGAAGAGGACCGACGACGGCGCCGCGGCAGCGAGGCCGGGTGCGAGACCGGCGAGGCCAAGGGCGAGCGCGACGATCCGGAGTCCGGTTCCCGTACGAGTCATGACGGAAAGCCTCCCAAGCGCGGACGCACGATGCGCCGGTTGACCGCTGGAGAGAGCGGAGGCGAAGTTTTCGTTGTCGCGCGCGTTGGACGCACTTATGAGTCGGCGTGCGCCGATCGCCACGCTGACGATCCTCCTTGCCTCCTGGCTCGGCGGGACTGCACAGGCCGGGAGCACCATCCAGCCGGGGATGATGATCAGCACGGCCGTCAGCGAGTGCACGGCCAACTTCGTGTTCGATGGCATCGGGCCCGCCTACGGGCGCGTGTTCATCGGCACCGCAGCGCACTGCACGACCGACGTCGGGGAGGTGGTTTTCGAGGGCTACGAACGGGTGGGCGCGCTCACCGTCCCTCCCATGCCGGCGCGAATCGGAACCGTCGTCGGTCGCGGCGATCCAGATTCGGTCATCGAGGATTGGGCGCTGATCGAGGTCGACGCCAACCGCCGCAACGACGTCAGCCCACAGCTCAAGGGCCATCCCAGCCTTCCCCGAGGAACCGAGCTGCGCAACCCCCGAGACCTCTCGCGCGGTGACTTGGTGCAGTTCTCGGGCTACGCCCAGGGACTCGAGACCCAGCCGACGCGCGAGCAGCGGGTCGGCGTGTTCAACACCTGGGAGAACACGGCCAGTGTCGAACTGGTCGGTCCGATCACCTTCGGCGACTCGGGCGGCCCGATCGTCCACATCCCGACGGGTCGGCCGCTCAGCCTGCACTCACGGTTCGGGGCCCTCTACACGATCGCGATCTCCGTACTCGTGGACAAGGCAACGGCGGCGAACCTCCCCATCGCCGTCCGCACGCTCGACAGCCCGCCGGTGCCGGCACCGCCCGCCGCCCCAGCTCCCGCTGCTTCGCCGTCCGCCCCCTCGAGCGGTCAGCCGGAGCAGCCTGCAGCAGCGCCCGTGAAGCAGGCCGAGAAGAAACCGGCCACGAAGAAGAAAGCCAAGAAGAAATCGGCCAAGAAGAAGCGGACGAAGAAGCGCCGGCGCTGACGCGCCTAGTACGCGCCGCGGCGCAGCAGCACGGCGGGGATGGTCTTGATCAGGATCGAGAGATCGAGCCCCACCGACCAGCGCTCGAGATACAGGAAGTCCAGGCGCACGAGGTCGTCGCAGTCCAGGTCCGAGCGCCCCGAGATCTGCCACAGGCCGGTGATGCCGGGCATGACCAGGTAGCGTTTCTTGTGCCAAGAAGACCGGGTGACGGCGTGTGTTCACGGCTTGGGGGCTGCCAGCGCTTCCCGACGGCGACGAGGCCTGGTCAGTCGCGGTAGGCGCGGCCGCGCGGCAGGACGCGAAGGATCAGAACGGTGCGCATTGCTGGGTCGCGGTTGAAACGGACGCGCAAGTCACCGACCCGCAGCCGCCATTGCGGTGGCTTGGAGCCGGTGAGGCGCTTGATGTCGCCGGTTGGCGGGTCGGTCTTGAGGTCGTCGAGCGCGGCGAGGATGCGTCGGCGGACGGGTGCGTCGAGGCGTTTGATGTCGCGAGCCGCGGGGTGAGTGATCTCGACGTGCCAGCCGCTGCCGTTGCTCACTGAAGCTCGGCGCGCAGCTGCTCGAGGCTGATCGTCTCACCGCGGGTGACCGCGTCGAGTGCCTCCTGGACGAGTGCTTCTTCCTCGGGTGTCGTGGGCTCGTCGTCGAGCGGGGCGTTGTCGAGCAGTTCGCTCAGCGGGTCGCGGCCGGTGCGTGCAGCGAGGATGTCCAGCGCCTCGGCGGCCTCGACCTCAGACAGCTCGTCGACGAGCTGGCGTAGTTGCTGCTTGGCGTTCATCGCCCTTGCAACGCTAGCGAGCGCCGCGGCTGCCGCTAGTAGGCGCCGCGGCGCAGCAGCACAGCCGGGATGGTCTTGATGAGGATGGAGAGGTCCAGCCCCACCGACCAGCGCTCGAGATACAGGAAGTCCAGGCGCACGAGGTCGTCGAAGTCCAGGTCCGAGCGCCCCGAGATCTGCCACAGGCCGGTGATGCCGGGCATGACCAGGTAGCGCTTCTTGTGCCACTCGTCGAGCTGGTCGAAGTCGCGCTGGGGCAGCGGCCGCGGCCCGACGAGCGACATCTGGCCGGCCACCACGTTGAACAGCTGGGGCAGCTCGTCGAAGGAGTAGCGGCGCAGGAAGCGCCCGACGCGCGTCATGCGCGGGTCGTCGCGGATCTTGAACAGGGCGCCGGAGGCCTCGTTGAGGGACTCGAGGTCGGCCTGCATCTGGTCGGCGTCCGAGCGCATCGTGCGGAACTTGAAGCACGAGAACGGCTCGCCACCCACGCCGGGGCGGATCGAGCGGTACAGGACGGGCCCGCGCGAGCTCAGGAAGACGGCCGCGGCGGCCAGCGCGAGGACCGGGCTCAGCACCAGCACGAGCACGACGGCGGCCAGGAAGTCGAACGTGCGCTTGATCAGATAGTCGAATCCGGCGAAGACCGGCGGCTTGAGCTCGAACAGCGGGACCGACGCACCGGGGACGAATTCCGCGCGGGCGATCAGGATCTCCATCGTCGAGGGCGCGATGCGCACGTGCACGCCACGCTGGTGGCAGGTATCGACGAGCTCGACCGCCAGGTCCTGCGGGAACTCCGGGTCGGCGATGATGACCTCCTGCACCCCATGGGCCTCGATGACCTCGGCGAGCTGCTCGATCTGCCCGAGCGAGCGCAGTCCATTGTCCGGGCGCGGCGTCAGCGAGATGAACCCGAGCATCTCCACCGGGGCATGGACCTCGTCGGCGAGCGCGTGCGCGACGTCCTCGATGTGGCGCCCGGAGCCGACCAGCAGCGCCCGGCGGCGATAGCCCGCGGCGCGCAGCAGCAGGCCGGAGAAGCCCTCGTAGGCCCAGCGCAGGAGGCTGACGTAGACGATCGAGAACGCGAGCGTCCCGTAGAAGATGTAGTAGCTCGAGTAGTTGCGGTCGTCGGTCACGAGCGCGTAGGCGAGCGCCACGACCATCACCTGGAACAGGCAGGTGATGATCTTCGGCAGGCCCGGCCGCTGCGCGCGCTCGGAGTACATCTGCGAGCGCGCGAACAGCAGCACGGTCAGCAGGTAGGCGAAGGCGACCGTGCGGTTGGTCTCCTCGAGCATCTGCGCCCAGGCCCAGTCGCCGTCCTTGACGACCTCCTTGAGCATGTGCGCGGTGAACAGCGCGAGGAAGATCCCCGCGAAGTCCAGCGCGAGCAGCGAGACGACGCGGAACGCGCGCCGCGCCGTGTCCAGGCGCAGGAGGAACGACAGAGCGGGCGGCTTCTTGCGCCGCACGTCGGTCACCGGCAGGCGGGTGGATTCCACGACGGGAGCCTCAGCACCCGGCGGGATCGCCTCTTCCAATGTTGTCGTACCCGAATGTGCCACAGACCGCCTCCTGGTCCGTAACGCCCTTTGCCATTTCAAGTAACGGCATTTCGCACGAACTTCTTTCGACCCAATTACGACGAGATCCCGCCGACCCCTACCCGGGCGTCAGGAAATCGCGCCGATCAGGGTGTCCGTTCCCGCCTCTTCGATCGTCCGGCGCAATCCTTCGCGCAGCTCGACGGTCGGCTCCCAGCCTAGGACTTCGCGCGCAAGGGTGATGTCGGGCTGGCGGATCTGCGGGTCGTCGGTCGGCAGCGCCTCATAGACGATCTCCGAGCGCGACCCCGTCACCTCGATGACGGCTTCCGCGAGCTCGAGCAGCGTGAACTCGTTCGGGTTGCCGATGTTGACCGGCTGGTGGTAGCCGGACTCCTGGAGCTTGATGATCCCTTCGATCAGGTCGCTCACGTAGGTGAACGAGCGCGTCTGGCTGCCGTCGCCAAAGACCGTGATCGGGCGGTCCTGCAGCGCCTGGCGCAGGAAGGTCGGGATCGCCCGGCCGTCATAAGGCCTCATTCTCGCACCATAGGTGTTGAAGATGCGGATGATCGTCGTATCCACGCCCTGCTGGCGGTGGTAGGCCATCGTCAGCGCCTCGGCGTAGCGCTTGGCCTCGTCGTAGACGCCGCGCGGGCCGATCGGGTTCACGTGGCCCCAGTAGGACTCGGGCTGCGGATGGACCTTCGGATCGCCGTAGACCTCCGACGTGGAGGCCAGGAAGAAGCGCGCGCGGTGCTGCTTGGCCAGGCCGAGGGCGTGATGAGTGCCGTAGGAGCCGACCTTGAGGGTGTGCAGTGGGAGCCGCAGGTAGTCGATCGGGGACGCCGGGGACGCGAGGTGGTAGACGAAGTCCACCGGCTCGTCGACGAAGAACGGCTGGATGATGTCGACGTGCAGGAGGCTGAACTCCGGCACCCGGATGTGCTCGATGTTGCGCAACGAGCCCGTCTCGAAGTTGTCCACGCAGATCACGCGGTGACCGCGGGAAAGCAGTTCGTCGCAGAGGTGCGAGCCCAGGAAGCCGGCCCCGCCGGTGACCAGACTGGTCGGCATCGGCGCGAAGCCTACCGGGCGCGGGCGCGCTTGAACTGCTTCTTCGAGACGTCGAGAGCCACCCACACGCGCTGGTCCTCGCGGATCGCCAGGCCCTGGGCTTCCAGCCGCTTGTACACGACGGGGCACTTCTTGCAGCGCGGGCCGCTCTTGCAGCAGCGCTTCTTGGTCTTGATCCGCGTGTTCCCCGCCATGGCCGGACTCCATGTTAGGGATGCCTAACTCGGATACGATCGCCGGCATGTCATCTCCTGAGTTCTCGGCCCGGCTCAACGAGCAGATCGGCCACGAGTTCGCCGCCCACCAGCAGTACGTCGCCTGCGCGGTCCACTACGACGCGCGGACCCTGCCCCAGCTGGCGCGCTTCTTCTACCGCCAGGCCCTCGAAGAGCGCGAGCACGCGATGATGATGGTGCAGTTCCTGCTCGACACCGACGCCGAGGTGGCGATCCCCGGCATCCCGGCCCCGGTGTCGGCGTTCGCCGACGACGTCGAGCCGATCGCGCTCGCGCTCGACCAGGAGCGTCGCGTGAGCGAGCAGTGCAACGCGCTCGCCGCCGTCGCCCGGGCGACGAACGACTACGCCGCCGAGCAGTTCATGCAGTGGTTCATCAAGGAGCAGGTCGAGGAAGTGGCCACGATGGGCGACCTGCTGCGCGTCGCCGAGCGCACCCGCGCAGGCGTCGACGACCTCGAGGACTGGGTCGCCCGCGAGCACGGGGCCCCTGAGGGCGAGGACCCCACCGCGCCGCACGCGGCCGGCGCTCAGGGCTGACCGGACCGTCGGCCGCGCAGCCGCCGCGCATCGCCCACGCGCAGCGTCACCCGAGCAGCGTCGAAGTACTCGAGGAAGGCCTGCGCGTACTTGCGGCTCGTCTTCAGATCGTCGCGCAGGTCGGCCAGTGTGAGTTCCTCACGCGTCTCGAACAGGACGCGCAGGCGGCCTTCCACTCCGGCCAGCGCTTCGGGGTCCACGTGCATCGTCGTGGTGAGCCGGACCGCGAGGCCGTGCTCGCGCAGCGCGGCGAATTCGGCCGGCGAGGATCCGAGCTCGGCGTCCAGCGGCGGCTCGTGGCCGGCGTCGCGCAGGATCGCCGCGGCCGCCAGCGCAGATGACGGCAGGGGCGCCGGCGAGGCGGCTACGGGAGTGCTCACCGGCTCCGGCGCCGTCTCCGGCCCGGGCTCAGGCTCCGGTCCGGCGCTCGAGCGCCGCCGCGGGTGGGGATCGAGCACCACGCCGCCGCCCAGCGTGTCGGGCGGGGCCATGGAGCGCACGACGACGCGGTCGCCCGCCGACGGGACCAGCGGCGCGTCCAGGCGCAGCTGCCAGGTGCCGTCGCCCAGGTCGACCGCCCGGGCCGCGGACTCGCGTGTGCCGTGATGGACGACGATCCGCCCGGCGGACGGCCGCCAGTCCAGCGCGGCGTCGATCCGGTAGGTCGGCGCCGGGGTCCCATCGCCGGCGACCAGCACGTCCCCGCGGGCGACCTCGTTGCGTGAGGCGTTGACGTTGACCGCTACGCGTTGGCCGGCCTGCGCGCGCTCCACGCCGGCGTCGTGGACCTGCACGCCGCGCACCCGCACCGAGTGCCCGCGCGGGAGGACGGTCAGCTCGTCGCCGCGGCCGATCGACCCCGACCACAGCGTCCCGGTGACCACGGTGCCGACCCCACGCACGCTGAACACGCGGTCGGCGTGCAGCCGCGTGGGCCCGGCGGCAGCAGAGCGATCGCGGAGAACACGCGAGGCGGCATCGTCCAACGCGCCGCGCAGGTCGTCCAAACCCGCGCCGGAGCGCACGCCGACCGCGACGGCGGGGACACCCGGCAACAGCTCGGCGGCCTCGGCGGTCGCCCGGGCCGGGTCGGCGAGGTCGGTCTTGGTCACCGCCACCACGCCGTTCTCCACGCCGAGCGCCGCCAGCACCGCGGCGTGCTCGCGCGTCTGTGGCATCACACCGTCGTCGGCGGCCACCACCATCAGGAACAGATCGATCCCGGTCGCGCCGGCGACCATCGTCCGCACGAAGCGCTCGTGACCCGGCACGTCGACCACCGACAGCCTCCGGCCCGACGGCAGGTCCAGAGGCGCGTAGCCGAGGGCGATCGAGATGCCGCGCGCGCGCTCCTCGGGCAGGCGGTCGGTGTCGACACCGGTCAGCGCGCCCACCAGGGCCGTCTTCCCATGGTCCACGTGACCCGCGGTGCCAAGCGTTAACGGTGTTAGCACTCGGACGTTCGTCGAGGACATCCCACAAGGCTTGCAGGCCGTTTACGTTGCAGCGCAAATGAAACTTCTTCGTCACCTCCTGCTCGCCGCCGTGGCGTGCTCACTGCTCGCAGCCGTCGCCGGCTCAGCTCTCGGGCAGGGCGCCACGCCCACCGCCCCCTGTGGCTCTTTCCTCGACAAGGCCGGCGACGTCCCGGAAAAGAACCTCGACATCACCGAGTGGTGGTTCGAGACCAAGGCCGGGAAGGTGACCGCGAACCTGCGCCTCAACGACCTCAACGCGAAGCTCCCCTCCGACGCGACCGGCATCAACTGGTACATCCTGTGGACCGGGCCTGAGGACGTGCAGTACTTCGTCACCGCGTCCGCCGAAGCCGGGCAGGTCGGCGTCACGTTCGCTTACGGCCAGGTCGAAGGCAACATCCGTCAGCAGACTGCCGATATCCCCGGCAAGTTCATCGAGGGCCCGGGTGGCGTCATCCAGTGGATCGGACTTCCGGCCGAGACCGGCGCGAAAACCGGCGCGGTGCTGAAGGCCCCGATCGCCGACACCAAGACCTCGACCGGGGTCCCCGGCGTCCTCGGCCTGCTTTCGAACATCGATGACTCCCCGGGCAAGTCGTACACCGTGGCACCTTGCCCCGGCGGTGCTGCCGCTCCGACCCCGGAACCCGGCGCGACGCCTGGCCCCACGCCCGCACCGAGCGCGACCCCGGCCCCGACCGGCCCGCAGCCCAGCCAGCAGACCGGCGCCGCCGGCCAGCTCGACGTCAAGCTCGCCGGCAAGCTGCCCGCGGCCAAGAAGATCAAGAAGTCACTCGCCGTCAAGCTCAAGAGCGTCGGCGGTGCGACGGGCGTGAAGGCAGCACTCTTCCTGGGCGACATCAAGAAGAAGAAGATCGTCGCCACCGGCAAGGTCGCCAGGGTGGGCGCCAAGACCACGCTCAAGATGAAGGTCAAGAAGAAGCTCAAAAAGGGCAAGTACACGCTCTACCTGATCGGCAAGAACGCGAACGGCCAGACGGCCGACCGCAAGATCGCCGTCAGGCTGAGGTAGCGCGCAGCACCGCTTCGGCGACCTGCTCGGCCTCGGCATCCGTGAGGGTGCGGGGGTCGAGCAGGACACGCCCGTCGGCGATTCGCGCCAGCACGGCGGGATCGCCCGTCCGCAGTCGTGCGACCAGATCGTCAGCGGACACGCCCTCACGGCGGAGAGCCACCGCCGGCCCCGGCAACTCGAGCAGCGGCAGCGCGCCGCCGCCGACCTTGCCGATCGCTTCGACGATCTCGCTGCCCGGCAGCGCCGCGTGAAGCCGGGCGGCCCGCTCGACGGAGCCGGTGCCCTCGAGCATCGCGCGGACGGGGATCGTCTCCGGCGCACGCTCGTGCACGCGCAGCGTCGCCTCGAGCGCGGCGAGCGAGAGCTTGTCGATGCGCAGGGCGCGTGCCAGCGGGTGTCGCCGGCAGTACTCCACCGCGTGCTCGGTTCCCACGATCAGCCCGGCCTGAGGTCCGCCGAGCAGCTTGTCGCCCGAGAAGCAGACCAGCGCGGCGCCGGCGGCGACGCTGCCGCGGACGTCGGGCTCGTCGTGCAGGGGCCCCAGCGCACCGGAGCCAACGTCGTCGATGACGGGAATCCCGAGCGTGCACAACTCGGCGGTGCCCACGTCCTCGACGAACCCGAGCTGGCGGAAGTTCGACGGATGCGCGCGCAGGATCGCCCCCGTGTCCGCTCCGATCGCAGCGGCGTAGTCCGCCAGGCGCGTCCGGTTGGTGGTGCCGACCTCGACCAGCCGGGAGCCCGCCTGGGCGACCACCTCCGGGACGCGGAAGCCGCCGCCGATCTCGATCAGCTGGCCGCGCGAGATCACGATCTCGCG
>Ga0136633_1002414_pt1 | contig 12933 bp, 12 predicted proteins | sample AntDrymeUQ832206_2_FD_105494 | JGI IMG/M metagenome (GOLD analysis project Ga0136633, IMG submission 105494) | Polar desert sand microbial communities from Dry Valleys, Antarctica - metaG UQ83 (22.06) | ecosystem: Environmental > Terrestrial > Soil > Desert | place: Antarctica: Dry Valley... | reverse complement strand
CGAGGTTGATCGGGACCCATGGGTCGGTCTTGAACTCGTTCTGCGGCTGGAAGCTGTCGTCCTTGCCGGCCGAGCCGAACAGGGCGGCGAGGAGCAGCATCAGCCCGACGAGGACCGCGCCCGTCGTCAGCAGCTTGGCCTTGCGGCTCATGAGGTCGAGGCTCCCGTCTTCTGCATCGGCCGGACTGCGAGCCGCGTCGTGAACGACACCGTGAACAGCACGACGCACAGGACGGCGGCCGACAGGCCGACGTCGTCGCCCCAGGCGAGCCCGGCGCCGAGCAGCGTGAGGCCCATCAGCCAGCCGCGCCCGATCATCGAGCCCGTGGCGATCGCAGCCATCTTGCCGAGGTCGTTCGCCTCTTCGGCCTTGCGCTCGGCGAGCGCGCCGATCAGGCGCCACATGGCCCAGATCACGAGCGCGGTCGCGTAGCCGAGCAGCGGCAGGCCGGCCACGATGAACAGCGGCAGCGCGAGCGCGAGGAGCACGAGGTCGAGGCTTCGAACCCAGGTCATTGCGCGCCCCTCAGAGGTCTCTATAGCGGTCGTGGACAAGGACAAAGCCACCGATCAGACCGACGAACAACCCCACGAGGCCCACGAGCACAGCCGCTCCCACGAGCGAGCCGAGTCCGAAGCCCACCGCCGCGCCGAGCACCATCGACCCGACGATGAGGCTGCCCGCAACGATCGGAGCGGGCGGAGGCTTGCCGTCTGGTGGGGGCGCTTGGCTCATCGGCCGGGAGGTCCGTGTTGTCGAAGTAGGGCATGGAAGCGGGCCGCCGACCTTACAGACGCATGCGCCGCGAGGGGTCGCGGTGCGCGGCGGGGGTCCGGACGGGTGGCCACGCACAATAGCGCGATCCGAGACTTTGTAACAACTTTGTGACACTACGCCGAGATCGGGCCCGCCCATGGCGTGGTCATGCCCGCGCAGACGCTCGCTTACCCATCGAGGTCGAGCGCGCCGAGCAGGTTGGAGTAATCGTCGGTCCACGGGGCGCTCCCGGCAGACCGCCGGCAGTCGTGCCAGCGGCGATCGGCGGCGGCCGCCCCGAGATCGCGCCGCTGTCGGGCCATCACGACCCAGTCCGAGCCGTCCGTCTCGGCCACCCCGTCCTTCCCGCTCTCCAGGTCCTGCTGTGCGACGCAGGCCATCCCCGCGTCGCGTGCGAGGTTGCCGAGGACCGGCTCCAATGCCACGTAGCGGTTGGACACGTTGAAGGCGACGATCCCGTCCTCGCGCAGCTTGGAGCGATAGAGCGCCAGCGCCTCGCGGGTGATGAGGTGCACGGGAACCGCATCCGAGCTGAACGCGTCCGCCATGATCAGCCCGTAGCGCCGGCCGGGGGCGCGGCGCAGCCGCAGCCGGGCATCGCCGAGCACGACGTCGAACGTCCCCGGACACACACGCAGGTAGGTGAAGTAGCGCGGGTCGCGGGCGATGCGCTCGACCGTCGGGTCGATCTCGTAGAAGGTCCACCGCTCGCCCGGCTTGCTGTAGCAGGCGATCGAGCCCGTGCCGAGGCCGATGATCGCGGCCCGCGTCGTGACGTCCGCGGGCATGCTGCTCAGCAGCCGGCCGATCGGACTGCCGCGGTGGTAGTAGCTGATCGGCGTGCGCTCGCGTCCCGGCGAGAAGTCCTGGGCGCCGTGCGTCGTCGAGCCGTGCTCCAACCGGTGCAGGTCGCCGCCCTCGTCCGCGGTCACGCGATAGACGCCGAAGAAGCTGCGCTCGCGATGCAGCTCCTGCTGGTCCGGGGAGGAGGCGAGCGTGACGGCCAGCACGATCGCCCCGACCGACAGGCCGAAGCGCAGCGGGCGCCGGACGAAGTTGATCGCCACACCCGCCGCCATGCCGAAGGCGAACTGCTTGGCGTAGCGCTGCGCATCTCCCTCGGCGAGCTCGATCACCACGATCGTCACCGCCACGATCGCCCCGAGCGCGACGGGCAGCGCGACGTCGAGCCAGCGCGCATGGGGACCCGGCGCGAACAGCGGCGGGCGCCGCGGCAGGCACAGCGCCGCGAGCACGAGCACGATCGGGTACTCCGCCAGCGAGTCGAAGAGGGCCGGCGCGACGATCGCGTTGAACACCCCGCCGAGCGCTCCCCCCAAGGAGATCAGGAGGTAGAACTCGGTCAGCGCCCGCGCCGGCGGGCGGTCTCGTGCCAGCTCTCCGTGGCACACCACGGCCACGACGAAGAAGCCCGCCAGGTGGACGGGCACGATCAGCCACAGCGGACCGCGCACCCCCAGAAGCAGGACGAGCGAGATCAGCAGCACGACGCCGGGCAGCGCCAGCACCATCACGCGATGCAGCCGCTCCGAGCGCGACCCCGGAGCGAAGACGAGGATGAACGAGATCAGGTAGAGCGACAGCGGCAGCGACCACAGCAGCGGAATCGGCGCGACGTCGGTCGTGATCGCGGTCGTCACCCCGAGCATCAGGCTCGACGGGACGAACGCGAGCCCGATCCAGCGCAGGCGCCTGGCAAGGGGACGCCGGCGCGGCGATGCCGGCGACGCCGTGCCGGCGTCGTCCGGCGCGCTCGCGGGTGCCGCGCTCGGATCGGCGCCGTCCGGCGCGAGCGCGGGGTGCGGGTCGCCGTCTGCCGACTCGGCGCCCTCGCCGCCTGCGGTTTGCGGGCCGCGCGGGGAGCGCCAGACCACGGCCGCGCAGGCCAGCACCATCAGGACGAGCAGCGCGTAGCCCGCGGACCACAGGCGCCCCTGCTCCGCGAGGCGCATGGACGGCTCCACGAGCAGCGGATAGCCGAGCAGCCCGAGCACGCTGCCGAGGTTGCTCGCGCGGTAGAGGAAGTAGGGGTCCGCGGCCGCTGGATGGTCGGTGGCGGTGAGCCACCGCTGCAGCAGCGGCGCGGTCGTCGAGACCACGAAGAACGGCAGGCCGACCGCGACCGCCAGCAGGCCGAGCAGCCACGGCACGGGACTGCCGTCGGCGGCGGGAATCCAGTTCTCGGGAACGCCGACCGGCAGCACGAGCAGCCCCAGCAGCAGGACGCCGAGGTGCAGCACCGTCTGGCGACGCACGCCGAGGCGGCGCGTGCTCTCGTGCGCGTAGAGGTAGCCGGCGAGCAGCGCCGTCTGAAAGAACAGCATCGAGGTGTTCCAGACGGCCGGCGTGCTGCCGAACAGCGGCAGCACGAACTTCGCGAACATGGGCTGGACGAGGAAGGTCAGCCCGGCGCTCAGAAAGAGCGTGCCCGAGTACAGCGTCAGGACCCCGATCCCACGCGCCCGCCCGCGCGAGCGTCCGGGCGACGCAGGCATCGCCGTGGGGCCTGAAGCCATGAGGGCGGACTGTAGAGCGCATCCTCGCCGGCGGCAGCCGCCGTGGGAGGCGTGGTGCAGCGCGTAGCATCGAGCCGTGTCTGCCGCACACGACCACGGGCCGCACTCGCACGGCCACGCCGGCCACTCGCACGCGCCCTCCCCCGATGCCGACCGTCGCTGGCTGACGATCGCGCTGGCGCTGATCGTCGGCTTCATGGGCGTCGAGGTCGTGGCGGGACTGCTCGCCGGGTCGCTCGCCCTGCTGTCCGACGCGGCGCACATGCTCACCGACGCCGCCTCGATCGCTCTCGCGCTCGTCGCGGCGCGCTATGCGGCGAGGCCCGCGGCGGGCGCGTTCACCTTCGGCTTCGGGCGCGCGGAGATCCTGTCGGCGCAGATCAACGGCGCGGCGCTGTTCCTGCTCGCGGGCGTGATCGCCGTGGAGGGCGTGCGGCGCCTGGGCTCGCCGCCCGACGTCGACGGGTCGATCGTGATCGTCGTCGGCTCCGTCGGCGCGCTCGTCAACGTCGCGGCGTTCTGGGCGCTGTCGCGCTCGGAGCGCCAGAGCCTGAACGTCGCCGGCGCCCGCGCGCACGTGCTCGCCGACCTCTACGGCTCGGGGGCTGCGATCGTCGCCGGCGTCGTGATCGCGTCCGGCGGGCCGGCGGAGGTCGACGCCGCGGCGGCGATGACGGTCGCCGCGCTGATGCTGCGCTCGGGCTGGTCGCTGCTGCAGGCCTCGACGCGCGTGCTGCTCGAGGCCGCGCCGCGGGGCTTCGATCCCGACGAGATCGGCCACGCGCTGGCCTCGCAGAAGGGCGTCGTCGAGGTTCACGACCTGCACGTCTGGGAGGTCACGTCGGGCTTTCCCGCGCTGGCCGCCCACGTCGTCGTCGCGCCCGGCGACGACTGCCACGGCTGCCGGCGCGAGCTGCAGGAGCTGCTGCGCGAGCGCTTCGGGATCCGCCACACGACGCTGCAGGTCGATCACGAGTCGTGGCAGGGGCTCGTCGAGATCGAGACGTCCGCCCCGCGCGAGTGACCAAGGCGCCGGCCGAGCTACAGCGCCGACGAGCCGATGACCTCCTGCCACCACGCCCGCTCGGCGTCGGCGGTCGCCAGGCGCAGGCGCCGGCGCGCATGCCACTGCAGCTGCTCGCGGCTGCCGACGGAGATGTGCGGCCCGGTGACGGCGTAGCGGCCGTCCGCCAGCACGACGAGCGCGCCGGGAACGTCCCAGCGCGTGCCGAGGCGCTCGAGCACCTCGAGGCCGAGAACCGCGACGGGCGCGTCCGGATCGCCGTCCGCCTCGGTCCACGGGCGCGTCGTGAAGATCGGAGCGCCGGTCGGGCGCTGCGTGCGCTCGGGCCGCGGCTTCGGGCCGACCGGACCCGTGCGCCAGCGCTCGCGGGACTCCTCGAGCGCGCCCATCGCGGTCTGGCGGGTGAGGATGTAGAGGCGGTCGCCGGCCTCCAGCCGCGTCGATCCGCGCGGCGGCAGCGCCTCGTCGTCGCGCACGAGGACGTTGACGAGCGCGTCGCGCGGCAGCCCGAGATCGCGCACGCGCACGCCGATCGCGGCGTCGCCTTCGACGAGCGGCACCTCGACGACGTCCGCGCCGAGCTCGCGGATCGTGCCGACCTCGACGAGCGGGCGGCGCAGCGCGGGCTCGTTGGTCAGCGCCCCGAGCGCGCCGGCGATCAGGGTGAACGTCGAGCCCTGCAGCAGCGTCGAGACGAGCACCGCGAAGAACGCGATGTTGAAGAACGTCACCGCGTCCTCGACCTCGGCGATGATCGGAAACAGGGCGAGCACGACGGGCACCGCGCCGCGCAGCCCCGCCCAGCCGAGCACCGCCCGGTCGGGCATGCTCAGCGGCGCGCGCGCGGTCGCGATGATCACCGCGATCGGCCGCGCGACGAAGACCAGCACGAGCGCGAGCGCGGTCCCCTTCAGCGCGTTGGGCCCGAGGTCGGCCGGGTTCACGAGCAGCCCGAGCGTCAGGAACATCGTCAGCTGGGCGAGCCAGGCGAGGCCGTCGTGAAACGCCCCGACGGTCTGGCGCGCCGGAAGCGGCGTCGAGCCCATCGCCAGCCCGGCGAGGTAGACCGCGAGAAAGCCGGAGCCGTGCAGCACGTCGGCGGCGCCGAAGGCAATCGCCACGACCGCCAGCGAGGCCACCGGATACAGCCCGCCGGTCGCGAGGTTGATGCGCCGAAAGGCTGTCACGGCGCCCACACCGACGATCGCCCCGACGATCGCGCCGATCCCCAGTTGCTGCACGAACAGCAGTCCCAGGTCCAGGACGCCGTAGTCGGGCAGGCGGATCCACTCGATGAAGCCGAGCACGAGCAGGATGGCGACCGGGTCGTTCATCCCGGCCTCGCCCTCGAGCGTGCGCGCCAGCCGCCGCTTGAGCGTCGACCCGCGCAGCAGCGCGAAGATCGCGGCGCCGTCGGTCGCGGACACGATCGCGCCGATCAGCAGCGCCGGCAGCAGCTCGATGTCCAGCAGCCAGATCGCGGCGAAGCCGGTCACGAGCGCCGTCAGCAGCGTGCCCAGCGACGCGAGGCTCAGCGCCGACCCCAGCACCGGGCGGATCTCTCCGAAGCCCGCAGCGAGGCCGCCCTCGAAGAGGATCAGCGCGAGGGCGATGACGCCGATCGTCTGGGCGAGCTCGTAGTCGCGCTCCGAGCCGCCGAAGTCGATGAGCCCCAGGCCGTCGGAGCCCAGCAGCATCCCGACGCCGAGAAACAGCACGAGGCCGGGGATTCGCAGCCGGCCCGCGAGCAGCGACGCGGCGAGGCCGAGCGCCAGCAGCGAGCCGGCGATCAGGATGAGTTCGCCCGCGTGCATCGCGGGATCTTGCTACAGCCAGCGCGCGCGGCGCAGGATGAGCCACAGCACGACGCCGACGCCCACCATCAGCGACAGCGCGAGCGGATAGCCGTAGCGCCACTGCAGCTCGGGCATGTGCTTGAAGTTCATCCCCCAGATGCTCGCCAGAAACGTCGGCACGGCGATGATCGCCGCCCAGCCGGAGATCTTGCGCACGGCGTCGTTCTGCTGCAGGCCGATGACCGCGAGGTTCGCCTGAAAGATGCTCGTCAGCACCTCGCGCTGGGTTGCGACCTCCTCCTCGATGCGCCGCACGTGGTCCTGGACGTCGCGCAGATGGTTGCGCAGGACCTTCGGCACGCCGTTGCGCGTGCTCGACTCGAGCGCGTCGAGCGCGGTCAGCAGCGGGTGCACCGCGCGGTAGAACTCGGCCAGCTCGCGGCGCAGGAAGTACACGCGGCGCGTCTGGTCGCCGCCCTCCCCGAAGACGGCGGTCTCGACCTCCTCGACGTCGTTCTCGATCCCCTCGACGACCGGGCGGTAGTCGTCGACGACCTTGTCCAGCACGGCCCACACGGCTGCGGAGGGACCGAGGCGCAGCAGCGCGGGCTGGGCCTCCAGGCGCTCGCGCGCGGCGCCCAGCTCGCTGGCCGCCCCGTGGCGCACGACGATCGCGTAGCCGTCTCCGGTGAAGACGTGGACCTCGCCGAACTCGACCTCCTCGCTGGAGTCGATGTAGCGCGCGGTGTGCAGGACGAGGAAGTAGCCCTCGGCGTAGTCCTCGATCTTCGGCCGCTGATGGGCGTGCATCGCGTCCTCGACGGCAAGCGGCGGCAGATCGAAGCGCCGCGCGACGTCCTGCAGCTCCTCGGGCGAGGGATCGTGCAGGCCGAGCCAGACGAAGCCGTCCTCGTCGCGTCGGCGGGCGGCCGCCTCACCGACGTCCAGCGGCTCGTCCTCCTGGCGCCGACCGTCCTTGTAGTGGGCGCAGTCGACGAGCATCCGCTACCTGCGGACGGGCGAGCGGAAGCTTCCGCCCGGGCGCAGGCCGGACTGCACGACGCGGCGCAGGACCGACAGCGAGACGCGCTCGCGGCCGTTGGGGGTGATCAGCCCGGAATCCCACGAGACGTCCGTCGGGCCCGCGTTCCAGTGATAGAGGTACACCGCCTTGATGCGCGGGTTCAGCGGCAGCACCCGGTCAAAGAGATAGCGGGTGACCTCGCCCGCGTGGCGCACGCCCTCCGGGATCTCGGTCGTGCTGCCGTTGTCGCGGCGCACGAGGCCGCCCGTCTCGGTCAGCCAGACGTTCGCGCCCGGCAGCGCGCGCAGCAGCTGGCGCAGGCGCATCATCTTGAAGCGGTTGGCCTCGAGGTAGTTGTGCACGCCCCAGATCTTCGGCGTGTAGCCGAGGTGGCGGCGAAACTCGCGCACCCAGGAGACGGCGTTGGGCATGTCGAGGATCTCGGGGGCGACGATCGTGCACGAGGGGCACGCCTTGCGCAGGACGCGGTAGTACGCGGCGACGAGCTTGACCCGGTGGCAGACGGGCTCGCCGCAGTGGTTGGCCTCGTTCCAGGTCGCGAACGTCTTGACCCACGGATAGCGCCGGCGGATGCTGCGAAATTCCGAGCGCATCCGGTCGACGGTGGGCACCGACCGCCGTTTAGTGCGCGAATGCCCGAGCGAGATCAGCGGCTCGACGCCCAACGCCTTTGCGCCGGCGAGCCACGCGTCGAGCTGCTCGACCTGCCAGTCGCTGCGCATCGCGTCCCAACCGATCGCCAGGCGCGCGTGCTTGATGCCGAGTGCGGCGAAGCGCGGATCGGAGTACATGTCGAGCTTCTGGTCGCCGATGCCGACCTTCACCCCGCCGGGCAGCAGCCGCGCGGCCGGCGCCGGCGCCGGCGTCGCCACCGGAGGGGGCGTCACCATCGGGAAGGGCGTCATCGGGACGGGCGTCGCCACCGGGGCGGGCGTCGCAGCCGGCGCGGGCGGCTCGGGCGCGGGCGCCTCGCTCGCCGTGATCGCCGGCATCGCGAGCGCCGCGAGGACGACGGCGAGCAGCGCGGCGGCCCAGCGCATGCACACGATCGAGGCCATCAGGCTCCCGTCAGGATCGTGTCGGCGGGCGTCCAGGGCGGCGCGCAGCAGCACAGGAGCTGCAGCGGCTCGTCGCCCGTATTGACGGGCTTGTGGATCTCCCCCGGGTTCGGAAACGAGGTGGTCATCGTCCCCCCAACCGTAATGGGCGGGCCGGGTTGCGGTCGCAAAGCCCCGATCGACGACCGGTCAGCCAAGGCGCTCGAACTCCTCCGTCTCGCGCCGGACCGCCTCGAACTCCCCGGTCTTCAGGCGCGCGGCGACGTCCGCGTCGATCTCCTCTTCGGTCGCGGCCGGCTTCGTGCGGCGCAGCCGCGCCGCGTCGAGGCGCTTGAACTTCAGGATCTCGAGCACGTAGACGAGGTACGCCGAGGCGACCAGCTCCAGCAGGCCGAGCCCCGCCATCACCGCCGCCCAGCCGAGATGCAGCGTGCCGCCGTTGTCGGAGTAGGGCACAAAGCGCAACGCGATCGCCAGGCCGGCGAGCGACAGCGTCCAGGCGTACAGGTAGAGCACCGTGCGCCGTGCCGAGAAGCCGATGCGATCGAGGCGATGATGAAAGTGCTCCTGATCGGCCGCGTAGACGGGCCGGCGGTACTTCATCCGCTTGAGCACGACGAACGTCGTGTCCAGAAACGGCAGCGCGAGCACGATCAGCGGAAAGATCAGCGCGAGCACCGCGTTCGTCTTGACCGATCCGAGCACGGCGACGCAGCCCAGCAGCAGCCCCAGCAGGTTCGAGCCGCAGTCGCCCATGTAGACGGACGCCGGATGGAAGTTGTGGATCAGAAAGCCGAGTGCGGCGCCCGCGGTCAGCGCGGCGAGCACGCCACCCTCGTTGCTGCCGAGATCGAACGCGATCACCGCGAGCGCGGCGGCGCTGATCGCACAGACGCCCGACGCCAGCCCGTCGATGCCGTCGGAGAGGTTGACGACGTTCATGATGACCACCAGGCCGGCGGCGGTCAGCGGGCCGCCCGCATTGGGGAAGTCCAGCCGCCCCGCGAACGGCAGCGTGACGTTGTCGACCGTGACGCCGCCGCGAACGGCCAGCACCGCCGCCGCGATCTGCCCGGCGAGCTTCAGCAGGGGGTGCAGGTCAAAGCGGTCGTCGATCGCGCCGACGACCGTGATCACCGCGGCCGCGGCGAGGATCCCTCTGATCTCGTCGCTGACCGGCAGCACGACGAGCATGGCGATCGTCGCGCCCCCGAAGATCGCCAGGCCGCCGAGCAGCGGCGTCCCGCCGGGGGCCAGCCCGCGCCCGCGCGCGCGGTCGATCGCGCCGGTGGCGTGCGCGACGCGCATCGTCAGCGGCGTCAGCGCCGCGGTCGCGATCAGGGCGATCGCAAAGGCCGTGAGCGCGTCGAGCTCGTCCAGCACGCCTGCGACTGTAGCCGCCGCGCCAGCCGTCTTCGGCGGCGGCGGCCGCGCGTCAGGGCAGGTCTTCGATGGCCGCCACGCGACGCGAGTGGCGCCCGCCCTCGAAGGGCTCGGCCAGGAACGCCTCGACGATCGCATCCGCCTGTTCGCCGTCCAGCCGGCGGCCGGAGAGCGTCACGACGTTGACGTCGTTGTGGGCGCGCGCGAGTTGCGCCTCCTCGACGTCGTGCGCGTTGACCGCGCGCACGCCGGGGACCTTGTTGGCGACGATCGAGACGCCGACGCCCGAGCCGCACACGAGCACGCCGCGGTCGGCGTCGCCGTCGGCCACGAGGCGCGCGGCGGGACCCGCGTGCTGCGGGTAGTCGATCGACTCGTCGGACTCCGGACCGACGTCGACGATGTCGTGGCCGGCCGCGGTGAGCTGCGCCTTGACGTGCTCCTTGAGCTCGAAGCCGGCGTGATCTGAGGCGAGAGCGATGCGCATGTCAAGGACGATAGTGGCTGGCCGGCGCTCGTGGTCGTCCGTCGCGGGCCCGCGACAGCCGTAGAGTGCGTCGGCATGGCGCACGCAGAGCAGCAGGCTCCGGCAGGGCAGCAGATCGACGAGTCGATCCTCGACGCCGTCGGGCGCACGCCGCTCGTGCGGCTGTCGCGCCTGGCGGCCGGGCTGACCCCGCAGCTCGTCGCCAAGGTCGAGTACCTCAATCCCGGCGGCTCGATCAAGGATCGCGTCGCCGTCGCGATGATCGAGGCGGCCGAGCGCGACGGCCTGCTGAAGCCGGGCGGGACGATCGTCGAGCCGACGTCGGGCAACACCGGCACGGGCCTGGCGATCGCGGCGCGGCTGAAGGGCTACCGCGTGGTCGCCGTCATGCCCGACAAGCAGTCCAAGGAGAAGATGGACCTGCTGCGCGCCTACGGCGCCGAGGTCGTCGTCACCCCCACCGAGGTCGCGCCCGACTCGCCGGAGTCCTACTACAGGGTCGCCGAGCGCCTCGCGGACGAGATCCCCGGCGGCTTTCGGCCCGACCAGTACTCCAACGCCGCCAACCCCGCGGCGCACTACGCGACGACCGGCCCGGAGATCTGGGAGCAGACCGCCGGCGCGATCACGCACCTCGTCGTCGGCGTCGGCACGGGCGGGACGATCACCGGCACCGGGCGCTACCTCAAGGAGCGCGACCCGGCGATCGAGATCATCGGCGCCGACCCGGCCGGATCGATCTACACCGCCGGCCCGGAGGGTCCGAGGTCGTACCTGCTGGAGGGCGTCGGCGAGGACTTCTGGCCCGAGACGTTCGACCCGTCCATCGTGGATCGCTACGTCAAGGTCTCCGATCGCGACTCGTTTCTCATGACGCGGCGCCTGGCGCAGAAGGAGGGCCTGCTGACCGGCGGCTCGTGCGGCCTGGCGTGCGTCGCCGCGATCGAGGTCGCTCGCGGCATCGACGATCCCGAGGCGCTGATCGTCGTGATCCTCCCCGACGGCGGCCGCTCGTACCTGTCGAAGATCTACAGCGACGCCTGGATGGAGCAGTACGGCTTCATCGAGCGCGCATCGACCGTGACCGTCGCCGACGTGCTCGCACGCAAGGAGACCGGCGACATCCCGGAGCTCGTCACGATCGGCGCGCACGACAAGGTCGGCGACGCCGTCGCGCTGCTCAACCGCCACCGCGTCTCGCAGCTGCCGGTCGTCTCGGCGCACGACCCTTCGGCGGTCGTCGGCTCGATCTCCGAGCGCGGGCTGCTCAAGCACGTCGTCGAGGACCCGGCGCTGCTCGGCGCGCAGGTCGTCGACATGATGAGCGCGCCGTTTCCCGCCGTCGCGGCCTCCGACCTCATCCAGGAGGCGGTCGCGCTGCTGGCAGGCGACCGCGAGGCGCTGCTCGTGACGCTCGAGGGGCGTCCGTCGGGGATCCTGACGCGCGCCGACCTGCTGGAGGCCCTGGCCCGATGAGCGACGTCCCGCGCGATGCCGCGTTCGCCACCCGCGTCGTGCACGCGGGCCTGGATCCCGATCCGCACTACGGCTCGGTGATTCCCGCGATCCACCAGACCTCGACGTACGCGCAGCCCGCGCCCGGGCAGTTCGTCGAGGACTACGACTACTCGCGCTCGGCGAACCCGACGCGGTCGGCGCTCGAAAAGGCGCTCGGCGAGCTCGAGGGCGGCTCGGCGAGCGCGTTCTCCAGCGGCATGGCCGCCACGCACGCGCTGATCACGGCCGTCGCGGGGGCGGGCGGGCACATCGTGATCCCTTCCGACCTCTACGGCGGCACGTACCGGCTCGTCGACAAGGTGCTGACGCGCTGGGGCCTCGCCTACACGATGGTCGACCAGACCGATCTCGACGCCGTCGCCGCCGCGGTCGGAGACGAGACGCGGCTGATCTGGGTCGAGACGCCGACGAACCCGCTGCTGAACGTCGTCGACATCGCGGGCGTCGTCGAACACCGGCGCGGCGCGCTCGTCGCCGTCGACAACACGTTCGCGACGCCGGCCAACCAGCTGCCGCTGCAGCTCGGCGCCGACGCGGTCGTGCACTCGACGACGAAGTACCTCGGCGGCCACAGCGACACGGTCGGCGGCGCGGTCGTCGTGCGCGACCAAGAGCTGCACGAGCAGGTCCGCTTCGTCCAGAACGCGATCGGCGCCGTGCCCGGCCCGATGGATTGCTTTCTCGTCCACCGCGGGCTGCGCACGCTGCACGTGCGGATGCAGGCGCACGGCGCCAACGGCGCCGCCGTCAGCGCGTTTCTCGGTGAGGTCGACGGCGCCTACGACGTGCGCTGGCCGGGCTTCGGCGGGATGGTGTCCTTCCGCCACCCCGATGCCGTCCGGATCGCGTCGTCGACGCGGATCTTCACGCTCGCCGAGTCGCTCGGCGGCGTCGAGTCGCTGATCGAGGTGCCCCAGGCGATGACCCACCAGTCCGTCGAGGACTCCGACGCGGCGGTGCCGGCGGATCTCGTGCGGCTGTCGTGCGGCATCGAGGCGTCGGAGGATCTCGTCGCCGACCTGTGCCAGGCGATTGGCTGACGCCCCTGCGATCGGGGGGCCGCTCGTGAGCGCACGCGCAAACCGGCTTCGCCGCCGCGTCGCGATCGCCGTCGCGGCATACCGAGAGCTCGAGCGGCGACTGACGTCCGAGTTCGACCGCCGCTACCCCAAGCTCTACGACGCGCGGCACGCCGCGACCGGGATCGGCCGTGCCCTGTGGCCGGTGCTCGGGCCGCTGCTGTCGGCGCTGATCCTGCTGCCGATCGTGGTGCTGATCGCCGGCCTGGTCGCGCTGCTGACGGCCCT
>Ga0136633_1002413_pt1 | contig 12938 bp, 10 predicted proteins | sample AntDrymeUQ832206_2_FD_105494 | JGI IMG/M metagenome (GOLD analysis project Ga0136633, IMG submission 105494) | Polar desert sand microbial communities from Dry Valleys, Antarctica - metaG UQ83 (22.06) | ecosystem: Environmental > Terrestrial > Soil > Desert | place: Antarctica: Dry Valley... | reverse complement strand
GCGGGAGAGGCGCTCAATCAGCGGTGCGAAGGCCTCTCGGATCCCGGCCGAGGGCCGTGTCACCGCGAGGTACGTCTCCGGATCGGCGCTACGCAGCAATCGCGTGCGGGCGACATGGGCATAGGGCCGGACCCTGGCCCGGAGCCGGCGGGGTGGGCGCAGCACCACCCACGAGGTGGCCGTCACCATAACCCCGGCCGAAAGAGCGAGGAGCAGAGATAGCCGGCTCACGTGGCTCCCTCCTCGGCAGCGGCGCCCAGCACTCGAGGCTCGGCCACCTGCTTCTTCAACACGCGGAGGACGAATAGTCCGATCGCCCACCAGATCCCGGCGGCGAGCACGACAAGGCGTCCGGTTCCGGTCTGGTAGAAGGTTCGGTAGGGGCCTTGGGTGGCAGTGAGATATATAAGGAGAAGCCAGGGCACCACTCCGACCACCCAGGACTCGATTCGCTGTGTGGTGCCCTCGGCCTTGATCGCCCGGGCGGTGCGCAGGTCCTCGGTGATCTCATCGGTGAGGTCGGAAAGGACGGTGGCGACTAACTCTCCGCCCCATTCGTGGGCGATGAGCAACACCTCGATCACCCGATCGGACGTGGCGTCTGCCAGCTGCTCTCTCACCGTCTCCAGGGCGGGGACGAAACCGAGCAATCGGGCTCGCTCAGCCCACCCGTCGAACACGGCGCGGAGGGGCAGGGGGCCCTGGTTGGCGAGGGCGGCGATCGCGAGAGGAATGGTCGAGCCGGAACGCACATAGGAAAGGAGGTGGCGAATGGCATCCGGCCATGCCTCAGCAATGCTCTTTAGGCGCTCCCGCCGGCGACGCCCATAGGTCCATGCCAGATACCCGCTAGAGCCGGCGGCGGGAAAGAAAGAGGAGAACCACTCCCCCATCATGAACGCGAGCAACATCCAGGCCGCCAATCCGATCCCGGCGGAGGCGGCGATGAACTGAGTCGGAGTCAGCGGCGAGCCCACCTGGGCCAGCCACTTCTGTATGCGTCCCTCACGCTTCAGACGGTGTGCGCGCTTGAAGCTGGGAGCGACACCGAGGAAGAGACCAGTGATGAGGTAGGCGGTGATACCTCCTGCGGCGGCGATGAGCAGTCTCATTCCGGGTGCCACTCTCCGTCGAGGACCATTGGAAGAGTGACGCCCGAGGGCAGGATTTGCTCGATGCGGTCGACCAGGTCGGCCTCGGGCACGAGCCCGGTCCATCTCAGCTCGCCACCCTGCCGTTCGAAGAGCGGCTCGATCACCCAGCTGCTGCGGCCGTCCGTGACGGGCTTTACCAGCACGATCTCGCGGCACTCCCGAAGCGAGCCGCCGCCCCTGGCGATATGACGGTCAAGATAGACAACGGTGTCGAGCGACTCCGAGAAGATCGCGCGCAGGGATTGGTCTGGTACCTGCTCCGCTGCCAGCAGGGCCGCCGACACCAGCGAAGTGAGCGCCCGTTGCGCCGAGTGGGAGTGGATGCTGCAACAGAAGCCACCGCCGGCGTTAACCGCCCGAGTCAGCTCGAAGGCCTCGGCGCCTCTCACCTCGCCGACGCAGAGCACGTCAACCCGCATCGCCAGGCAGACCTTGATCAGGTCCCGCAGGGTGTAGCGGCGCTCTCCCGACAGAGCGACCCCGGACGCCTCATAGAAAGAGGAGTGGAGTGACAAAGGCATATTGAGCTCCCGGACTTCCTCAACCACTCGGACGCACTGGTCTCGTGGAACGGCGCGCAGGAACGCACCGAGGGCGGTGGTCTTGCCCGCTCCGGTTGGTCCGGCGAAAAGGACCGACCCGCGCACCTGGGCCAGGCACCACAGGAACCCGGCTGCGGCCGGGGACCACAGTCCGCGGCGGACAAGACTGCCCAGGGTTTCGTCGGACGCCGTGTACAGGCGAAGCGTTGCCGAGAGGCGCAGCGAAACCGGCTCGATCACTGCGGTCAGCCGGGCTCGACCGTCAAGCACGTGGGCTTGCTGGATGGCGGAGGTGACGTCCAGGCGACGCCCGGTGCCCTCCAAAAGGCGCTCGACGATCTGGCGGTTCTCCCGTTCCGTAGTGGGCTCGTTGAGTGCCACCAGGCGGCCGCCCTCCTCTATATAGGAGACACGGTCTCCCTCGATGAAGATCTCCTCCACGTCATGACGAGCGAACAGCCCGGTGAGCGGCCCGTACTCGGTCAATGCCCGCCAGACCCGGTCGACCATTTGGTCCGGCTGCTTGAGAGAGTCTGCACGCCCGGCCTGGGCCTCGGTCTGATGCTCTTTGACCAGATCGGCAATCAGCCTGCGAGCGGCGTCGGGGTCTTCCGCCGGATGGAGGTGCCGTTCCTCGCATACTTCGGCGGCGCGGGTCCGGATTCGCTCGTAGGTGCTGGTCGGAGTCAAGCCGCCCCTGCCTTGATCAGGTCGGTAGTCATTCGGCGCATCTCCTTCAGGAACGGACCCCGATCCGGGAGCCGGCCGTCCCAAGCGGCCTTGGGAATCCCCGGATCAAAGGGAAGGAAGGTCAGCGACACGGGAGTGAACGTACGGAGAAGCTCTTTGGTCCACTCGGCCCGGAGGAATCGGTCGGGAGGCATCCGGTTCACAGCCACATGGACCGCGGCTTCGGTGATGCCGCGGACATCGGCCACGGTGCTCAGGGTGCGCACCAGGCCCACAGGGCTGCCAGCCGCGACCACCAGCACCTCGTCGGCCAGCTCGAGAGCCCTCCGTCCGACGTCGAAGCGACCCTCCAGACCGGAGAGGGGAGCGAGATCCTCGAGGATCGGGTGGACGACGGCAATGCTCAGGGCGAATCGCTCGCGCAGGGCGCCGATCAGCTGTCCGGCTTCGACCGAGGTCAGCTCGTCCCACTCTCGGAGGTTGGCCAGCCCAGGAACCACCGCGAACCCGGCGGGGTGGCCGACAGTGCTGGTGGCGTCGAATCGCCCGTGGCGGATGTGGTCGGACAGGGTGAGCAGGTTGGGGACGATGGGCAGGTCGAGACGCTGGGCAATGCTTGGCTGGACGGTGTCGAAGTCGGCCAAGACGGTCGACCCCCCAACCCGTGCCGCCGCCGAGGCGAGATTGACGGCCACCTCGGTGACGCCATCCTCACCCAACAACACCACCAGCCGGTGATCGGGAGCCGCTCCGTTAGATGAGCCGGGCGGAGGTGGCGGGTGATGGCGGGACTCGGTGAAGCGGCGGACTGCCGCCACCTCTGATGCTCGGGCAACGACCTCTTCCGGTGTGGAGGAGACGGGAAGCGACAGTGACACGCCCAGCTCTATGAGCCGGTTGGCTTCTGCCTCGGGCCGCTCGGAGTTGACCAGAACCAGAACCGCGGCTCCGCTCCTCTGCACCTGATCGACAAGCCGGCGGCTGAGAAGTGAGGACCAGCCATCCACAACGAGGAGATCGAAGTCGGCGTCGAGAACATCGTCTGGAGTGAGGGCCTGTCCGACCAGCTGCGCCCCGCCGTGCTCGCTTACCCACTGTGTCAGGCGGGTCACCCATCCGAGCTGAGAGGCGCCGACCAGCAGGCGAGGCTCCAATTCATCCTCCCGCTGTCGACGCCGCTTCCGGTGGCGGCACGCTTGACTCGCTGCCTGTTTCCAGCTCCCGGACGGTCAGACTTGGCGTGCCGGTGGAGCGGAGCAGATAGATGGTTCCGTTCTCAACACCGTTGGCGATCTCAAGCGCCTCCCGATCCTCAACCGCCAGCACCACCCACCAGGCAGAAGAGCCACCAACCAGTCCGGCCGGGGTTCCATCCGGGAGGGCGAGAACCGGGACTGCCTCGGCCACGAAGCGGGTGGCGTCGTCGGTCACTACGAGCACATCCACCATGTCGCCCACTACCAGATCGCCGCCTACGGCATTGGCCTGCGCCAGCGGGAAGGACATGGCCCGGCGACCGTCCTCGGTCACGACGGGTCTTAGATCGGTGCGAAGGATGGGGTCACCGGCGGCGATAGTGCGGGTGGCCAGCTGTCCGGCAAGAGCGTCGATCTCGCTTGCGGGAAGCACGGCAGCCGTAACCATCGGGTCTGATGCAATCTCGGTCACTCGAAGGTCGTCATGCTCGACAAGGGTCCCTCCCCGGATCTCCCCAGCGGCGAACACGACCGGAGCCAGATCCTCCTGGCCTCGGGCCCAGGTGAGAAACAGGACCGCGGTGGCGAGTCCCGCCGCAACCGCAACCAGGTGGGCGGCTCCGAAACGGGCCTTCACGCGCCTTCCGAACTCTTCCCGACTACTCCCCATCGTTACCCTTAACAGGAGTGTGAACCATATCAATCTTATGGATAACCTGCAAGAGAGAATTGTCCTGGCTCACTAGTCATCGTTCTGATAAGATTCGGGCCCGATGAAGGCATCGATCCAGCAACGGGATGCGGATGAGCCGAAGGCGCTGCGGCAGCAAGCGCTCGACGAGATCCGAAAGTCCTACCCTCCGATCCTCACCACGGCCCACGTAGCCGAACTGATGCACTGCACGATCGGCGACGTGAGAGACAAGGTCCATAGCGGCGAGCTGCCCGCGGTCCGCTGGGGTCAGCAGTTCCGCTTCTTCCGAGAGGAAGTACTCGCTGCTCTGGAGGAGGTACTAGAGGGAGAGGAAGGGATCGCCGGCGACTGAGATCGCGGCCACCTGCGAGCGCGCCAAGGCAACCTCACTGCCGTGACGGCCCCGGACGAGAAGATGGTCGGTGGCAACGGCGATCAGAGTCCCTTCGACCGAACGGCTCCCCACCAGATCGATCCGAACGTCTCGACCTTCGATCATGCGACTCCACGCAACGAAAGACTCGACCGTCCGGTCCCCCGCTGAACCACGGGTCACGGCTCTCTCCGTCACCTCGATCGTCGAGAGCACCGAGGTGTTCACGGCTTTCGCACCATCGTCAGTAGGGATGACCACGAGATCGTTGGCAGCCGCGGACGGGATACCAGTCGCCTCACCACCCGACCAAGAGAGCCTTACCCGATCGCCATGCTGCATCGCCTCCCAAGCGACATCAGTCAACGACCGGGAAGCCAGGCGTAGTTGATGGGCGTCGGCCTCGGCCGCCGCCTGCTCCCGCCGAGCCTCGCGCTCGGCTCCACTCCCCTTTTCGTTCATCTCGTCCCAGACATCGGGCACCTAAATCACCCCACTTGTCATCGACTGCACTCTTCAGCTACGCTAGTCGACGATATGTCAGAGGGCAATAGCTGGACACGCTTGGAAAGGGTCTTCCATTGGCTCGTAGTGGCGTTAGTCCCAACCATCGCCTTCATACTGTTGTGGGCCACCACGCCGCCAGTGAGCATGGGCGAGATCGCCAGCGCATCGCTGGAAGCCATCCTCCTCACACTCGGCCGCCTCACCGGACTGGCGCTGACCGGGTGGCTGCTTACATCACAGCTTCTCTACACGGCGGCGATTATCACCCGCGCCGACTGGCTGTCCGAGGTCCTCCGGCCGGTCACGCTCCCGGTCGTCAGGCGAGTCGCCGCCGGGATCACAACAGTCAGCATCAGCTTTAACAGTCTCGTGGCCGTTGCACAGACCGAACCGACACCGACGGTCATCACCGTCGAGCAAGCCAACCTCAGGCAAGAGGCAACCCCCACACCCATCCTCCAACCTCTTGTCGAGCCCGAGACCCAGGAGTCGTGCATCGTCGTCGAACCCGAGGGCTCCTACAGCACTCCCCTTACCTGGCTCGTCCGACCGGGCGACCATCTGTGGCGCATTGCAGGCGAACACCTCGCCATCGTCCTCGATCGCCCGCCGACTCCCGATGAACACCGCCGCTACTGGGTCGAGGTGATGGAAGCTGCCCGCCCGGTGATCCGCTCCGGGAATGTCGACCTCATCTACCCGGGAGAGGAGATTCCCCTCCCACCAACCCTCGAAGCCGGAGTCAGACCATGAGCGCGGAGATCGACTATGCCAGCTGGTACCCCGACGTGCCGCCGGTGATGGACACGAGACAGCTTGCCGAGCTGCTCAACACCAATGAGCAGATCGTCCGTGCCTACGCTCGCGATGGCACCATCCCCGCCCACCGCCCGCCCGGCGGCCGCAAGTTCACATTCCTTCGCCACGAGATCTTCCACTGGCTCCTCGAGAACCGGTATGAGCCGGGCTTGGATTAGATCCAGGCGTAATCAATTGGCAGGTCGCGATGTCGATCCTCAGCGTTGGCAACGAATGTCACACGACTGATGAGAGCATGGCACCGATGTATGTGTCTCCGTCCTCCTCCTGGAAGAGGATGTTCCGTGATTCCATCGCTGGCTTGTCCATATTCCAGAGCGATCGCATCGTTTCCGACCTCGTGTTGGACACGATGAACGAGTACAGCCGCACATTGGGATCACCGAGTCGCTTCTCTATCTCCTTAATGGTCTCATGGAATTGGATCTTCGGATCGGTCGAGCCAAGGTTCCGAATGCCTTTGGGATCGACAAAGATCACATGCTGTTCGCCACCCACCACGAGCCATAGTATGAAGTCTGGGTGGAAATTGCCGGCCTCGAAGAAGCCCACTCCTCTGCCTCGACTCAGGTTGCGGAGTAGATACAGTTCCTTGTCCGCGAAGAATTCGTCGCTGTTGTCGTGGTATGCCTTCAGATCCTCGACGAACCGAAATTCGCCTTTGTTGAGCGGCGCAGGGCTGATCTCAACGATCTTCTTTTCGACATAGAGAAGCGGCCGGTAGAGGTGTTGGCCGAACCAGACCGCTTTCATGCCCCTGAACTCCCATGGCTTGAAGTCGCCAGCTCGGATGGAGGCCTTGAGCGCCAAGAGCTTCGCCGCAATCTCTTGTTGCGACTCCTCGATGAGCACCCGATAGTAATCGTCGTTTGATCCGTCACCCGCGCCGATGAGGTTTGCATCTGCCAAGCCCAGGTCTTGGTACTCGAGATGCGGGAGTTCCCATTCCCGCTTGCGAAACATGTAGTAGCGCTCGGTGTATTTCTTAAGAAGGGCGAGGGCTATCTCCTCCCACATCCGAACTTTCTTGTAGGAGTCAAGGGTCATCTCGTCCGCAGGTATCTGTAGTCGGTACCAACTCTGATCATCGAGCAGCGACGCAATCCCGTCACGGGTCACGTTCAAGTTGTACCACCCTCGTTCAGCCTTGAAGCGCTCGAGCTCGAGGTAGATGCGGTTTAGATCGAGGAACGCGATGTGTCGTTGGCGGAGCTGTGTCTCATTCCGTGCAGCGTCGTCGTCACCACCGAGGAGGCCGCCAGACTTCATCGCCTGGATCTTTGGATACCAGTTGAGAACGACCTGGTTCCTCTGCAGATACTCGGTGGGCGCGTCGGACCCCGGATCCGGCATGGTCAACGTCGGCACAGGGCCTAGTCGCTTGAACCCATCGCCGAACTCGGTGCTCACGCCGTTGATGGTCTTCCGCAGCCGAACCATCTTGAGCGGCATCCGCCCCAGATCCTTGACCACTGGAAGCATGATCTCGATCCGTTCCTCGTTCTTAGGTAGTCCTTCGTCTTCGAGGAAGTCACGGAATTGCGCCATGTAGTCGGCGTGAATCCCAAAGATCCCTAGTGTCTCAATGACGCCGATGTGCTTCGGGCGCGGGAGACCGTCAGGAAGCTTGGTCCTCGCGCTGCGCTTGAGGCGATTCTCGTATCCTTGAAGACGCACGCCGCGGCCAAAGAGCTGGATGATTTGTGAACCCTCCGACGCCCCGACGTTCATCAGCCCCATCGTGCTCACCCGCTGGCTATTCCAGCCCTCCGTGAACTTCTTGGAGCCGATCAGCAGGTTCACCGTCGAGGGCGCAGTGTTGATCTCATGGAACAAAGAGCTGGAGAACTCGCGCTCAGTCACGTTCAGCTCAGACCAGTGCTCACATAGCTTGCAAAGCTTCGTGTCATCGCCAACGTTGATGACGCCAAACGGCTCATTGTCGCCGACTCGTAGAGCGATCTCACCCGTTGGGCCCTTCAGATTTTCAACGTAGAGCGACCCGCCCCCGATGGCGTTGAACAATGTTGAAAGTGTCTCGTCGAAGACCTGTGCCGGTGAAAGCCCAGTTGTGTTGAGGTAAGAGAACCGCCCCGCGAAGAGGTTCTTGCCCTTCGCAGTGACGAGACCTTGGTTCAAAACACGATTGATCCGCTCAATGCTTCCAGACCGATCCGAGACGTACCGAGCGAGAAAGCGAAGAATCTCAATGATGTCGGAAGCATCTTTGTCAGCGAGGGTCTTCGTAACTTTGCTACCGACGAAGATCCACAACGGCTTGTGGATTCTGAAAGGGCGGAACTCTCGCTCGTGCTCACGATGGAGGCGTTGCTGCTGGAAGAACGACAGTAGGCAGGCAACGAGGTACAGCTCCAAGTGGCTCTCTTGGGTCTGCCTGTCGAGATTGAGGATCTGGTAGTCCTTGCCGAAGCCGTCGCCGTAGAAGTACTGGTAGGAGTAGTCGAAAAGGATGCTCTTCGCGTACAGGTCGGTGAGCTGAGGGCTTTGCTTGATCGCCTGGCCGAAAGTTGCGGAATACTCAAACGAGAACCCTCGCTCGCAGAGCGCGTTGCGGAATCGCAGCCAGGTGCCTTCAACCCCAGCGCTCGCGCCGCGATGTCCCTCGTCGATGAGGACGAGATTGTTGCCCTCGAAGGCATCGACGGCGATCGTCCTGTCGCCCATTTCGTCTTTGAGTTTGTGGATGTCAAGAATCTCAACCGATTGGCCGGCAAACAGACCTCGTCCATCCTTGTCGAAGAGCTCGGCTTGGATGCCAGCCTTGTGGAACTCATCGAGGTGTTGGCGGCTGAGGTCTTCGTTTGGGGTGAGCAGGATGATGCGGTTGAGCTCGCGTGCCCGGCCGTGTTTCTCCAGATAATGCTGGTACTGGAGGATATTGGCATGCATCACTAGCGTCTTGCCGCTCCCAGTCGCACTCCAGTAACCGAGCTTGTTGAGCTGCGGCCAGGCCTCTCCGCGAATGTCAAAGAGGGTCACACGATCAGTATCTGTAACGTCGCTGTTGTAGGTCCTGATCTGCTCGTTGATCGCTTCCAGGAGTGCGGACGCGTTGCTGAAATACCGATCGAGGTAAATCTCGGTGAAGAGCAGCGTCAGGTACTGGAAGTACTTCCAGACGAGGGTTTCCTCGCCTCGGGCAAGCCGCCTCTCGTTTAGTCGCTGCGTGTGCTTGACGATGTTCTGGTCGTATTCAAGAAGTCGTTCCGTGGACAGTTGGTTGAGGTTCAGCAGCTGCGTTGCGAGAACGTGGTGGAAATGATGGATATTGTTTTCGTCCAGCCCCTCTAGAGCCTCGTCCCGCAGGTGCTCGGCAAGATCCTCAAATCGTTAGATGTTGAAGAGCGACAGCAGCCACTGATGGAGGACCAACTTGTGGGCGAACGGTACCGACGGCCTCTTTCGTGCCGGCCTTCTCCCGGCCATCGTCACATGCCTTCGATGTCGAACATCAGTCGGTGAAACTCCTCCTCGATCAGCCGTACTTTCCACGTGTCGTCGGGGGCCTTCAGATTCTCAAGATTGTTGTCGCCGTTCACATAGATGAGGTCGAACTCAGTGTCCTTGCTCAAGTAACCCTGTTGGATGAACCACTCGTCCAGCACGGCGTTGTCCTCTTCGACGACACCCGTCAGCCTGCGCCAGATCACCAGCGTTCGCCTGGCGTCAGGCGTGGCACCACTCACGGTGCGGAACCACCACGGCGCTTCGGCGTCTTGTTTAAGCTGGCTTTTGAGCCGCAGCCGCTTCTCATCGTCAAGTTCAAATTCTGCGTCGAAGGAGTGCGACGCGGCGACATGATCGACCGTGAGTCCGAGTAACCAGTTGAAGGTCTCCAGCAGATCGACGCTAATCTCTTGGGTTTCGTCGCTACCTAGCGTCCTCACTTTGAGACCGTACGCGGTGGGGGCGGTCAGAGCCTTTACGTTCAGCAGCGATTGACTGCCGCGCGTCTCTACATCGAGCATGTAATGGAGGAGATACTCCTCCTTCAGCCGGTTCGCTCCTTGGGCTTCGGGAGCATCCAGAAGTGTCTGTTGCGCAGTTGTGCGGCGGACCTCCAGGTTGTTGAGAGCATCCTCGTAAGTCTCCAGGCGAAGGAGTTTGAGGAAATGTGATACGCCGGAATCACGTCGCGATGGGCGGCCGTTCTCCCAATCGGGTGAGTAGATCGCCTTCTTCAGACGAGGTACGAGCACCGCGTCGAAGTGGTAGCCCATTTCGCACAGCACGTACTTCCGTTGACCACCTAGCTTTCGATTCAGGGCAATCACGGCGTGCCCTGTCGTGCCGCTACCGGCAAAGTAGTCCACCGTACAGCTAGTCGCGTCTGCAGCGCCCGCAACGAAGATGGCATCGACGACTGCGTGCAAAGACTTCGGATAGGAGAACGGCGACCGTCCAAACATGTCCTTTAGCAGCGCCGTCCCGTGCTCCGTTGCAGAGTACTTCGCGTCAAACCACGACGACACGGACACGACGCCTCCCTCGTGCGGTCGTCGCTTGTAGTAAACGTACGGCTTCCCGGTACGGTCAGGACGAACCGCCAGTTTGTTCACAGAATTCATGACAGTCCTCCCTTCCCACCGCCATGTCTTCTGATCGCCCTCCTCATTGTCGGGAAGCACGACCGTTTCATCCGCCCGCGGTTCATCGTCGACAATCCACTCCTCGCCACTCTCATCCCAGGTCATCGCTGGAACGCGAATGGACCCGTCAGAGATGTAGATGGGGTAGTAGAGAAACCGGCGAGCCGACCGATCGGAGTTAGACCCTTCCCGACGGAGGTTCCGCCACTCAAATGGCCCTTCTTCATCCTGCTGTGAGAACCGGGCCATCTGAGCGTCGGTCGGGGGCAGGCGACCGATCACAGACTCTCGGCTCTGTCCGGCGAAGATCAAGTACTCGTGGGACACGGAGTACCCAGTCTGCATCGGGCGGCCTGACGGGTTCGATCGCACAACTATGGTCCCGAGTAATCGGTTGTCAAACGCCTCGCTGAGAATGAAGTTGAGCTCCCGTTGTTGTTCATCGTCAATCGCTGCAACGAAGACGCCGTCTGAGGCGAGCAGTGGTCGTGACGCTGTCACCCGGTCGTGCATGAGCGCAGCCCAGCTCGACGACTTGTACCCGTTCTTGTAGGGGATCGGCGAAGCATCGGTGTTGTATGGAGGATCGACGTAGATGCAGTCGACTTGGCCTCGGTAGCGCTTACGGAGAAGGTTGATCGCTTGGAAGTTCTCGCCGTACACAAGCACACCATCGATCTGCTTATCGAGGTCTTCTTGGCTCTCCAAGAGCCGCTCGACAAATATCGGCCCGAAGTGCCGTGTGTCAACTATCAGCGACGGGTTGCTCTTTAGGAAGTCGACGGTCAACGGGATCTGGTATTCGGCTTCTTGGCCCTTGATCTCCTCTAGAGCGAACAACTTCACCCACTCCTCGCGCTGGGCGTCGCTGGACGCAATCTCTGCGTAGAGATCCTCGGGTACTCGATCGAGGGTTATGCAGTAGCTCGTCGCGAGGATGAACTTCTTCTTAAGCCACAGCTTCTTCTGAAAGTCTTCAAGCTGAGCGACGAAGTCGATGATCTTTCGCGCGATGTGGCGAATCACTCTGATCTTCGACAAGTATTGTTCGACACGCGCGACCGACTCGTCCTCCACATTGTCGAGGTGCATGACTTCACTCTTGATGTAGAAGTCGAGTTCGCGGCGCAGAAACGTACCTAGATCCTTGTGGATGAAGTAATCGAATGTGCTCCGGGCCGTGTAGCGGCGCAGGTGAGCCTCGAGTCGCGTGTAGTCGGCGGTCTCGCCGGAGGCAGCGACGTGGGTCCGGTGAAGCTCCGTAATCCATGGCGCTAGGGATGAATCGGTCGTCGCGAGCAGCCGCTCGACAGCGAGGGCAATCGTGTCCTTTTGCGCCGGGGGCTTCGTCTTGCACTCGCGCATCCCATCGGGCCAGTCGCCCATGGTCGCTGGCCGGTACTCGAAGCCAATCGATAGTCCGTCGTCATCGGTACCAATAAAGTCGTCATCGGTGAGGATGAACACGCGGTCCTTGCCTTCTCCTGCTTTGACGTTGTCGTGTTCTCCCTCCGCGGCGCCTGCGAGCCTGAAGCGGACGCGCATCGGATTCGCAGAATCGTCCGGACGCAAGCGGAACGCATAGTCCCGAAGGTGCTCGCCCGTCTTGATGTAGTACTGATCGCGGTTCGCCCAGTGGAGCATGACTTCTTCGCCTTCATAGGGAATGGCGTAGACGCCGGGCTTGTAGACACGCTTCGTAAGGAAGTCCCCTTCGGAGTAGTAGCGACGGAAGAAAAGGAAGAGGTGGTCGTAGACCTCCTGCTCGAGGGCTCCAAGATCGACAGCATCGTTGGCGAGCCGTGCCCTTAGCTCCTGTACCTTGGGAAGCGTCTCTGGATCAGCACCAAGTTCGTTGGCCTTCTCTATGGCCTTCGTTAGCTCGCTCTCCAGCCCTGCCTTGTCCGCTGTGCGGTAGAAAGCAAATGCTTCCGTGATCTGCGGGAGCAAGTCCTCGTCGAGGAATCGTGTGACCTCGCTCGCCTTGGCGTGCATCACGCGGTAGAAGCCGAAGTCCAGGTCGGGCTGGTCGAGTTGGAAAAGCTCCTTCAGCAAAGCCTTCAGCTTCTCGTACTTCTCGCTCATTGCGCCTGTCGTCACTTGTCGGTCAACTTTCGCTCTGTGGTCTGGGTATTCGTCCGACCCGACGGGACCCTAGAGCCGCGGGCCGCACGGCACGTTCGGAATCCAGGTCCGAGTCATGTCGCCCGGTTCAAACCCAACGCGCCTCCGACCTGGAAAGTCGCTGGAAACTGACCGCTCGCCAGTCTGATCGAGCAGGACACGGTTACTTGTAAGGCGGTCCGTCATGCGCCTCCCTGCTAGACAGCTCGACGGATGAGCACACCTCTGC
>Ga0136633_1002412_pt1 | contig 12939 bp, 16 predicted proteins | sample AntDrymeUQ832206_2_FD_105494 | JGI IMG/M metagenome (GOLD analysis project Ga0136633, IMG submission 105494) | Polar desert sand microbial communities from Dry Valleys, Antarctica - metaG UQ83 (22.06) | ecosystem: Environmental > Terrestrial > Soil > Desert | place: Antarctica: Dry Valley... | reverse complement strand
TGGCGCCGCGCGTCGTGCGCGCCGCGGAGCGTCCCCAGCGCCGGATGCCACGCGGGTCGGGCGCGATGACACAGGTGGACGGCGGGATCGCGCGAGACATCGCCATCTTCGAGGGCACCATGCCGGCCGGCCATCGCACCGGCTTCCACGAGCACCCCGGCGACGAACATCACATCGTGCTCTCCGGCCGGGTGCGGTTCACGCAGGGAGAGTCGGTGGTCGACGCCGGCGCCGGCGACTACGTCCTGCTGGACGGAACGCTTCCCCACGACGCGGAGGCGATCGGAGACGATCCGGCGCGCCTGATGATCGTCTACCCGCGCGGCGGCCACTCGGAACTCACCCGCCGCGACTGACCTCGCGCTGGCTGACCGTCGCGACAGCTCCCGTCAGTCTCGGTCATCGATTCGCCAAATGACTGTTCGGGCCGGTATCCGCACCCCGGAGGCAGGCCGCGCGAGGCTCGCGTGCTTGGCGCCTGGCCGAAAGCGTCGTCAGATGGGCAGAGTTCACGTCCTAGCAGTCATCGGCCGAATGGATGGCCTCATAACAGCGCCGATGGACGTTTACCAGTCGCATGGCGCATGAGTGGCCGAGATAGCGCCGATAGAATGGCGTCATGTTCTACGTCCAACGCGGCGAGGTGCCGCACAAGCGCCATACGCAGTTCCGCCGGGACGACGGTGGCCTGTACGCCGAGGAGCTCTTCGGCGTCGAGGGCTTCAGCGGACGCGCCAGCCTTCTCTATCACCACACCCCACCGACGCAGACGCATCAGATGGAGAAGGTGCGCGACGTCCGGATCGAGCAATCGACCGATGAAGCAAGCGGGCCACATCGGCATCGGCTGGTCAATACGAAGGACCTGGAGCCGCGCGGTGACGGGGTCACCGGGCGTGTCCCGCTCTTCTACAACTCGGACGTCATTTTCGGCGTGGTGCTGCCTGCGGAGCCGATGGAGCGCTACTACCGAAACGGCGAAGCCGATGAGATGTACTTCGTTCACACCGGCTCGGGTACGCTCGAGACGAACTTTGGACCGATCGACTACGGCCCGGGCGATTACCTGGTCATCCCGATCGGCACGACCTTCCGTCTTCGGCCGGGCTCCGAAGATCAGCGCATGCTGTGGGTCGAGAGCCCGTCGAGCATCGTGCCACCCAAGCGATACCGCAACGACTTCGGGCAGCTGCTCGAGCACTCGCCCTATTGCGAGCGCGACATCCGCGTCCCGGCCGAGATGGCCCCCAACCTCGAGCAGGGCGACTTCGTGATCGAGGTCAAGACCCGCGGGCGGGTGACGGCCTACCACTACAAGCATCACCCGTTCGACATCGTGGGCTGGGACGGGCACCTGTGGCCGTTCGCGTTCAACATCGGCGACTTCGAGCCCATCACCGGCCGCGTCCACCAGCCGCCGCCGGTGCACCTGACCTTCCAGCCCCGCAACTACGTCATCTGCAGCTTCGTGCCACGCAAGTTCGACTACCACCCACTGGCCATCCCCGCGCCGTACAACCACTCGAACATCAACTCCGATGAGGTCATCTACTACGTGGCCGGCAACTTCATGAGCCGCCGCGGCGTGGACATCAGCTCCTTCACGATCCATCCGGCCGGAATCCCGCATGGGCCACATCCGGGGTCGGTGGAGGCCAGCATCGGCAAGGATGCGACCGAGGAGCTGGCGGTCATGATCGACACGTTCCACCCGCTCCATCTCACCCGCCAGGCGTCGGAGCTGGAGGACGACCGCTACCCCTACTCCTGGATCCCGCCCACGGACGGCGCAGAACATGCGCGCGAGCTGTCCGAGCGTGGCCCCGAGGCATTCCCCGACTGACCCTGGAGGCACCAAGCAGCATGACCGATGCGACCGCCGTCCCCGTGAATCTCTTTCAGAACGAGCGCGAGCTGATGGTGGTGGCGCCCATGCCCGGCGTGGCCCCCGAGGACATCAGCATCGACGTCACCGATGACGGCCACCTCACCCTCCGTGCCGCGGCACGCGGCGAGGGTCAGGAGCGGATCAGCTACGTGCTGCGCGAGTGGTCGTACGGGCCTTATGAGCGAACGATCGAGCTGCCCTGCGCAGTCGACGCGTTGCGGGCCAACGTCACCTATGGCAACGGCGTCCTATCGGTGACCTTCCCGAAGGTCGGTGCGACGAACGCCGGGCGGCTCCTGGTCCAGCGCACGGGGCATGCGCGCGGCGTGGCCGTTGGTCACGCCGGCTCCCGGGGCGGAGCCGCCGACGACCCCATCCCGGGCGACCGCGGCAACCCCACGATCGTCGGGTGATCCTCTATTTCCTGCGTCACGGCAAGGCCGGATCGCCGCGGGCGGCGAACGACGATGGGCGGGAGCTGACCGACTCCGGCACCGCGGCGCTGCACGCAGCCGCCCCCCTTTGGCGTCGCCTCAACCTGCGCCCGGACGTCGTGCTCAGCTCACCGCTGGCCCGGGCGATGCAGACCGCCGAGCTCTTCTGCGAAGCGGTTGGCGGCTCGCCAACCGTGGATGATCGGCTCAGGCCCGGCGCATCTTGGGGCGACTTGGCCCCTGCCATGGCCGCGCACCCCGACGCGCGGCGTGTCATGTTCGTGGGCCACGAGCCGGATCTGAGCGCAGCCATCGTGGAGCTGACGGGGGCCGCGTCGGTCCGCATGCGGAAGGGCAGCCTTGCCTGCGTCGAGTTTTACGGCGTGCCGGAGCCGGGCGGTGGCGAGATCGCCTGGCTGCTCGACCCGGACCTCTACACGGATCACGACAAAGGAGACTGACCGATGCCCGAGTCAGCGGCCGTGACCCGCCGCTTCGCCGACCAGGCGAACTGATCGATCATGTCGAAGCCGATGCCGCCGCCGGTGGAGGAGGCCGACGTCCGCGTGGCTGCCCTGGCGTTGCCGGCGGACCCCGATGCCGTGCTCATTCCCCATCTCGCGCGAGGGCTGACGGCCATCGGGTAGGCTTGCGACATGGCCGATGTCGAGCTCCACACCCTCCTGCTGTGCGATTACGCGCTCACGGCCCAGGACGGCAAGATCAGCGCGATCGGCGTCTTCAGCCAGATCAACGTGGCGCGGCTTCCGGCCACCCACGGCCGCTGCTTCATCGTCGCCATCCTCGAGGCATCGCCCGGCCCGCATGAGCTGAGCTTCCAGGTCATCAGCCCAACCGGCAAGCCCAGCCTGCAGCAGGCCCCACGGCTGCGAATCGAAGTCCCACCCAACGCCACCACCGCCAACATCGTGGCCGACCTGAAGGGCATGCGGCTGGAGGAGATCGGCCGGCATCGGATCGAGGTCCGCTCCGGCGACCAGATCCTGGGCACCAGCCCCTTCACCGTCACCCTCGTGCTGCACCAGACCCCCGGCAACGCCTGAGGAGCGGCACGGGTCGCCGCGCATGCCGCGCTGTTGGCCAGCCATTCACCGGATGACTGGCAACCGGGCGGAATGGGCGGATCGGGGACAGGGAGTCGCAGGGTGACTGATAAGGCATCAATGTAGGGGCGGAGGCTTTCGTTCCACGCTCGAACGGCACGCATCATGTGGCTGTGAGGCACTGAAACCGACCCTACCAGTCGCCCCGTGAATCCATGGGCAGGAAACAGAATCCACCTCACGCCGCAACCGTCCGCGGTACGGGCGCCCGACTCAGCCCAGCGCGTACCTGGCCTTCCAGCTGTCGGGGATCGCGAGCTTCAGGCCGTACAGGTAGCGGATGAGCTGGCCATGGTGCTGCGCCTCGTGCTCGAGCAGGTCCAGCACCAGCCGGTCCTGTGCCGGGCTCGACCCGTCCAGCGATTCGAGCGCGTCGGACACTGCCGCCTCGGACCGGCGGAGTGCCGCCTCGACCTTCGAATGATCGCCGGGCTCATCCAGGGAGCAGGAAAAGCCGGCCCACTCGCCCGCCCCGATGGCCCGCGCGTAACTCTCGCGGGCACCGACCACGCACCACAGTTGTGCACCGATCGTGTTCGATGACAGGCCCGGAAGCCTCGAACTCAATGCGACCCCGTCCACGACCGTGAGCAGGTCGCGGTACAGGCCGAATGAGCGATCGAAGCTGTCGTTGACTGCGGGTGCCCCGACCATGGCGCATCCCATGCTAGTTGCGAACGGCATTCCGTCAATGGATCCCAGACCTCACGCGACCACGCTAATGGCCGTTTCACCACCATGAGCACCGCAATGGAACGCGCCTTCTACGCGTCGGACCCCGCATGGGATGGCCGATTCGTGGCCGCCGTCCGCACCACCGGTATCTTCTGCCGCCCCTCCTGCCGTGTCCGAAAGCCACTGCCGAAGAATGTCGAATACATGACCGATGCCGCCGCGGCGCGCGCGGCGGGCTACCGACCCTGCCTGCGCTGCCACCCGGAAGCCTCGACGCCGGTGACGCTGCGGGATATCCAGACACCGGTTGGACCGATGACCATCGGCGCCGCCGACTCTGCGGTCGTGCTGGCCGACTTCACCGAGCGGCGGATGATGACAGCGCAGCTGGCATCGGTCCGGCGGCGCATCGGTCCAACCTCGTACGGCGATTTGCCGCTGCTCGACCGGATGGAGGAGCAGTTGCGCGAGTTCTTCGCCGGCGAACGCCATGAATTCGACCTGCCGCTCCACATGCCCGGCAGCGGATTCCAGGAGCGCGTCTGGTCCGAGCTGACGCGCATCCCGTACGGCGAGACGATCAGCTATCGCGAGCTTGCCTCACGCGTCGGGGCACCTGCCGCGTCACGCGCCGTGGGACGAGCGAACGGCTCGAACCGGCTCGCGATCATCGTTCCGTGCCACCGGGTAGTGGCGGCGGGCGGCGGGCTGGGCGGCTACGGCGGCGGGCTGCCGGCCAAGCGCGCCCTCCTGGACCTGGAAGCGCGGCGCGGCTCATCGCTGGATGGCTCCTCGGCGCCCTTGGAGCGGTGGCTTGCCGTGGGGCGGACGTAACGGCCACTGAGTGGCTGGATGTGCGTGGGGTGGGAGCCTCAGCTGGGCAAAGGGCGCCCTCGTTGGCCGTTCCTGCCGTGGGAAGGAAAATTCGGGCAATGAGTGGCCGTTACGCGCGTGGTGTGGCAATCCGCGCCCGGCCTCCCAACCACGACCTGAAAACGGCGGAGAGCCTACTCCCCGCGGGGCTTGAAGTCCGTCCCGAGCGCGTGATACCCGCCGTCAACATGGATCATCTCGCCCGTCGTCATGGTGGCCATGTTGCTCATCAGGAAGCAGCACATCTGGCCCACGGGGGTCGCATCGGTCAATGACCAGGCCAGCGGCGAACGCGCCCGCCAGTGCCCGGCGATGGCGTCGAAACCGGGAATGCTCTTGCCGGCCATGGTCCGAATCGGCCCGGCGGAGACGGTGTTGACGCGGATGCCCAGCTCGCCCATGTCTCGCGCCAGGTAGCGGGTGACCGCCTCGAGGCCGGCCTTGGCAACGCCCATCCAGTCGTAGATCGGCCAGGCGAAGCGACCGTCGAAGGTCAGGCTCACGACCGATGCGCCGCCATCGGCGCCGGCGACCTTCAGCGGCTCCATCATTCCTTCGGTCAGCGCCTTGAGCGAATAGGCCGATGTCTGGAACGCGACCGACACGCTCTCCCACGGCGCGCTCATGAAGTTGCCGCCCAGCGCGTCCTGCGGCGCGAAGGCAATCCCGTGGAGCACGCCGTCCACGCGTCCCCATCGGCTCATGAGCTCGTCTGCCACCACCTTGACGTCGTCGGGGTGGTTGACGTCCATCTGCATCACGTCGGGCGTGGTCGGCAGCTTGCGGGCAACCTTCTCGGTCAGGCGCACGCCCCTGCCGACATTGGTGAGCAGGATCTCGGCGCCGTTCTCCTGGGCCACCTTCGCCACCGCGAACGCGATGCTGTCGTCGGTCAGCACGCCGGTGATGAGCAGCTTCTTGCCTTCGAGGAGCATGCGGGCGAACAACCTCCAGGTGAGCGGATGGACCGATGCGCGCCTCCCGGCGCGACGAGAGCCGATTGTACCCGTGCAGTGCATCGGTCTAGGATCAGAGGACAGATGATGGTTCGCCTCTACGACTACGACGTGCCCGCCGCGGATGCCGGCGATGGCACCCCAAGCCTGCGACCGTTGCTCGAAGGCCTTGCGAGTGACGAACGGAGGGCGATCCTGACGGGCCTCTTCAAGCCGGAGCGCATGCCCGGAACCATGGAACGGCTGACGACCTTGGTCGAGGATGTCGACGCGAGCTTCGACAATGCGCTCATCACGCTCGACAACGAGAGGCGGCCGCGTCGGTTCGTGGCCATCGACGAGGCCAAGGCCATCCTGGACCGATGGCTGCCGCCCTCATCGGTCACGGGCATCCGGGAATGGGACGTGGCGCGCCTGCTCGAGCCATACGGCGACGGCACCTTTCACGGCAAGCTCCTGAAGCGGACGCGCAAGCAGTTGCGCTCGGTCTCCAGCCGGGAGGCGCTCACGGTGCCATTCCTCTTCCGGCGCAGTTGGAGCCCCACATGAGCCGATCCGCACGCCGCAAGCGCGGACGCCCCTACCAGCCGCTGCCCCGGCGCTCGAATCCGTGGATCGCGCGCCTGGTCGTCATGGCGATCGGCGTGCTCCTCATCTTCGGCTCACTCGCCCTGTTCACTGGCTCGCAGTAGCGGGTGACCTCAGCCCGGGCGCCCTGAGTTGCATTGGACGCAACTAACAACCAAGTTCGGCCGCGTTTCGACCGGATGTTGCCGCGCGGCGCAACTATCGGTGCCGATTCGCGGCTATAGGGCCCCTTCTTCGTAGTTAGGTGCACGGAGTGCAACCTTGCACGGCGGGCACGTCCACCGCGCCTTCTCGACCTCCGCGTTACATGCGCGGGGGCGCAAACCCATCGGCAACGCCGCTACAGCGACTCTTCCAGCAGTTGCCGCAAGTGGAGCAGCAGCTTCACGAGCTCCGGCGCTGCCGCAATGAGATCCAGGTCGTCGGGCTGCACGTGGTCGAAAAGGCGGAACTCGGTGTGCTCACGCAGCAAACCGGCCCCCTCATGGACCGATGCCAGCGCCCGCGACTCGACGAACGGCACGTGATGGTCCGCGGTTTCGTGCATGAGGTACACGTCGGCCGATAACCCCTCGACATGGCGCCCCGGGGAGATGGCGTCGATGAAGCGGAGGCTGTCGGACGGCAGCTCGCCGATGGACCCGATTGCCGCATCGAGTGATGGCGCCGTGAAGAGGTCGTGCACGGTGCGCGCGGCATCGGTCTCCAGCGCGCCGCGCACCGCGAGGTCCGGGACAAGCCTCTCGCCGGCAAAGATTCGCTCACTGAATGCCGCGTCCAGTGCGTCCCGGTCATCACGGTCGTCGACCTGGTCGAGCATGAAGCGCACGTACACCTCGCGCGCCAACAGGGTCGGCGTCCAGGCGACCGGCTCGCCATCGGTCCCGGGGTAGGCGTGCGCAGAGACCGCGGCCAGGTAGGTCGACGCATCGGCAAACGCGCCGAAGGCATTCACCCATCGAACCTGGGGACTGATTCGAGGATCCCCCGCCGCCAGCAGCGCCAGGGAGCCACCGACGCTGAATCCGACGATCCCGAGCCGCTCGCGGTCGACCTCCGGTCGCGCGGCGAGCAGCTGGAACGCACGGACCACGCCATCGATCTCGCCGACCTCCAGGCGCCCCTCGAGCAAGGTGTGGGAGTCCGGAACCAGGACCGCGACGCCGGTGCGCGCCAGGCCGTCTGCCACGCGCTCGATGCCCGGATGGTTGCGCCCCAGGTTGTTGACGCCGAAGACGAGGAGCATGGCTCCCGCCGGCCGCTCGGCCGAGGCCCAGGCCGGCAGCCACAGCTCGGCGAGGTCCGGCTCTTCCCCGGGCTGCGCCGCCCGGTACGGAAAGCTCGCGCGAACGGGCGCCGCGCTGAACAGGTTCAGCGGTTTCGGGCCCGCGTCCAGCAGGTTGGGAAGAAGCATCGCCGTCTGGAACGCCACCCGAGTGGGCTCCCAAACCACGAGCACCACGACCAGGACCAGGAGCCCCAGACCGATACGCCGCAGCCGTCCCATCGGCCAATCCTAGCCGCGCGTCGACTCGTCCCTTCGGCGGGAGACCGCCTGCTCCACCTGGAGGCGAAGCCGATACAGGACGTTCCACTCTTCGCCGTTAAGGCTTGCGACGTCCATCCGTGCCTGGACCTTGTCCAACCGCCGGCGCAGCGCGTCGATGTCGCCTTTTGCCGAGTCGTGGGCCTGCATGAGTTCGTCCTCGAACGCCTGTGCCTCCTCGTTCCAGGTCAGGTACGCGTCGCTGAACGCAATCTGGCGCTCCAGGGCGGCGCGGACGCGGTAGGCGTCCTCCTTCGGGCCCATGATCGCGACGTTCGTTGCATAGGCGTAGATCTCGAGCCCGCCGGCCGCCAGCCGCATGGGCTCGCCTCGAACGACGGCGCCCAGCAGGTGCCTGGTTGGAAAGCCGATGGTGCGCATCGGCCAGGCCTTCGGTCCGGATGCTTCGGTGACGGAGACGTCGTCGATGTCGATCGAGCGCAGCGCGCTGCGGACGGCCTCGGTCAGGTCGTCGTCATCGGTGCCTTCCTTCATGACCAGCGGCACCTGGACCAGCTTTCGCTTCTGGCGCCAGCGCTGGAAGAGGAGGATGGGCGTGAAGGCAACCATCTGGAGGACGGACAGGCCGAGCATGAAGCTGGCCGGGTAGCTGACCGGCAAGAGGCGCAGCCAGGTGCCGATGCTGCGATCGTCATGGAACTCGCCGAAGACGACCGCAGCGGCAACGAAGGGCGGCGCGCCCATGACGGCCGCCACCAGACCGAGGTAGTGCGCGGCCTCGACGTCGAAGTTATCGCCGATGACGCCGGCCGCCTCCAGCGCCGCCCCGATGCCGATCGGGATGGCGAACCCCACGATGACCACCACCCAGGCAGCGGAAACGAGGCTTATGACCGCCAGGATGCGCCCCTGCCTGCCGGGGACCTGGCCGAAGTAGAGCGCGGTCGCCCAGCCGAGGGCGAACGACGCCGACTTGCTGAGTGCCTGCCACGCGACCAGCAGGACGAAGGGCAGAAACGGCATGATCGCGCAGCAAGCAAGCGCCGTGCCGCTGAAGCGTGCGGGCTAGGGGAGCCCCAGCTTCGCGCGGCAGGCGGGCCACGGCGCATACCCGCGGGCGGCATGCAGGCGCTCAGCGGTGGCGATCTGCTGCTCCCGCGACGCCTCGTGTGGATAGGCAGCAAACTCGCCACCGCCGTAGCCCTGCCAGGTGGCGAGGCTGAACTGGAGGCCGCCGTAGTAGCCATTGCCCGTGTTGATTGCCCAGTTGCCGCCGGATTCGCACTGCGCCAGGGCGTCCCACACGGTGTCGCCGTCGAAGGTCACCACGCGCTGCGGTGCCGGAGCGGCGGGCGCGGGCTTCGGGGTGGCGATGTTCAGCAGCGTCGCCTCCATCGGAGCCGATGCGGCCGTCGGCAGCGGGACGGCCCAAAGCGCCTCGCTGGTCATGGCGGTGCTGGTGCCCGTCGCGTCATCGCGCCCGGACAGCAGACCGCGATGGACCTCGGACTCTGCCCGTGCCGCATCGGCCAGGAGGTGGTTGATGGGCATGACGGGAGCGGGCGCGGCGGAACTCGCGGCCAATGGCGCGAGCAGCGCGATTCCAATGGCGCTCAGAACCGTCAGGGCGGCGACGCGCCGCAGCAGGTCCGGCAATACAATTCTTCCCGTTACGTGGTCCGGCCGGCATGGCCCGTGCGAGGCATGAGTCGTGCCGGCGAGGGGCCACCCTAACAGCCGAGTCCAGCACTGTCGAGCGCGAGAGGTACCCATGCCACGTAGGAAGAAGGAGCCCGATCGCCGTCGCGGTGCGGTCGTGGTGCGGGGAAAGACGCCCGGCGATCAGAGCACCGAGGACCAGAAGCTCCTTCGTTCGAGTGAGCCGGCGCGGGGCTTCCAGGAGACCGATACCTGGCGGACCCTTCGCATCCTGGGCGAGTTCGTGGAGGGATTCGACGCCCTCGCGGATGTTGGCCCGGCAGTCAGCATCTTCGGATCGGCCCGGGTCGGGCGGCGCAATCGGTACTACGGTGCCGCTCGGAGGCTCGCCGCGGCCCTCGTGGGCCAGGGCTTCGCGATCATCACCGGCGGCGGCCCCGGCATCATGGAAGCGGCGAACCGAGGCGCCAGGGAGGCCGGCGGCCTCTCCATCGGCGCAAACATCGAGCTGCCCTTCGAGCAGGGGCTCAACGAGTACGTCGACCTCGGCATGGAGTTCCGCTACTTCTTCGTCCGCAAGGTCATGTTCGTGAAGTACGCGGAAGGCTTCGTCATCTTCCCCGGCGGCTTCGGGACGCTGGACGAGCTGTTCGAGGCGCTGACCCTGATCCAGACCGGCAAGGTCGAGCACTTCCCCGTGGTCCTGTACGGCAAGGACTACTGGGCGGGCATGATGCAGTGGATCCGCGAGAAGCCTCTCTATGAGGAGAAGGTCAGCCCCGAGGATCTTGAGCTGCTGACCATCACCAGCGACATCGACGAGGCATGCGAGGCGATCACGAAGCACCACCGCTCACGCACGGAGGAGCGTGCACAGGAGCGCAAGGAGGCGGCCAGTCAGCAGGCCACCGCAAAGGCCGTCACCGATTCGGCCAAGGGGCGCAAGTGACAAAGGCGCTCAGCCGATGACGCCCAGCAGCCAGAGCACGATCACGATGAGCAGGATGGTCCCGAGGATTCCTAGACCGAACATGGCAGTTCCTTCTTGGTGAGGTTTCCATCCACCTTCGCAAAACGCATGCCAGACCTTCACTCCACGGGCTCCAGACGACGCCCGCAGCGCGCGCAATCGTCGGATCCAACGGTCCGCAGCTCGATGCGAAGGACGACGAGTGCGGTCAGCAGTCGAGCGTAGACCGGCGGGTCGGCCAGGGCGAAATCCTGCGCACGGTTGCCGACCCGCGCGATCCTGATCTCAGGCGCAGTGTCCCACAGGGCAAGCGAGACTCCGCCAGCGTACGCCGAGGTGTAGCGCACGCCGCACACGCGCCGATCCGCCGGACGGTCCTCGTGGATGGCCCGGGCCCAGGCCTGGGTCTCCGTGCGCGGAATGTCGCCGACGTTCATCGCCGGCAGGCCGCCAATCATCATCGCGCCCGAACCCCGCAGGTTCTGCACGATGAGGTCGTCGCGCGGGAAGAGCGCCGTGACCCGGTAGCGCGGGCAGATCTGCGCAAGGCGATGCGGTCCGAAGACTTCGGCCGCCGCGGTCCGAAGGGAATCCCCAAGGTAGATGACCGATCGCCCCTCGGGGCACTCGGCCGGTGCATTGGGAGGTGGAGTGTGCGGGTCGAAGCGCTCGATCGGTCCGTAGCGCCGACGACCGGTCGCGGTGCGATCCGGCGCAGCGTGGTAGACACGGAACCATGGCCGTCCGCCGTCCCAGCGCCACTTCAGGCCGCCGGTCAGCGGCCGCTCGGGCGGCGAAAGGTGGGCGACCAGGCTCGCCCTACTCGATGCGCGCGGCGCCAATGACCTCGGCGACCGCACCACGCAGCAGTGCTTCGCGCGGGGTTCCGCCATCGAGATCAGGGTTCGGGCGCTGCACCCACTCCGAGAGCGAGACGACGCCGTCGAGGTAGGCCGTGGCCAGCTCGCGGAGGCCCGGCAGGACGCCGGCAGCCAGGTCCGGAGCCATCTGCCAGCTCGGAATCCGCCACTCGCGGCCGACCTTGATCCCAAGCAACGCGTGTCGTTCGAGCATGCCGCTGACGGCCTGTTCGCTCTTGCCGAGCGCGTCGGCGACTTCCCTGCGAGTGACCGATGCCTGGATCACCGCCCGCCGGCAGCCGATACCGATCGATAGGTTCCGGGCGGCAGCCTGGCGGACCTTGCGCGCAGACGGCGCGGTTCCCCAGACACCAACATCGAGGTCGCGTTCAGGGTGCCGCTCCACGTGCACGGCATTCATGAGCGCCTGGATGAACGAGCGCGGCTGGCGACGCAACTCACTCGTCAGCTCGCGCAACTGCTGGCGGCTGGCGGGAACCGAGTCGGCGTCAATCACACGAACATGCTACGCAATCTACGCAAGGAGGTCAAGCCGCTGGCAGGTCGTGGCAATCGAGAAGCCGAGCCTCATCGGGGAACCTCGCGTAGGACATTCGTCCAGCGGGCCGAACTCGGGCGCTGGACGCGATCGCGTTACCGACCAACATCGCGTCGAGCCCGTCCGCGAAGGTCGGTTGCCGCGCCGCTCGGCCGGCGCGCCCGACCGGGCTCGAACCCGCGTTTCAGCGTCCTGCGTGAGTGCGTGATCCGCATCCCGATCGCGGGCCGCGGCAACTGGGAGCTGGCGGCTCAGCGGTCGGCATAATCGGCATAAGAGGTTGTCGCGCACGCGACTGGACCCTCGCGATGACTTCGGTCAATATGGACGCCCGACAGTCTGCTTGGAGAAAGCACCGTGCCGAGGCGAGGGACCGCGCTGTTGCTGATCGGTTTCGCGCTCGCAACATCGTGCCAATCGTCGATACCGCCGACGGGGTCGCCCCCTCCTTCGCCGTCCTCGGATTCGCCGGCGTCCGAGCCGATCACGATCCAGGTCTACGACCTACCGAGCCTCTCCAACAGGCTCGATCTCGGGCCGTTCGCGTTCACGCACTTCATCGTCGTCCGCATGGTCCACGCTGCCATGTATCGGTATGACGCCTCGCTCGCGCCGGTCCCGGACCTCGCCGCCGAACCGTGCGACGTGGGGGACGACCTCGTGACGATCTCCTGTGTCGTCCGCTCCGCGACGTTCCACGATGGCTCTCCCGTGACGGCGAATGACGTCGCGTTCACGTACGAGCTGGCGAAGAGCCCGAACTGCCCGTTCTTCAGCTGCGTGACCGAGCAGCTCGAGCGGGTCGAGGCCGTTGATTCGCAGACCGTCCGCTTCACGCTGACCCGT
>Ga0136633_1002411_pt1 | contig 12940 bp, 13 predicted proteins | sample AntDrymeUQ832206_2_FD_105494 | JGI IMG/M metagenome (GOLD analysis project Ga0136633, IMG submission 105494) | Polar desert sand microbial communities from Dry Valleys, Antarctica - metaG UQ83 (22.06) | ecosystem: Environmental > Terrestrial > Soil > Desert | place: Antarctica: Dry Valley... | reverse complement strand
CGCTGAAGCGCATGCAGACCGACTACATCGACCTCTACCAGATGCACCACATCGACCGCGACGCGCCGTGGGAGGAGGTCTGGGAGGCGTTCGACATCCTCAAACAGCAGGGCAAGATCCTGTACGTCGGCTCGTCGAACTTCCCCGGCTGGGGCATCGCGCAGGCCAACGAGCGGGCCAAGCAGCGCAACTCGTTCGGACTGGTCAGTGAGCAGAGCTACTACAACCTGATGAGCCGCACTGTGGAGCTCGAGATCATCCCGGCCTGCGAGCAGTACGGCGTCGGGCTCATCCCCTGGTCACCGCTGAACCGCGGGATCCTCGGCGGGGTCCTGCGCAAGGAGAAAGAGGGCCGCTCGGCCAGCGAGCAGACCCAGAAGACAGTCGAGGAGCACCGTCCGGCCATCGAGGCCTACGAGGCCTTCTGCGACGAGCTCGGCCAGGACCCGGCCGACGTAGGCCTGGCGTGGCTGCTCGCCCAGCCTGCCGTCACCGCCCCGATCGTCGGACCGCGCACGATGGACCAGCTCACGGGTGCGCTGAGGTCGCTGGAGATCACCCTCGGCGACACCGAGCTCAAGCAGCTGGACGAGATCTTCCCCGGCCCGGGTGGTCCGGCCCCGGAGGCCTACGCCTGGTAGGTCAGTCGACCAGGGCGGAGACCTCTTGCTCGACCAGCTGCTCCTGCACGTAGACGTGCAAGTGCGGGCGGCGTCGCCGCAGGTGCGCGGCGTACGTCAGACCTCGAGTGCGACCGAGCCACCATGCCCCGCCGACGGCGGACAGCGCGCAGATCAGACCGCCGACGATCAGCGAGGACCGGGGTCCGTAGGTCTCGGCGACCAGCCCGATGATCGGGGCGCCGATCGGGGTCCCGCCGAGGAACACCAGGACGTAGAGCGCCATCACCCGACCGCGGACGTGCGCCTCGCTCCCGAGCTGCACCAGCGCATTGGCCGTCGTGGTGAAGGTCAGCACCATCGCCCCGGTCGGGATGAGCAGCAGGCCCATGGTCCAGAAAGTCGGCGCCAGACCGACGATCGCCTCGAGCAGCCCAAAGGCCAGCGCCGCGAGCAACATCGTGCGGGCCCGCGGCAGTCCCACCCGACGGGCGCTGTGCAGCGCGCCGATCAGCGAGCCGACCGCGAACAGCGACGTGAGCAGCCCGAAACTTCCAGCATTGGTATGGAAGACCTGCTTAGCCACCAGTGCCAGGGTGATCTGGAAGTTGAGCCCGAACGTCCCGATCATGAAGACCATCACCATGGGTACGAGCAGCTCCGGCCGCGCCCTTACGTAGCGAAGACCCTCCACCACCTGACCCGGGCCGCGGGCCGTGCGCCGCGCCGGTAACAGCTCCGAGGTCCGCATGAGGGCCAGCCCAGCCAGTACCGCGACGTAGCTGATCGCGTTGCCGACGAACACCCACCCGGTGCCGACGACAGTGATGGCGAGCCCGGCGACCGCGGGGCCGATGATGCGGGCCGAGTTGAAGGTCGCGCTGTTGAGGCTGACCGCGTTGGGCAGCTCGTCCGGACCGACGATCTCGGACACGAACGACTGGCGTACGGGCGTGTCGACGACACTGGCCAGACCCAGGGTGAAGGCCAGTGCGTAGACGTGCCACAGCTGCACCACGCCGGTCAGATCCAGGATGCCCAGAAGCAGCGCCAAGACCCCCATAACCGCTTGCGCCCCCATGAGCAGCCGACGCTTGTCGTAGCGGTCGGCGAGCAACCCGCCGTACAGGCCGAAAAGCAGCACTGGCAGGAACTGCAGGGCAGTAACGATGCCGAGGGCGACGCCCGGGTTGGGCGCGATCAGCAGCACCAGCCAGTCCTGGGCCACGCGTTGCGCCCACGTGCCGGACAGCGAGACGACTTGACCAGACGCGAACAGCCGGTAGTTACGCACCCGCAACGACCGGAAGGTGGTCGCGAGCGCGGGGCTCATGAGCCGGCCAGCTTGTCGAGGATCCCGGTCGCTTCACGCAGCGTCGCCAGCTCGGCCGGGTCGAGGTCGGCGAGCCGCTGGGACAACCAGGCCTCGCGGCGCCGGCGGTCCTCGGCGAGCAGGGTCTTCGCCGCGGGGGTCACCGACATCAGGACCTGCCGGCCGTCTGTCGGGTGCGGCGTGCGGGTGCACAGTTCCGCGGCCTCCAGCGAGGCGAGCAGCCGGGTCATCGACGGCGGCTGGACCTTCTCGTGATCGGCCAGCTCGCGAGGGGTGAGCCGGCCGTGCCGCTCGAGGGTCGACAGGGCGGCGAGTTGGCTGAGGGTGAGTGAGGTGTCCGCCCGCTGGAGCCGCATCCGGCGGGCGAGCCGCATCACCGACAGCCGCAGCGCGCTGGCCAGCGCGGTGTCGGTGGCGGTAGGCATGTCGTTAGTCTAGGTCATTACCTGTGCTAACGACAAATCGTCTAGCCCGGCGGCCGGCGGGACGGAGGACTTCCACCTCGTGACGCCAGCGCTCTGGTGGGGCTGCTGGTGCACCCGCGCACCTCACTGGAAGTCGGACGTCCCGCCCCCGGCGCTGCGCGGGACGGGTCAGTTGACGAGGGCGTCCTGGATCGGGTCGATGCCGAAGTAGACCAGGAACAGCGCGGCCACGACCCACAGCAGCGGGTGCACGTCGCGCGCCCGGCCCTGGGTGGCCTTGAGCAGGACGAAAGACACAAAGCCCGCGCCGATGCCGTTGGTGATCGAGTAGGTGAAGGGCATCAGCACGATCGTCAGGAACGCCGGGATGGCGATCGCGTAGTCGTCGAAGTCGATGTTCTTGACCTGGGTGATGAGCAGGAACCCCACGATCACCAGCGCCGGCGACGCGGCCTCGAACGGGATGACCGACACCAGCGGCGTGAAGAACAGCGCGAGCAGGAACAACGCGCCCGTCACCAAGGACGCCACGCCGGTTCGCGCGCCCTCCCCGACGCCGGCCGCGGACTCGATGTACGTCGTCGCGCTGGAGACCGACGCCGCACCGCCGGCGACTGCAGCAAGGGAGTCGACGAACAGCACACGCTCCGCCCCCGGCAGCTGACCATCCTCGTCGAGCAGATCGGCCTCGGCACCTACGCCGACGACGGTCCCCATGGTGTCGAAGAAGTCGGCCAGCATCAGGGTGAAGACAAGCAGCACCGCTGCCACCACACCGACCCGCTCGAACCCGCCGAACAACGAGAAGTCGCCCAGCAGCGACAGGTCCGGACTGCTGACGACGTCGTCGGGCAGCCGCGGCACGCTGAGCTGCCATCCCGAGGGGTTGATGGTCGGCGGGTCACCCGGGATGAACGACGGGCCGATGTCGGCGATCGCCTCGACGACGATGGCGATGACGGTTGTGATGATGATGCCGAGCAGGATCGCGCCCTTGGTACGACGCGCGACGAGCACCGCGGTCAGCAGCAACCCGATGACGAAGACCGTCGTCGGCCAGCCACGAAGCTCCCCGGTGGCGCCGAGCTGCACGGGAACCGGTCCTACATCGGTGCGTCGTACGAAACCGGCGTCCACCAGGCCGATCAGCGCGATGAACAAGCCGATGCCCACGCTGATCGCGGTCTTGAGCTGCGCCGGGATGGCACGGAAAACCGAGGTCCGAAAGCCGGTCAGCACCAAGACGGTGATGACCAGGCCTTCAAGAACCACCAGGCCCATCGCGTCGGCCCAGCTCATCTCGGTGGCGATGGAGAACGTGACAAACGCGTTGAGCCCGAGCCCGGTCGCCAGCGCAAACGGATAGCGCCCGATCAGACCCATCGCGATGGTGAGGACGGCGGCCACCAGGGCAGTTGCGGCCGCTACTTTGGGGATCTCGAGGATCCGGCCATCGACGTCCTTTGCCGTGCCGATGATGAGCGGGTTGAGCACCACGATGTAGGCCATCGTGAAGAACGTCGCGAAACCGCCGCGCACTTCGCGCTGGACCGTCGAGCCACGCTCGGTGATCTTGAAGTAGCGGTCGAAGCCATTGCGTGGCTGCTCGGACTCGGGTGCGGCGCTCGTGGTGTCGACAGTCGTCATGGGAAGCAGGTTGGCAGAAGGGACATCGCCACAGTTGGACGCTCGCCGCGCGTAACCTGCGCGTCATGAAGCTCGCCCAACGGCCTGACCCTGAGCCGCTCGAGACCGACGACGTCAAGATCGTTGCCGGCCTCGGGATCCTCTGGGCGATCGCCCTCGTCGTGCTGGTCGTCGCCAAGCTCGCTGGGTCAGACATCCGCAACTGGTGGATCGGCATGTGCGGGTACGGCGCTGCGCTCGGGGTCATCGGGGTCCGCTACTGCCAGCGCCGCCGGGCCGCAATCGCTCGGGACCGGGCGGCGGCACAGGCTCAGTAGCGCCGACGTACGGCGGATGCGACGCTGGCTGGGCCGCACCCGCTTCCGGAGGTCCCGTTGCCCGAGCTCACCGCCGTCCAGCGCGAGGTCCTGCGCGCCCTCGTCGACACCGCCGTACCCGCTCTGCCGGTCGAGCCGGACCCGACCGGGTTCTGGTCCACACCGGGCAGCGCGACCGGCGCGCACGAATTGCTGGAGCAGTTCCTGGCCACGGTGCTGCCCGAGGCGGACTTCCTCGGCATCCAGCAGCTGCTCGACGGCATGGCCACGCTGGGCTTCCAGCACCAGGAGCGGGCCGCCCGCGAGGCCATCCTGGGCAGCGCGTCGGCGCTCGCTCCTGAGGCCGCCGTCGCGATCCAGACGCTGCGCGGTGGGGCCTGCCTGTTCGCCAACGCCATCCCGGACGCCCAGGGCAAGAACCCGTTCTGGGCGCAGTACGGCTACCCCGGGCCGCAGCAGGCGCCGCCGACCGACGAGCCGCACATCACGCCGTACATCCCCTCCGACGGCGAGGTGCTCGAGACCGACATCGTCGTGATCGGCTCCGGCGCGGGTGGCGGGACCATCGCCGGCGTCGCGTCGTCCGCCGGCAAGGACGTTGTCGTCCTGGAGATCGGCGGGGCCAGCAGCGAGCGCGACTACCAGCAGCTCGAGGTCGTCGCGGGGGCGGCCCTGATGTACAAGGGCGGCATCGCGCTGACGGCCGACAGCAACGTCGGGCTGCTGGCCGGCGCGACCCTCGGGGGCGGCACGACCATCAACTGGCAGAACTGCGTCGCTCCCAGCGCCGCGGTCCGGCAGGAGTGGGAGCGCGAGCACGGCCTGACCGATGTGGAAGGCCCGGAGTTCGACCGGCACCTGGAGGCAGTGCTCGCGCGGATGGGCGCCAACCAGGACTGCAGCAACCTCAACGGCCCGCACCAGCGGATGGTCGAGGGCGCCAAGGCGCTCGGCTGGTCCTGCCACACCGCGACGCTCAACGTCGACCCGGCCAAGCACCGCCCGGAGATGGCGGGCTACACGCAGTTCGGCGATGTCACGGGCGCCAAGCGCGGCACGCTGACGACCTACCTGCGCGACGCGTACGACGCCGGCGCGCGAATCCTGTGCCACACCAAGGCGCTGCGGGTGCTGCACGAGAACGGACGGGCCACCGGGGTCGAGGCGACGTACACCGACCCCCAGACGCTGGAGACGCGCACCGTCACCGTGCACGCCAAGGACGTGGTCGTCGCTGCCGGCGCGCTCGAGACGCCGGCTGTGCTGCTGCGGTCCGGGATCGGTGGTCCAGCAGTCGGGCAGCACCTGCGGCTGCACCCGTCCAGCGGGATGTTCGGCGTCTACGAGGACGACCAGCAGGCCTGGTGGGGGCCGCCGCAAGCCGCGGTGATGGACGAGTACCGCGACCTCGGCGACGGCTACGGGCTGCTGGTGGAGGGCTCGCAGTACTACCCGGGCGTGTTCGCTTTCCAGCTCGCGCTGACCAACGGCAAGAAGCACAAGGAGCTGATGAGCAGGTTCGCCAACATGTGCGACCTGTTGTTCATCACCCGCGACCATGGCGGCGGCAGCGTCACCCTCGACGAACACGGCGAAGCCGTGCACACCTACTCGCTGGACGACCCCCGCGATCAGGAGCAGGTGCGCAAGGGCCTGCGCGTGCTGGCCGAGCTGCACCTGGCCGCCGGCGCGCAGGAGCTGTGGCTGAACACCCCCACTGCCCCGGGTTTCCGTCGCGGCGAAGACCTGGAGGCGTGGCTGACGTCGCTGTACGAGAAGCCGTTCGGCGCCGGAGGCATCGCCATGGGCAGTGCCCACCAGATGGGCTCGGCCCGCATGGGCACCGACCCGGCGACCTCCGTCGCCGACGCAACCGGCGAGCTGCACGACACCAAGGGCGTCTGGATCGGTGACACCAGCGCGTTCCCGACGCCGTCCGGGGCCAACCCGATGCTCACCTGCATGGCGCTGGCGCACCGGACCGCCGAGCACCTCACCGGCGTACGCGCCGCCAGCCCCTCAGCCCCTGTCCTCGACGACACCGTCAGCGCGTAGGAGACCACCATGACGAGCACTCGCGACCGCATCTACGTCGACGGAGCCTGGGTTTCCTCGACCGGCACGGGCACGCTGCCCGTGACCAACCCCTTCACCGAGCAGGTCATCGGGCACGTGCCCGAGGGCACGCCGGAGGACGTAGACAAGGCGGCGAAGGCGGCGTCGCGCGCGTTCGACGAGTGGTCGCAGACCTCGTTGGAGGACCGGGTCAAGGCGTGCACGCAGATCGCCGAGGGCCTGCAGGCCCGCCAGCAGGAGATCGCGCTTTCGGCCGCCACCGAGATGGGTGCGCCGTGGCAGATCGCCGTGATGGTGCAGGCCGGGCTGCCGATCATCAGCTTCGCGTCGATGGCTGACGTCGTGGGTCACCTCGACTGGGAGAAGAAATCGGGCAACTCCCTGCTGGTACGCCAACCGGTCGGTGTGGTCGGCGCGATCACGCCGTGGAACTACCCGCTGCACCAGATCGCCGCGAAGGTCGCACCGGCCCTTGCCGCCGGTTGCACCATCGTCGTGAAGCCGTCCGAGCTCGTGCCGGGCGTCGCCTACATCCTGGCCGAGGTGATCGACTCCATCGGCTTGCCGGCCGGTGTCTTCAACCTCGTGCCGGGTGTTGGACCCGTGGTCGGCGAGGCCATCGCGTCGCACCCACTGGTCGACATGGTGTCCTTCACTGGTTCGACCCGCGCGGGACGTCGAGTGGCCGAGCTGGCCGCAGCCGGTCCGAAGCGCACGTCGCTCGAGCTCGGCGGCAAGTCAGCCAGTCTGCTGCTGGACGACCTGACCGGTGATGCGCTCGCCGGCGCTCTGGCTGGGTCGCTCACCGGCTGCCTCATCAACTCGGGCCAGACCTGCTCGGCGCTGACCCGGCTGCTCGTTCCTCGCGCCGCCGTCGAGGAGGTCCTGGGCAACCTCGAGGTCTTCGTGCAGTTCGCGCCGATGGGCGACCCGCTCGACCCGGCGACGCAGCAGGGGCCGCTGGTGTCCAAGGTGCAGCAGGAGCGGGTGCGCGACTACATCCGCTCCGCGATCGACGACGGGGCGCGGCTGGTAGCCGGCGGGCCGGAGCAGCCGGACGACCAGCCGACGGGTTTCTTCGTCAAGCCGACCGTGCTGCTCGCCGAGGCGGGGACGCGGATCGAGCAGGAGGAGGTCTTCGGGCCTGTCCTCACCGTGGTGCCGTACGACGGCAGCGACGAGGAGGCCATCCGCATCGCCAACGGGACGCCGTACGGCCTCTCGGGTGCGGTCTGGGCAGCGGACCAGGACCGGGCCTTGCGGGTGGCCCGGCGCCTGCGGACCGGGCAGGTCGGCGTCAACGGCGGCGTGTTCAACCCGACCGCGCCGTTCGGCGGCTTCGGCCAGTCCGGCTACGGCCGCGAGCTCGGCCCGCTCGGGCTGGAGGAGTTCACCGCGATCAGCAGCCTCCAGCTCTGACCTCTGCAGCTCAGCGGCGCAGGTCCGCGGCGGTTAGGCGGATCGGAAACGGGTGCGTCAACTGCACAGCCCCTTCGCCCGCAACCACGTCGCGCTCGACGTACTCGCCTGCTTCGAGCTCAAGGACGCGGATCGTCAGCATGTCTGGGTCAACCAGCCAGTAGGACGGAACTCCTGCGTCCTGCAGCGCCTGGCGCTTGAGGGTCAGGTCCACGGCACGGGTGCTCGGCGACTGCACCTCCACGACGAGGACCGGCGTCCCGGCGAGCCGGCGAGCACCGGCGTCCTGGCGTCGCACGACCGTGATGTCGGGGGCGATCTGCCGGAACGGCGAGAGGCGCACGTCGATCGGCAGGAACACCTCCAACTCCGCTGGCGCAGCCTTGTCCAACAGCCGCAGCAACCTGAGGCAGACCCGCTGGTGCTGCAGCGACGGCTCAGCGCTCACGAGCAGCGCTCCGTCGATCAACTCGTAGCGCACTCCCGTGCCCTCCGGGAAGTCGTCGAGGTCGTCGACCGTCCACGGTCCGGTGGGGATGAGCTCGCGCGCAGTCACAGCGCCCATGGTGCGCTCCTTCGGTCGGCATGTCACGACTGAAGCAAGGATCGACGCTCTTCGGATTCCTCGCGCGCGGACCTGTGGACAGCCCGGGCTACGGTGCCGCATGCGCTTACGCGCGTCAGCTGTGGCCGAGCGGCTCGGCCGGATCGGCGTCGTCCACGGTCCCGGGCGAGTGCCCGGCGGGCGTCAGCTCGACCAGCTCCAGCTCGTCGTGCTCCACCGCCATGCCGGCGGTCGCGATCGGCTCGGCGAGGACCTCGCTGTGCGCGCCGCAGCCGTGGTCGTACGACACGACCCGACCGTCGTCCGGCGCCATCGCGTTAGCGCAGGCGCCGAACAGCTGCCGCAGCGAACCGCCCAGCTGCACCAGGAAGCCGCAGTCGCCGCAGCGCGCCGGAGCGGCCTTGGCGATCGGCGCCGAAGGACCGCGGTCGCCGTCGTACCAGCGCTCGGCAGCATCAGCCCGACCGTCCAGCGACAGGACGCGGACGCGCCCGAGCCCCAGCTCCCAGTGCACGTCCTCTTCGAAGGCGTCCGGGTCGGCGTACGCCGGGACGAGGCGCAGGTCGTTGGGTGCGGGCGGGAGGATGTCGCCGGGGGTCAGGTCACCGGGCTGGATCCGGTCGGCGTACGGGACCCAGGCCGGCGATACCAGTGCGCCGCTGCCGGGCAGCAGCACGACCTCATCAACGGTCACCTCGCTGGCGCCGTCGGCGCGCGCGACCGTGACCGCCCAGCGCCACCCGGTGTAGGCCTTCTCAGTGGTGGCGAAGGAGTGCGTCACGACCAGCGCGTCGTCCACCTCGGTCCCCAAATGCTCGCCGACTGCGGCACCGGCCACCTCGACCGCGGCGGCCTTCGCGACGTCGACCGCGGCCACGCAGGCCGGGTCGCCGCTGACGACCTCGTCGCGCGGGGGCCGTACGTCGGTGACGGTCACTGCGGGTTCCTCCTGGGTGGTGGCCGGCGTCTCAGCGGCCTCGTCGCGCGGTCCGGCCAGTGCGCCGGATATCTTCGAACTGACCTCACGCAGCCTGCGTCGCATACCTGGCATCCCCCTAGTCCACCACCTCTCGCAACGGAGCAGGACATGACCGCCCGAACCCGCACTCTCGCGGGCCTCATGGCTGCGCTGTGCGGCCTCGCGTTGACCGGTTGCCAGAAGCCGACGCCGATCGTTTCGCTGGTCAGCGGTACCGAGACGGTGCACACGGACGCGACCATCTTCTGCTTCGACGGCCAGAGCGCGCAGCAGCAGAACTGCCGGGCCCCCGAAGGCAAGCCGCCGACGGTGCTGAAGGTCAAGCCCGGTGCCAAGGTCGGCGTCGACGTGGCCAAGAAGGTCGCCGACGCGGGCTGGGTGATCGTCCTTCCCGGCGACGACCAGGACCCGTCCAACGACCAGGCCTCCGGCCGGCAGGACGAGCACTACTTCTCGTTCACGCCGCAGTTCGAGACCGGCCCGGTGCGCCTCGAGGTCCGGATGCTGGACAACGGCGACAGCGCCGCGCCCACCGTCGGCAACTGGCAGTTCGTGCTCGTGCCGGCCTGAGTCGCCGTACGTCGGATCGGAGTCAGCCCTCGAGGTCGCCGGCGATGGCGCGCAGGATCGTCGCGACCCGCTTGCCGGTGTCACGGTCCGGGTGCTTGCCGCGACGCAGCGAAGGCTGCACCTTCAGCTCGAGCAGCTTGATCATGTCCTCGACCATGCTCTGCAGCTCGTCGGGCGAACGACGGGCAGAGGCGAGCTGCGGCGGGGCGTCGAGGACGCGGACCGACAGCGCCTGCTCTCCGCGCTTGCCGGCGGCCACCCCGAACTCGAGGCGCGTGCCGGCCTTCAGCTCGTCGACGCCGTCGGGCAACGCGGACGAAGGCACGAAGACGTCGCCGCCGTCGTCACGGGACACGAAGCCGAAGCCCTTGTCCTTGTCGTAGAACTTGACCTTGCCGGTGGGCACCGCTGACCTACTTCTGTGGGGGACGCAACCTCGACAGGCTAGTAGGCGCCAGCGCGCTTAGCCTCCGGTGATGACGCACGCAGCTCCGCAGCGGCCCGAGCCGGGTGAGCGGATGGTGCACGTAGGGGCGGCGGTCTTCGGCATCGGCCTGCTCGCCGTACTCGCCGTCGTGATCCCGTTCTTCCTCGGTCGCGACGATGCTCCGCTCCCCCTGACCCTCGGCACGTTGCTGATGCCGGTCGGCTTGGGGCTGGCGCTGCTCGGGCTGCTCAGACGAGCGCGTCGTTGAGCGACCCGGTCCGGTAGGCGACGGCCGTCACGACGTCGAAACCGCTTGCTCGTACGACGTCGAGGGCGCTCTCGTCGCAGCGGGCGAGGGCCAGCGGGTCGAGCTCCACCCGCGCCACACCGTCGCCCAGGTCGCGCACCCGCAGGTCGGTCACGACGTCGCCGAGGTGCACACGCAGGGCCGTCTCGGCCGCGTCGACCCGGGCCAGCCGTGACGGCGTCACCTGCACGCCGTACGCGATCCGACTGGCCAGGCAGGCCAGCGCCGGCTTATCGGCCGTGACCAGGCCCCAACGCCGGGAGGCGGCCCGGATCTGCGCCTTCGTCAGGCCGGCATCGAGCAAGGGCGTCGCGGCACCGCGTTCGGCTGCGGCCCGGATGCCCGGGCGGAAGCCGGCCACCGCGTCGTCGGCGTTGGTGCCGGTCGCGACGTGCGCCAGCCCGAGGTCGTGGGCGAGCGGGCGCAGGGTGTCGAGCAACGTGGCCTTGCAGTGGAAGCAGCGGTCGCCGGCGTTGGCGACGTAACCATCGCGAGACAGCTCGTCCGTGCCTGGGGTCACGTGCCGGACGCCGAGCGACTCCGCGTACGCCGCCGCGGCGGGCAGCTCGGCCTGCGCGAGCGAGGGACTCACCGCCGTCGCGGCGACGACCCGCTCCGGGCCGAGAGCGCGTACGGCCGCGGCCAGCAGGAAGGCGGAGTCGGCGCCACCGGAGAAGGCCACGAGCACGCTGTCGAGCTCCCGCAGTCGGCCGGCAAGGAGGCCTAGCCGTACGTCGAGCAGGTGCTCGTCCCACCAGGCCGGGAAGCCGGTCAGGTCTTCCAGCAGCACGTCCGCACCCTCCGGTGACGTGCCGCCCGTCGCGACGCCGACACTGACCGCACTGGCTATCCGAGCCCCCAGCACGTCGTGCGGATGGTCGCCCACGTAGACCGTCGCGCCCTCCGCGCCGAGCGCCTCGCCCTTCGCCTCGCTCCACAGCCAGCCGTGCACGGCATCGACCTCGATGCCGGCCGCGGCCAGGGTGATCCGCGCCAGCGACTCCTGCTTGGCGGTCACAACGACGACGCGTGCACCGGCAGCACGTACGGCGGCGACCGCCTCGACCGCACCCGGTAGGGCGATGCAATCGGCGGCTCCGAAGGCAGCCATCAGCTCGCGGAAGCGGTCGGCGGCCGCCGGCACGTCCTCGGCCGGGAGCCAGTGTGCGAGCTCGACCTCGAGCGGCGGTCCCAGCCGTGCGACGACGAGGTCGGCATCGATCACGACGCCGAGCTCCGCCGCGAGGCGGACCATCGACGCGCGCACGCCGGGTCGCGTGTCGACCAGCGTCATGTCCAGGTCGAAGCCGACGGTCAGGGACACGTCGGCAGCGTAGGCCGGTGGTCCTTGGGTCAGAACCAGCCTCACGGATCATCTACGCGACATCGGCGGCCCGTTGAGCGTGGTCCGTACGCAAATGATCCGTGAGGCGCCCGTAAATGGCGTGGGGGACGGAGGAGCGGCTGCTCGATGGGAGGTGACCGAGGCCGCGTGGCCTATCCCTCGCCGGCCGCCAGCTGCTGACCGTCATGGGCGCGCCGCGACTCGGGCGTCTCGACCGGGTCGGGCCCGGCGTCCTGCTCGTCGTTGACCGGTCCGCCGTGGCCGGGCCGGCCGACCACGTCCGCACCCGGGTCCGGGGAGGCGTCACCTTCGGTCGAGGACGCGGCTGAGCCCTCGTCGACACCTTCGGCGGGGACCAGGTCCTGCTCGGGTTCGCTCATGCAGCAGCTCTGCCCGGACCGGCGGGCAGCCACACCGACGACTAGCCTCGATCGGATGTACGCGGACGCGCAGAGCCCTCCGCGCAGCCTCGCCGACGAGCTGCGCAGCTGGCCTGACGACCGCCTGGCTGGGCTGCTCACGGCCCGCCCCGACCTCGCCGTGCCCGTACCCCCCGATATGGGAGTTCTCGCCGCCCGCGCCGCCGTACGGCTGTCCGTCCTGCGGGCGCTGGAGCAGCTGGCGTCGTTCCCGCTGGCCCTGCTCGAGGGGCTCGTCCTGACCGACACGACGATGTCGTACGACGACCTGCGGGCGCTCGTGGGGGCTGCGGCCGACGCCGACGAGGTGCGCGACGGCATCGAAGCGCTGCGGACCCTGGCCCTGGTCCGGGGAGACGACGAGGCGTTGCACGTCGTCGGTTCGGTGCGGGACGTCATCGGGCCGCACCCAGTCGGCCTCGGTCGTCCGCTGGCGCAGTGCTTCGGGCGTCACTCGGACCGGCAGGTCCAGCCCATCGCCGACGCGCATG
>Ga0136633_1002410_pt1 | contig 12940 bp, 10 predicted proteins | sample AntDrymeUQ832206_2_FD_105494 | JGI IMG/M metagenome (GOLD analysis project Ga0136633, IMG submission 105494) | Polar desert sand microbial communities from Dry Valleys, Antarctica - metaG UQ83 (22.06) | ecosystem: Environmental > Terrestrial > Soil > Desert | place: Antarctica: Dry Valley... | reverse complement strand
TTTTTAAGCCGACGCCCGGATTCGAACCGGGGACCCCTTCATTACGAGGTAGCCAGGTGTGGTGGGGTGCCGTTGATCGCATGGAATCGGGCTCCGCCCGGCGCGGCGGCGAGGACGGGTGTGGTGCGGTGAGAACGGGGTGTTACCCCCAGAGTTACCCCGGGCGATGAAAGCGCCGCCGAACAACTTCTCCGGCGCAGCCGTGAGGAGGACCCCGTCAATCTCGTACCGATCCCGGAATGGCTCGGGCATCCGGAGGATCGCCACCTTCGCCGCCCGGCCTACCCCCCGTCATGTCTGGCGGCGTGAGTCACGCGACCGGCTCAACGCGAGGTCGTCGAGCAGCTGCTCCAGCACGGTCTCCTCCTCCACCGCCCGCCCTGCCTGGCGCATCACCGTCCCCAGGGATCGGTCCCAAGTCGCCTCTGTCGTCGTGCCGGTCAACGCGGGGCCGGTTGAGCCCACCGCCGCTTCGTAGTCTGCGGCGCCGAACCGCCAGGACGCAACCTGCGGCAGCCGCGCGCGCAGGACGTTCCCGATGCGGACGCCACCCCAGTCGAAGTCGCCGTGGTGAGAAAGACGGGCGCCGGCACGGTCCAGGCTTCGCAGCAGGACCATGACGGCGGCGCTCGGCTGCCCCCCGGTGCATACCAGCGCCGGGCACGCCGGGCCGAGTGCGTCCGCCGCAGCGGCGACCACCACCGGGTTCTCGCAGATCCGCACGTCGAGGCCCCGCATCGCGGCCGGCCAGCGCGGCGCATCCCGAACAAGCTGGCGGAGCGTCAGCACGACCGGCTCGCCCGTCGCGGCTCCGGCGCCCAGGATGCGCGCGCCCACCGACGACCCGTCGCCGGTCAAGCCGACGCAGAGGACGGTGCTTGAGAGTTCGTCGAGCAGCACCCCCACCGTGGCCCACGCCTCGCGCCGACCTTCCGCCCGTGACTCGTCGGGGCCGGCCGGTGCGACGCCGCCGATCGCGCGGATCATGCCCAGGACAAGCGTCGCGAGCGGCCGTCCGTCGTCGAGCGCGTGGGCACCCCCGGCCACCCGCGCGGCGAAGCGGCCGAGCGGCTCCGCCTCAGCGGGAAGCGCGCTCAGCACATCGGCGGCCCGCCGCAACAACGGCGCGGCGGTCGATGGGTCGCGCGCCAGCCGCTTCATCGCTCCGGTCGCACGGAGCACCTCGAGCCAGTCGCTCACCGCGGTGGTGCCGTGGTCGCCCACCGCCTGCGCGAGTGGGGCGAACGCCATGTCCCAGAGCCCGGCTTCACGTCTGGCCTCGTCCGCCCGCACGTGCACCGCACCGCCAAGCAACTCGACCGCATGCGCCAGCCCGCCCGCGGACGCACCTGACGCGCGCAGTACCGCGTCGACCGCGGGCAACGAGACGCTGAGGCCCTGCCCTGGCCGGGGCGCACGGCCGAGCAAGCGGCTCACGGCCTGCCGCTGTGTCGCAGTCGCGTTCGTCAGCGTCACGGTGGCGTCGAGCGACTGGCCGTGCTCGAGGCGGCGCCGGACCCGCGCGACCAACCACGCCAGCTCGGGGTCCCCGAGGAGCCGCGTCAGCCGCGGGTCGGAGGCGTCGTCCACAGGTCCGGGCGGTCGTCCGAGGATGGGGCGCGTACGTCCGGCACGGTTGACATGCGGGGCGGGGCATCGACGGCCGTCCGCGTCACGCCGTCCCACTCCCAGCGGGTGACGAGCACCGCCGCGACCCCTTCCGCCCGCGAGAGTTGGGCGATCGCGAGGCCCGGCACCTCGGGGTAGCACCCCCACTCGCGCTCGCTGGTCATGACAACGTCGAGGTCGAAGGCGGCCAGCAGCCCGAGGCACTTCGCGCGCGAGTCGTCGTCAACGCCGGCGAAGGCCTCGTCGAGCATGACGAGCCGCGGCGCGTGCGCGTTGGCGGCGGACGCGTAATGCGAGGAAGCGGCGGCAAACAGCGGCACGCTGGCTGCGAGGACGCGCTCGCCGCCCGACGCCGGCCCGGTGGCCGAGCGCCACTCACCGCCCTGATGTCGCTGCACGGCGAAGTGGTGCCACGCGCGGTAGTCGAGCGCCTCGGTCAAATGGTCAAGCCAGGTGCCGGACGCGTCGCGCGCGCGGACCTCCTGGATCTGCGCCTGGAGGAACGCGCCGACAGACGCACGGTCCTCCAGGGACCAGGCGTCGGCGGTCTGGCGCAGCAGGCGATCGCGGGCCACCGCGAGGCCCGCGGGTCCGTCCGGGAGCGCGCGCCACTGCAGCCGGAGCCGCATTCCGGTGCTCGTCGGCCGCTGCGCCAACTCCCCGTTCATCTCCAGCACCTGCGCCTCGGCGGCACTGATGAGCTCCTGGAGCGTGCTCGCGACCTCGCTGACGAGGTGATTCTCCAGGACTTCCCGCTCCTGCTCGTCGAGGAGCCGGCGGCGGTCGGCAACCTCCTCGACGAGCGCTTCCACCACGGCCGGGACGGTCGTGCCGTGGCCGCGGAAGACGACCTCGACGGTGATGCCCTCCTCGTGAAATTGGGCCGACGCCGTGTTGCCGTGGCGTCGGAGGGCGTCGGCGAGGACGCTCACATCGTCCGTTGCGCCGCGCTGAACGCGTTCCAGCGCGGCCTGGTCGTCGTCGACGCCGGCGTCCACCAGCTCTTGCTCGATCTGCCGCGCCAGCCGCAGCGCCGTCGTGACACCCCACTCGTCCTCGGTGGGCACCGGAACGTGCACAAGCGCGACCGCGACGAGCCCGAGGGCGGCGAACCGCTGGAGGCTCTGCGCTGCCTCCTGCCGGGTACCGGTCGTTTGGGCGAGCGCCGTGGTGAGGCCCTCCAGTTGTCCCTTGCGCAGTCCGACGTCTTCGCCAGCGGCCGCACGATCGCGCTCGGCGCGATCCTGAGTCTCGCGGTTGGCGCGGAGCGCCTGAGTCACGCCGCTGAGCTGTGCCTGCAGCGCCGCGACCGCCTGCCCGACGGTCGACCGCAGCACCTCAAACCGCTCCGTCAGCGCTGCGGCGTCGACGCGTAGCTCGTCGGTCCGCGAGGCCCGCGCGATGACCTGAGCGTCAGCGGCCGCGTGCTCCTCGGTCGTGTGCTCAAGCGCATCGACCGTCCGGTCGCGACCGGTGACGGCGGGCCATAGGGCCGCCATCCGCTCGCGCATCGACGCGACGCCGCGGGCGACTCCGTCGAGCCCGGCCGGGTCGGCGGGCAGCCGGAGGTCGGCCGCTCCCTCGTCCGTCGAGACGCGGGCCGAGTCCCTCGCCGCGACCGCGTCGGCGACCCGGCCTCGCTGGTCCTCAGCACGCAGCTGCAGCCGCCGCCGCTCGGCGTGCGCGGCGATGACGTCACGGTGCGCGTCCCGGAGCTCGGCGTCGTCGGGAGCGACACGCTCAATCTGGAGGCGTCGGCGCTCGTCGTCCACATCCGCCAGCGCACGGTCCAGCTCGGCGCGGGCGCTCTGCGCCGTGACCTGCTGCTCGCGGAGATCGAGCAGGCGTCGCTGCCGCGCGGCCTCGCGTGCGCCGCGGCCGAGGTAGGTCGCCCGCTCCTTGATCCATGCTCCGCGGAGCGCTCCGTTGCGAAAGCGGCCGCCGTCGGTGACCCACACCGGTGCATCGCTCTCACCCAGGCCAACGGCTTCGAGCACGCGTCGCAGGACCGTCGGCGGGACGCTGTCCGTCCACGGAGCGGGGACCTCCGCCGCCGGCACCAGCGCGCGGGCCAGGTTCACACCCGGGACCGGCCGGGCGGCACGAACGTCGATGACGACATCGTGCGTGTCGGCGTCCCGCACGCCGCCGTCGCGATCCACCCACGCGTCGAGGAGGCCCGAGGCTTCCAGTGCTGCCTCGAGGCCTGCGCGCTCCGCGTCGGTCAGCCCTTCGCGGAAGTCGACCAGCGTCCACAGCGGCGCGCCGGCAGCTGGGTCGCGGCCGCCGGCGATCGCTCGTGTATGGGGTGCGGGCGGCGTTTCGTCTTCGCCGGCTTCGGCCCGGTGGATCGCGGCCTGGAGTTCGTCAATCCGGGCAATGATGTCGTCGCGGCGGGCGCTGAGGGCGGCCGCGGCGTCGGCCAGCCGCGTAGTGGCGACCCGGTCGGCGACGTCCACGGCCGCGCGCAACGGACTCGGCCCGTCGAGCGTTCGGGCCCAGACCTCAAGCTCTGCGACGACGTCGGCGACGGACGGGACTGCGAGCACCCGCGCCTGCTCCAGATGACTCCACGTGTCGCGCACGAGCGCGGCGGCAACGTCAGCCAGGGACTCCCCCAGGCCGGTCAGCCGCAGCTCGAGCGCGTCCTGGTCGGCGACGACGACATCGAGCCGGTCGCTCGCGTGCGCCAGCTCATGCTCTCGCGTCGCGAGGCGATCCAGAAGGCCTCGCACATGCGCGACCGCCTGCTCCTGACGCGCGGTGAGCGCCAGGGCCCGGTGCTCCAGCGCGGCCACATCGACGGCGTCGAGCGCTGCCGCGATCTGGCCAGCCCAGAGGTCGTCGAGCCGGGCCTCGACCGCCGCCTGATGGCCTCGCACGCGACAGGCCTCGAACGTCGCCGCCGCGATCTCCACCTCGGACTGCGCCTCGACGACCCGCAACCGCAACGCCTCGGCGCGAGCGCGGGCCTCCCCATGCTGAGCCGCAGCCTCAGCGGCGGCCGCGATGGCCGCGGCGGCCTCCCGCTCCGCACCCTCGAGCGCCTGGGCGCTGCGCATCTCCGGACTTTCACGGAGCGCGCGGTCGCGGGCATGCAGTCGCCCGGCCTCCTCCCGCGCCGAAGTGACGCGCCCGCCGGCGGCCGCCAACTCCGCGATTGCCGCCAGATGTGCGGTCTCGGCGTCGGCGCGCTCGCGGCTGACGCGGTCGTAGGTCGTCTGCGCCTGCCGCATGGGCGCGGCTCGCCGCCGGCAGGCCACCCGCGCGTAGTCGGCGTACGTGCGCAGGTAGCTGGCGGCGGCGTCCCGGGCTTCGATCATCGCCTCAAGCTCGAGGCGGTCCTCCTCGAGGCTGCGGAACGCCTCTGCGACATCCGCGAGCAGCGCCTGATCCAGCGGCGGCAGCGCCTCCGTCAGCGCGTCGGAGAGTGCCCGCTCGCTCGGCCGCTTGGACAACTGCGGGGCGCGGATGCTCAGGAGCAGGGTGAGGAGCGCGCCGTAGCGTGACTCTCCGAGCCCGAAGAGCGTCTCGTCGACCGCTCTGCGGTACGCCGAGGCGGTGCGATAGACGACACCCTCCGCGCCAAGCGCCTCACCCAGCCGGTCCCGCGTCAGGGCAATACCAGCCGTATCGGCGAGCGCCAGGTCATCGCCGACACGCCGGCTCGTGACGAAGAACCAGTGGTCGGCGATGCCGCGACCGGTGACCGCTTTCAGGCCGCAGCCGATGGTGCAGTAGTGCTCTATGCCGTCCTCGTCGCGGCGGCCGAACTCGAGCCAGGTGTAGCCCAAGCGCTCGGCGTGTGGATGCTCGCCGCCCAGGAGCAGGTTCCACTCCATCCGCTTCTTCGGGTCGCCGTCGGGCTCTACGCGGTACGCGGCCAGTTCACCGTCCAGGAGGAACGGCAGCATCAGCGCCAGGACCTTCGACTTGCCGGTCCCGTTGTTGCCGCGCAGCAGCAGGCGGCCGTCGCGAAACCAGAACTCCTCCTGGTCGTAGTAGAAGACGTCGACCAGACCGGCGCGCAGCGGCTGCCAGCGCGCACCACGAGCGATCGGCAGCGACGACATCACCCGCGGGCCCCGGACCGGTCGAGGAGCGTCGGCGCGTCGACGGCGTAGCGTGCGAGCGCCGGCAGCGGACGGACGCCCCCGTCTACGCGACGCACCAGCGACAGCGCCTCGAGGCGCCGGATGGCGTCCACGACGAGCTCGGCCTCGGCGCCCGGCACGCTGGCGGCCTTACGCCAGTAGGCACGATGCTCGAGGGCCCAGCCCCGGACGAGCCCCTGCAGCTCGCTCAGCGGGACGGGCTCGATGTCGTCGTCGCCGCTGGCGGCAGCCAGGTGCCCGGCGATGAGCAGCGCGACGTGGCCGTCGGTTCCCGTCTCGGGCATCCGCACGTCGGTCAGGTCGTCGTCCGGATCGACCATTGCGATGCCCTCGGCACGGATCTCGGGTACGAGTCCGGTCAGGTCGGTGATCCGGCGCACGATGGCTGCGCGCTGGCTTGTGAGATAGGCGGCCTCGTCCGGCGTGAGCGTGTCGTAGTAGAGGACCGGATCATCGAGCAGGCGGCTGGTGAGGCCATGTCGCAGCGCGCGGTTGCGGAGCTCGTCCGTGTGCCCAGCCGGCTCCTCGGCGAGAGCGGCCAGGCGTCCTGAGAACGTGTCGGCGGCGATCGTCGAGGGGCCGCGCGGCGCTGAGAGCAAGCCGGCGAGCGCGCGGCGCTGCACGTCGTAGAGCGCGTCTCCCGCGTCGCGCACGTACGCGTCCTCGTCACCGGCCACGCGCTCGATGACCCCGAGGGAGAGCAGCAGGCGCACGACCGACACGAGGTCGGCGCGTTCCTCCAAGCCTTCCAGGCGAAACGCCACACCCGCCGCGACGAGATCCTCGTCGGCCGCCGCGAGGATGATGCCCTCGGCCAGTTGCCCGAGTGTGATCTGTGCCTCGGCCCGCTCGAGCACGGCGAGCGCGAGGCAGGTCAGGACGTAGCGACGCCGCTCGAACGGCCTCCCCGAGCGCGGGTCGCGCGCGGGGTGGGTGGCGTCCGTGGTCGCCGGTGTGCGCTTGAGCAGGCGGGCGCCCTCGGTGTCGACGATCAGCCGCCAGCCGGTGTTCAGGTCAAACCAGCTACGCAGGGCACCGGCGTGGCGGCGCACCAGCGGGAAGTCGTCTGACCCTGGCCCGTGTGCCCGCAGCAGCGGCCGGCGCAGCAACGCGCGCGCGGCGCGACGCTGCTCGCGGACGCGAGTGGCCTCCAGTACGCCGTCCAGGCTCCCATTCATGCAGCGACCACCGCCGCCTGCGTCGTTGTGAGGTCCGCGATCTCCACCCGATAATCGGGACCGGTGAGGCGGCCCGCCGGCGTCAGGATCGTGGCCTGACCGATACCGGCTACGGCGGTCAGCGAAATTCGTAGCGTCCCGTCGGTGGTTGTCGTACTCACCGTGGACCGACCGGGTACCCAGGCTCCGAGCGCGTCGCCGAGCAGCGCGAGGAACAGCCGGAAGGCGTCAGGATCAAGGTCGCCAAGGTCGGACAGCAACGTGGGTCCGCTCGTGGCCAGTCGCGCCCGCGCGGCGGCTGTCTGCGCCCGCTGCTCGGCAGCGAGACGCTCGAGCGCATCACGAAGCTGCTGCCGGTCCAGGATGCGGTTGGGCTTACCCCGACGCTCGTAGCTGCCAGTCTTCCGCAGCCGCGGACTGATCCGCAGCGGGGGCGCCGCACCCCACGGGGTGCTGGCGGCGACGGGATCCTCCTCGCGGGCGGCGATCGTCTCACCGTCGATCGCCAGATGCCGAGATCCATGCACCCCGAACGCGACGCGCCACAGTCGGTGCATGTCGTCCACGTCCGGCGCCTGCGCGAACCAGCACGCCAGAGTGCGCAGGTCGGCGGTGCGGTCCGACCGGCCAGATCGGCGCTCGTTCAACGTCGCGATGACGGCGAGCAACTGCGGTATCGCGGCCCTGGCGCGGCCGCGCAGAAGCTTGGCCTGGCTCGGCTGACCGGACTCGCTGATGAACCACTGACGCAGACCGCTCCACCGGCGCTGCCACACCAGCAGCTCAGCAGCCTCCGGATCCTCGACGCCGTTCGCTGCCGCATCCGCCGTGAGCGCGTCGGGAGCGAGGTCCTCAGCGGCGCGCCGGACCACCAGGCGCAGCAGCCGCGTGACGTCCTCGTCGCTGAGCTGCTCCAGCAGACCCGCGATCTCTCCGCCGACGGTGACGAGATCCTTGATGAACCGCTCGAGGTACTCGACGAGGCGGTCCTTGTAGGCGCGAAACGTCTCGACGTCCGCGTCGTACAGGTCGATCGTCCGCTGCAACGACCCCATGAACGCCTGGGCGTTGTCGGCAAGGTCGCCAAAGCGGCCGACGAGGTCGCGCAGCAGCAGGCCGGCGCTCGCCGCGTCCGCCTCGGGATCGGCCGCGAGGACGTGGAGGGCGCGCAACTGCTCGGCGATGTCGGCAAGGGCGACGGCCTGCAGCGATCCGCGCCGCCCGAGGTACTCGTCATAGGCGTCGAGCGCCCGCTCGACGGCCTCCCCGCGACTGGTCAGCTGGTACAGGAAACGTGCCCGACGGAAATCCTCGACCGTCGTCACTCGGCTCGTGTCCGGGTCAGCCCGCAGATTGCCCCACTCCACGAGGTTCGCCAGACCGGCAACGACGGCCTCGTGAGGGATCGCATCCGGCAGGGCTGCGTGGACGTCCTCAGGACGTAGGTGCACCACGAACCGCTGCTTCGCGACGACGAACGTCCGCATGATGCCGCGATACGTCGCGGCGTTGGGAGCAGTGAGGTGAGAGAAGGCGTCGAGATCTGCGGCTGGCACGAGCGCCCAAGAGTAGATGTGGTCGTGGATGGCGCGGCGCCGGCGGTGCAGCCTGCTGGGGCTCGTCGACCATCGGCCCGAGCCCCAGGACTCCTTCGACCTGACTTCCGCGCTATCCCATTCCGGCGCTCGCGAACAACGCCAGCGTCTGTAGGCACGTCGACACCAGTCCGCCCATGCTCGTCTCGAGATGACGATCCGGACTCCAGGACTGGCTGTCGTCGTCGGCGTCCGCCAAGGCGGTGACCGGCATCCACCCGACCTCCACGCACGCCTCGATCGCGTCGGTGAGCGAGCTGATCACATGGCCGAGCCACTCGCGCCAGCTCGCGTCTCCCGGGCGTGCCCACAGCTCTTCGTGGCCCGCGTGGACGAGGACCTCGCGCATCCTCCAAGCTCGGGTCGCGGTCATCTCAGCGGCGCAGTCCGGCGTCGACGCGCACGCGAGGGTCAGCGCGAGGGAGGCAAGTACGCGGAGCGCGTCGAGTTCGGCGACACCGGGCTCGGCGTCAAGCGTGCCGCACCTCACCACGCGCGCGAAGTCCCCGAGCCGCTCCGCTAGGACGAGCGCGTCGCTGATCCCGCCGGTGACCTGACCGACCTGATCGTGCTCCGTGGCCAGGATCTCGTCGGCAACGTGGCGCAGGAGCACCGGGTCAAGACGGTCCCCGTCCTCGCACGTGGTCAGACCCCATGCGCAACTCACATCTCCGTCGGGCGCCCGGAAGATCCGACGCTCACGATCGACCGCGACGTGGCCGCGTGTGATCGCGATCTCACGGACCACGTCGCCATCGTCGTAACTGCGCATGCAGGTTTCGACCGCCGGGTGCGCCGCCGCAATCGCCTCGGTTGAAGCGTCCTCGACGTCACCGCGCCAAGTCAGGTGAGCTTGATCGCGTTGAATGTCGTGGACGGCGCCGGCGGCGACGAGCGCGTGTTGCAACGCTGAGACGTCCTCAGCCGGACCGATCAGGGTGAGCTCTTGGGTGTGCATGCACGTAGCGTGCGTCACCGGTCCCGAGGAGCCCGCAAATGCGCGGACCTTTTGCAATGTCGACGCGGTCAGCGCGCAAACTGAGACCCCGAGTGTCGCGCTCCTGATCGGCCCGACCCACGGCGGCGGGCTCCTGACCCAACGCGACCCGCTCGTAGAGGAGCATCATGTAGCCGAGGCGGCAAGCGAAGGGTCAGTCCTCGTAGAACACGTACGGGTTCAGGAACGCGCTGCCCCAGTAGCGGTCCTTCTCCGCTTGGGTCATGCGCCCCATGTCGGTGACGTCGTCCCAGCATGCGCGGATCGTGCTGACCTGGTGCTCGACGATCTCTTGCGCCTGGCGCGTGCTGAGCAGGTAGCGGCCGGCGGCGGCGATGCACCCGGCCAGCTGACTGCGCCGGAAGCCGGGGCCGATCTCCATCGCCTGGTTTGCCTGCCCGCCGCCCCGGGGCGCCGGGCTGATGTCGTAGGCGGGGGTGAGGCGCAGCTGCTGCCCGTCCCAGAACGCGGCGGTGTTGCGGGCGTGGTCGTCGGTGTTGCCGACCAGGATGTTGAACGTGATCCGGGCGAAGAGCTCGTACAGATCGGCCTTCGGGGAGCTTCCGATCTCCCGCAGACGCTGCGCGAGAGTCAGGTAGCTGGCATCCCGAGTGCTGGCGACGGCGCTCAGCCCCATGATCGTCAGGGCCGACACGACCATCCGGCGGCTGCCGTCGGACGGGCGGTCAAACCGCTCGACGAGCAAGATGTCGCGGTTCATCGCCCGGGTGAGCGTGACCGGCGCGACGTTCAGGCCGGCGCGGGCGGCGAGCGTCATTGCGACGAACTCGCCGCGCTCGACCGGGTAGGTGTCGGTGACCGACGGGAACTTCGCGATCAGCTTGCGGGTCCCGTCAGTGAGCAGCGCCTTCGGGCGGGCGCCGCCGACCGAGCTTCCCCCCAGGAGCGCCCGCTCGAGCGCGGCGGGGATCTCGCTGCCGGTCTCCACGCACTCTGCGGCCCGGGCGAGGTCCTCGAGCGTGGCGCTTTGCGCGCGCGGCGTGTACAGCCCGCTTGAGGGTTGGAAGTCCAGGGCGCCGATGCGGTCAGACCCGGCTTCCAGCAGGTACGTCAACGGCCCGACCGGCGGCGCGCCGCTGGTCCTGGCGGCCTGCAGGCGGTAGTCGATCACGCGCTGCCCCCAGGAGTCCGGGCCTGCGTCGTTGATGACGCCGGCCATGGTCAGGCCCGCGAGCGGCTCCTGGCGGCCTGCCTGCAGCGGCAGTTCGGGCGTGTACAGAGCCACTGCGCCGGGGCGCTCGCGGTAGCTGCGTCCATAGGTGAAGTCGACCTGGTCGCCTCGCACGCTCAGGACCCCGCAGACAACCGGGTCGCGCTGGCCGGGGAGCCACACCCAGGCGTAGGCCTCAGAACTCATCGTCGACCTCGTCGGTGTCGCGCCTGCGCACACGGGCGGGTAGCAGTGCCGCGCGTGCCTGCGCGAGATCTGCGTCCAGCGTCAGCCGGCTGGTGTCTTCGTGGAAGAGCGGAACGCCGGTGAGCGCTGCGGCTTCCAGCGCGACGCCGAGCCCCACCGCAAGGTCACCGACTTCGACCTTCGCCAGTGTTTTGCGGGTCACGCCGACGCGTTCGGCGAGATCGTCCATCGACCAGCGCCGCTGGATCCGGGCGACGCGGATCTGGCTGCCGAGCAGCCGGGCGGCGTGTTCAGCCGCCGGTGAATATGGACGATCTCGCGCCATACGGGGTATCTTACCACCCGTAAAGATTCTAGCGAGTATTGAAATACCCGATCGACGACGGTCACGGCGGGTGATCGGTCGGCGGCGGTGAGCGGGCGCTCGGGCGACGCGCCTCTCCGGAAGCCGCCGGGATACCGGCGGGCAGCGACAGTGCCGAGGGCGTCCGCATGGCGATCGACTTCGCCGTCGATTACGAGGGCGGCGATCCGCTGCGCTGGAGCCCCGTCGTCATCGAGCTGTTCATGGCCGACTGGCTGCCGCGCAAGCTGCTCGCCGACCGGGCGATGTTCGAAGCGGCACCGGGCGCGCTTGACGCCTGGGTCCGGTACGCCGGCCGCGCGCGCGGCATCCCCGCCGGCGCGATCGCGATGAACACGGCGGCCATCCCAGAGTGGACGGCCACGATGCTCGCCGCCGCCGACGACGACCACACCGCTGGACCCGCCAAACAGTTCATGCTCGCCGCCCAGCAGGCCGGCATCGACCTCAGCGACCCGCAGGCGATCAACACGTTCATGGCGGAGTGGAACGACCGCAGCGAGCGTTGACCCTCGGCGTCGACCCCATGTGCAGTTAGGACAGTTGACTGCTAGGCTCCGATGATGCGCTCGCTCCACTTTCACGTCTCCAAAACCGAGCCCACCGACGTCGTCGACGAGCGCGTGCGGGAGATGCTGAAGGCGGCTGAGGCCGCCATCGGCGAGCTCCGCGAGGCGGGCGAGTCTTTCGACTTCAAGGTGGAGCCGGTCGACGACTGGATCACCCCTGCGGCTGCAGCCGCGACGCTCGGTGTCTCCCGCCAGCATGTCCGCCGGCTGATGGACGCCGGCGAGCTCCGCGGTCGCCGGAAGGAGAACTCGACCCATTGGCTGGTGTCCCAGGGCTCGGTGACCGCGTCCCTCCAGCGACGGGAAGACGGCCTACAGGTCGTCAACGACTGGTCTCGCGAACTCGACGAACTCGGAGTCCCCGCCGAGTGACTCGGGACCGCGTCGTCGTCGACGCGAATGTCCTCTTTTCTCGGTTCGTTCACGAGCTCATCGGCCGCTGCGGCGTGTTCGGCATCTACGAGGTGTGTTCTGGAGTGACGACCTTCTCGCCGAGACCGAGCGCGTGATGATGCGAGAGAAGGGACTCACCGAAAGCAGGCTCAGGCGACCGTGCTGCTCGTCCGCAGGGCGTTTCCACAGAACCGGATCGACCTGACCGCCATCGACCCAGACATCGCGCTGTCGGCCTACACCACCGATCCGGGCGATGAGCACATCGTGGCCCTGGCGATTTGCGCGGACGCCGACATTCTCGTGACCACAGATCGCGGTTTCCGTAGCGCGGAACTCCGGGACGATCACGATGTCCGACTCCGCAAGCCCGACGCCTACCTCACCGAACTGCTCGCGGCCGAAGGCGCCCCCTTCAAGCATCTGCTCGCCGGCTGGGCGGGTGACCGAGCCGATCTCGGCATCGACAGCCTTCTGGCCAGCGTCGCCCGGACCGGCTGCACACAGTTCGCCGCGGGCGCCGCACTGCTCTTCGACGATCACACGCCCGACAGCGAGTAGCGGCCGCGGCGGGTGGCGCGCGAGCACTCGCTTCTTGCACCGCGAGCACGTAGACGTCCACGGTCGCGAGTGATCATCCCGTCCGCGACGCGGCCGCCGGCACGGTCACCTGGTCGAACGCTCGCGCGACGAGCTCCGCGTCGTCGCCTCGCGGGGTGTAG
>Ga0136633_1002409_pt1 | contig 12946 bp, 12 predicted proteins | sample AntDrymeUQ832206_2_FD_105494 | JGI IMG/M metagenome (GOLD analysis project Ga0136633, IMG submission 105494) | Polar desert sand microbial communities from Dry Valleys, Antarctica - metaG UQ83 (22.06) | ecosystem: Environmental > Terrestrial > Soil > Desert | place: Antarctica: Dry Valley... | reverse complement strand
CCCGAAGCGCTCGACTACGGGCGGCACTTCAGCGCCTACTACGGCCCGACCATCGCGACCCGCAAGAACGCCGCGACCCAGGGCCGGGAGTCCGAGCTCGACGCGGCCCTCGACGCCTTCTGTCGCGAGTGGGACCGCGGTACCCCCGGATCCGCCCGCTTCCTCCAGGAGTTCCTGCTGTCGGTGGGCACCCGCGCCTGAGCCGTCCCCTGTTCCTGCGCGGCTACCGTGCGGCGTGCGCGCCTTCCCGTCCGACGCACCCTGCGAGCCCCACGGACGGATCCTGGGTCAGCTGGGCGTCGACCACGTGGTCTACCCCGAGCACGACATGGGCCGACGCGTCGCGCACCTCGTCCGAGGAGGGATGCTCGACTTCATCCAGTTCGAGCCCGACTTCGCGATGGTCACGACCCGCCCGCCAGCCTTTCTCGTCGGCCGACCCCTGGCCGAAACGGGGGTTCGCCGTGAGCACGGCGTGACCGTCGTCGGCGGCGACGACACCGTCATCGTCTCGGGCCTGCCCAAGGCGGTCGAAACATTCAGCGACCTCCGGTGAGATCGCTCTGTCGTGCAGCCGAGGTCACGGTCGCCAGGCCTGACCACGAGATAAACGGTTCTTTTGGGTGATGTCGGATTGCGGCCAGCCCGCGACACTTCTCTGGGGATTCGAGCGCACGAGCGCACAGGGAGGAGGGTCGTTGACGCACGCCACGCCGCCAGTTCTGCGCGCGCTCCCCCGCCCCAGGGTCGGCCCCGCGAGCGCGCATGCCCTGACGGTCCAGGCCGTCATCGCGGGTGAGCGCAAGGCGCGCATGGTGTTCCAGCCGCTTGTCGACCTCCAGCGGGGGCGTGTCGTCGGCTACGAGGCGCTGGCCCGGTTCGGCGCGCGACTGTCGACCTCGCCGACCCCGTGGTTGCGGGCGGCCGCCCATCTGCGGCGCGCGCCGGAACTCGAAGCGCACCTGGTCCAGCAAGCGCTCGCCGCCCGCCCTACCCTTCCGCGCAACTGCTTCCTCGCCATCAACGTGAGCCCAGAGCTGCTGGCCTCGGCGCCGCTGCAACGGGCTTTCGCCACGGTGCCGGACCTCAACGGCGTCGTCGTCGAGCTGACCGAGCACGTGGAGTTCGCCGACAAGCAGGCGCTGCTCAGGACCCTCGACGACCTGCGCGGACGTGGCGCTCAGCTCGCCCTGGACGACGTCGGCGCTGGCTGGGCCGGCCTCAAGCAGGTCGCGGACCTACGGCCGGACATCGTCAAGCTGGACCGCTCGCTGGTGACGGTGGCAGACCGCGACGAGGTCAAGCAGGCCTTGGCCGAGATGATGCTCAGCTTGTGCTCTCGCCTCGGCGCGACGTTGCTGGTCGAGGGTGTCGAGACGCATGCCGAGCTCGACCTGTTCGCGCGACTTGGGGTCCCACTCGGACAGGGCTGGGTGTTCGGCCGGCCCGCGGCGATGCCGCCCGGACTGGATGACGACATCGCCGTACGGCTGACCTTCCTGGCGGGCATGAGCCGACACGTCGACAAGGTGGCGGCGTACGTCGATGTCACCGCGGCGACCTGCACTGCGGGGGCCGCGGTCGTCGACCCGACCGGACCCACGGTGGTGCTGGACACCGAGCGCCGACCGGTCGCGTTGCTGCTGGCCGACGGCCGAGCGCAGCCGGTGACGACCATCGTGGCGACGGAGAGCCTGCGACTGGTGCTCATGCGCGCCATGACCCGACCAGAGGCAGTCCGGTTCTGTCCGCTGGTGTGCGTAGACAAGGCAGGCAGGCACGTCGGCGTCGTGTTCGTGGAGGCGTTGGCGTTGGCGTTGGCGCGCTCCGAGTCGCCGGAGCTCACGATCTGCCTGCCTCGCTAGCCGGATTGCGACGTGCCCGAGCTGCCGGAGGTTGAGGCCCTCGTCGCGTTCCTGCGCGAGCACGCGGTGGGTCGCGTGGTGGCGCGGGTCGACGTCGCCGGGATCCACGTCCTCAAGACCTATGACCCGCCGGTCACCGCCCTTGCTGGTCTTGAGGTCGTTGGGGTCGCCCGGCACGGCAAGTTCCTCGATCTCGACGTGTCAGGCGTGCACCTGGTCGTGCACCTGGCCAGGGCGGGCTGGCTCCGCTGGAAGGACCAGCAGCCGGCGGCGCCCCCACGTCAGGGCAAGGGTCCGCTCGGACTGCGCATGCACCTCGACGACGGCAGCGGCTTCGACCTCACGGAGGCTGGTACGCAAAAAGGCCTTGCGGTGTACGTCGTTCGCCGGCCCGAGGAGGTGCCTGGAGTGGAGCGGCTCGGGGTCGACCCGCTTGCACCGGAGTTCACCGTGGAGCGGCTCGCCGGGCTGTTCGCGGCGGAGCGGGGCCAGGTCAAGGGTGTGCTGACGACGCAGTCGCTCATCGCGGGGGTGGGGAACGCGTACAGCGACGAGGTGCTCTGGGAGGTAGGGCTCTCACCCTTCAAGCCGGCCGGCAACCTCACGCCTGAGGAGGTCGCGCGGCTGCACGCCGCCCTCGTCGGCACGCTGCGCGACGCGGTGGCGCGCGCCGAAGGCCTGGCCGCCCAGGACCTGAAGTCGGAGAAGAAGAGCGGCCTGAACGTGCACGCTCGTACCGGCCTGCCGTGTCCCCGGTGCGGCGACACCGTGCGCGAGGTCTCCTTCGCGAGCAAGTCCCTGCAGTACTGCCCGACCTGCCAGACCGACGGCAAGCCGCTCGCCGACCGCCGACTCTCCCGCCTACTCAAGTAACGAGGCGCTGCCAGCGTTCCAGGACTTCCGGGTCGACGTCATCGGGCACCAGCGCCGTCGGGTCGACGACCCGCCACGGTCCCTGCTCCGTCTGCAGCACGCGCTCCGCACCAGCCGGCGCCACGTCGATGCGGAAAGCGCCGAGCAGCGGCGTTATCCAGGTGGCCGACGGACTGCGGACGAGAGCCTTGTCGTCCCATGTAGCGGCGAACTGCCGACCGTCCTCGAGCAGGTTCGGCGGCCAGCTGCCAAACGCCGCGACGACGCGTGCCTGCTCGGCTGGATCCGCGGACACCAGCACTCCGCCCACCTGATGCAAGGGCGGCAGGCCCAACGCCGCCGCGGCCCACGCCTTGCCGAAGCGGACGAAGCCGGTCGCCTGCAGCTGATGCAGGGTGTGCATACCCAGGAATGCAGGGATGATCTGCATGCGCGCCTCGACAGAGCGCCGGGCCTGTTCTGCGAGGTGCTCGTCGAGCCGCGCGTGCCGCAGGACAATGGTGAACCGTGCATCTCGGCCGCAGGCCACGAGCACGCGGTCCGCATCATCAGCCCGCACCGGTCTGGTCCCGACCTCCCAGCGCGACAGCGACTGAGGGGTGATGCCAGCCCGCCGCGCCACCTCCGACTGACTGAGCCCGGCGTCCTGACGCGCGGCCCGCAGCACGGCTCCCAGTTCCATGCCGCCACCGTGCCGGTCTCGCCGCGTCGAGTGCGGTGAGCGTCGCCACGTTGTGGATGCTGTCCGCGGCGTGTGGATGACCGCAGCGATGCGAGGTGTCGCGCCCAGGCGAGTTACCGCACGGGTTGATGTTCGGGTGTTTCACAACCGGTGCGGTAACGCGTCCCACGATGACACCTCGCCAGCGCGCGGCGCGTGGCTCGTGGGGAGTGGGTTTCAGGGTCGGCCGGGGCGAGCCGGCGAGCCGCCGTACGAGCCGAAGAAGCGCGATGCGGCGATGCGGACGGTGAGGTTCCACGTGGGATAGGCAACGGTGGTCTGTGCGAGCCGGCCCACCAGCATGTTGGTGTTCATCGCGAGCGCGCCCAGGGCGATCTGCTCGCCGGCCATCGGACCGACGATGGTCATCCCGACCAGCTTGCCGAGCAGCATCCCGCCGACCGGGCCGGGCTTGGCGATCAGCTTGACGAACCCGTCGGTCTCGCCGGCCGTCCGGCCGCGGTCGCTGTGCGTGTCCCGCACCATGGAGACGCGCACCTTGTCGCCGTACTCAGCAAAGGCCTCCTTCTCGGTCATCCCGACGTGGCCGATCTCGGGTTCGGTGAAGGTGACCCACGGGATCGCGTCATCCGACCAGCTCTTGGACCGCAGGGGCAGTGCGAACGCGTTGCCCGCGGCGATCCGGCCCTGGTCGTTGCCGACGTGGGTGAACTGCAGCTTTGCGGTCACGTCGCCGGCCGCCCAGATGGTGTCGGCGGCCTTGAGGTGGGAGTCGGTGACGATCCGCTTGCCGTCGAGCTTCACGCCGACGCCCTCGAGCCCGAGCCCCTCGGTGGTCGGCGTACGACCGACAGCCACCAGCAGGTGCGAGCCGCTCACCGACGTGCCGTCTTCGAAGTGCAGCGTCGGGCCGGCGGAGGCGCGGATCACCTTCTTGCCGATGATCAGCGTCACGCCCTCGCGTTCCAGCGCGGCGGTGAGGACCTCCTGCACCTCGGGCTCCTCCTTGCCGACGATGCTCGGTGCGGCTTCGAGCACCGTGACGTCGGCGCCGAGCCGACGGAAGGCCTGCGCCAGCTCCACGCCGATCGGTCCTCCGCCCAGGACCAACAGGTGCGAGGGCAGCTCGGTCAGCGAGAAGATCGTGGTGTTATCCAGGTGCTCGACGTCCTTGAGCCCGTCGATCGGCGGGATCGCGGCCTTCGAGCCGGTCGCGACGATGAACCGCTTGGCGCGGACCTTGCGCCCGCCGACGTTGACCGTGTGCTCATCGGTGAACATCCCTGCACCCTGGATCAGGTCGATGCCCTCGGAGGCGAGCAGGGCCGGCGACTCGTCCTTCTCGATGTCGGCGATGACCGCGTGGACCCGCTTCATGACCGCGGCGAAGTCGACCTTGGGCGTGGCCGTGAAGCCGTACGGCGACCCGCTCCGGGCCGCGTGTACCCGCCGGGCGGTCTCGAGCATCGCCTTGCTCGGTACGCAGCCGAAGTGGGTGCAGTCACCGCCGGGCCGCTCGGGCTCGATCAGCGCGACCGACCGCCCGGCTTTGCGGGCGCTGCGAGCGGCGCCGAGCCCGGTGGCCCCGGCACCGAGGACGACCAGGTCGTAGTCGGTCATCTAGTCGTCGAAGAGTTCGGAGAGGAAGGTCATGGCGTCGAGCGTAGGGTCCCGCCGTGACGATCACTGAGCCGACCGACGGGACCGACGGGACCGACCGGACCTGGCGCGTGCTGGCGCTCCCGCCCCTTTCGCTGGACGTGCTGCGCTCGCTGTTCGACGACCCTCGAGCCGAGGTCGTCGTACCCGCCGAGCGCACCCAGGCGGCCGTCGAGTCGCTGCTGCCCGAGGCCGACATCGTGCTCGGCGACTGGAGCCACACGCTGCACGTCCACGACCCCGGATCACGCCTGGCGTTCGTGCAGATGGTCAGCGTGGGCTTCGACACCGTCGACGTCGACGCCTGCGCCGCGGCCGGCATCCCGGTCGCGAACACCGCCGGCGCCAACACGATCAGCGTGGCGGAGTGGTGCCTGTCGGCGACGTTGTCGCTCCTGCGCAAGACGGTGGTCGCCGATGCCGCGGTACGGCGCGGGGAGTGGCCGCAGACCTCGCTCGGCGGGCAGGAGCTGGCGGGCAGCCGGGTGGGCATCGTCGGCATGGGCTCGATCGGCCAGGCCTGCGCACGGATCTACGCGGCGATGGGGTGCGAGGTGCAGTACTGGTCGCGCAGCCGGCACGATGAGGTCGAGGCGTCGTACGTCGAGCTGGACGCCCTCATGGCGAGTAGCGACGTGGTCGTACTCGTCATCGCGCTGGGGCCAACGACCCGGCACCTGCTGAACGCCCGCCGCCTGGCCCTGCTCAAGCCGACGGCGCTGGTCGTCAACGGCGCGCGCGGCGAGGTCCTCGACGAGGCGGCCCTGGCCCATGCGCTGCGCGAGGGCAAGCTGGCCGGCGCCGCTCTCGACGTGTTCCAGACAGAGCCGCTGCCGGCTGGCTCGCCCTTGCGCGATCTGCCCGGGGTCCTGCTCTCCCCGCACATGGCTGGGTCCAGCAGCCAGGCCGCGATGCGCATCGTGGGTCAGGCGAAGGCCAACCTGCTCCGCGCGCTCGACGGCGAGCCGACAGTCGACGTCGTCAACGGCGTCGACCCCGTCGTACGTCGGCGCGACTGATGCGGCGCGTCGTCTGCGCGAACGCCTGACGAGCCGGACGACGACGGGCACAGTGTCCGGCGTGCAGCCGGTGCTGGTGGTCGCCCACCGCGGTTCCTCGGCTGCCCATGCTGAGCACACGCTGGCGGCGTACGAGCTCGCCATCAGCGAAGGCGCCGACGCGCTCGAGTGCGACGTCCGGCTGACCCGGGATGGGGTCCTGGTCTGCGTGCACGACCGTCGGGTCGACCGGACCTCGGACGGCCGCGGGGTCGTCTCCACCCTGGAGCTCGCCGATCTGGCCGAGCTCGACTTCTCGTCCTGGAAGGCCCGACAGGGCGACACCCTGCTCGAGGCGTCGTGGGAAGAGCCCGACCTCGATCGCAACCGCGTCCTCACCCTGGAGCGGTTGCTGCAGCTGGTGCTGGACCAGCCCAGACCGGTCCAGCTGCACATCGAGACCAAGCACCCCACGCGCTACGGCGGTCTGGTCGAGCGAGCGCTGGTGGACCTGCTGGACCGCTACGGCCTGGCATCCCCGCTGGCCCGTTCGGTGTCCCGGGTGACCGTGATGAGCTTCGCGCCGACCTCACTTCGACGCGTCCATGCCCAGGCGCCGGTGATCCCCACGGTCCTGCTCATGGAACGCGTACCGGTCCGCTACCGCGACGGCTCGCTGCCCGCCCAGGTGGCCACCGCCGGACCGTCCATCGAGATCCTGCGCGCCTACCCGGGCTACGTCGAGCGGGCGCACGCCAGCGGCCACCGGGTGCATGTCTGGACGGTCGATGAGCCGGTGGACATCGACCACGTGCTGTCCCTCGGTGTGGACGCGGTCATCAGCAACCACCCGCGCCGCGTCCTGCGCAAGCTGGGCCGGATATGACGTCGCGCTCCTCGCTGATCGGTCGACTGATCGACGTCGTGACCAGGTTGAGCTCCACCGCGCCCGGACCGGAGCTGCTCGCCCAGATCGCCGAGAGCAGCCTGGACCTGCTGTCGGCGCACACCGCCGGAGTCGCCGTGCGCGACGGCGACCAGATGCACCTGCTCGCCGTAGTCGGCAAGCGCGCCCAGTTACAGGGCCGGTCCTTCCCCTTCGCCGGGAGCGCCGTCGAAGCGGCGCTCGCCGCCGGTCATCGCTCCATGGATGTCGAGGCCGACAACTACCCACACCTCAACGACGAGCTCTTCGACGGCCGCCCGGAGCGCGTCGCGGTGGCGGTGACCGGGCCCGCCGAAGCGGGCGCTCTGTACGTCATCCGCAGCACGGCGCTGTCACCGGACGAGGTCGAGGTCATGGAACTGCTTGCGGCGAGCGCCGGTTCGGCGCTGCGTGACGCGGCCGTCTACGCGACAGCAGTCGCCGAGCGGCGAGAGAAAGACGCCGTGATCGAGGCCATGGCCGACGGGCTGGCCGTCCTCAGTCCGGACGGCATGGTCCGGACCTGGAACCGTGCCTTGGTCACCATTACTGGCGTAGCGGCGACGCAAGCAGTCGGGCACCCGTTGCCCTTCGCGGCCCCGGCTGTCGGTGAGGTCCTCGAGCAGCAGCTGCCGAACGGGCGCTGGATCGAAGTTCTGGTCGCGCCGGTCGCCGGCACGTCGGATGTCGTCGTGGATGTTCGTGACGTCACCCGGCCCAAGGCCCTGGAGGCGGCCAAGGACCTGTTCCTCGCCACGTCCAGCCACGAGCTGCGTACGCCGCTGACCGTGCTCCGCGGCTTTGCGGAGACGCTGCTCAACTACTGGGACGTGCTCAGCGACGAACGGCGGCAGGAGATCGTCGCGACGATGCTCGCGCGGACCAAGGCCATGACGCAGCTTGTCGAACAGCTGCTCATGGGCTCGCAAGCCGGGCTGGATCGGGAGGTGGAGCGCAAGCCGTTCGACCTCGCCGACACCGTGCGCATCTCGGTGCGGTCCATGGCCGGCGCCATGCCGTCGCACCCGCTCGTCGTCGTGGCACCTGACCCGGTCATGGCGTACGGCGACGAGCGCTCCATCGACTCCGTGCTCGGTCAGCTGGTGGAGAACGCGGTCAAGTACAGCCCCGGCGGTGGACCCATCACGGTGGTGGTCCACCGCGCCGAGGACGCCGCCGTCCTGCAGGTAGCCGATACAGGTGTGGGCATCGCCGAAGAGGACCTGGCCCGGATCTTCGAGCGCTTCTCACGAGGGGGTACGTCCGCATCATCGGCGGGCGGCGTCGGACTCGGCCTGTGGATCGTGCGGCGTTACCTGGAGTCGCAGGGTGGGGGGGTGGTCGCGATGCGACGGGAGGGGGGCGGCACCGTTATCGAGGCCAGACTGCCGCTGGCCCGCTGACCCGAGCATGTGAGGATTGAGCATCAGCACACGCCGCAAGAGCCGTCCCCGACCGACCGACCGCGACGACCGCCGGCTGGTCACCCGACCGTTCGAGGGGCTGCCTGACGAGACGGACTGGGTGGCCCTGCGGGAAGTCGTTCCCGCCGCGACTGCTCGGTTGCAACTCCTGGCCGAACCCGATCGCGACGTCACCCTGTCGACGGTCCTCCCGATGGCCTGGCCGGCCATGGTCAGGGCCGACGGCAAGGTCTTCCTGGGGCTGCAGGTCGCGGCTCGTTCAGGCGACGTCAGTCGCGATCTGGGCTCGGCCCTGGAGCAGGCGTTGGCCGCCGCGCCGGGTACGCCGATCCAGCCGGTCGGCCTCCCCGGTAAGGGCGCGCGCCTGCAGGACCTTCTCGCACCAACGCCTCTCGACCTGACTGTGCACGAGGGCTTCGACTACTGGATCGAGGGAGCCGCCGACGCCGAGGGCGAGGTGGCCGCGTCGCTGGAACGGGCCAACGCAACCGTCGTCCCCACCGTGCGGCTGGGCTCGGTGGTGTCGGCGTACTGGTGCCGCATGCGCGAGAGGACGCACCTGCGCTGGGTGCTCCCCGAGGCCGAGGAGCCGTTGCTCGACGCGCTGGCCCGGCTGTCCGTCGACGGTGGTCTGGGCATCGGAGCGGACACGCGGTACGTCGGCTCGTTCCGCGCGCACGGGCTGCTCGCCCCGGTGTGGGACCTGCCCCCGGACCGGGAAGCCGATGCTCTCGAGGAGCCGGTGGCCGCGCTCCGTGCCCGTCTGGATGACGCGCTCGGCGCACCGCGACCCCTCACCACCGACGAACGGCGCGCGAGGGCCGGCCTGCTGAGTCGGCAGCTGACCCTGCGCTAACCCGGGTCGGGCTGGACCGGATCGCGCAGGATCGGGCACGACATGCACCTCGGCCCGCCGCGTCCGCTGCCCAGCTCGCTGCCGGCGATCCGCACCACCTCGATGCCGGCCTTCTCGAGTCGGTCGTTGGTCTCAGTGTTGCGCTCGTAGGCAACGACCAGGCCTGGGGCCAGCGCGAGGGTGTTGTTGCCGTCGTCCCACTGCTCGCGTTCGGCCGTCACCGGGTCGAGTCCGGTGTCGATGACGCGTAGCCGCGAGATCCCCATCGCGTCGGCGGCGGCGTCGAGGAAGGGTCGCGCCGCGCCGACGTGCAGCCCGTCGCCGTCCATGGTGACCGGGTGCGCGGTGAGGGTGTCCGCAACCGCCGGGAACATCACCACGGCGTCGGCGTCGACCATCGTGCAGATGGTGTCCAGGTGCATGGTCGCGCGCTCCTGCGCGATGGGTACGGCGAGAACGGTGTGGGCCACCCCGGCAGCGAAGGCACGCAGGGCGAAGGCCTCGACCCCTGCCGGTGTGGTCCGCTGGCCGACCCCGACGGCCACGACACCTGCGGCCATCACCAGCACGTCGCCACCCTCGAACCACGCCTCGTCGCGGCTGCCGCCGTACAGCCACGGCGTACTCGCGAAGCGCGGGTGGTGTCGGTAGATGGCACCGGTCAGCGCGGTCTCGCGTTGACGCGCGAGCATCGAGGGCGCGGTCACGGCGACGTGGTCGTCCACCCACACCGACGAGTCGCGAGTGAACAGCAGGTTCGGCAGCGGCCGTACGACGAACTCGCCGACGTGCGACAGCCGGGCCACCACCCCCTCCGGCCCGGAGTGCGGGAGCTCCTCGTGCGTCAGGCCCGCCGCCACCACGCGGGCGAGCTCATCGCTGGGCAACCCGAGCAGCATCTGCCGCAGCACCGCCGCGAGCGACGGCCCAACGACGGACGGCGTGACGACGGCATGCACGACCTCGGCCCGCGCGTCGGCGTCCTCAAGGGTCTCGTGCAACAGGTCCGAGAGGTACAGCACCTCGACGTCACGGTCACGCAGCGCCTGCGCAAAGGCGTCGTGCTCCTCCTGGGCCCTGGCCACCCAGGGAAGGCCGTCGAACAGCAGGTCGGCGCTGTTGCGCGGCGTAAGGCGGGAGAGCTCGAGTCCGGGCCGGTGCAGCAGCACGGTCCGCAGCGGTCCGACCTCGCTCAGGACCCGGTGCTCTTGCCCCGTCGACATGGGCGCACCTTAGAGCGCTGCCTGCTTTTCAGCTCAGGCCGCAGTGCGCTGCGCGGCCAGCTCGTCGTGCAGGGCGGCGAAGAAGGACAGGTTGAGCGACGAGCGCCACCAGGCCCCCTTGACGATCCGCGGGCCCCAGGCCGGCTGCGCGGCGACCGTAGGGACGATGGCCTTGTCCATCCAGTCCTTGCCGTGCACCGGATCGACCTCGGCGTGCTCGACGTAGAACGGGTAGGCCTCGGTCGGTGCGCCGAGCCGATCGAAGGCCTGCAGCACGAGCCGGCAGCGCGGCCCGGCCTGCAGCTCCAGCAGACCGAGGGCGCCGAGCATCTCCGGCTGCAGCCACCTGTTGGTGGCGAGCAGCCCGCCGAGTGCGGCCCGCTCGAGCGCCTCGACCGGCTGCGCGGTGGGAGGCACGTGCGGCATGTCCAGGGCCGCGGCCATCTGCTGATGCAGGACGGTGTGCACGCCGGCCGCGTCGCCCTGCCCCATCTCGTCCCAGTAGTTCTTGCCCAGCTCGAGCTTGGCGCTGCCCGAGAGTCCCACCTGGCAGACGGCGACCAGGTCGTCGAACCCGCCGTCCGGCCCGCCCTCGAGGGCCAGGAACTCCACCATCTCGTCGTACGACGCCTCCTTGGCCAGCCAGCGGTAGGCAGCGGGCAGGCGGTCCCGCGCCGCGACAGCGCGCATCGCGGCGACAACCCTGTCGGGGTCCGTCGCCTCGGCCAGGTGCCCCGCGGCGGTCCAGGCCTCATCGAGCTCGACCAGCCAGAGCCGCTCGAGCCGGGCCTTCAGGTCCGAGACGACGGGGTGCCCCTGGTAGCGCACCCGCTCACCCAGGGAATCAAGCGGCGCGGTGTGCAGGTCGTAGATACCGAGCAAAGTCAGGAAGCGGTCGCGCCGGCTGCTCGGCTGGGCGCCGTACAACGCGGTCAGGGCCGACCCGTCATCAGAGCTGGCGGCGTCCAGCGCGCTGGTCAGCTCCTGAAACAACGAGGTCTGCGGGGCGGTAGCAACCGGCAGGGTCATGGCGGTGCCTTCCTCCGAGGGGTGCGGCGGCGTGGTGGCCGATGCGCACCGCTCGCCGGTGCCGTCGGGATGTGCCCGCGGGAGGCAGCGTTGTAACGCGCCAGCAAGGCCGACCACTAGTTTCTCTGCCATGGGACTTGTTGACGGCAAGGTCGCGATCGTCACCGGCGCGGGCAGGGGGATCGGCCGGGGCGAGGCGATCGAGCTAGCCCGGCAAGGGGCGAGCGTGGTCGTCGGGGAGGTCGACGCAGAAGCCGGAGAGGCCGTGGTGGCGGAGATCACGGCAGCCGGCGGCGCCGCCATCGTGCACCTGGGCGACTGCTCCGAGATCGACAAGGCGCAGAGCATCGTGGCCACCGCTGTCCAGGAGTTCGGCCGACTCGACGCGCTGGTCAACAACGCCGGCATCCTGCGCGACCGGACCTTGGCCAAGATGACGCCCGTCGAGTGGGACGCCGTGATCAAGGTGCACCTGCGCGGTCACTACGCCCCGACCCACGCGGCCATCAACCACTGGCGCGAGGCCGGCCAGCCCGGGCGCGTGGTGTGCACGGCGAGCACGAGCGGCATCCTGGGCAACTTCGGGCAGGCCAACTACGGCGCGGCCAAGGCGGGGATCGCCGCCTTCGCCCAGATCGTCGCGCAGGAGAGCTGGAAACACGGCATCACGGTCAACGCGATCTGCCCGGCTGCGCGCACCCGGATGACCGAGGGCGCGTACGGCGACTCGCTCGTCACCGCCGAGGAGGGCTTCGACTTCTGGCACCCCGACAACGTCGCGCCGTTCGTCACCTTCCTGTGCAGCGACGCCGCTGCGCACATCAGCGGGAAGGTCTTCGGCGTCCAGGGCGACGCGGTCGAGCTGTACCGGCCGTTCACCAGCGAGGCCGTCATCGAGAACGGCGGCGCGGCGTGGGATCCGGAGGCGTTTGCGGGTCGCGTAGGAGAGCTTTTCGACCAGACCGGCGTCAACCCGGCGGCCGAGAACGGAATGTCCAGGTTGCGTTACACGATGACGAATCGCACCCCCTGAGCCTGATCTGGACTGATTTGACTATCTGTCTTTAGTCCAATCGGCCGGGGAGGAGACCCGAACGAACGATGTCGCGAACTGGGACATCTCCCTAGAGTCTGAGCATGAGCGAAGCGTCGGGTCGGGTGGGTGTGCGGCTGATACTGCCGCTGCACCAGCTCGAGCACGCGCCGGCTCAGCGGCGCCCGCGCACCCTTGACCTGGATCGTCCGGCGGCTATCGGGCCGCTCGCCGAGTGGTTGCCCAGCGTGCGTTCCGCCCAGGACGCCTGCGTCCTGCTCGACGACAGGGCACGCGTGGCCGCCGCTAGTCCGGCCGTCGCCCCCCTGCTCACCGGCCCGCCCGCCTCCTGGATCGGCGCGCGGTTCGCCGACCTGGT
>Ga0136633_1002408_pt1 | contig 12948 bp, 13 predicted proteins | sample AntDrymeUQ832206_2_FD_105494 | JGI IMG/M metagenome (GOLD analysis project Ga0136633, IMG submission 105494) | Polar desert sand microbial communities from Dry Valleys, Antarctica - metaG UQ83 (22.06) | ecosystem: Environmental > Terrestrial > Soil > Desert | place: Antarctica: Dry Valley... | reverse complement strand
GCGGAACGGCGCCGGCAAGACCACGGCCATGCGGATCACCCTGGGCCTGGCGTCGCCCGACGCCGGGGAGGTGCTCTGGAAGGGCCGGCCGGCGACCGTGGAGGACCGTCGCGGCTTCGGCTACATGCCCGAGGAGCGGGGGCTGTACCCGAAGATGACCGCCATCGACCAGATCGTGTACTTCGCCCGGCTCTCGGGCATGGGAGCGGCAGACGCGACGGCAGCGGCGACGACGATCCTGGACTCGATAGGCCTCGCTGAGCGGAGCGGGGAGCCGATCGAGCGGCTGTCGCTCGGCAACCAGCAGCGGTGCCAGCTGGCGGCGGCGCTCGTCACCTCCCCGGAGCTGCTCATCCTCGACGAGCCGTTCAGCGGCCTCGACCCCGTCGGCGTGGACGCGCTGGCCGGCGTCCTGCGCACGCAGCTCGACCACGGCACTGCGGTGATGTACTCGAGCCACCAGCTCGACCTGGTCGAGCGGCTCAGCGACGAGGTCACCATCATCGACAAGGGCCGGGTGGTGGCGTCGGGCGCGGTGAGCACGGTCCGCCGCAGCCGCGGCGTCGACCAGCTCCGGGTGGCCCTCGAGGGTGGATTGACCGCCTGGGCCGAGCACCTGCCCGGCGCCAAGGTGGTGGGCCAAGACGGCGACGAGATCGTGCTCGAGCTGCTGGCCGGCGGCGACGACCAGGCCGTGCTCGACGCGGCCCGCGCCGCCGGCCGGGTCCGCACCTTCCGGCGCGAAGCGCCGTCGCTCACCGAGCTGTTTCGGGAGGTGGTGTCCGCATGAGGAGGATGGAGGTGGTCCGGCTGGTCGCCGCCCGCGAGATCCGGGAGCGTCTTCGGTCGAAGGCGTTCAAGATCTCCACCGGGGTGAGCCTGGCCTTCATCCTGGCCGTCGCCATCCTCCCCGGCGTGCTCGACGACGACGGGCCCACCACCTACGACGTCGGGGTCTTCGGCCAGGTGGCGGACCAGCTGGCCGGCCGCCTGCCTGTGGTCGCTGCGCTCGGTGACAACCTCGCCGTCGACGTCCGCCGGCTGGCCGACGTGGCCGAGGGGCAGCGGCTCGTCGAATCGGGCGACCTCGACGCCGCGGTCGGCGACGGCCAGGTGGTCGTGGAGAAGAACCTGGGCGCCCGTCTCGGCTTCCTCGTGCAGGAGGCCAACCGCCAGGTCGTGGGCGAGGCCACCCTGGCCGCCGCCGGCGTGCGGGGCGAGGTGGTCGGGCGGGTTCTCATGCCCCAGCCATTAAACGTGCGCGCTCTCGACCCCGAGTCGAAGGCCGACTCCGAGCGGAAGGCCCTGGTGTTCTTCGGCACGATCCTGCTGTACGGGCAGCTGCTCGGCTTCGGCTATTGGGTGGCCAGCGGCGTGGTGGAGGAGAAGGCATCCCGGGTGGTCGAGATCCTGCTGGCCAAGGCTCCGCCTGGACAGCTTCTCGCCGGCAAGGTGACCGGCATCGGGGTGGTCGGCCTGGCCCAGCTCGTCGGCTTCGTGACCGTGGGACTGACCACGGCTGCGGTCGCGGGGACCGTGGACCTGCCCCCCGAGACCATCTCCGTCGCAGTCCAGGTGATCGGGTGGTTCGTGCTGGGCTTCGCGTTCTACGCGTGCCTGTTCGCCGTCGGCGGGGCGCTGGCCAGCCGGGTCGAGGAGCTCCAGAGCACCACCACCCCACTGACGTTCCTCGCCATGGGGTCGTTCTTCGCCGCCGTCACCTCTGGCGGCGACCCGGGCGGGCCGGTGGCCCGGGTGGCCACCTTCCTCCCGTTCTCGGCGCCGATGGTCCTGCCCATACGGGTCGCGGCAGGAGAGGTGAGCCTGCCCGTGGTCCTCATGAGCGTGGCCATCGTCCTCATCTCGATCGTGGCCGTGATGGCGCTGGCCGCCCGGGTCTACGCCGGCGGGGCCCTCCACCTGCGGGGCCAGCTCAAGCTCCGCAACGCCCTGCGGGCGGGGCGGAGCGACGAGCAGGCCGTCGCCGCCGGATGAATCCCGAGAATCCCGGGGTTGCGGGAACAGGTGGTGGGTACAACCCGTTCCCCAGTGAGAAGCGAGCCGGTCCAAGGCCCGGCCAGGAGTCGGTCACGTGCGAGACGTTCGGCATGCGAGGCATAGGCGACGGGGCGAGCGGCTCGTCGTCGCCGTCCTGCTGTCCGCCGGCCTCGTCGCCTGTGGGCGGGCGGAGCAGCTGGAGGTGACCGCTCCGGCCTCGGCCGCCGCCCCTCGAGTTGTCGCCGGCGCCACGTTCCAGGGATCGGTGGCGGCCGTCGACCCGCAGTCCGGGACGATGGTGGTGGCCGTCCGCATGGTCTGGGCGCCGGTGATGGAGGCCCGCGCCCACGAGCGTCGGGTGTTCGTCGAGCCGCAGACCCAGTGGGACCCGGGGTCGGGGGCCCTCGGACGGCTGCTCGTCGGCGACGAGGTGCAGGTGGAGGGCGAGGATGCCTTCGACGGCACCTGGCGGGCCGTGAAGGTGCTCCTGCTCGACGTCGACTGAGCGGGTTAGGTTAGCTCGGCCCGTCGTGCCGGTGGCGTTCGGCCAGGCGGGCTGCGTACGCCGCGGCCTCTGACCGGCGGCTCATCCCCAGCTTCATGAGCACGTTGGAGACGTAGTTCTTCACCGTTTTCTCGGCCAGGAACATCCGCTCGCCGATCTGGCGGTTGGTCAGCCCCTCGGCAATCAGGTCGAGGATGCGCCGCTCCTGGTCGGTGAGGTTGCCCAGGTCGTCCTCGGGGGCCTGAGGTGTCCGTAGGCGCTGCAGGACCCGCGCAGTCACCCCCGGGTCGAGCAGCGACTGGCCCTGGGCCACCCGGCGGACGGCGTCGACCAGGTCGTTGCCCCGCACCTGCTTGAGCATGTAGCCGGCGGCGCCGGCCATGATGGCGCTGAACAGCGCCTCGTCGTCGGCGAAGGACGTGAGGATCAGACAAGCGATCTCGGGGTGGGCCGAGCGGATCTCCCGGCACACCTCGACTCCGTCGGGCTGACCTTCGCCGAGCCGGACGTCGAGCACGGCCACATCGGGGCTGGTGACCGGGATGCGGGCGAGCGCCTCCTCGGCGGTGCCCGCATCGCCCACGACGACCAGGTCGTCCTCGGCCTCGAAGAGCTCCATGAGACCGAGACGGACGATCTCGTGGTCGTCGAGCAGGAAGATGCGGGTCGGCGGCACGGGCCCATTCTGACCCTCGCCGGCGGCGTTAGCCTCAGTTGCCGTGAGCCAACCTGCCTACGCCGGACCCCGCAGCCTCCGCCAGCTGCTCGATGCGGTCATCACCGTCGGCTCCAACCTCGACCTCGAGTCGGTCCTGCGCCACATCGTGGAGTCGGCCGTGGCCCTGGTCGACGCCCGGTACGGCGCCCTCGGCGTGCTCGACGAGTCGGGGAAGCGCCTCTCGCAGTTCGTCACCGTGGGCATGGGCGACGAGACCTACCACGCGATCGGGAAGCTGCCCGAGGGTCACGGCATCCTTGGCCTGCTGATCGTCGACCCCAAGCCCATCCGCCTCCCCGACCTCCACGAGCACCCGGACAGCTACGGGTTTCCCCCGAACCACCCGCCCATGAACTCCTTCCTGGGCGTGCCGGTGCGGATCCGTGACCAGGTCTTCGGCAACCTCTACCTGACCGACAAGACCACGGGTGAGGTCTTCACCGACATCGACGAGGAGCTGGTGGTGGCCCTCGCCGCGGCCGCCGGCGTGGCCATCGAGAACGCCCGCCTGCACGTGAAGGTCCAGGAGATCGCCCTGATCGAGGACCGGGAGCGCATCGCCCGGGACCTCCACGACACCGTCATCCAGCGCCTGTTCGCCACCGGCCTGCGCCTCCAGGCCGCAGCCAGGCTGTCCGAGCGCCCCGAGGTGACCGATCGGATCGTCCAGGCCGTCGACGAGCTGGACCTGACTGTCAAGTACATCCGCACCGCCATCTTCGGCCTCGAGGGCGCAATGCGGTTCGATGGAGGGCTACGCCAGCAGATCCTGGCCCGGGCCTCCGAAGCCGCAGGGCCGCTCGGCTTCGACCCCCACGTGCTCTTCGACGGCCCGGTCGACACCGCCTCCGGCGAGCTGGCCACCGAGCTGCTCGCCGTGCTCGGCGAAGCCCTCACCAACGTGGCCAAGCACGCCGGCGCCCGGCGGGTCGACGTCGAGGTGGAGGCGGGCAAGGAGGTCGTCCTGCGGGTCACCGACGACGGCACCGGGCTCCCGGACGAGCTGCGGGCGGAGGGGCGGGGCATGCTCAACATGAAGGCCAGGGCGGCCCGGCTCGGCGGCAGGCTCGAGGCCCGGCCCGGTCCCCGGCACGGCACGGTCGTCGAGTGGCGGGTGCCCGCCTATCCCTCCCCCTGAGCGCGCCGAAGCCCCGCACCGCTGCGGGGCTTCGTACAGGAATCTCAGGCTTAGGAGACCTTGACCGGCTCCCGGGTGGAGGGGACCTTGACCAGGTCCGGCGGGGCGAATGCCCTGTTCCGGGGGGTGACCAGGGCGTGAACGAAGCCGGCGGCGGACAAGGCCAGCAGGAGGATCGCACCGAGGTAGACGACGGTGGAGGCCTGCTCGGCCTTGTTGCCCAACTCGCTGAAGCCGTAGGAGGTGAGCAGGATGCCCCGCAGGGTCTCACCCTTGAACACCGTCTCCCGCTGGGCGGTGAGGGTGGCCAGCTGCTTCTGCAGGTCGGCCACGGCCGGGTCGTTGGCGGCCTGGGCACCGCCGCTCTGAACGGCAGCGACCTGAGCCCGCACGGCGGTCTGGACGTCGCCGATCTCGGCGTAGGTCTTGCCCCCGCCGCTGGTCTTGACGTGCAGCCCGATAAACTCGTTGGCGTAGCACTCGGCCTGCTTGCCGGTGGTCAGCTCCCGGCCGGCGAACTCGACGAGGCAGGGCGCCTGCTTCTCCTCGTCGGTGAGGGCGGAGAGTTGCTTGAAGGTGATCTTCTGCTGGCTGAGCTGGTCGGTCACGTAGCGGTTCGAGAAATCGGCGTTGCTGGACATGACAACACCGATGATCAGGAGCAGGGCGGCCAGGCCGACCCCTCCGATGCTGAACAGAATGTCTAGGGTCCTGCGCTTCACGGTCGCTCCGTTCGTGTCGGTATAGGTCCAGCATCCTCTTGACGCCACTGCGCCGGCAGTGCGCAACGGCCCGAGATCGATGGGACCAAAGTCCCTACTGGCGGTTGGTGGGAAAGCGCACGATCGAGGCATGAACAAGAGCGCAACCCTCCTTGCCGGTCTCATCGGCCCCTGCCCCGGATGCGGGAACGGGCGATTCAAGCCGGTCTCGGACGGGGAGCTGACCAATCTCCTGTGCGGGGTCTGCGGCGCCTGCTGGCACCCGGAGATCGCGTTGGTCCACCGGGTCGACCCTGGCGCCTGTCCGGGTTGCGCGTCCCGGGCGGTCTGCTCGCCCTCGCCTCGTCGCCAAGGGGCGACCGGGCGAACTCAGCCTGGGAAGTAGCCCACCACGTCGAAGATGACGTGCGTCGAGCCCTCGGTTGTTGTAGATCGTCACGTTGCCGTTGGAACCCACCTTGGCCACCACCAGGTTGGGCACGTCCTGGCCTGGCACCACGTTGAGGTTCGAGGCGTCGGGGCGGGCCTGGCCGGCGGGGAAAACGGTGAGAAACGTGCCGGCGCCGGCCTCGGTGGCGGTGAAGTTCAGCACCCGGCGGTCACGCCGCTACCCGGCACGCCGCCCACGCCCGTGACCTTGACATCGCGTGCCTGGGCGGGCCCGATCTTGGTCGTCGAACGGCTGTCGAAGATGCGGGCCGGCGTGAGCGAAGTGAAGCAGGTGGGCGCTGGCCTATACCAGCCGACCACGTCGAAGATGACATCGATCGAGCCCTGGTTGTTGTAGACGGTCACGTTGCCGTTGGCCCCCACCTTGGCCACCACCAGGTTGGGCCCGGCGGTCACCGAGACAGAGGTGACGGAGTTGAGGCTCTGGGTGTTGTCGTAGTACTCCGTCGCGTAGTCGACGCTGCCGACACAGTCGTTGAACCGCACCCGATAGGTGCCAACTGCAACCCCGGCGACGACGTAGGCGCCGTCCGAAGCTGTCGGCGGGCTCGACGTGCCGGTGCCACCGGTGATCGGGAACGCCACGGCGCACATGCCCGCCAGCGGAGAACCGCTTCCGTCGGCGACGATCGTGCCCGAGATGGAGCCACCAGCACCCATGCCAGCGTTGATGCCGGAGGTGGTGGCGCCTGCCGTCACCATGACGGGGTCGGCGGACGCGAAGTCCGGCTTGTTGTTGTAGAGCTCGGTGGCGAGTCGACGTTGCCGACGCAGTCGCTGAAACGAAGCTTGTAGCTACCTGCGGCGAGCCCGGCGATGGTGTAGCTGCCATCGGCCGCCGTGGTCGGCCGGGAGATGCTCGAGTTGCTCGACACGAGCTGGGCGGACACGCAGATGCCTGCCAACGGGCTGCCGGTAGCGTCGGCCACAACTGTGCCGGAGATGCTTCCGCCGATGGCCAGGCTGGCGTTGATCCCGGAGATGGTGGTGTCGGCGGTCACCGAGACGATGGCGCCGGCGCCGAAGTCCAAGGTGTTGTTGTAGTACTCGCTGGCGTAGGTGACGCTGCCGACGCATTGACTGAACTTGATCCTGTAGCCGCCAGGTGCGAGCCCACCGATGCCGTAGGTGCCGTTCGAGGCCGTCGACGGGCTCGACGTGCCGACGCCACCAGCGGTCGGGAACGCAGTGGCACAGATGCCGGAGAGGGGGGACCCGCTCCCGTCGGCGACGATCGTGCCTGAAATTGAACCACCGGCGGCGGCCGCCACCGAGGCGGCGGCAAGGCCAGACGGTGGCAGGTCGGCATCAGCCGGATCCTGTGCGGGGGCCGATGACGATTGACCGTCCTCCACGGGCGCAGCGACAGCGGAGACTCCAGCGTCGACGAGTAGTCCCTCTCCGATGTCCGACGAGGCCACGATCGGAGTCGGCTGTGGTGGCGTCGGTGCCTCGGCCACCAGCAACGCCGCGAAGATCGTGGCGACAAGGCACGGCGCGACCAATGACCTGTGCGGACCCCGCTCGCCAGCCACTTTGTCACCCTTCGCCACGGCTCACCTTGCCGAGGCAGAGTCAGGTGCCGAGAACTGTTGTCTCCGCCATAGCCGATCCCGCCCGTCGGGACGGTCTCACGCCCGTGGAGCCACGTCAATGGTCGTCGCCGACGCCGGCTTCCGACTTAGTACTCCGACTTCATGCGGTGCACTTCGGCTATGACGCCCCAGCGCACTAGCGTGAAGGAGTGGAACCGGAAGCCAGCCTGGTCGGAAGCATGGACGAGCTCGACGAGGCCGAGTGCCTACGACTCCTGGCCAGCACCACCGTGGGTCGCGTCGGCTTCGTCGTCGACGGGCGGCCGATCGTCTTGCCGGTCAACTTCGCCGTCGACGGCCGCACGATCGTGTTCCGCACGGGTGAAGGAACCGTCCTGAACAAGGCGGCGCTCCAGATGATCGCTTTCGAGGTGGACGACATCGACGATGCGACCCACACCGGATGGAGTGTGCTCGCCCAGGGCGTCGCCCAGGACGTGGGCACCGCCATCGACGAGCGGTCCGAGCAGCTGCGCCAGCTCGCGCTGGTGACGTGGGCCCCCGACCGGCGCGACCGGTGGTTCCGGCTCGACGCCGACACCCTCACCGGGCGCCGACTCTCGGTCCGCCCGGCCTGAGCGGTCAGGTCCGGGCGAACACCAGCGCCGGCTCTGGGATGCGCCGTCCGGAGACGAGCTCGGAACGGATGCGGACGAACTCCAGCCGCTCCCCGGGGGCCCACGGCCGGATTGGCAGCGCTTGCGCCCGGGCCAGCTCCACCGTGTCCTCCACCAGGTCGGCACGACCCTGGATGAGCACGCTCCATCCGGTCTGACGCAACGGGTCGATGTCATCGACCTCGAAGGCGACGACGGCCCTCGCCGACGCTGCTTCCAGCTTGCTGCCCGCCGTCGTGCGGAACACCACGTCCTCTCCGAGCAGGGCGAAGTTCACCGGGAACGCCGCAGGCAGGGCCCGGTCCGTGACGATGACCCGGCCGACGAGACTTTCACGGAGCAGCGCCAGGCACTCGGCGCGAGACAGGACTTGCAGTCCGGTGCGATCCACTTCCATGACGAAGACCATGCACCGGTCCGGGCGGCGCCAACAGAGTCGAAAGTCCCATGTCGGACGCCGTTTCCAGGGACCTTCGGCGCCCCGTTCGGCCCTGGGAGCACGAGCCCGTGAAGCGCACCATGGGCTCATACCTTCTCGAACCGAAAGCAGGAACCCCATGGACAACCGCACTTCCCCCGAAACCACCTACGGCCAGCCGGTCTTCTCCATCGCCGGGGCAATGCCCAGCACCTCGAACGCCCCCTGGAAGACCGCCTACCCCAACCCCGACGCCGGCATCACCGAGCACCACTCGGCGAGCACCGGCCCGTGCTTCTCCATCGCCGGTGTGATCCCCAGCCGGCCGGAGGTCGCCTGGCGCACCTCCAACCCCGACCCCACCCGCGACTGCCTCGACTCCTACGGGCACGTGATCACCAAGGTCGAGGCTGCGGCCCGCGCCGAGCTCGCCGCCCAGACCCGCGGCCACCTCCACATCCGCACCCGGGTTCAGGAGGCATTGCCGGCGGCCTGACCAGTTGCAACCGGTAGCGAGCAAGGAGCCAGGCCCCGCAAGGGCCCGGCTCCTTGCTCGTTCGCGTGGTCGCATGAGCACAGCGCCGCCGCCGGCCTGTCGTTCCTGGGCGTCGCCCTCGATCTCGATGCCAACGCCGCCACCACCGGCGACGGCGAGATCGGCCGCGCCGGTGCGGTGGTCCCCACCGCGGTGGACACGTCCCGAGAATCTGGAGATCGCCCGCCGAGTCAGGGAGCGTGTATGACCAGCCGACCGCTCCGCAGCGCCCCGACATCGACGGCGTCGAGCGAGGTGACGACGATGTCGGCGCCGGCCGCGGCCAGGAGCTCCTCGTCGTCGAAGCGGGCCACGCCGAGACCGGCCATGCCCCCGGCCTTGGCCGCCTGGATCCCCGATGTGGCGTCCTCGATGACGAAGGCCCCTTCCGGCGCCACGCCGAGCGCCTCGGCGGCGGCGAGGAACATGTCTGGGTGAGGCTTGCCGTGGGCGAAGTCGCAGCCCGACACGTCGGCGTCGAAGATGTCGAGCAGCGTCAGCCCGGGGTGCACCGACGGTGAGGAGATGCCGGCGTCGGCCGCGAATGAGTCGAGCCTGATCTTGCGCAGGAACAGCCCGGCGTTCTTCGACGACGATGCGGTGACGATCGGGATGCCGGCGTCCTTGACCGAGATCACGAAGCGGAGGGCGTCGGGGTAGGCGGTGAAGTCGCCGGCGTCGATGAGCCGGATGACCATCTCCTGCTTGTGATCGGCGTACTCGGCGACCCGCCGGCCGTCGTCGTCGGGGATCCCGAAGTACTCGAAGGCCGCCGCCGCCCCGCTCATGCGGGGCTTGCCGGACACGTGTCGCTGGTACACGAGGCTGGTGTACGCCTCCGGCGACCACGTGGTCTGGTCGCGGATGCCAGCCCACTCGCCCTCCATGAGCTCCCGCATCGACTCACGCCACGCCTTCTCGTGCGGCGAGTCGACGAGTACGCCGTCCACGTCGAAGATGGCTCCCTGGAACGCTTCCGGCACTGTGCTCCCCTCAGGCGGCTCCGCTCAGGCGGACCTGCTGTCTGGGCAACCCTAGCCAGCGGCTGTTCCGGCTACGTCGCCGTGGGGACGGCTCGGCGGCGGGACACGATGAACACCGCCAGACCGGCGAGCACAAGTCCCACTGCCGATCCAAGGAACACCGAGGTCAGGTCGAGCCCGCCATCGTCGGCCGGCCCCTCCTCCTCGTGGACGACCGCAGCGACGTAGGTGTCCTCGGTGGGGAGCTGGAACGTGCCGTTCCGGGAGTCGGGCCAGGCGACGAAGCTCTTGGTGTCCGTGGATGCTATGCCGATGGCGGGGCGCAGGTCGTTGGCCAGGTTGAGCGCAAACCCGGAGTTTTGGTTCATCGTCCGATCGCTGACCCGGACGTTCTTCCCGAACGTCCGCCCGCCGTCGATGGACGACGCCATGAACACATCCCAGCAGGTCTGGTCGCGACGGGTGGTGTTGCCGTTGCCGCCGGGGTTGAACAGGCCGTCGGTACGCATGTCGTACCAGGCCACATCGACCCGCCCATTGGGTGCCACGCTGATCCCAGGGATGAACTGGTCGTAGTTCGGCTTCCGGTTCGGGTCGTTGTCGTCGTTCACCTTCAGCCGTTTGCTCCAGGTGTTGCCCCCGTCGGTGGAGCTCATCACGAAGATATCGCGGTTGTCGCGCGGGGTAGGCAGCGACGACTCGCTCAGCTCGAAGGCCACGTAAATGGCCCCGGTCCTGTGGTCGATGGCGGTTTCCGGGATGGTCAGGCACCCGATGCAGGCCAAGCCGCCGTCGTCGATCGTGGAGGCCTTCCACGTCTTCCCGTCGTCGGTGGACTTCGTCATGACCAGGCGGGTGCCGGAGCCCGGTTGGTTGGCTTTGGGAGGCGGCTCGGTGGGGTTGGGGATCGTCGGCGGGATGGCGGGGTTGGCCGAGGCGGGCTGGCATTGGGCGGGCTCTCCCAGCGGTTGGGGGATCGTGGGCTGTGTCGGGAGGGTGGTGCCACCTCCCGGTGACCGCTCCTTGGTGAACCCGTAGATGGCCCCGTCCTTCCCGATGACCATCGCCGGCGCATCGGACCCGGCCAGCTCGGCCCGGGGGATGCTCTGCTCGACGGTGTCGACGGGCTTGGGGAACGTGGCCCCTCCGTCAGTGGACACCGCAACAACGCTGCGCACGGGCACAGCCGGGGTCACCGGCGAGCCGGCCGACACGACGAAACCCACGGCCACGCGCGTGGGGTCGGTGGGATGGGTAGCCACGCGGGCGTAGTTGAACCGCTCCATGGCCATGGCCTTGGTGCCGTCACCCCGGGTGAACTCCCGCTCGACCGGCTTGGCCACGACGGCGAACTGCCAGGTCTCCCCGAGGTCGGTGCTTCGGGCGAGATAGCCGTCGGTGGGCCCGGTGTTGGTCGGCGTGTCGGATCCGGCCGTGGCGTAATACAGCGTGCCGTCGGGACCGAAGTTGGCGTCCATGAAGGCGCCGAAGGCCGGGCGGGTGCACGCCTTGTACTGCGGAGGGACGGGCTTCCCCGGCGCCGGCGCCCAGGTGCGACCGGCGTCTCGACTGACGTGGACGAGACAGTTGGAGGTCAGGAAGTCGGCATGGGCGATGACCATGATGTTCGAGTCCTTGGGATGTACCAGCATGTGGGCGTTGGTGTACCCCCGGCCGGGGCGTACGTCCTTCGTCACCTGCTGCGACGGTGTGACCACCGGCTCGGCCAGCCGTTCGGCGCCGGCCCCGCCGGCCATCACCAGCATGGACATCGCCACAAGTCCAGCGATGAACGGACCGATACCCGCCCGTGCCCGAGCTCTCCCTGTGCGTGTCATTGCAGTGGTCATGCCTCCATTGGTCACGACGTGACCGGCGGGCATGATCCATTCGTCGCAGGGAGGGTGTCAATGGGGACATTGAACACTCACGTCCTCCCCGTACTTAGCCTCACGGCATGGGGAGGTCCTTCGCTCCGCCGTCGCCGACGTAGCGGAAGTGGAGGACGCGGTGCGAGGACGAGGGGGTCGACGAACTCCTGGATGAGCTTGCGCCACGCAGGAACCGGGGCTTGCCGTCGAGTCGGTCGAAGCCGTACCGGTCGAGCCGCCGTGCCGCGTCCGTGGCTCCGAGCCCTGCAGACCGATGGGAGCGGAGCACAATGTGAAGCTGCGTTGCCTGCGGATGTGACTCGTCCGTGACTCAACTGCCACTCAAAATCACAACGCCTGTTGTCTGCAAAATGGCGTCGGAGTACTTTTGACTCGCCGGCTCTGGTACGTTCCGCTCAGCTCAAGAGAGAGGGAGGACTATGTCCGAGAAGAACCTTCACAACCACGAGAAGCTCCGGTCGAAAGAGGAAGCGCCTCGCAAGCAGGTTGATCCCAAAACGGCGAAGGCTGTCGGCTACGTCGCAGTGAAGAACGCCAAGAAGGGCTAGTCAGAAGCTCACCCGGTCGAGTTCGGGATTGAGCTCGACCGGGGCGTTCGGAGATACGCTCATGTTCTCCACGAAGCGATGTCGGCCAACCTTCGACTACGGCATCGTGCTCCCGTGTTCCTTGAGTCAACCGTCCGCGACGCACTCGCGCAGGGGGACCAGTCCACTGTCGCTCAGATGGCGCTCATTCACTGCCTTGGACTTCGGTTGTTTCGAGTTGGGCTTGAGTGCCGTGTCGAAATCGGAGGACGGCTATCGAAGGCGCCGCACCGCTGATTCGCCCGGGGGAGACGTGAGGAGCCACCGGCACAGCGCGGCGACCGCGCCGCCTGATCCGGCGATGGCAAACCAGAGCCCTGGAGCCGGAGCCACCGAGAGCAGGGCTTCCCCCTCGACGGCGACCACGGTCGCTAGCCGCGTCGCCGACGAGCCGACGGTGCGTAGCGTCAAGGCGAGGCCCAGCGTGTACAACCCCGAGGCAAGACCCGCGAAGCCGAGGTACCGAGGCCCTCGGGCCAATACGGCGAACGCCGTGAGGCAGAGACCGAGGGCCGCGGCGCCAACCAGCCAGCCCAGCACCGGGAGTCGCCAGGCGCTCAACCGCACGATTCCCCCGTTTGAGGTTCGGAGCAGGAACCAGGGCTGGAACCCGCTGGCCAGAGTCACCACGGTCGCAATGATCACCGGGAGGTCGCCTCGTCGCCTCACTGGCTCTTGTGACATATCCGTGGGTGCCTGAGTAGCCCATCCGCGGCTGCACGCCGCCTCCTTCCTAGGTTTCCGGCTGTTGAGGTCTGGATTCCAGGGAGGGCGAAACGGCGTGCAGATG
>Ga0136633_1002407_pt1 | contig 12953 bp, 12 predicted proteins | sample AntDrymeUQ832206_2_FD_105494 | JGI IMG/M metagenome (GOLD analysis project Ga0136633, IMG submission 105494) | Polar desert sand microbial communities from Dry Valleys, Antarctica - metaG UQ83 (22.06) | ecosystem: Environmental > Terrestrial > Soil > Desert | place: Antarctica: Dry Valley... | reverse complement strand
GAGGACAGATCGAGCATGGCCTTCTGCCGGATCTGGCCGGGGGGTACTTTTTCGACCCGTACCTGGATGCCGGTCAGCGCCTCGAACTGCGGTATCAGCGTGCCGAGGTTGTCGAAGTAGCTGGCCGGGATGACCGCCACGGAGATCGATTCCCCTTCGACCTGCCGCCAGTTGATTTTTGCCGCCTTGTACGGCGCCAGGTCATCGCCCTGGGCGTGGGCGCTGGTCAGCAGGCGCGGCGAGGCGGCGGCCAGCGCGCCAACGGAGGCGACCTGGGTGATGAGCCTGCGGCGGGCTGGTCGGGGCTGGACGGAAGGGCGAGTCGGGTTCTTCAAGATTGTCTCCTTGGTAGTCGCGGAACGAATCTGATGCAATCGATTGCAGATGCAATTTATCATCTCTTGCCCAGCGGAACAATTGCAATCGATTGCACAGGTTTTTGACTGTACCTATACTGTCTCCGGCATGGACAAACCAACCCCCGCCGACAGTCCTCCGGACGACCCCCGCTTCCGCTCGGGCGGAAAGGATGTCGCCAGGCTGGCCGGTGTCTCCACGGCAACCGTATCGAGGGCGCTCAACAGCCCGGACCGGGTGGATCCGCAGACGCGACTGCGCATACTCGAAGCCGCGGCCAAGCTGCGCTACGTGCCGCACGGCGCGGCGCGCTCGCTGCGCAGCCATCGCAGCAGGATGGTCGGCGCGGTCGTGCCTTCGTTCGACTATGCGCTCTACGCCCGCACCACCAGCGCCCTGCAGCAACGTCTTGATGCGCGCGGCTACTCGCTGGTGCTTGCCGAGCAGCACTACGACCTGGCAGTGGAAGTGCGGGTGGCGAAGCAGTTGATCCAGCACGGGGTCGATGCATTCGTCTTCGTCGGCCTGGATCACGATCCGGCTCTGTTCGCGCTGCTGGAGGACTACGGTCGACCCTACGTTCTGACCTGGGGCATCGATCCGTTTGGCCGTCATCCCAGCATCGGATTCGACAACCAGGCGGTCACCTACGAGCTTACGCGGCACCTGATCTCCCAGGGTCACCGCCGCTTCGGATTGCTGAGCGCCCCGATCGAAGGCAATGATCGGGCGCGAGCCCGCGGCGCCGGTGTCCGCAAGGCGCTGGCGGAGGCAGGGCTGGCGCTGGCTGACGACTGTATCCGGTACGCGCCGATTTCGCTGCAGTCGGCAGAGCAAGCGATGCAACTGCTGCTGGCGCTCGCCGAGCCGCCGACTGTGGTGGTGGCCACCAACGATGTCTTCGCAGTCGGTGCGATGGTCGCGTGTCGCAAGGTCGGCGTGTGCATCCCCGATGACATGTCCATCACGGGTGTCGACAACACCGATCTCGGCGCCACCCAGACGCCCGGCCTCACCAGCATCCGCACACCGATCGTGGAGATCGGGCATGCGGCCGCCACGCAGCTCATCGCCCGGCTCGAAGGGCATTCGTGGGAGCCGTTCCAGGCATTCCCGATCGAGGTCGTGCATCGTGGCAGTACGGGGCCGCCGCGGGCGGACGCGCGGCGCAGGACGGCACGGGACAGGCGCCCGGTACCCGCCGCGAGCTGAATGGTTACAGGGCGGTGCGCTGTTGTGCACCGGGCAGCAGACAACGTGATGGAGGCTATCCCATGATTCCGACCTCAATTTTCCGGCGCCGCTGGTTGAGCCGCACGGCCGCACTGGCGGCCTGGAGCACCGTGGTCGTGCCGTACGGCGCTCACTCGCAGACCTATCCCTGGAAACCGGTTCGCATCGTCGTTCCCTGGGCACCGGGCGGGCTGGTCGATACCGGGGGGCGGCTGGTGGCTGACGCGTTGACGCGGGCGTTCGGCCAGCCGGCGCCGGTTGAGAATATCCCGGGCGCCGCCGGCACCCTGGGAGCGGATCAGGTGGCGAAAGCGGCGGCAGACGGACACACGCTGCTGATGGGCACGAGTTCGATCGCCATCGATGTGGCCGGCGGTCGCCGTTTACCCTATGACCCACGTGGCGATCTCGTCCCTGTTGCCTTGGTCGCCGATACGCCATCCATCATCATCGTGCCGGCCGCCTCGCCAATCCGATCAGTCGCGGCGCTGGTGCAGGCGGCCAAGGCCGATCCCGGCGGGTTGAGCTACGGCACACCCGGGATCGGCAGCCCCGCCCACCTCTTCGTTGAACTGTTCGCCCAGACCGCCGGCGTGGAGCTGCTGCATGTGCCCTACGGCAGGGTCCAGGCCATCAACGACCTGATCGGAGAACGACTGTCGATGATGATCGCGACCGCCCCCGCGGCGCTGCCGCACATCCGCAATGGGCTGGTCCGGCCCCTGGCGGTGACCAGCGCCGGCCGGCTGCCGGCGCTACCGGACGTGCCCACCGTCACGGAGGACGGTTTGCCGGGGTATGAGGCCGGCCAATGGCTCGGTGTATTCGCACCCGCCGGGACACCTGCACTCGTTGTGCAGCGGCTCAATTCGGAGCTCGCCCGGACGCTCGCTACGCCGGAGACGGTCGAGACGCTGCAGCGCAGAGGCCTGGAACCGAAGACGGCCACGCCTGAAGCGTTTTCCCGCCTGTTCACTGCGGACGTCGAAAAGTGGTCGAAGGTCATGGTCGCCGCCAATATCAAGCTGCAATGAGCAGCGCGCAGAATTCCGACGGCGGTCGGCCGAATATCGTGCTGCTGATGGCCGATCAGTTGGCCGCGCCGGCTTTGAAGTTCTATGGGCCATCGCCGCTGCTGGCACCCAACCTGGAGCGCCTGGCCGGCCAGGGCGTGGTTTTCGAACAGGCGTACTGCAACTTTCCGATCTGCGCCCCGTCACGCTATTCGATGCTGACGGGACGGCTGCCACACTCGATCGACGCCTTCGACAACGCCAGTGAACTGCCGTCGTCGCTGCCGACCATGGCCCACTACCTGAGCGCGGCGGGATACAGCACGACGCTGGCCGGTAAGATGCATTTTGTCGGTGCCGACCAGCACCATGGGTTCGACGAGCGTCTGACCACCGACATCTATCCTTCCGAGTTTCTCTGGGTACCCGACTGGTCCCGCGGACCGACCTACCGGCCGACCGGGGTCGGCATGGGCCATGTGGTCGATGCCGGGCCGTCGCTGCGTAACATGCAGATCGACTACGACGAGGAGGTCGCGCACGTCGCCGTGCAGAAGGTCTACGATCTGGCGCGCAACCCGTCCACGGATCCGTTTTTCCTTACGGTGTCCTTCACGCATCCTCACCCGCCTTTCGTCGCGCCGCAGGTGCACTGGGACTGCTATGAGGACATCCGGATCGATCCGCCCACGGTTCCGGAGATTCCGTACAGAGCGCTCGACCCGCACAGCCAGTGGCTGTACGTCGCCCACGGTCAGGACCGCCACACCATTACCGAGGCACATGTGCGGCGGGCCCGGCGCGCCTACTATGCCATGGTCAGCTACGTGGACGAAAAGCTCGGCTGCGTCATCGATGCGCTGGAACGCAGCGGTCTCGCGCAGAATTCGGTCATCGTGTTCTGCGCGGACCATGGCGAGATGCTGGGCGAACGCGGCATGTGGTACAAGCAGACCTTCTATGAATGGTCGGCGCGGGTGCCGCTAGTTGTCCGCTGGCCCGGCCACGTCCAACCCGGCCGCAGCGCTTCGCCCTGCTCTCTGGTGGACCTGCTGCCGACGTTCCTTGATTTCGCCGCCGCGGCAGGGGGCCCGCGGGTCGAACCGGTCGACGCCCTCGCCGGCCGGAGCCTGATGACCGAGCTACTGGACCCGGGCGCTTCAGTGCAGCGCGACGTGATCTCCGAATACTCCTCGGAGGGCGTATGCGCTCCCTCGCGGATGCTGAGGCGTGGACGGTTCAAGTACATCTGTACCTTGGGCCTGCCGCCGCTGCTGTTCGATCTCGAAGCGGACCCGACCGAAATGAACAACCTCGCGGGTTCCAGCGCGATCGGCACCGTCGAGGCCGAGCTGCGTGAACGTCTGCTTGCCGACTGGGATCCGCAGGCCACGGACCTGCGAATCCGGGAAAGCCAGCGGCGCCGGCTCTTCCTGCGCGAGTTGGCGCTTCGAAACGGCAGTTTTCCGGACTGGACCTTCGTGGCCCGAAACGGCGATCGCGAGCGATTCGTGCGGCCTGCGACTGCGACCGGAGCCGTGGGCGCCAAGCCGCGCATGCGCTTCCCTTTCGTCCAGCCCACCGCACCCGACCGCCCCGCCGAGGGGTGATGCGGCTACCAGGGGGCGGGATCCGGTAACGCTATTTTATGACGACCTCGCTGTCCCAGCTAGACCTCGCGGCGCTGCGCCTGATCCTGTCGGTTGCGCAGACCGGCAGGATCAGCGGCGGCGCATTGATCTCGCACTTGTCGGTGGCCGCGGCGAGCAAGCGGATCAGCGACCTCGAGGCGCGACTCGGCTATCCGCTGTTCGATCGTCATGCGCGTGGGGTGGTCGCGACCGCGGCCGGCGAGCGGGTGATCGCATACGCGCGGGAGGTGATCGGGCTGACGGAGGACCTCCAGAACGACCTCAGCGACGAGACCCAGGGTGTCGAAGGCAGCGTGCGGCTGTTCGCGAACTCCTCGGCCATCGTGCAATTTCTGCCGGCGGACCTCAGCGGTTTCCTGGCGGGCAACCGGTCGATCCGCCTCGAACTCTCGGAGCACACCAGCCGTGACGTGGTGGATGCGCTGTTGACCGAGCGCAGCGATCTCGGCATCTTCGAGGCGGGGTTTGCGTCTCCTGGCATCCACAGCGTTTCGTACCGCCGGGACCAGCTGGCCCTGATCGTGCCGGTCTGTCATCCGCTGGCAGGTGCACAGCTTCGATGCCGTGTGCAGCCTCGTCGGCGCCGGGGCCGGCGTGAGTGTTGTTCCGCGCAAGGCGGCCGACCTGCACGTCCAGCTGGGCCGACTGACCTGCGTGCCCCTGTCCGATGCCTGGGCGGAACGGACGCTCCTGCTGGGGTGGCCGCGGTTGCGGCCACCGTCGCCCGGCACCCGACGCCTGGCGCGGCACCTCCAGAAGTGCGCTAGTTCAGCGTGATGCCGGACTTCTTGATCAGGTCCGTCCAGCGCTCCAACTCTTCCTCCATGCCGACCTTGAGCGCCTTGGCCGCTTGGAAGTTCGTGACGAATCCCTGCTTCGAGAGGTCCTGAACCATGGCCGGATCGCTCAGCGCCTTGCGGATCTCGGACTCGAGGCGTCTCACGACGGGCTCCGGTGTACCGGACGGGGCGAGCACGAACAGCCGGGGCGAGGCATCGAATCCCGGCAGCCAGTCGGAGATCGCACGCCAGTCGGCGGCTCCTTCCAGCTTCTCGGCGCTGGTCAGGCCGAGCACCCGGATCTTGCCGGCCTTGACCTGACCCATGGCGGCGGCCGCGCTCAGGACGCCGGAGGAGACCTGGCCGCTGATCAGGTCGGGCAGCAGTGCCGAGGCGCCGCGATACGGCACGTGCGTCATCTTGATGTTGGCGCGTGCCTGCAGGTACTCCATGGCCAGGTGATGCACGGTGCCGATACCGGAAGTGGCGTAGTTCAACTGGCTGCCGGTTCCCGCGGCCTTGGCCATGTCCTCCAGCGAGCGCAGGGGCGATTCAGCCGCCACGGCAATCGCCAATGGCGCGATCGCGACGCCGGCGACCGGAGCGAAGTTCTTGACCGGATCGAAGCTGACGTTCTGCATGGCGCGCGCCGCGATCAGCAACGCGGAATCGGCCAGCAGCAGCGTGTAGCCGTCGGGCGCGGCGGAGAGCAGGACATTCGCGGCGATGGTGCTGGTGGCGCCCGGACGATTGTCCACCACCATGTTCTGCCCCAGTTGTTCGGACAGCCGGGCGGCCAGCGTCCGGGCCAGGGCGTCGACCCCGCCACCGGCGGAATAACCGACCAGCACGCGAATCGGCCGCGACGGGTAATCCTGCGCCAGGACCGGGCCAGGCAGGGTCAGGCTGCCTGCCAGGGTGGCACCCAGCAGGGCGCCCAGGACACCTCGGCGCGAATTGCGATGATCATGATGCATGGGGTCTCCTCCATTCATGCCTTGCCGGTGCCGCGGGATAGGGGCCTTCCGGCGAGTTCCTTGATCCGGTCCCAGTCCGGCTCGAAACCGAATCCCGGACGGTCCGGCAACTCGATCCAGCCATCCTTGACGACCGGCAGGTCCCGGTAGATCTGTTCGTAGAGCAGTACCGCGCCGCGGTGATACTCCACGTAACCGCCATGCGCCAACCCGGCGTGCAGGTGCATGTTGTGGAATGGCCAGGCGCCGCCGTTGGCGATGGCGACATTGAAGGACTGGGCCAGGCCGGCAATGCGCAGGCATTGGGTGATGCCGCCGGTGATCGCGACGTTGGGCTGGGCGATGTCGAGCGCGCCGGCCGTGAAGAAATCGGCGAAGCGCGAAGCCAGTCCCTCGTTCTGGCCTGCGGCGATCGGCACCCGGGTGCGCCGGCGCAGGTCGGCCAGGGCCCGGACGTCGTTCTGGGTGATCGGCTCTTCAAAGAATGCGAGGCCGCAGTCCTCCAGGCGCTGGGCAAGCCGGGCGGCATGGTAGGGGTCCAGGCTGCAGTTGGCGTCGATGCAGATCTCGACGTCGGGACCGACCGCATCGCGCACCGCCCGCACCCGCCGCTCGTCCTCCAGGATCACCTTGGACAGAGGGCGTGGTTCGTCCCGTCGTTGCAGCCCGTGGTTGCCGACGGTCATCTTGAGCCGGGAGAAACCGCGCCCGGCCCAGTCGCGCGCGGCAGCCACCAGTTGATCCTGGTCGAAGAAACCGAAGCCGAATGTCGCATATGCCGGCACCCGGTCGCGACTGCCGCCAAGCAGGCGCCACAACGGCAGGTCCAGGGACCGTGCCTTGAGGTCCCAGACCGCGAGGTCGATGGCCGCAATCGCATGCATCGCATAGCCGCTCTGGCCGCGCGGGGAAAGCAGCCAGTAGAGCTTCTCCCAGATGCGTTCGTGCGCCATCGGATCCATGCCGATGACCGCCGGTGCGGCGACCTGGTCGATGGCGGCGGCAACCACTTCTTCCTCGGTGATCGCCGTGAAACCGGTGCCGACCAGGCCGGTGTCGGTCTCCAGGCGGACCAGCACGCAGGACAGATTGGTGCGCTTGGAAACGGCGCCGGCGGCCAGGGTCATCTCCAGGTTCAGCGGAATTGCGCGGCACTCGGTAATCTTCATGCGGACGGCCCCTGATGATGTTTGCAGTTCCGGTGGATCGGGGTTTCCCGCCAGCCGTACCGCGACTCATTAGACCAGCACCTGCCAGGCCGGGCAATCGACCGATCTCGAAGCGAGCCTTCGAGAAACTCGAAGGCTGCGGACGCGCCGGCTGTTGACGTTGCCAGGGGCCGGCCCGCGGCCGGCGACGAATCAGCCATCCTTGCCGTCGAGTCGCGCTTGCATGAGCCAGGGCGTGTAGACGACAAGGTAGATGATGAAAGCGCCGCTCCAGGCAAGCGCGGCGCCGGCAAGCCAGACCTGCAAGGCCTGGGGCGCCATGATCGGCAGCAGTACGCGAAGTACCGCGGCAACGATGACGAGCAGGTACGCGGCCACTTCCGGCCCTGACGTCCTCAATGGCCGGCCGGTGTGACCGCGCGCCGTGCGGGTGATCATGCCGATGATCAGGCCGCCGGTCGCACCGACCGCAAGTGCATGGACGCCGGCCGACTGGCTCACCCATCCGACCTGAGCAAGGCCCAGCAGCGCGAGTCCGACCGGAATCCACGCATAGCCGGCGTGCAGGATCCAGAGGATCGGCCGTCCCCGCGTCACCCACGGGCGCCACTGCCACTGCCGGATCACGTGCAAGACCGCGGCCGCCGCGAGGGCGGTCGCCGTCATCGACCCCGGCGGCACGAACACCCAGAGTGCCAGGGCCAGGGCAGACGCCGCCAGCGTTGCTGCTTCGAGCCGGGGTTTGCCGACCAGGCGCAACCCTGGTGTCGCGCTTTGCGTGAACGCTGGCACGACCCGCCCGGCCATCACGCATTCAATCATCACGATCAGCGCCAGCGCAGCGTAGAGCGCCGTGAGCGGGGAGAGCCCGATCAGTCCGAGCATCGCAGCGTGGAAGGTACCGTTCGCCACCGATAGCAGGACCAGGATCAGGACCAGCGGCAGGTTGCGGCGACTTCCGGCCCGCAGCAGCACGACCGCGAGCACGGTGGCCACGGTCGGGACCAGCACCCAGTCCAGGGCGGCATACACCGGATACGGAGCGGCCAGCGCCGAGACGCGTGCGGCGAGCCAGATCGTGGCCAGTGCGCCGAGCCCGGCACCACGCGGGGTCGCCAATCCGGTCCAGGCCCTGCCGGCGGTGAGCAGGAATCCGATGATGACCGCGACCGCGAAGCCGAACAGCATCTCGTGCGCATGCCAGAAGAGGGGATTCACGTCCGGATTCAGACGGACGGCTCCCCAGAGCACGGCCAGCCAGAGCGGAATCGCGAGGGCGCCATAGAGGGCGGCGGCGATGTAGAACGGCCGGAAACCCAGTCGCAGCGCCGGCCAACCCCGGTGCGCGACGCCGTCGGGCGGTGATCCGCCGCTTTCCGGTGTTATGACTGGCATGAGGTCTGCATGGTATGGCGCGGACGCCGATGACTGAGTGAAGCGGTACTTGAAGCACTATCATCGAGGCACCGCCAGCGCCGCCGGATGCCCTTCGACCCTTCGAGGCAACCAGGCCGGCGCCATGAACAGGCTGCCACGACATGACACCGATTCCCGGTTACTCCGCCCCCGCTGCCGGTTTCGAGGCGCCGCTGGAAATGCTGTCGGCATGCCACGTCCGCATTGAACGCCAGTGTGCGACACTGCGTCGGCTGGTGCCGCACCTGGCGGAGCACGGCGCGGATGCGCAGGCGCGCACCGCCGCCAGCCAGGTCATCCGCTACTTCGATACGTCGGCCCGGGATCATCACGCCGACGAGGAGGTCGACCTCTTCCCCGCGCTGATCGAGTCGATGGCCGGCTCGGACGCTGTCTGCCTGCGCGAACTGACGGCGGCGTTGACCGCGGAGCACCGCGAACTGGAAACACGATGGAGCCGTGTCCGGGTCGGGCTCGAGCGTATTGCCGCCGGCGAACCCGTCCGCCTCGAGGCGGCTCTCGTCGAGGATCTCGTGGGTCTCTATGAACGTCATCTCGCGCGTGAAGACGACGAACTGCTGCCGATGGCCGCGCGCCTGCTCGGCGAGGACGCGATCGGGCAGGTCGGGCGCGCGATGCGGATCAGAAGAGGTATCCACTCGGTCGACTGACCCCCGGGCGTTTGCGCGGCTCAGGACAGGACCCCGGGGTTCAGCGTCCAGGTCGCGTAGGTGAGGGCCGCCGCAAAGGAGACCCAGGCGAGGTACGGAAGCAGCAGTACCCCGGCGATTCTACTGATGCGCCAGAAGGCAAGGATCGTCGCCGCGATCAATGCCCAGAGAACCAGTATCTCCGCAAAGGCAAGGCCGCCCTGGCGCCAGGCGAAGAAGAGCCAGGTCCACATCGAGTTGGCCGCCAGTTGCAGCAGGTAGAGCGTGAGCGCCGATCCTGCGCTGCGGAATCCTCCGTTGCGCCAGACCAACCAGACCGCGACCGCCATCAGGGCGTAGAGCAGTGTCCAGACCGGGCCGAACAACCAGCCGGGCGGTGCCCAGGAAGGCCTCGCCAGATCCGCGTAGAAAGAACCCGCCTGCGACGAGGCGAATCCGCCGACTGCGGCGGCAGCGAAGGTGACCACGGTCCAGGCCAACAGGCCGATTGCCTGAATACGGATCGGAAACGGCGGGGGGCAGGGTTGCATAGGGGCCGCAGGCAAAGCGATCAGCTTACCGCAACGGCGCGAGCGATGTCGGAGTGATGTCGGGGTGTAAACTTGGCCGGCGTCAAGCAGCATGAGCGGCTGGATTACCTTGCCGCGACGCATCCGGAAAAATGCAGAGCCCCCGCCCTGAAACGCGGGTCGGGTCGGAGCAACCATGATCGAGACGGCGACCTCTCTTGACACCGGCGACGGCCCGATGCCGACCTGGATCGTACATCCCGATGAGCCAGGTCCTTACCCGCTCGTCATCTTCCTGATGGACGCGTTGGGGATTCGCGAAGAACTGCGCGACATGTGCCGTCGAATCGCCAGCGCGGGATACGGGGTCTACCTGCCCGATCTCTTTCACCGGTATGGCTCGCCCAGTTTCGACCCCGCCCCGCTGGCGTATGGTCGGCTGGATCCGAAGATGATGGCGCTCAACGAGGCCTTGTCGATGCAGATGACCACCGCCGACTGCGCCGCAGTGCTCGAGCATGCCGCCCGGAATCCGTCGATCCGTCTACCGGCTGCCGTGATCGGGTACTGCATGGGGGGCCGGCATGCGATCGCCGCGGCTGCCGCCTTTCCCGGTCGAGTCAAGGCGATGGCGTCCTTGCACGGTGGCCGTCTCGTCTCGGACGCCGGGGATTCGCCCCATCGCCTGATCGGGCAGATGCAGGCCGAGGCCTATTTCGCCTGGGCCGATGATGATCCGGCCGCGCCGGCTGCGCATGCCGAGGTAATGGAGGCCGCGCTGCAGGCCACCGGCCTTCCGTACCGGGTCGAATGGCACGCGGGCGCACTGCATGGATTCACGTTTCCGGAGCGCTACTGCTATCACAAGCGGGCCGCCGAGCGCGTCTGGGCCCGGTTGTTCAGTCTCTTCAGCCGGACGATCGACCATCGCACGGCACTTGCGCGTGGTCCTGGTTAAGCATCGTTTCCGGCCGCCTGCTCCATTGCTGAATCACATCTTCATCAGGTAGATCCATGGGCACGACACCCGCCAACATGCTGTTCATCCTGTCCGACGAGCACACCCGCGATGTCACCGGTTGCTATGGACATCCGTTCATCAAGACCCCCAACCTCGACCGGCTGGCCGCTCGCGGAACCTGTTTCGATGCGGCATACACCAACTGCCCGATCTGCGTGCCCGCCCGGGCCAGTCTGCACACCGGGACCTACGTCGCCGAGAATCGCTGCTGGGACAACGCTCATCCTTACGACGGCAGCATCCGCAGTTGGGCGCATCGGCTGCGGGAATCCGGCCACCACACGATCTCGATCGGCAAGCTGCATTTCCGAAGCGCCGAGGACGACAACGGCTTCGTCCAGGAGCTGATTCCGCTGCATGTCGTTGACGGCCAGGGCGATCTGCTGGGGCTGATCCGCTCGCCTATCCCGGCCGCCCGCGGCGGCACTGCCGATCTGGCGGGCTCGGCCGGTCGCGGTGAGTCGACCTATGCGACCTACGATCGCAACATCCGCGATGGCGCTGTCAAATGGCTGACCGAGTACGCCGGACGACTGGACAAACCGTGGTGCCTGTTCGTGTCCTTCGTCAAACCGCATTTTCCGCTGATCGCCCCGCCGCAGTTCTTCGACATGTATCCGGTGGATCGCATTCCGATGCCGCGGCTGTACGGGCCCGATCACGAGCCCACCCACCCGGTGGTTGCAGCCGTCCGGCGCTGCATGAACTATGACGACGCCTTCACCCCCGACAAGGTCAAGGTGGCGCTGGCGGCCTACTACGGCATGGTGTCCTTCCTCGACGACAACATCGGACAGGTGTTGGCGGCCCTGGAGTCCAGCGGCCTGTCGGCAAGCACGCGGGTGATCTACAGCAGCGATCATGGCGACAACCTCGGCAACCGGACCCTGTGGGGAAAGTCGGTGCAGTACGAGGAGGCGGCGGCAGTGCCGCTGATCCTAGCCGGCCCGGGCATTCCCGAAGGCCGACGCTGCGCGACGCCGGTGACGCTGGTAGACGTCTATCCCACCATCGTCGAGGGCGCGGGCCTGGCGCTGGATGACCAGGAGCGGGCACTGCCGGGGCGATCGCTGATCGACCTGGCGCACCATGAACGGCCGGAGCGGGTCGCCTTCGGCGAGTACCATGCGGCGGGCTCGATCACGGCCATGTACCTGGTCCGACAGGGACGCTGGAAATACATCCATCACGTGGGCTACAGGCCGGAATTGTTCGACCTGCAGGAGGACCCGGGCGAAACACGCGACCGGGCGCTGGAGGATGGCCATGGGGACATCCTGACGATGATGGAGGCGCAGCTCCGGAAGATCGTGGATCCCGAAGCGGTCAATCGCAACGCCTTCGCGGATCAGCAGGCGAAGATCGAGCGCTTTGGCGGTGTCGAGGCCTTGATCGAACGGGGGGACTTCGGCTATTCGCCCGCACCGGGGGAGAAGCCGGTATTCGCCACGACGCTGGAGGCCTGAGCCAGCCGCTACCAGGTCAGTACGTGACGGTTGGGCGACAGCCGTGCGCCGCTCTCGCCCTTGCCGGTCGTGATCTCGGCGTCGACCTGTACGAGCGATGGAAACCGTTCAAACAGCCTCACCTGGAGTCCCGCCAGGGACTGGGGCTTGTCACAGCGAAAGAGATAGACCGCCGCGAGATCGGCAGCCTCGCGGCTGCCGGCTGAGTTGCGTGCCGGGATACCCGTACCGGTCGACCCGGTGGTGGGGCTGCCCGGGGGCTGCAGCAATTCCGGCGCAATGACCGGAGAAGCAAGGGCGACGGCGGCGACGACGCAGGCCGCCGCCTCGGTGGGAGCAAAGAGATCGTGCGCATCGCGCAGTTTTGCCGCCATCGCCCTGACCGCCTGGCGCTGCGCTTCGTTGCGCGGCGCAGTCCGCAGGCCGGACAGGTTGTGCAGGGGGCTGGTGAGGCGAAGGGTCATCAGGCTGCCTTCGACCATCACCCGCAGCTTTGCGACGCCATCCTCATGGGTGGATGATTGCGTGCGCGCCGCATCCGGCGTCAGGGTGGGGCCCGCCAGCGCGGCACAGCAGGCGGTGCCCAGAGCAGCCAGGGCCAGTGCCTTGGTGAGACGCTCGACCGGAGGGCGGATGTGCCCGTGGCCTGCCGGTGACCTCATCGATACTCCTTCTCGTCCGTGCGGGGAG
>Ga0136633_1002406_pt1 | contig 12953 bp, 14 predicted proteins | sample AntDrymeUQ832206_2_FD_105494 | JGI IMG/M metagenome (GOLD analysis project Ga0136633, IMG submission 105494) | Polar desert sand microbial communities from Dry Valleys, Antarctica - metaG UQ83 (22.06) | ecosystem: Environmental > Terrestrial > Soil > Desert | place: Antarctica: Dry Valley... | reverse complement strand
GCCGCCGTGATGGCCGTGCGTCGCGAAGCGTCCACCTGCCCGGGGCTCGCGGCCGAGGTCGCCGACTGCGCGGAACCCGGCGTAGGGGACGCGCCCTCGCACCCGATGAGCATCAGCGTGACGAGGAATCCGCCAAGCGCGCGACTCATGAAAGGCTCCTTTGCTTCCCGCGCTTGCCGGCCTCGTTGAGGAACCGGTCGAGCGCGCGATCGGTCGACGGATGGAGGATCAGGGACTTCAGCAACATGGGCGTGATGCAGATGATGTCGGCGCCGGCGAGAATGCAGCCGGTGAACTCGGCAGCGCTCCGTGGGCCGGACGCAATGAGATCGCACTCCGCGTGGGTCCGGTCGAACACCGCGCGGATCTCGCCGAGCAGCTCGTCGACTGACTGGCCCTGCGCGTCCAGGTCGGGGACGGAGACGAGCACCTTGCCCGCCCCGGCACGCGCGGCGATCGTCGCCTGCGCTGCGTTGAAGATGTAGGTGGCGCAAACGTCCACGCCGTCCACCGTCAGCCGGCTGATCACGGGAAGGGCGTCCTCGACGAGGGGGACCTGCACGACGACGCGATCGGAAAGGCGGGAGAGGTCGCGCGCCTCCCGGTACATATCGCCCGTCGTCACTGCGCCGACCGGGACGCACACCGGCAGGGCAAACTCGGCGACGAGCTCAGCCAGTCCCGTTGGCTCGCGCTGCGCATCGCCCGAGCCCGCATACAGTATTCCGTCGGCCAGCCCCGCTTCGGTCGCGGTGCTGATCTCGTCGAGGTTATCGCTCCGGACGTAAATGTGCATAGGTGGTCGAGTGGTTTCTCTAGTCCAGATAAAGATCGCCTGGATACCGCACTTGCTCCAGGAACAGGGCGTGCGCGGGCGCCGGTGGAGACACGTCGCGGTTATCGGTTGCCACGAGGAGGCGCGAGATGGAATCGGCGGGACGGCGCCCGGCCGCCGCCTGAACCATCGTTCCCACCAGGTACCGGACCATGTGGTGCAGGAACCGGTTGGCCTCGATCTCGAACGTGAGCCCCCCCTGGCTCGCGCGCCATTCCGCAGAGTGAATGTTACACCGGTGATCGTCTCCCTCCGGCGCAGTTCCCTTGACCGCGAAGCCCAGAAAAGCGTGCTCACCGAGGATCGCGGCCGCTGAGGCGTCGAGAACGGCCGTATCGACGTCCCGATCCACGGCCCACTCGTACGGACGGCGGAAAGGAGACGACGCTCCATCGTCGAGTCCGAGGCGATAGGAATAACGACGCGACAGAGCGCTGTATCGCGCGTGAAAGCTGTCTGACATTTCGTGAGCTTCCGCGATCCATATGGATTCGGGGAGCGTAGCGTTCAATGCTCTTCGCAGGGTGGCTGGATCCCACTTGGGCGGAACTCTGACGCTGGCCGACTGGCCGCGCGCATGCACCCCGGCGTCGGTTCGTCCGGCGCCGTTCACGGTCACCTTTCGTTGCGTCAGGGCGAGCATCGCGTCCTCGAGCGCACCCTGAACGGTCGGCTGGCCGAGCTGTCGCTGCCATCCGGAAAAATCCGAGCCGTCGTAATGCAGGACCAGATGAATCATCCGCGTGGTTCCTGCCTCGGGCCCCTTGGGCGACGGGGGCGGCGTCATTATGCGCAAGCTATTGGGAGTGTGGCCCTCGCGCTAATCTTCACCTGACATGTCATCGCAGTCGCTTCCTGCCTTCTGCCAGACCCTGGCCGCCGCGCCCGACCTCAGCGGGGCTCTGGCCGCGCTTTTCGTGGAAATGGTTGCGACCGACCCGGGTCTCGAGTTGGCGCTGTTCACGTACGACGCCCGCAGGGGACTACTCACCTCCCGCGTCGTGCCGGGTCCGGGAGAAGTCGCAACCACTCCGATGGAGATATCTCCTGATCACCTGCCCGCGAAGCTCAAGCGCGACGTCCTGGCGGGCGCCAAGCTGGTGGATTTCGGCGACCAATCGAGCGACTTCATGAAGTTCCTGTCGTTCGGCAACCCCGCGAGCAATGGATACCTGCTGCTGCGCGGACTCCGGTTCGACGGCGAGCTGTACGCCTTGATCGCGATCGTGGAGCCGCGCCGGCGCTTCGGCGGGCGGATGACGGAGCGGATGCTGCCGCTGCTCGCGCTTTTCATGAACGCCGCCGCGAAGTTCGCCGAGCGCGATGCGCGGTCGGAGGCGGTTCGTGCGCTAGAGGAAGTTTCGGAGAAGGTGCATAGCAAGTACGGCATCCTCGTCGCGGAGCTGGAGGCGCAGCTCGCCGACGCGCGCGACGCGGCCGAGGGGAAGGGAGGAGGAGACTCGCGGCGGGTCGCGCAGCTCGAGCGGGCCGCGCGCGACGCGGCGGCACAGGCGCGGACCGCGAGCGAGCGGCTCACCGCGGTCGAGCAGCAGGTGTCCGCCGCCGTCGGCCAGCTCGAGAAAGCACATGTGGACATCAGCACGCAGACGCAGCAGCTGCGCACACAGGCGAAGCTGCTCTACCGGATCGAGCGGCTGCTGGAGAATCGCGACAAGGCGGAAGACCCGCGCAAGCTGCTCGACGAGGTTGTCGCCGCCGTTACGGCGCGCGCGTGACCGACTTCAACGCGCTTCAGCACGCGATCAAGGACCTCGCGTTCCACCGGCCGCTCGACGCGGACGAAGTGGGCGCCGCGTTCGATGTGATCATGCGCGGGGAAGCTACGGGCGTGCAGATCGCGGCCTTTCTGACCGGCCTTCGCGTAGCGGGCGAAACCGCGGATACCGTCACCGGCGCCGCGCGCGCCCTGCGAAGAGCGATGATCCACCTGCCCGGGCCCGATCCGGACGAGCTGGTCGATACCTGCGGAACAGGGGGCGGCGCGGTCACGACGTTCAACATCTCCACTGCCGCGGCTTTTGTCGCTGCCGGCGCGGGAGTGAGGATCGCGAAGCACGGAAATCGCTCGTTCACCTCGGCGTGCGGCAGCGCGGACGTGCTCGAGGCGCTCGGAGTTCGCATCGAGGCGCCGTTAACGGTAATGACGCGGTCTCTGGAGGAGGCCGGGATCGTCTTCATGTTCGCGCCGGCGATGCACCCTGCGATGAAGCACGTTGGGCCGATTCGGCGCGAGCTGGCGATCCCGACCGTGATGAACGTCGTGGGTCCGCTGGCCAACCCGGCAGGCGTCGGCCGCCAGCTCGTCGGGGTTGCCGATAGGAACCGCCTCGCCATACTGGGCGAGGCGTTGTTGGCGCTGGGGTCGGTGCACGCGATGGTGGTTTTCGGTGAGCCGGGGCTGGACGAGATCTCCCCCCTCGGTCCGACGTACGTCACGGAGGTGAGGGACGGGGCCGTGACGGAATGGGTGATCGATCCAGCCAAGCACGGCATTGGCCGCGTCAGCCCCAATGATCTGGCCGGCGGGTCGCCCGCCGACAACGCGCATGTGATTCTCGACCTGCTCGCCGGTGGAGGATCGCCGGGGGCCAAGGCGGCGGTGGAGCTCAATGCGGCCGCGGCGATCTATCTAAGCGGAAAAGCGGGGAGCTATTACGAAGGCGTTAGTCGGGCCAGGGAGGCACTGAAGGCCGGACTAGGGCTGAATGCTTTGGAGAGGTTGAGGGTGGTGTATGGCTAAGCGCGCGCGGTTGCCGTCCCGTTAGTACCTGCGAATCACTCCGACGACGACTCCCTGAATGGTGACGTCGTTCTCATGGACGTAGATCGGCTGTAACGTCTCGTTCGCGGGCTGCAGTCGGATGCGGCCGTCTTTTTCCCGATAGAACTTCTTGAACGTCGCCGAGCTGTTGTCGATGAGCGCGATGACCATCTCGCCGTTGTCGGCTGTCGGCTTCTCGTTCACGATCACATAGTCGCCGTCCCGGATCTGCTCGTCCACCATCGAGTTTCCCCGAACCCGCAGGACGAAATGGTTGCCGTTCTTCCGCACGAGATCGTCGGGAACCGCGAACGTCTCCGGCATAGAGATAGCTTCGATAGGCATGCCCGCGGCGACCGTGCCCATCAACGGCAAATGAACCGCGCGGCCGTAGATGTCGGAGGAGGGGATTTCGATCCCCCGGCTCTCGTTGTAGTGCCGCTTGATGTACCCCTTGCGCTCGAGGTTCGTCAGGTGCTCGTGGACCGTCGCGAGCGAGCTGTAATCGAACTGCTCGGCGATCTCCTCGAAGCTGGGCGCGTACCCGTTGGCCTCGGAGTAATTCGCGAGGTAAGTGAGGATTTCACGCTGACGTTTCGTGAGCGACATATCTTGCTGAGCCTCTTAATAGGATTGTTACCCGTGCCGCACCGAAGATTTGCCGAACTCACACATTAGCCGAACAATCCCCGAAGCGCAACAGAAATCTTTCTGGAGCGAGCCGGGCGGCACGTTGGGCGAGCTGGTAAGGCTGGCGAAGGGTCGAATTCCGGGGCTGCTGGAGGCCAGGACCGATCTCGAGCGTCAGGTGGCCGACATGTCCGGCGGCCGCTCCTTTGCCGGGGCTCTGCGTGGCCCTACGGTCTCCGTCATCGCGGAGATCAAGCGGCGCTCTCCCTCAAAGGGCGATCTCGACGCGGCGCTCCCGGCCGGCGAGCGAGCCCAGGCGTATGCGAGCGGCGGTGCTGCGGCGATCTCGGTCCTAACCGAAGGCTCCAGCTTTGGCGGCTCGCCACGCGATCTGCGCGAAGTTGTGAGCGCCGTAGCCGTGCCGGTTCTCCGCAAGGATTTCATCGTGCACGAGGTTCAGCTGCTGGAGTCGAGAGCGATGGGCGCGTCGGCGGTCCTGCTGATAGCTCGCGCGCTGCCTCAAGCGTCGCTCGCCGCGCTCGTCGGCTCCGCTCACGCGCTCGGGATCGAGCCGCTCGTCGAGGTGCGCAGCCGTGATGAGCTTGCGCGCGCTGTCGATTGCGGCGCCCAGGTCATCGGGATCAACGCGCGCAACCTCGAGACGCTCGTCATCGACGAAGCGCTGCCCTTGGCGCTGCTCGGCCACGTGCCCCGCGAGCTGATCGCGATCGCTGAGAGCGGCATTCGCGATCGCTCCGGGATCGAGGCGGTCGCGCGCGCTGGCGCCGACGCCGTGCTCGTTGGGAGCGCGCTATCCCTGGCCAGTGACGGCGAGCAAGCCGTGCGTGACCTGGCGGGCGTCCCGGCAGCCGGCCGATGACGACCGCGCTCAAGTTCTGCGGAGTCACGCGCGCCGAAGATGTCCGCGCGGCAGCCGAACTCGGCGCCTCTCACGTAGGAGCGATTTTCGCTGAGAGCAGGCGGCGCGTCAGTCCGGAAACGGCCGCGGAGATCTGGACGGTCGCGGGGGAGATGAAGAAGGTCGGGGTGTTCGGAAATTCGCCCGTCCAGGAAATTCTCGCGGCGGCGGATGCGTCGGGACTCGACGTCATCCAGCTGCACGCCGGCCCCGGCGAGGGAACGATCGAGGAGCTGCGCGCGAGCTTCACCGGCGGGATATGGGCGGTCGTCCGCGTCGGCGAGAGAGGGATGCTCGCGATCCCGGGCGAGTCGTCCGACGCCGACGGAATTCTCGTGGACAGCTTCTCCGAGTCGGGTCTCGGCGGAACGGGCCGCACGTTCGACTGGGAGCGCGAGGCCGATGGAATCCGGAAGCTGGCCGGAGACAAGCTCTTGATCCTCGCGGGCGGACTGGATCCGGACAACGTCGCCGACGCCATCCGAGCGCTCGCGCCCGCAATCGTGGACGTATCGTCCGGCGTGGAGTCTTCGCCCGGGGTGAAGGACCACGCCCGCATGCGCGCGTTCGCAACCGCGGTGGAGAAGGCCAATGCAGGGTGATGGCTCGCTCGAGCGGTTCGGAGCGTTCGGCGGACGGTACGTTCCCGAGACGCTCATCCCCGCGCTCGACGAGCTGACTGCTGCCTTTGCCGAGGCGATGGCTGATCCCGCGTTCGCCTCCGAGCTGGACGAGATGCTGCGGGACTACGTGGGGCGGCCGTCTCCGCTGACGTTCGCCGGCCGTCTGTCGGACCATGTGGGCGCGCGCGTGTTCCTGAAGCGCGAGGATCTCAATCACACGGGCGCGCACAAGATCAACAACACGGTCGGGCAGGCGTTGCTGGCGCGTCGCATGGGCAAGAGGCGGATCATCGCCGAGACCGGCGCCGGGCAGCACGGCGTAGCGACCGCTACGGTGTGCGCGCGGTTCGGCTTCGAGTGCGTTGTGTACATGGGCGAGGAGGACATGCGCCGGCAGGAGCTGAACGTCGTTCGCATGCGCCTGCTCGGCGCTCGCGTGGTGCCGGTTACTTCCGGTACGCGCACGCTGAAGGACGCGACCAGCGAGGCCATTCGCGACTGGGTTGGGAGCGTCAACGACAGCCACTACATCATCGGATCCGTGGTGGGTCCCGCGCCCTACCCACGCATCGTGCGCGACCTGCAAGCGGTGATCGGCCGGGAGGCCCGTGAGCAGATGCTGGAGCGCACGGGGGCGCTTCCGAAAGCCGTAGTAGCGTGCGTCGGTGGCGGCTCCAATGCGATGGGGATCTTCCACGCGTTCGTCGGTGACGCAGACGTCGAGCTCGTGGGCGTCGAGGCGGCCGGCCGCGGGCTCGATTCAGCCGCGCATTCGGCGTCGCTCTCCCGCGGCACGCCGGGCGTACTCCACGGCTCGCTCAGCTATCTGCTGCAAGACGAGCATGGCCAGGTTCTACCGGCCCACTCGGTGTCCGCCGGCCTTGATTATCCTGGCGTGGGGCCCGAGCACGCCTATCTTAAGGAAATTCACCGGGCTACATATGTCGCTGTCAGCGATGCTGCGGCTCTCCGTGGGTTCATGTTGCTCAGCAAGTTGGAGGGGATCATCCCGGCCCTGGAGTCAGCGCACGCCATTGCCTGGATCGCAGAAAACCGCGGCCGCTGGTCAGACGGTGACTCGCTTCTGGTCTGTGTGAGCGGACGCGGTGACAAGGATGTGGCCCAGGTAAGCGAGATGGATGTCTTGAGCTGATGACTTCACCAACTGGCGACCCTGTCGAGCCACCGCCCTTCGCGGCGGCGATCGTCACGGATGTGCTCAAGACCTTCTCCAAGGCCGTCCGCGCGCACGCGCTGTACCTGCCGAACAACCCCATGCACGCGCGATCGATGGAAGCCGCGCGCGCCGGTTTCCAGAGTCTCTGGCAGCAGGCAGACGAGATCGTTCTCCAGGTAGGCGAGACCCAGTTCCGCTGGGAAGAGCTCCCCGTGTACGAAGAGTCCGAGAAGTCCACCGATAATCTCGCGTGGGTTTTTTATAAGGACGGACTCCGCGAGATCAGGATCTGCAAGGGCTTCGAGATGACGGACATGGACGCGATCATGGAGATAATCCAGCGCGTACGGTCCGCCACGGCCGACGACGACGACATGCTCACGATTCTCTGGGAGCAGGAGTTCTCGACCTTCGAGTACAAGTACGTTGGCGCCGGTGGGGGTAGCGGCGACACGCCTTATGACCCGATGGAAGCCGGCGCAGCGCCGGACCGGCTTCCGCCCCCGGGCGAGGTCGAGCGCGGGGGATCCGAGCAGCTCGTGTCGTCGGCCAAGCCTGCCGGCGTGGTCAGCATGGAGGACTTCGATTCGACGCTTTATTTTCTCGACGAGCGCGAGATCGAGTACATCCACAACGAGATCGCGAAGGACTACGCCACCGATTTGAGGCCTCTCGTCATCGCCTCGCTGCTCGATACGTTCGAGACGCAGGTGGATGTCGGCGTGCGGGAGGAGATCGCTCGCATTCTCGACGGAATTCTCATCAACCTGCTGTCCACGAATCAGGTCCGGACCGTCGCGTACCTGCTCCGCGAAGTCTCGGTGACATGCCAGCGCGCGAAGGAAATGACGGAAGTTCAGACGCAGCGCTTCGCGGATCTGCCGGAGCGCCTATCCGAGGCCGCAGTGCTGGGGCAGCTTCTGGAGACATTGGATGAGACCCCGATGTCCCCTCCGCAGGGGGATATCTCCGAGCTGTTCCTGCAGCTCCGGCCGGCCGCGCTCGAGACTGTGTTCGCATTCACGCCGGGCTCGCACAACCGGGAGCTGTGCGTTTTGCTCGAGAACGCGGCGGACCGCCTGGCCGCCGGACACACTTCTGAGCTGGTGCGCTTGATCACGGTTCCCGATCCGGTGGTTGCGCAGGAAGCCATTCAGCGCGCCGCGGTCATGAAAACGGCTGCCGCCGTGCCGGCGCTGGGCCAGGTGATCAGCACCGGCGCCGAGTCCACTATGCGGCTGGCCGCCGTGCTCGCGCTGGCTGACATCGGCTCGCCGGGCGCGCTGCAGCTGCTCGAAAAGTGTGTCGAAGATTCGGAGCGCGACGTCAGGGTCGCCTCGGTCCGCGCGCTCGGTGGGCGCGCCTACCGGCCGGCGCTGCCCCGCGTGGAGAAGGCGCTCAAGGGAAAATCGCTGCGCGAAAGTAACCTCACGGAGAAGATGGCGTTCTTTGAGGCGTTCGGAGCGCTCGCGGGTGACTCGGGAGTGGAATTTCTCGATTCTTTGCTGAACGGGAAGGGCACCTTCGGCAAACGCGAAGAGCCGGAGTTCCGCGCGTGCGCGGCGATGTCACTCGGGAAGATCAACACGCGGCGGGCGCGCGAGTCGCTCGAGAAAGCATCGGGGGACAAGGACGCGGTGGTGAAGAACGCGGTGACGCGCGCGGTTCGCGGGGTCGCAGCATGACGTCCCCGCAGATGACAACGCCGTCCAGCGGAACAGGCGCGCCACACAGCGAGCACGGTAATCCAGCCTACCTGCGCAAGATCGGCCGTACGCTGATCATCGGCATGTACAGCGCCACGCGGTCGATAAAGCTGTATCCACCGGAACACACCTCGGTGCAGCGATCGCTGGAGGACGTCGCCAACGTAGCGCGCGAGATACACGAGCACGAGCACGAGCTCGAATTCCGCGTCTCCGGGGAATTCATCTTCCTTAACGAGACCCGGCTCCGGCTCGACCTGACGAACTACGCCAGCTTCGGGCAGGTGCTCACCATCTGCAAGGCCAGCGGTGTCGGCGCGATACGCGTCCCCGACGGCGCATCGTCGAACGACTGGCTGGTCTTTCTCAACGCTCTCGATTCTCCGCTCAAGGACGATCCCGAGGGAAGTCTGGAGCGCCTGCTCGAAAGGCTGCGCGCAGCGAACGTCACCGCTTTCGAGCTGGAGCCGCCGTCGGAATCCGAATCCGATCGTGAAGCGACGGAGCAGGTGCACGCAGCCGCCGTGCGGACGTACGCGCAGTCCGTCACTGTCACGAAGGATGTGATGAACTCCGTGCGGCTCGGAAAAACGCCGAGCCTCAAGAAGATCAAGCGCCTCGTGCAGACGATCGTGGACCAGATCCTGAACAACGAAGTGTCGCTCGTCGGGCTCACGACCATCCGGGACTACGACGAATACACGTTCACGCACAGCGTCAACGTCTGCATCTTCTCCGTCGCGCTGGGCCGGCGCCTCGGTTTCACCAAGCGGCAGCTGTACGATCTTGGCATGGCGGCGCTGTTCCACGACATCGGGAAATCCCGCATCCCGATCGACATGCTCCAGAAGACCGAAGGGCTGACCGACGACGAGTGGAAGCTGATCATGGCCCACCCGTGGCTGGGAGTTCTGGGACTGTTCCAGATGCGCGGGCAGGCCGAGCTGCCATACAGGGCGATGGTCGTGGCGTACGAGCACCACATGAAGTGCGACCTCACCGGCTATCCGAAGGCGATTCGCCCGCGGCAGCTATGCATGACGGCGAAGATTGTCGCGGTCGCCGACGGTTACGACGCAGCGACGTCGCGGCGCAGCTATCAGACGGAGCCACTGCCGCCGCCGGCCGTGCTCGAGGAGATGCGCGACAACCCGCGCCGCGGAATGGACCCGGTCGTGGTAAAGGCGTTCATCAACCTTCTGGGGATTTATCCGGTCGGAACCCTGGTCGTGCTCGACACCTTCGAGCTCGCGATCGTCCAGACCGCCAACCCGAATCCCGAGCTGCTCGCGCGGCCTGTCGCGATGATCGTGAGCGATCCGATGGGAAACCTTATCACTCCGCCCGTCGTCGCCGACCTCGCCGAACAGAGCGCGGATGGGGTGTACGCGCGCACGATCATCAAGACTGCCGACCCTGAGCGATATGGCATTCGCGTCGGGGATTATTTCCTCTGAGTCGATAGCCCGGCGGTTCGAAGCGCTGCGCGCGGAATCGCGCCGCGCTCTCGTGTGCTACGTAACCGCCGGCCACCCGTCGCCATCGGCCACTGTCGAGCTCCTCCAGGGGCTGGAGGAAGCGGGCGCCGATGTGATCGAGCTCGGCGTTCCGTTCTCCGACCCGGTGGCTGACGGACCCGCGATTCAGGAGAGCTCGTCGATCGCCCTCGCAAACGGCATCACGCTCGACAGCTCACTCGAGCTCCTTGCCAGCGCGCGAGTCTCGGTTCCGATCGTCCTGTTCACCTACCTCAATCCGCTCCTCGCGGCTGGTCCGGATGTACTGGTGCGGGCGAGCGCGGCAGGCGCCGCTGGAATCCTCGTCACCGACCTTCCCCTCGGCGCGGATCCGGCCCGGGAGCAGTGGCTGTCCGACAGCGACCTTGATTTCATCCGGCTCGTAGCGCCGACGACTCCCGCGGACCGCCTCGCCGGAATCTGCGATCACGCGAGCGGCTTCGTGTATCTCATCAGCCGCATGGGCGTGACCGGAACCCGGGTTGAGGCGCCGGCCGACGCGGGGCCCATGGTGACACGACTGCGCGCCGTCACGCATCTTCCGGTGTGCGTCGGGTTCGGCATTTCAACGCCCGCGCAGGCGCGGGCTGTAGCGGAGATGGCCGACGGCGTGGTCGTAGGCAGCGCGATCGTGAAAGCCGCGGGCACTTCGACCAGCGCGGCACTGGATCTCGTCCGCTCTATGCGGGAGGCGATGGATGGCTGAAGACAGGGTCACGCTCAAGTCGATGCAGTTTCACACGCACATCGGGGTCCTCCCGCACGAGGCGGAGGTGGCTCAGTCCATCGAAGTCGACGTGTCGGTGTGGGTAAAGCGCCCTGCGGGTAGCGACGGCGCGGCTGCCGTCGCCGACTACCGCGATCTGTACGACCGCGTCGCGGGCGTGCTGGCGCATGGCCACATGAAGTATCTGGAGGACGTCGCGGAGCGGATCGCGGAGCAGGCGCTGGAGGCGCGCCTGGTCAGGCGGGTGGAGGTGTCGGTGAGAAAGCCGCACGTCGCGCTGCCGGGGCCGCTGGCGTATGCTGAAGTGACGGTGGAGAGGAGCAAGTGACCAGTGATTAGTGACTGGTAAACCACAACCGGCGGTGTTCGTCGCGCTCGGCTCGAACGTCGGGGACCGGGAGCTGCACCTTCGAGCCGCACGCGCCGCGATCTCGGCACTGGCGAATACATTCATTGTCGGAGAGTCGGATGTCGAGGAGACCGAGCCGCTCGGCGGACGCCAACAGGAGAAGTATCTGAATCAGATGCTCGCGATCAGGACAGCGTTAGAGCCGGAAGAACTACTGGACGAGCTGCAGCGCATCGAGCGAGAGAACGGCCGCGAGCGGCGCGAGCGGTGGGCGTCGCGCACTCTCGATCTCGACATGGTGGCGTACGGCGGCGAATCGCTGGATACGCAGCGGCTGACGCTCCCGCACCCCGGACTCGCCGAGCGCGATTTCTGGCAGCGCGAGATGGCGCAACTCGAGGCGCAACTCGAGGCGCAACTCGAGGCGCAGCTCGAGGGGCGGCTGTGAGCAGCGGGACCGGCGACGCCGTGCGCTCGCTCACGATCCGCGAGTACGTGCAGCTGAAGGCAAAGGGCGAGAAGATCGTGATGGTCACCGCGTACGACGCGCTTTTCGGCCGACTCGTGGACGAAGCCGGCGTTGACGCCGTTCTCGTCGGCGACTCGCTCGGCAATGTCGTGGCCGGGCTCGACACGACGCTGCCGGTAACGCTCGACCAGATGATCTACCATGGAACCATGGTGCGCCGCGGAGTCAAGCGCGCGCTGCTGATAGTGGACATGCCGTTCCTGACGTACCAGGCAAGCATCGAGCAGGCGATCATGAACTGCGGCCGCGTTCTCCAGCAGACGAGCGCAGGCGCGGTGAAGATGGAAGGTGCCGGGGCTGAAATGGCGGAAACGGTTCGGCGCGTCGTCGGTGCCGGGATCCCGGTCGTCGGTCACATAGGGTTTACTCCGCAATCGGTGCATACGCTCGGCGGCGCAAGAGTGCAGGGGCGCGACGCCGACGACGCTTCCCGGCTGGTGGACGAGGCCAGGAGACTCGAGGACGCAGGCGCGTTCTCGATCGTGCTCGAGCTCGTGCCCGCTAAAGTCGCGGAGCGAATCACGGAGGCGGTGTCCGTGCCCACGATCGGGATCGGCGCCGGTGCCGGGTGCGACGGACAGGTTCTGGTTCTCCCGGACCTGCTCGGCCTCAATGACCGGTTCGCTCCCAAGTTTCTCAAGCGCTACGCGGGGATGGCGTCCGACGTGCGGGGCGCGATCGAGCGGTTCGCAAGCGACGTTCGCGGCGGTGAGTATCCCGGCTCCGAGCACAGCTTCTGACATGAAGGCGGTCACGACGATCGCCGAACTTCGCGCGGCGGTCGCGGAAGCGCGCTCGGCCGGCGACCGAGTTTCGTTCGTGCCTACGATGGGCGCGCTGCATGAGGGGCACCTGGCTCTCGTCGACGTCGCGCAACGTTTTGGCGGCTTCGTCGTGATGAGCATCTTCGTCAATCCGCTTCAATTCGGTCCGAACGAAGATCTCGTGAGGTACCCGCGCGACCTCCATGCGGACGCGGAGCGCGCGGCCGCGCGCGGGACGTCGCTGGTGTTCGCGCCATCAGTTGACGAGTTGTACCGTCGCGAGCGGTTCGTGGAGATCCGCCCGTTGACGACCGCGGACGCGTGGGAAGGGGCGTCGCGCCCCGGCCATTTCGCAGGCGTGCTTACGGTGGTCGCGAAACTGTTCAACATCGTGC
>Ga0136633_1002405_pt1 | contig 12957 bp, 9 predicted proteins | sample AntDrymeUQ832206_2_FD_105494 | JGI IMG/M metagenome (GOLD analysis project Ga0136633, IMG submission 105494) | Polar desert sand microbial communities from Dry Valleys, Antarctica - metaG UQ83 (22.06) | ecosystem: Environmental > Terrestrial > Soil > Desert | place: Antarctica: Dry Valley... | reverse complement strand
ATATACCTTCGCCCATGACATCCCCGGGGAGGTCGGGCTTCTCGAGGGAAACCCGCCTCCTTACCGCCACCATCGCGGTATCGCTCGTGGTGCTGCTGGTCCTCTCGCGCTTTCGCTTCCCTGACGCGTCCGCGGACTATCGGGACGGCGCGGCGGCCCAGCCGCTCGCCCGGTTCGCGGCGCGGGCGGCCTTTGACGATCTCTCGCTCGCGATCAGGGAACTCTCGGATCGCGTGGGTGGCTCGTTGCTGGTCGTCCGGCTGGGCGTCGATGCGCAGAGTGCCCTGCACGACTCCCGTGACGACGGATACGGGGCGCGGCTGCTCCCGGCGCTTCGCGTTCGCGACGATGCGGCGGTGGTGCTGGTGCCGGCAGGTGCGCGAGTGGTGGAGGTGCTTGGTGTGCCGGGAGCGGTCACCACGCTGGCCCACGACACGGCACGCGGCTTGACGCTGGTGCGAGTGCCATCGGCCCGCGCTCAGGTCCTGAGTGTCCGGGAAGGGCAACAGCTGCTTGCCGCGCCCGGCTACGTCGCGGTGGCCGAGGCGAGCGGCAGCGGCCCCTCGCTGCGTCCGATCTTTGTCGGCCGCAGCGACGCCCTTGCCGACCCGCGCTGGGACGGCACGCTGCTGTCGATCGGCCGTGGCGCGGCCGGTGACATCGGCGCGCCGGTCTTCACGCTCGAGGGCCGATTGGCGGGGTGGCTCGCGTCGACCGACGACGAGCCGGCGTTGGTGCCGGCCGAGATCATCCTCGCGTCCGTAGATCGGATGCTGCTGGGCGGCGTGACCCCCACAGGCGACATCGGCGTCGCGGCGCAAACCATCGACGCGCGCATCGCCGCCGCCACCGGCGTCAGCGCGGGCGCCGCCGTTGCCGCTGTCAGCGCCGACGGCCCCGGCGCGGGCGTGGTGACACCTGGCGACGTCATCACCGCCGTCAATGGCGTGCCGGTGCCAACGGCCGACGCCCTGCGCCTGCGCGTCGCACGCGCCGCCCCCGGTACCGTGCTCGTGCTCACCGTGCGGCGGGAGGGCGCCGTGGTGACCGCGCCCGTGACCGTGCGGCAGGCGCGGGCCGTGAACGGCGGCCAATCTCCTGCCGGCGCAACGCGGCCGACACAGGGGCCCCGCCCGCTTGGGCTCGTGTTGCGCGCCATTGCCGGCCGCGGCAGTGAAGTGATGCGCGTGCAGGCGGGGTCGCTCGCCGATGTCGCGGGGTTACAGGTCGGCGATGTCGTGGTGTCCATTGGAGCGGCGCGATCGCCGAGCGCTGACGATATCGCTGCGGCCGTCGCCGCTCTGAAGCCGGCCGGTGCCGTCTTCCTGTCGGTGGACCGCAGCGGGCAGCCGCGACTGGTGGCGCTGCAGCGATGAGTCGCCAGGAAGACTGGCGCGAGGTGGGCGGCGTTGACGCGCTCGACGCCGCCATCCCCCGCGCGAGCCACGGTCTGCCCTGGCTGCAGCGGCTGCGCACACGGGCCGCCCTCGGTCTCACGCCTGTGGTCGCACCGGCCGTGCTGTTTGTGCCGATCGGCACCGCGCTGGGTCCTTCATTCATCAACGTGCTCAGCCCGACCGTGCTCAGCCACCTCGATGCCGTGGTGGCGGTGGCGCTGGCGGTGCTTGGCGTGTTCGCCGGCCTCGCGCTGGATCTGCGCAGCCAACGCAACCGGCGCCTGTTCACGGCCGCCAGCGTCGAAGCCATCGTGACCTTGCTGCTGGTGAGCGCGGCGCTGTTCGTGCTGCTGGCGGCGTGGCGGCTGCCCATGGGACTTTCCCATGGGCTGGTCGCGCTCACACTCGGTCTGTGTGCCTCGGTGTCATCGGCAGGAGGCGCTGACGATGCCTCGCCCACGCACGCGGTGGCGGCAGGCATCGCCGACCTCGACGACGTGCTGCCCATCGTGGTGAGCGGACTGCTCGTGGTCATGCTTGGCAGCGCCAGCCCCGTCCCCGTCTGGAGCTCCGTCGCCTGGCTGTTTCGCACCATCGCCCTCGGCATCGCCATCGGCACAGCCGGGTGGCTGCTGTTTGAACGTGCGCACTCGCGCGCCGAACGCAACGTCTTCATCGCCGGCACGGTGGCCTTGATCGGTGGCACGGCGTCGTTTCTGGACCTCTCGCCCCTGCTGGCGGGGCTCATGGCCGGGTTGCTCTGGGTGTGGCTGCCCGGGCATGCCGATCGCGTGGTCGGCATCGACCTGCAGCGCGTCCAGCACCCGCTGATTGTCGTGCTGCTGCTGGTGGCTGGCGCGTCGTGCGAGTTTTCGCGTCAGGCCCTGTGGCTGAGCGGACCGCTCGTGCTCTTCCGCCTCACCGGCAAGCTGATGGGCGGCTGGCTGGCGACGCGCGGCCAGGTCCCGGTCACGGCCAGCCAACTCGGGCTTCACCTCATTGCCCCGGGGCTGCTGGGCATCGCCGTGGCGCTGCACCTGCTGCAGGTGGTCCGCACGCCGGGCATGACCGCCGTCCTCACGGCCGTCGTCATCGCGACGCTGGCCTCTGAAGCGTTGGCGCTGGTGCTGAGACCGTCGGAGGAACCACCCGCATGAGCCGGCTGCTGGCCCTGGCGATCATCGTGGCAACCACCGCCGTGGTGACGCACGCCTCCGCCGCGACCGGGCGTGGTGGCGGCCCCGGCACGGCGCTGGCGATCGGGTTTGCGTTGATCGCCGCGTCGTTGACCGGCGAGCTGTTCGAGCGCTTCCGCCTGCCCCGCATCTCGGGCTACCTGCTGTTTGGTGTCGTCTGCGGCCCCTTCGTGGGTGCCATCCTCACGCCCGCCATGGCGCGCGAGCTGCAGATTGTCAACGGCGTCGCCATTGCGCTGATCGCCTTCATCGCCGGCCTGGAGATCAACGTGGTGCGGCTGCGTCCCCAGCTGCGGGCCATGATGACGATGGGCGGCGTGATGCTCGCGCTGATGTGGGTGTCGTTGAGCCTGCTGTTCTTCCTCGCCTGGCCGTGGCTGCCCATCCTGCCGGATGTCGACGGGCTCGCGCGCGCGGCGTTGTCCACCCTGGTGGCCACGGTCACCGTCAGTTTCTCGCCGACGGTGAGCATTGCCGTCATCACCGAGAGTCGCGCGCGCGGGCCGCTGTCGGAACTGGTCCTCGCCCTGGTGGTGCTGGCCGACCTGATGCTGATCCTGCTGTTCACGCTGTCCATGGAGGGCGTGCGTTTCGCGCTCGGCAGCAGCCAGGCAGGGCACGGGATCCTCTCGGGCCTGGCCTGGGAGATCTTCGGATCGTTTGCCTTTGGCGGGATCGTCGGCGCCTGCTTCGCGTTCTACCTGCGCTACGTGGGACGGGAGGTCACCGTGATGCTGCTCGGCGTGGCCATCCTGCTCAGCCAGGTCGGTGGCGCGCTGCACTTCGAGCCGCTGCTGGCCGCTCTTGCCGCGGGCCTGGTCGTGGAGAACATCGCCCCCCCGGAGGGCGATGCGCTGCGGCTTGCGGTGGAACGTGGCGCCCTGCCTGTGCTGGTGCTGTTTTTCGCGGCCGCCGGCGCCAACCTGCACATCGGGGCGCTGGCCGACGTCGGCGTGTTCGCGGTGGCCATCGTCACGGTGCGGATGGTCCTCATTTACGGATCGGCCAAGGCTGGCGCGCGGGTCGCGGGACTCGCGGGAGAGGCGCCCTCATTGGCCTGGATGGGGCTGGTATCGCAGGCCGGGGTTACGCTCGGCCTCGCGATCCTGATCAACACGGAGTTTCCCGACTGGGGCGGCAACCTCTACGCGCTCATCGTCGCGATGATCACCCTGCACGAAATCGTCGGCCCGATCCTCTTCAGATCCGCGTTGACCAGGGCTCGCGAAGTGGGACGGATGGACCTGGTGGAGAGCCCCGAACGCCGGGCCGCGGACGCAGAAGCGCCCGCGTGATGCCTCGGCGACACGCGGGGCCGAAGCCGGCTCGGGCGTCGGTCAGCTCAGCGAGAAGGAGGTGCCGCAGCCGCAGGTCGCCTTGGCCTTGGGGTTCACCACCAGGAAGCCCTTGCTCATGAGGCTCGTGTCGTAGTCGATCTGGGTGCCTTCGAGGAACCGGTAGCTCTTCGGATCGACGTAGATGCGCGAATCCTCGGGCCCCTCGAACACCTGATCCTGCTCGGCTGGCTGGGCTTCCCACGCAAACACGTAGCTCAAGCCACTGCAGCCACCCGACTTCACGCCAACGCGGAGGCCGCCCCCTGGGAGGCCCTGTTTGTCGAGCAGCTTGTGGATCTGTCGTCCGGCGTCGAGGGTGATGTACATGGGACTCCATCTTACCGCGCCTGGCGAGGCCGTCCCGTGCGGTGACCGCGGCTCACACCTTCCTACTCCGAAGCGCCGCCACGAGCGGGATCACCCGTCCGGCCAGGTCGTCCACCTCGGCCTCGCTGGTGGTGCGCAGCAGCCCGAACCTGAGGGAACTGCGCGCCTCGGCCTCACTCAGGCCGAGCGCCATCAACACGTGCGATGGGGCGGCCGACGTCGACGCGCAGGCGGCGCCTGGCGAGACGGCGACGTCTGTCAGGCCGAGCACGAGATCGCGGCCGCTCAAGCCGTCGAAGCCGACGTTGAGGTTGTGTGGCAGCCGGGGCCGGGCGGCGCCACGCATGTGCACATCGGGCAGGGCCTCGCGCAGCGCCGTCCAGAGCCGGTCGCGCAACGCGGCGAGCCGCGGGGCGTCTGTCCCGCGACGCGAGGCGGCCAGCCTGGCCGCCTCGCCGAAACCGACAATGCCGGGCACGTTCAACGTGCCTGAGCGCAAGCCGCGCTCGTGGCCGCCGCCTCGCTGGCGTGGCGCCATCGCGACCTTCGAGGCGCGCCGGACGACAAGGGCGCCGACCCCTTGCGGGCCATACATCTTGTGCGCCGTGCACGAGAGCAGGTCGATGCCCATGCCGGCCATGTCGATGGCTGTCAGCCCCGCCGCCTGCGATGCATCGGTGTGCAACCAGGCACCTGCGGCGTGCGCCAGCCGCGCGATCTCGGCCAGTGGCTGCAGGACGCCGATCTCGTTGTTGGCTGCCATCACCGACACCAGGGTCGTGCCCGGCGTGATGGCGTCCGACAACTCGCCGAGATCCACCAGACCGTCGTGCCCGACCGCCACGCGCGTCACCCGCACCCCCTGCGACTCGAGATGGGCACAGGGCTCGAGCACCGCCGGGTGCTCGGTGACGACAGTGACGATATGGGGCGTGCTCGCCGCCTCGGCGACGCCGCAGAGCGCGAGGTTGTTGGCCTCGGTGGCACCGCTGGTGAAGATCACGTCGCGCAGCCGAGCGCCGACCAGGTCGGCGACGTGTTGGCGGGCCGATTCCACCGCCTGCTGCGCCTCCCAACCGTAGGCATGCTGAAGGCTGGCCGCGTTGCCGAAGCGGCTGGTGAACAGCGGCAGCATCGCCTCGACGACCAGGCGATCGCAGGGCGTGGTCGCGTGGGCGTCGAAGTAGAGGCGGGACATGATGGAACGGCGAACGCCTGGCGATTCACAGCCACGGCCTCTTGGGTCGCGTGCACGAGGCCGCGACACGACCACAGGCTGCGGGCGTCGCCGAATAGCTTACCGCTCGGCGGCCGGAAGCGGAGCGCGGCGCGAGAGCGTCACCGGCATCGTCGGCACGCTGGAGTCGTCGACGATCTCGGCCAGCGTGCAGGCGGCAAGGGCCGTGAGGATGCGGTCCTTGATGCGCCACAGCGGGTCGCGCACGCTGCACTTTACGTACTGCTCGCAGGCGTGGTCGTCGGTCGAGCAGGCGGTCACCGTCAGCGGTCCATCGACGGCCTGGATGACATCGGCCACCGACATCAGGCTGGCCGGCCTGGCGAGCTGGTAGCCGCCGCGCGTGCCCTGGTGGGAGACCAGCAGGCCCCGGCGCACCAGCCGCTGCAGCACCTTGGCCATCAGCTCGGCCGGGATGTCGTACTGCTCCGCGATCTCCCGGGCGCTCGACGCGCCGCGGTCCCCGTGAAGCGCCAGATGCTTCATGGCCATCAAGGCGTAGTCGGTCTTCTTGGAGAGGCGGAGCATGTCGGTAGTCTACCGGGAACCCGAGACGCAGGCCAACGCCATCGACCGGCGCCGGCCCTACCGCAGGGGCGCCGGGCCGGGTACCGGCGGAACCGGCTCCGGCACCTTGTTGCTCACCGCAGGTACGGTCTTGAGGTACGCGAAGATGGCTTTCAGGTCGGGGTCGCTGAGCTGGCCGAAGACCGGCCATGGCATCGGCGGCAGCAGTTGCCGACCTCGACCCTGGTGGCGGCCGTTGCGCAGCGTGTCGATGAACTGCTGCTCGGTCCAGGTGCCGATGCCGGTGGCCGAATCGGGCGTGATGTTGGCCGAGAAACTGATCCCCCAGGCGCCGGCAAAGGCCGGTTCGAGTGCGGAGACCTCACCCACGCCTTCGATCGGCGGCATCGTCGGGACCGCGCCACGGGCATCGAACCCCGCCAGGGTGCGAGTCGTGTCGTATTCGGGGCCCGCGGCCCCCATCCTCATCGGCGTGTGGCAGTCACCACAGCCCTTGGCGGTGACCAGATACCGACCGCGGGCCACCGGATCGGCATGACCCGGGGCGGTGACCAGCGTTGGCAGTGGCGACAGGGCGGGCGGCGGGCCGGGGTCGCCAAGCGGCTCCGGGACCTTGTTGCGGATCGCTGGAACGGTCTGCAGATACGCGAACATCGCCGCAAGATCCTGGTCCGCGAGGAGTCGGAACGCCGGCCATGGCATCGGCGGCAGCAGCGGGCGGCCATCGCCCAGGTGACGGCCCTGACGGATGGTGGCAATGAACTGCTGCTCGGACCAGGCGCCGATCCCGGTCTCGCGGTCCGAGGTCAGGTTGGCCGTGAAGCTGCGGCCCCACGGCCCGGACCACGCCGTCATCGTCTCGTTGGCCGAGCCGATCCAGGGGGCCTTGAGACCCGCATGGTCGGCAACGGCGAGGCCGGCAGGATGGCCCATCAGCATGCGGCTCATATCCGGCTCCGGGCCGTTGTCGCCGACCTTCCAGGGCGTGTGGCAGTCGTGGCACCCGCCAGTCCTGACGAGGTATTCGCCCTGCGCCACCTGCGCAGGGGCCGTCTGGGCCACGCGGGGAGGCCGTGGGTCGGAGGCGGCCAGGCTGGCCATCGTGGCGACGGCGGCGATGACGACGGTCATGACCGAACTTCGGAGGACGGAAATCGGTGCCACGTAATCTCTCCTAACGCGCAGTGCCGCCGGTGGGCGGGACGTGCCTCGTGTCTTCGGCGATCCACCGTCGGAGGAGGGCAACGGCATCGAGATCGACGAGTCGTGAACCAAGCGGGGGCATCTGCAGCACGGGATGACGTGAGTCCATCCTGGCGATGAGCATGCTGGCATCGGGTTGGCCCGGCGCGATCCGGGCACTGATCTGCGGCAGCATCGACGTGCGGAACAGGCTCGGCTGCGCCAGGGACGTGCCTAGCGCAGGCGGCTGGCCCTCCACCTTACCTCCCAGGGAGTGCTGCAACACGAACCTGAGCGAAGCCATCTCCCCGACACCGGTGTGGCACATGCCGCAATTGCCGTGCAGGTAGCCGAGCGCCGCACGCGCGACCGGCGTCGACCCCTCGATCCGTGGCGACACCCGCGTCAGGCGGGCCGGCAGGTGGCGCACGAGTCGCCGCGCCACCAGATCGCTCAGGGTGAACCCGCCCTCGGGCACGGGCTCGGCGTGCACCGCCATCGGATCGCGGTCGTCCGAGAGCTGCAACGCCGACACCCCGAGCAGCCTCGAGGGACCTGCTTCGTGACATGCCGTGCAGTCGGTCCGCGAGGGGATGGCGTGGCGGACGCCAGCGGTGATCTGGGTGCTGTTGAGGATGCCGCGGGCCGGCGCGAGAGTAGCCGTGCCATCGGCGCGCCAGACGTAGCTGGCGTAGCGCCACCCCGCGGCCGTGCGCTCAATCAACCGCGTCTCGGACGGCTCGCCGTGGAAGCGGAACTCCTTCCAGACCTTGGTGCCGACCGGGAACACCCAGGCGTCGGGGTCGCCGGCATCGATCCAGGCACCCGCCGGCAGATGCAGCCAGCGGCTCTTGGCGGCGCCATCGGTCCACAGCGGATACTGCGGCGCGAATGGCAGGTTGTCGGGAGCGACCGTCCTGGTGTCCCAGTCGGCGTACAGCCCGGTGTCGCGCAAGGTCTCCGGCAGGGGCGCGATGGCTGGCGCCTCCGTCCGCACGCCAGGGGCGCGGACCAGTGCCATGAGCAGCACGACGAAAAGGGTGGCAGCGAGACGCGGCACGCTCTGACAAACGTCGGAGCCTGCCGCCGCCGAACACTCTCGCCTCGGAACTAGCCGGTCACCCCATCAGTACTTCGACTTGTGCGGCTCGATCCTGTCCACCCACGCCAGGATCCCGCCAGTGAGGTTGGTGGCCCGGTCGAAGCCCTGCTCGCGCAACAGCGTCACGGCCTTGGCACTGCGCCCGCCCATCTTGCAGTGCACCACCAGGTCACGCGATCGATCGATCTCGGCCAGGCGCTTGGGCAACTCGCCCAGCGGAATCACGGTCGAACCCTCGATGCGGACGATGTCCACCTCGTGCGGTTCGCGCACGTCCAGCACCACCAGGTCGTCGTGTCGCTCCAGGCGCTGCTGCAGCTCCTCGACCGTGATCGCCGGCATGTCGGTTCCCGGCGCGGCGGCGGCGCCAGGCGCGGGTTTGAGGCCACAGAACTGCTCGTAGTCGATCAGCGCCTTGACGGTCGGATGGTCGCCACACACGGGACATTCGGGATCCCGCCGCAGCTTCAGCTCCCGGAACTTCATGCGCAGGGCGTCGTAGATCAGGAACCGCCCCACCAGCGGCTCACCCGCCCCCAGCACCAGCTTGATCGCCTCGGTCGCCTGGATCAGGCCGATGATCCCGGGCAGCACGCCGAGGACGCCGCCCTCGGCGCAGCTCGGCACCAGCCCCGGCGGCGGCGGCTCCGGATAGAGGCAGCGGTAGCAGGGCCCGTCCTTGGTCGCAAACACCGACGCCTGACCCTCGAAACGGAAGATGCTGCCGTAAGCATTGGGTTTCCCGAGCAGGACGCACGCGTCGTTCACCAGGTAGCGGGTCGGGAAGTTGTCGGTGCCGTCGATGATGATGTCGTACGGCGCGAACAGGTCGAGCGCGTTCTGCGACGACAGCGCCGTCTCGTGCAGATCCACCTGCACGTGGGGGTTGATCGCCAGCACCGCGTCCCTGGCCGAGTCCAGCTTGCGGCGCCCGACGTCGGCCGTGCCGTGCGCGATCTGCCGCTGCAGGTTGCTCAGGTCGACGACGTCGAAATCGACGATGCCGATGCGACCGATGCCAGCGGCCGCGAGGTAGAGCAGCACCGGTGAGCCGAGTCCGCCCGCGCCCACACAGAGGACGCTGGCCGCCTTCAGCTTCTTCTGCCCCTCGACCCCCACTTCGGGCAGGATCAGATGTCGGCTGTAGCGCGCGACCTCTTCCTGATCCAGCGCCGGCAGGTCCGCGGTGGCCGCCTGACTGCCTCCGGCGACCGACGGGATGATGCTGATCGTGTCGGTCTCGCCAAGTGCCGTCTGCTCCTTCTGGAGGTAGCGGATGTCCTCGTCGTTGACGTAGATGTTGACGAAATGCCGGAGCTTGCCCTGCTCGTTGTACAGGTGCTTCTTCAGCTCCGGGTAGGTGGTGGTCAGGTGGGTCAGGAGCTCGCCAACGGTCGCCCCCTCCATCTGCACCGAGTCGAGCTTGTCGGTGTATTGGCGAAGCGGCGTGGGGATGTGGACGGTATGCGACACGGGAACTCCTTCACAGGGACGTCTCCGAGGAGACGACCAGCTCTCACCGGCGGCCGGGCGCAGCGGTCCACCTGGACGCTTGCCGATCCGGCCATCTGCACGATCATAGCGAACGCGCCACGCCCCACCGGGCCGCTTGTGTCATATGCCTCATCTCCCCTGCCGCCTGCTCGCCCTCATCGTCGCGATCGCCTCGCTGGATGAGGCACCAGCGGCCGCCCGGCAGGGCCGCCAGCCCGCCCCGGCCTCAGATGCCCGGGCCGCGACAAGCGGACGAGTCTCCGGGCTGGTCGAGGACATGCTCGGCGGGGCGCTCGACCACGCCACCGTGCGGGCCACCTGTGCCGGCATCACACGCGACACCCGAACCGACGCCACGGGACGCTTTGTGCTCGACGGCCTGCCTAAGACACGCTGCGGCGTCGAGGCGTCTGCCGACCTGTTTGCAGCCGTGGCTCACATGGTGGACCTCGGCGACCGTGGCGATGCGCACGTGCGCTTTGTGGTCGAGCTCGCCTCCCTCTCGAGCGAGGTCACGGTGACCCCCGCGCGCGGCGAGCAGGAACGGACATTCGACGTGCCGGAGGCCATCGGCATCGTCACGCATGAGGAACTCGAGTCGCGACAGGCGCCGTTGTTGCCCCAGGCCCTGCGCGAGGAGACCGGAGTCCTGGTCCAGCAGACGACTGCCGCGCAGGCCTCCGTCTTCATCCGCGGCTTCAGTGCGCAGCGGGTCGTGTATCTGCTGGACGGCATCCGCTTCAACACCTCGACCTACCGTGCCGGCGCCACCCAATACCTGGGCTGGATTGACCCCGCCGCGGTTCAACGCGTGGAGATCGTCCGCGGGCCAGCATCGGTGCAGTACGGCAGCGACGCCATCGGGGGCGCCGTCAACGTGCTGTCGCAGCGCCCTGACCTCGTTCAGGGCGGGACGCACGCCAGCGGCACGCTCGAGCTCGGCGGCGCACTGGCCGACACCAGTGCCGCGGCCCACCTGTTCGGACAGGTGCGCGGCGCCGAGTTCGCCGTGCGCGGTGGGGCCTCGGCGCGAGCGGCCGGCGACCTTCGCACCGGCGGCGGCCGCGACAGCCACAGTGCGCTGACGCGCTACCTCGGCCTGCCCTCGTCGGCAGGGTACGACCGGCTGCCGGGCACCGGCTATCGCCAGGCCGGCTGGTCGGCCGCAGCGACGTTGTCGCTGCGAGGAGGGTCGGCGCTCACCGGGCTGGCAATGCAGCAGGGCCAGGACGGCGTGCGCCGCTACGATCGCCTGCTCGGCGGCGACGGCCTGTTCCGCAGCGAGTTCGACCCGCAGCGACTGGGCTTTGGCTACCTGCGCTACCAACGCAATGCCACCGGCCCCTTTGCCGTCCTGCAGGGGACCGTCTCGCTCAACCAGCAGCGCGACGATCGTCTCGAGCAGGCGCGGCCCGCAGGCCCCTTGGAGACCGAGAGGGCACGCACGCGCGTGTTCGGCTACGCCGCGCAGGGCACGCTGCAACCGTGGCGCGGGCACACGGTGACCACCGGCGCCGAGGTGTACGACGAGTCGATCGCCACGAGTCGGCAACGATGGCTCGGTGGCGTGGCGACCGCGATGCGGGCGGAGATTCCCGACAGGGCCGGTTACCGGTCGGCGGCCGCGTTCGTGCAGGACAGCGCGGCGCTGTTCGGCGACCGCCTCGCCCTGCGGGGCGGGCTCCGTGGCGGCACGTTCCGTTACGTCGCCCCGGCCGATGTCACCCTCGGCGTGCGTGACGAGCGTGTGCGCATGAGTGCCCTCACGTTCAGCACCGGGATGGTGTGGACACTGACTGACGCGATCAACCTGACCGGCTCGGTCAATCGCGGCTTCCGCGCCGCCAACGCCTTCGACCTCGGCGCCATCGGCGTCTCCGGCGGGGGCTTCGAGGTCGCGCCGCGCGACGCGGTCGACCTGCGAGCGCTGGTCGGCACCAATGACGGGGCGACGGCGGTGTCCTCGGGCGTGCCGGTGTCGCAACTGGGCGCCGAGTCCATGTACGCCTTCGAAGGTGGGCTGAAGCTGCGCCGGCGTCGGATCGCTGGCTCGCTGGTGTTGTTCGACCTCGAGCTCAGGGACGCGATCGCCAGGCGCACGGCGATCTTTCCCCCGGGTATCGTCGGTACATCGATTGCGGGGTACCCGGTCGTGTCGAGGGATGCCGATGGCCGCGCCTATGTCGGCGTCGACCCGCGACCCATCGTCACCCGCGTCAACGTCGAGCGCGGGCGCATCCAGGGCATCGAGGCCGACGTGCAGGTGCGGCTCGGCAGCACGTGGGTGGCCAGTGCCAATGGCTCCATGGCCCATGGCCGCGACAGCGACGATGTGTATCTTCGGCGGATGCCGCCGGTGATGGGCGTGATTCAGCTGAAGTGGGAGCCCAGCGTGCAGCCCTTCTGGGTCGAGGCCGTGGTCACCGCGACGGCCACGCAGAAGCGCCTCAGTCCAGGCGACCTGTCGGATGCACGAATCGGGGGACGGCGGCGACAGGCCGACATCGCCTCATTCTTCAACGGCACCGCCGGCGACCTGGGACTGGTGCAGGATGGCCGCGTGGTCGAGACTGGCGAGTCGCTCGCGCAGCTGCAGGCCCGGCTCCTCGGCGGCTCCGAGGCGTCGTACCTGTACACCGCCACGCCAGGCTTTGTCGCGTTCACGCTGCGCGGCGGCTGGCGCGTGTCGTCGCGCCTGGATGCCAGCGTCGTCCTCGAGAACCTGAATGACCGCAACTACCGCTGGCACGGATCGGGGACCGACGCGCCGGGCTTCTCGCTGGCCGCGAAGGCGCGGGTCCGCCTCTAGCTAGCCTCCGCAATGTCTCGCCGCACTACGGCGGTCGGCGCGGTTACTCGGTGATGTACTCGCGCTCACGCTGGCGGATCGCCTTGTAGCGCCGGAACGTGTCCCGCGTCGTGTCGAGCCCGACCACCGACCGCCACGTGCTCCCGCGGAACGTGTGAGCCAGCAGCGCCCGCCCGTGGCGCAACACGAAGCCCGGCCGACGGCGCAGCACCACCGGCAGGTGTCGCACCTTCATCCAGCGTTCTGACTTCCATCGCAGGAACTCGATCTCGTCGGCCGACAGGTGCGCGCTGCGCACGACTGCGGTCGTGCCGTCGTATTCTTCCAGCCGTTGGTTGACCACGAGGT
>Ga0136633_1002404_pt1 | contig 12958 bp, 10 predicted proteins | sample AntDrymeUQ832206_2_FD_105494 | JGI IMG/M metagenome (GOLD analysis project Ga0136633, IMG submission 105494) | Polar desert sand microbial communities from Dry Valleys, Antarctica - metaG UQ83 (22.06) | ecosystem: Environmental > Terrestrial > Soil > Desert | place: Antarctica: Dry Valley... | reverse complement strand
TGTGAACGAGGACGGGAAGGAGACGGTCTACTCGCTCGACATCCCGCGCCAGGCGGTGAACGCGGGGGTCGTGATCACGAGGCCCGGACTGAAGGTTGACGCCCCGATCAGAGCGCTCCTGAGCTCGAACGCTCCGATCCATCCGTGGTTCCTCAACTCGCTCGACGAGAACGACGTGACGGGCTACGCCGGCATCCCCGTGAACTCGAACGGTGCGATGCCCGACTTCCTCTACAACGTCGGTGCCGCCGGCGGCGTGTTCCTCCCGGCCGGCCGGTACTACGTGTCCGTCGACTCCGGGCGTGACTTGTTCACAGGCCGCTCGCTCGCAGGTCCATACACGCTCCGTTCCTGGGTGAACGACGTCAAGCCGCCGAACGTCACCCTGCTCACCACACGCATTTCGGCGGGCCGCCCGACCATCGTCGCGCGCGTGCGCGACGCGGCATCCGGCGTCGACCCGCTATCGCTCCTGCTCCTCTATGGAACCAACCAGCTCGCCGCGATCTCGTTCGATACCGAGACGGGAATCGCCGTGTTCTCGATCCCGCGCGAGTCCAACCCGCTCCGACCGGGAACGGAGTTCATGCGGATCTTCGCCTCGGACTTCCAGGAGACGAAGAACATCAGCGTCGAGGGCGTCAACCCGATGCCGAACTCACGATTCCGGGGAGTCCGGATGAGCGTCGTGGACGGGCCTGCCGTGACCTGGATCTCGCCGAACAAGGGAGCCTGTCTGCCCGCGCGCGCCCGGCTCCAGGTCGTCGCGACCTCGCCGTCGGTCGTCTCCACGGTCGGGTTCTTCGACGGCAGACGCCAGATCGCGCGGGTTCGGAGGAACACCGCCGGCATCTACACGTTCCAGTGGCGGGCGAAGCCGAAGAAGGGCCCACACGTCCTGCGTGCCGTCGCCTCGGACGTCGCCGGTCGCGAGGCGGAGTCTTCGCGCACCGTCAAGGTCTGTCGCTGAGCCCTCGTAGCTCTCGACGACGCTAGCGGCGACCGTTGGGACCCACGGAGCTCGGCGGCGTGTCGTCGGGATGCTCGAAGAGACTGCGGAGGAATCCGGCGAACCGCTCGCGCACGGGCGGCCCCGGCGGGCCTGGGCCCTGCGACCACGCACGTGCGAACTCGGCACCAAGGAGGAGGATGAGCGCCACCACATAGACGTAGAAGAGAAAGGTCATCACGCCTGCGAGCGAGCCGTAGATCAGGTTGTAGCGCGCGATGTCCGAGAACAGGAGCGAGAGCAGCTTCGTGGCGCACCACGTTAGCGCGCTCGTCAGAGCCGCGCCCGCCAGCGCCCCACGCATGCTCAGGCTCCGCTGCGGCACGAAGCGGTAGAGGCCGAGCGTGAGGGCGGCGAACGCAACGAGCTGAAGCCCATCGCGCACGAGAAACGAGACGTATATGCCGATTCCGAGTCGTTCGGTGACCCGGTCGATCTGATTCGTGAAGAAGGCGTCGATCGCGGACAGGCCGACGACGAGGAGCACGAGCAGCCCGACGATCGCGAGGAGTCCGAAGTCGACGAGCTTTGCGTGCGCGGGGGGACGGCCGCGCTCCACGTTGAGCGCCGTCTCGAGACCCACGCGAAGGGACGTCATCATTCCCGACGCACCCCAGAGCAACGCGATCAGCGAGACGAGCCCGATGGCCGAGAGGGGTGTCGCGATTCCTTCGATGGAGCTGGTGATGTCCTGACGCCCGGCCTCGGTCACGGGCAGAAAGTCGACAAGCTCGGCGATCACGCGCTGACGGAGGTCGTCGTCTTGGAGGACGAGCCCGAAGATCGAGACGAGCACGATCATCAACGGGAAGAGCGAGAAGAGGACGTGAAACGAGATCGACGCCGCGTATTGCGGTAACCGATCGCGAAACAGATCCTCGATCGCCCTCGGGAGCGCGTTGCCGATCCCGCTCGCGATGTCGAGCGGCCCGCGGAGAACACGGGCCAGCCGGCTCTCGGGTTGTGCGACCTCGGGGGCGCCCATGTGCGGAGTGTACGGAGGCAGTCGGGACGTACCTGGGCGGGCACCCGGTGCTCGAGCACGGCGCGCCGATGCCGCCGCCAGACTGTGCATCCGTGAGGAATCGCAACACCTTTGCGCGTGTGGTCGAGTCGAACCCGTTTACCGTGGTCGTCGTAGCGACGATCGCGGTCAACGCGGTGGCGCTCGGTCTCCAGACCTACGACGAGCTCGAGGAGCGATGGGGCTCGCGGCTCGAGCTCGTCAACGGCGCCTGTGTCGCGATCTTCATCGCCGAGCTCCTCATCCGGATGGGTAGCTACTGGCCACGACCTTGGGAGTTCTTCCGCAACGGCTGGAACATCTTCGATTTCGTCGTCATTGCCGCGACCTTCATCCCGGGGATCCGTCAGAACTCCACGCTGCTCCGCCTGGTCCGGCTCCTCCGCGTGATTCGGCTCGTGCGCGTGCTGCCCGATCTTCGTGTGCTCTTGCTCGGGGTATGGCGCAGTGTTCCGCCGCTTGCCTCGATCGGCGCCGTCACCGCGATGATCCTCTTCGTGTACGGCATGGTCGGCTGGACGCTGTTCGGCGACGAGCTTCCGGACGAGTGGGGGAACATCGGTCGCGCGATGCTGACGCTCTTCGTGATGCTGACCCTCGAGGACTTCCCGGTGTACATGGCCGAGGCAATGGAGTTCGAGCCGTGGGCGTGGATCTACTTCGTCAGCTTCATCCTGGTCGCCGCCTTCATCGTCCTGAACGTGCTGATCGGCGTCGTGCTCAACTCGATGGAGGAAGCGCGCGAGCTCGAGCGCCGCCGGGTTCTTCGCGAGCAGCACGACGTCCACCGCCCGTCGCCGATCGATCCGGAAGCGCACGCGCCCGTCGCGGAGCGAATCGCGATCCTGCGCGCTGCGCTCGACGAGCTCGAGCTGGAGCTCGCGATCGGCGGCCAGCGCGAGGCCGGCCGTTCGAGAACCTAGTTCCCTGGCTCGCCCCGCGGCTTCCGGAGCCCGGCGAGCACGTACGCGGAGACGGGCAGCTCCTTCCCTTTGACCTGTCGTGGCGGCAACGCCTCGACGACAGCGTCGTCGCCGAGCAGGCGGAATGTCTCCTCGCCGATGAGGATCGATCCGACAGGCGCCTCGGCTTGGAGCCGCGAGGCGACGTTCACGACGTCTCCGACGACTGCGTGCTTGCGGTGGCCGCGCGAGCCGCCGAGAACGCCGGCGAGCACCTCACCGCTGTTCACTCCCACACGGAAGCGCGGCCAATCGCCCTCAGCGCCCGCGACGCGCGTCGCCGTCCGTTGCAGGAGGAGCGCGGCACGAGCGGCCCGCGCTGCATGGTCGGGCGTCTGCCCGTCCTTGTTGTAGATGACCATGAGCTCGTCGCCGACGATCTGGTGGACCTCGCCGCCGGTCGCTTCCATGAGCGGCACGAGCCGCTCGAAGTACGCATTGAGCATCTCGGCCACCCGCGCCGGGTTGTGTCGCTCCGACCAGGCGGTGAAGCCGGCGAGGTCGGCGAGCACGATGCTTACGTCCTTCGCACCTGCGAGCGTCTCGTCGAGATAGAGCGCGCTGAACCGCTCCTCGTGCCACTCGGTGCGGGCGACGTGCCCGATGACGACGAACGACCCGAGCATGAGCACGTGCCACTCCCACCAGGAGAGCTGCCAGTTCCGCGCCCACGCGATCACCACCATCGCCTCGGCGAGGAACGCGAACGCGAGGACGAACGCGAACACGAAGCGGGAGGGCCGTCGCCTGTAGAGCCTCAAGTAGCCGAGCGCCGCGAGGCCGTAGAGCCCGACGCCGGCCGCGGCGAGGACGAGCTGCCAGCCGTCGAGCTGCTCCGCGGCGAGGGGTCCATCAAGCGGCGGCAACTCGGCGAGCGACACGATCGCCCAGACGACCATGAGTCCGAAGAGAATCGCGAGGAGAACCCTGGCGCTTCGCACGACCGTAGCGGCTCGTGACGGTCCCAGATCGATGGCGGACGCGGCAGCGAACAGTCCGGCGAGTAGCAGTCCAACGGGCGTCGCCAGCTCGAAGCCTGCGTTCTTCCCGAGCAGCACGCCCGGCGTCGCAAGCGCGTGCAGGCCGAGAAAGCCGGCGCTCGCGATCAGCGCGAGCGAGATGAGGAACAGCCGGGCGTCTTGCCGGCGACGGGCAGCGACGCTGACCGCGTACCCGAGCGCAGTCGCGATCGCCGCGGCAGCGAGCACGAGCCAGAAGTGCGCGGGCTGGTTCTCCCACTTCTCGTCGACCGCCGGTCGCGCCAGCAGCACCGCCAGCAGAGCGAGCGGCGCCGCGACGAGGACGAGCCAGGGGGTGGCGCGCATAAGTCCTGCTTCTACCAGCCGAGTGCCTCTCCCGGAGCTGACCGGGTAGGCTGGACTTGTGATGTTCCGGGACACAGCTCGCCTGTAAACGCTCCTGCGTCCGGCCCCGCGAACCCGCGCATATCCTCACGCGCGATGACGGTCTTGCTGGTGAAGGTCCTGCTGTGAAAGTGGTGCTGCCCGACTCGTCGGAGCTCGAGCTGCCCGACGGCGCGTCCGGCTTGGATGCCGCGCGAGCGATCGGACCGAAGCTGGCCCGCGACGCCGTCCTCGTACGCGCCAACGGACATGTCCAGGACCTGCGGATTCCGCTCGAGGACGGGCAGAAGATCGAGCTTGTAACGATCAGTCACAAGGATGATCCGGACGCCCTGTACGTGCTCCGGCACTCGGCGGCGCACCTTCTCGCCGAGGCGGCTATGCGACTCTATCCAGGCGTGAAGATCGCAATCGGCCCGCCGATCGCCGACGGCTTCTACTACGACTTCGAGTTCCCGGAGCCGATCGCCGAGGACGAACTTGCCGCGATCGAGGAGGAGATGCGTCGTGAGATCGCCGAGGGACGTGAGTGGGTTCGCGACGTGGTCCCTCGTGAAGCCGCGATCGAGCGCTTTCGCGCCGAGGAACAGCCGTACAAGATCGAGCTCGCGCAGGAAGCCGACGAGCCGATCTCGCTCTATACGCAAGGCGACTTCACCGATCTCTGCCGCGGGCCGCATCTCCCCAACGCGTCCCCGATCAAGGCGCTGAAGCTGATGTCGCTGGCCGGAGCGTACTGGCGTGGCGACGAGCACAACAAGCAGCTCACCCGGATATACGGCACGGCCTTCTACTCCCAAGCGGATCTCGACGCGCATCTCGAGCGGCTCGAGCAGGCGCGGGCGCGGGATCACCGGCGCATCGGCACGCAGCTCGACCTCTTCCACCTCTCCGACCGCTCGCCCGGTTCCCCGTTCTGGCACCCGAAGGGCATGGTCATCTGGAACGCGCTCGAGGACCTGCGGCGGCGCGAGAACCGCCGCCGCGGGTACTCGGAGGTGAAGACCCCGCTTCTCTACGACCTCGACACGTACAAGACCTCGGGGCATTACGAGAACTACGAGGAGAACATGTTCTTCGTCCACTCGCACGAGGGCGAAGAGCCGATGGCGCTCAAACCGATGAACTGCCCCGGTCACATGCTCCTCTTTGGATCCGAGCTCCGCTCCTATCGTGATCTGCCCATCCGCTACGCGGAGTCGTCGACGCTCCATCGCGACGAGCGCGGTGGAACGCTTCACGGGCTACTCCGCGTCAAGCACATAACCCAGGACGACGCCCACGTCTTCGTCACGGAGGAGCAGATCCAGGAGGAGATCGACGGGATGATCGATTTCGTCCGCTATCTCTACGACCGCTTCGGGGTGACGCCGCGGGCGGAGCTCTCAACGCGTCCGGAGAAGCGCCTGGGCACTGATGAGCAGTGGGATCGCGCGGAAGCCGCCCTGGAGTCGGCACTCCAGCGCCACGGGATGGAGTACGTCACGTCACCGGGGGAGGGAACCTTCTACGGGCCGAAGATCGACTTGCATATGACGGACGTCCTCGGACGGAGCTGGCAGATGGGAACGATTCAACTGGACTACCAGATGCCGATGCAGTTCGGCCTCACGTACATGGGGCCCGACAACCGCGAGCACAGCCCCGTCGTCATCCACCGCGCGCTCCTCGGCTCCCTCGAGCGTTTCATCGGGATCCTCATCGAGCACTACGCGGGCGCCTTCCCGTTCTGGCTCTCGCCGGTCCAGGCGCGCGTGATCCCCGTGGGCGAAGGTCATCGCGAGGCGGCCTCAGCGCTCCGCGACCGGCTCGCGGGCGATGGCTTCCGGATCGAGGTGGACGAGCGCGACGAGACGCTCGGCAAGCGAATCCGCGACGCGGAGATCGAGAAGGTTCCGTTCGTCGTCGTGTACGGCGACCGCGAGTCGGATGATGTGCTCGCGGTGCGCGAGCGCGGCGGCGGTCAGTCCACGCGCTCGCTCGACGAGCTCGTCTCGACCCTCCGCGAGCTGGCTGCAGAGGCGGACCCTCCCTAGGTGCTACGATCGGCGCCTGCAAGCAGGAGCGAACAGCTTCCTCACCTCCGGGATTTGATCTGCGGGGGTTCAACCGAGCGAATGGTTGGAGGAGAGTGGCCGCTGCTTGCAGCGGTTTTTTGTCGTTTCGAAGGAGGAACTGAGAGCTAGGTGAAGAGCACTTGAGACCACGGCGCCGCCGGCCGTCCCCGAACGACAGAGTCGTTCCACGAACCCGCCCGGAACGCATCAATGAGGAGATCCGCGCGCAGCGAGTACGCCTCGTGGACGAGGAAGGTGGGCAGGTCGGGATCCTGACCACGCGCGAGGCGCTCGAATTCGCGAACACGAAGGGGCTCGATCTCGTCGAGGTCGCTGCCGGCGCGGATCCGCCCGTCGCGCGGGTCATGGACTACTCCAAGTACCGCTACGAGCAGGAGCAGCGCGCAAAGCAGGCCAGGAAGCACCAGCTCCAAATCCACATCAAGGAGATCAAGCTCAGACCGAAGATCGGGATCCACGACTACGAGACCAAGAAGGGCCACGTCGTCCGTTTCTTGAACCAGCGGGCGAAGGTGAAGGTCACGATCATGTTCCGGGGACGGGAGACCCTCCACCCGGAGCGGGGACGTAACCTCCTTCTGCGTCTCGCGGAAGACGTCAAGGAGATCGGAGCGATCGAGTCACAGCCGCTCCTCGACGGGAGGAACATGGTCATGGTTCTCGGGCCGACGAAAAACGCAGGGGTGAAGACCGATGCCAAAGATGAAGACATCACGAGGCGCGAAAAAGAGGTTCAAGGTGACGGGAGCGGGGAAGCTCCTGCGCCGGCACGGGATGAGGAGCCACAACCTCGAGAAGAAGTCGTCGAAGCGTAAGCGCGGCTTCCGGAAGATGGACGGCGTCGCGCCGAGCGACGTGAAGGGCGTCAAGAAGCTCCTGAGAGGTGGTTGAACCGTGCCTCGCGTGAAGAGGGCTGTGCACGCGCGCAAGAAGCGCGCCAAGGTACTCGGCCAGGCAAAGGGCTACTACGGCCGCAAGAAGTCGAGCTATCGCTTCGCGAAGGAGCAGGTCGAGCACTCCCTGAAGCACGCGTACCGGGATCGCAAGGCGAGAAAGCGGACGTTCCGGTCGCTCTGGATCGTGCGTATCAACGCCGCCGCGCGCGTCAACGGTCTCTCCTACAACCGCTTCATGGCCGGTGCACGGCTCGCTGGAATCGAGCTCGACCGCAAGTCGCTCGCCGACATCGCCGTGTCCGATCCCGAGGCATTCGCGCTCGTCGCCGAGCAGGCGAAAGCCGCGCTCGCAGACGGCGCCTCCAAAGCGGCCTGATCACCTCGCGCCAAAACGAGAAGCTCCGGCTCGTCCGGAAGCTTCTCGGAGCGCGCAAGTACCGTGAGGAGACGGGTCTCTTCGCGGTCGAAGGGGAGGACCTGGTCGACGCGGCCCTCGCGGCTCGCGTAGAGCCGGTCGAGCTGCTCGTGGCGGGAGAGAACGTTGCGCCTGAGCTTCTGGGTGAGGCGTCCACCCTCGGACACGCGCCGCGGGTGATCGGAGTCTTCCGGCGCGACGATCTTCCGCGCGGGACGCGCGACATCACTCTCGCCCTCTGGCACATCGGAGATCCGGGCAACGTCGGCACGCTCGTGCGCACCGCCGACGCGTTCGGCGCCGGGATCGCGCTCTCGGACGAGTGTGCAGATGCGCTCGGCCCCCGCGCGCTCAGGGCGTCGGCTGGCGCCATCTTCCGGGTGCCCGTCGCGAGCTGGGACGAGGGGCAGGGCGACCGCCGCGTCGCGCTCGTTGCGCACGGCGGCGAACCGCTTGCGTCGCTCGACCTCGAGCCGCCGCTCACGTTGCTCCTCGGCGCGGAGCGCGAAGGCATCCCGGACGACATCGTGGCTCAGAGCCACAAGGCGGTGACGATCCCGCTGCCGGGGGACGCCGAGTCGCTCAACGTCGCGACCGCCGGTGCGATCGCGCTCTACGAGCTCTCGCGGCGTACGAGCGCATCAAGGATCTGAGAGCCGCCGAATTCTCGTGAGCGGTCGAACCGCGGTGGCAGACACGCGCGCATGGCGTCGGATCGACGAAAGCGGCAGAAGGACATGTGCGCCATACGTTCTTCCTGCACCAGCTGACCTGCAGCTGGTGAACGATCGTTGCAGTACCGACGCGAAGGAGGGTTGACAGAAACCGCCAGAAAACCCAGAAAACCGGTGTCTGACACCGGAGCGTCCGAAGCGCTAGCCGAACCCGCCTCCGCCGCCTCCGCCGCCTCCGCCGCCTCCGCCGGAGAAGCCGCCGCCGCCTCCACCCGAGCCCGAGCTCGGAGGCGCCAGAGCGCTCCCGAAGCCGGAGGCGAGGTCGCCGATGGCAAGCGCGCTCGCGCCCGACCCGAGATCGCCGGTCGGCGAGATCCAGTAGATCGCGCTTGCCTGGTGCAGCGCTTCGGGCATGTGTATGTGCGCGCCTTGGAGCACGCGCTCGGCGATCCCGAATGCGATCCCGTAGACGAGGAAGCGCTCCCACAACGCGAGCGTCGCCGGCGGCGCCTCGTCGAGCCGCGGAAAGTCCGTGAGGTAGTTGCGGAAAGCATCCCAGCGCTGGGCCTCGAGCTGTGCCTCCTTGGAGCGCCTGCGCCAAACTCGCCGGAAGAGCACGAGCGTCAAGAAGACCAGCACGGCGTTCGCGATGAGCGCCAGCCCGCCGATGACCAGCAGCACATCCCAGTAGCGCGGATACACGGAGCGCCAGCCGTTCGCAGCGAGGTAGACGAGGAGGACGCCGAGCCCGACGAACAACGCACCTGCGAGCGCGAGGGGAAGCGCGCCGATGGACTTGAACCAGCCGATCGTCTTCGTCTCGTCGCCGACATGCGACTTGAAGGACGAGAAGCGCGGCGCCATCTCCGCGCGCTCGTCCTCGATGCGATCCCGGAACCTGGACAGGCGCTCGGGGCCGTCGGCGAGGATCGGGTCGACGACCCTCGCGACGTCCCTCTCCCAGCTCCGAAGCGACTCTTCCGTGCCGGGCGACAGCTCGAGATCGGAAACCTGCTGGGTCCGCATACCCGCCCAGATCTTCCGCTCGGTCGTCGCCGGCTCCGCGCGGTAGATGCCTCGCCGGATGAGATCGAAGAGCGTCGCCGTCCACTCATACGAGCCAGGCTCGCCACCCTGGCCGAGAAGAACCGGAACGAGGGCCGGCTCGGTGTCCGTCGGCGGTTCTTGCTCGTACTCGCGGTCGTAGCCCGTGCGTAGCTCACGGCCGAAGAAGATCCAGACCGCCGTGATCACCGCAAGCCCTGGAAGAGCACCGAGCGCGAGCACGATGAGCGCCGTGCGAAGCGGGTGGTCGAGCAAGTCGTCGATCCGCTCCTGGTCCCGCTCAAATGTCTCCGCGTCGTCGCGCTCCTCCTGGACGATGCGATCGAGTCCGTTTCCGTCCTCGACGCGCATTCCCGAGGTTGAGAGGAACGCCGATCGCGGATAGAGCGCTCGAAGCTCCACAAACTGACCCGACGGAACGTCGACTGCACGGAGAAGCGCTGTCGAGCCTTCGATCGTCACGTCTCCGCGCACCCACACCGGGTGACCCCAGGCGCGACCTACCGCTCCGGGGCCGGACATGGCTGCCGTGAGTCGTCCGAGCCGCTGCTCCCACTCGTCGCCCCACACCTTGAGGTTCACGTCGACGACGTCGTCGTAGCCGACCGCGAGCCCAGACATGCGGTAGCGGATCGTGAACGTGCGCGTCTCGTTCGAGGCCTGGAAGCGCCAGACGACGCGGACGCGCCCGCCGAGATCGCGCACGCCGTAGGTCTCGGGTGGGCCGCCGGGCTCGAGGTCGGTCGAGGCTCCCGTCCTGTACGCCTGGCCGCGCTCCGAGACGCCGAGCACATCGACACTTTCTCCCTCGCGGAGCGGGATCTCACGAAATCCGTACGTGAACGATCCCGAGAACCCGACGGTGATGTCTTCCTCGACGGAGACGATCCCATCCGGGAGGACGTTGACCCGTACGTCCGCCGTGGCCAGGTCGTACGACTGCGCAAAGGCCGACGGGGCGATCGCAAGCGCGGCGAGCGCCGCGGCGACGACGATGAGCAGCCGGGGATTCAGCGGGCGAAGTCGACGCGAGGCGGCTCGCGCTGCGCTTCGTCGTCGACGTCGAAGAACTCGCGTGCCGAGAATCCAAACGGCCCGGCGAATACGGCGCCGGGGAACGTCTGGATCGCGTTGTTGTACGTGAGGACCGCGTCGTTGTAGACCTGTCTCGAGACAGCGATCCGATTCTCCGTCTCCGCAAGCTCGGTCTGGAGCTGGCGGAAGTTCTCGTCGGCCTGGAGCTCCGGATACGCCTCGGCCACGGCAAGGAGCCGGCCGAGCGCCTGACCGAGGATGCCTTCGGCCTGCGCGGTATCAGCGGGCGTTTGCGCCTGCTGCGCCCGTGTCCGCGCGGCGGTAACGGCCTCGAAGGTCTCTCGCTCGTGCTCTGCATAACCCTTGACCGTCTCCACGAGATTCGGGATGAGATCCCAGCGGCGCTTGAGCTGCACCTCGATCTGAGCCCACGCGTTGTCGACGCGGTTTCGCAGCCGGACGAGCCGGTTGTAGAAGAGGACGCCGAGGATCAGCAGGAGCACGACGATCCCGACGAGCACGAGAACCCAGATCACGCGACCGACTCTATACGCTGGGTGACTCGATCGAACTGATGACCGAGAACCTCTAGCCTCGCCGGCGACAGGCGAAGATCATGTCCTCGTCGCCTCTGTAGGGACGGCCGTCGAACCAGCCGTAGAGCGCCTCGACGTCGAGCCCGGCTTGGTCCAGCAGGCGCCGCCATTCCGGCGCCGAGAGCCAGTGGAGGTGGAACGTCGCCTGCGTGTCACGCGCGCGCACGGTGAGCGAGAGCGTGCGCGTCGTCTCGTTCCAGACCGCCAGCTCCTCGATGCCGGGCTCGCGCTCGAGCCAGACGTCGTGCGTCTCCGAGATGTCGTCCTGGGTCGGGCAGAAGACGTCGAAGACGAATGCGCCGCCGGGCTCGAGCAGGCCGCGCGCGGCGCGAAGGGCGTGCAGCTTCTCGGCCTCGCTCCGCATGTGCAGAAGCGTCCGGAACGGACACACCACCAGGGGAACGCGCTCGGTCACAGGAGGCTCGGCGAGATCGCCCACTCGTAGGTCGAGAAGGTCCTCGACCCCGGCGGCCGCCGCGGACTCCCGCGCGACCGCGAGCATTCCAGGCGACGAGTCGACTCCGATCACCTGGATTCCAGCCTCGGCGATCGGCACGGCGACGCGGCCGGTGCCGACGGCCAGCTCCACCACCGGTCCCCCGCTCGAGAGCGCGTGCTCGACGTAGAACGCGATGTCCTCGGTGACCGACCGGCTCCAGGGGTCATAGATCCGGGCAATCGGGTCGTAGAGCGTCACGTCACGATTCAAGCAGCGTGGAGCTATCCCCGGGGCTATCCTCCGGGACGTGACGGCGACCGCTCGCACCGCGTTGTTTATCCCGCCCCGGCTCGGATCCGGGGCAACGGCGCGCGCTTAGCCTCTCGCCGTTCCTCCACGTATCCGCGCCGGGGCGTCCCGTCCCCGTCGGCATGCGAGAGGAGGAACGATGCAGGGAGGTGAGATCGATCTCGATACAGTCGCCGCCGTGGATCCGCAGGCGGTCGAGTCCGAGGTGCTGCGCGTCGTCGCGAGCGCCGAGACCGTGGCTGATGTCGAGGCCGCGCGGGTCGAGTACCTCGGGCGCAAGAGCGCACTGAAGCTCGCGTTGCGCGAGGTGCGCGACCGCGAGACGGGGATGGCGCTGAACGCGCTTCGCGAGCGCGTCGAGTCGGCGATCGACGCGCGTGAGGAGGAGCTCGGCCGCGCCGAGCTCGACCGGCGCCTGACGGAGGAGCGCGTGGACGTCACGATGCCTGGTAGCGAGGTGCGGCGGGGGCATCTGCACCTCATCACGCAGATACGGCGCGAGGTGGAGGACATCTTCCTCGGGCTCGGCTACACAGTGATCGACGGCCGTGAGGTCGAGACGACCCGGTACAACTTCGACGCTCTCAACTTCCCACCCGGGCACCCGACGCGCTCACCGCAGCAGACGCTCTTCCTGGACGACGAGACGGTCCTTCGCACCGAGACCTCGCCCTCCCAGATCCGCACGATGGAGGCGCAGGAGCCGCCGGTCTACATCGTCACTCTCGGCCGCGTGTACCGGCGGGACACGCCTGATGCCACGCACACGCCGACGTTCCACCAGGTCGAAGGGCTCGCCGTGGACGAAGGCATCACGCTCGGTGACCTCCTCGGCACGCTCGACTATCTTCTGAAGGCGCTCTTCGGCGAGAGCCGGAAGACCGACTTCCGGACGCACCACTTTCCGTTCACCGAGCCGTCGATCGAGGCGTACGTGTCGTGCCACGTCTGCGATGGGTCCGGGTGCCCGGTTTGCCGGCACTCGGGCTGGATCGAGGTCGGCGGGTCGGGAATGGTCGACCCGAATCTTTTCGACTTCGTCGGTTACGACCCGGAGCGCTACACGGGCTTCGCGTTCGGCTGGGGGCTCGA
>Ga0136633_1002403_pt1 | contig 12960 bp, 10 predicted proteins | sample AntDrymeUQ832206_2_FD_105494 | JGI IMG/M metagenome (GOLD analysis project Ga0136633, IMG submission 105494) | Polar desert sand microbial communities from Dry Valleys, Antarctica - metaG UQ83 (22.06) | ecosystem: Environmental > Terrestrial > Soil > Desert | place: Antarctica: Dry Valley... | reverse complement strand
CGCCGCCGCCGCCGCCGCCGCCGCCGCCGCCGCCGCCGCCGCCGCCGACGGCGTGCCCGTCGTGCTCCACGGGTTTGGCGGGGACTCCGTCGTCTCCCATGGGGTGGCCTATCTGGCCGAGCTGGTCGGCTCCGGCCACCTTCTCCGGGCCGCGGCCGAAGCCGACGCCCTCGGCCGCCGCCACCGGACAACGAGGCGGAGCCTCCTCCGGAACCACGCCGTCGGACCCTTTGTCCCCGAGGCCGCGTTGCGAGCGTGGAAACGGGCCCACGGTCGACCCGTCGTGGCCCCGACGGAGTTGCTCCGTCCCGACGTGGCCCGCCGTTTCGGGCTGGGGGGGCCCAGCGGTTTCCCCAGGCCCCGCACCGCCCGTCAGGACCACGTCGCCGACATCCACAGTCACGCCCTCGAGGCCAGCCCCACCGAGTCGACGTCGCCATCGGCGTCGAGCGGCGCTACCCCTTTTTCGACCGGGCCCTCGTGGAGCTCTGCCTGAGCCTGCCCGGAGACCAGAAGCTGCGCCAAGGGTGGACCCGCTCGATCGTGCGGCGGGCACTGGCTGACCTGCTTCCCCAGGAGGTGCTCCAGCGCCCGGGCAAGGGCAACCTGGCGCCGGGGTTTCGCCGGGCATTGGCATCGACTGACCGGGCCGCACTCGACGAGGTCGTGGCCCACCCCGGTTCCCTCGAGGAGTGGATCGAGCCCGCGACGCTGGCCGCTCTTTGGCAGCGGTGCCAGGTCGGGGGGAGCGACCGTGATTGGTTCGCCCTGTGGCGGGCGGCAGTGGCCGCCCGATGGTTGGCCCATCATGGCTTCGACGGTCCGTCCACCGGATGAAGTCGCCACGGCCAGTCTGAAGTCATCGAACGCGACGGCTCCCCTGCGGTCGGCGCCTACGGCCTCCGGGTATCCGGCATCGACGCCGGGGCGAAGTGGCTGGTACCGGTGCGGGATCATTTCCCGCCGCTCCAACTTGCCTACCGGGAGGGGCCCGGGGGCTCTCGCCCGTCATCGCTGGATGACGACCGGGTGGGGTTCGCCCTCGGCCACGGGCGCGAGCTCCTGGTCGACCGGGCGACGGCCTGCGCCACGTACTCGGGTCCCCGACCGCCCACTGCGACCGACTCCGTCCACCCCCTGCTCACCGCCGCGGCAGCGGCAGTCGGACGGTGGTGCGGCTACGAGCTGTTCCATGCCGCGGCGTTTGTGGCCGGAGGGCGCGTCTGGGGCTTGCTCGGCGACCGGGAGTCCGGGAAGAGCACGGTCGCCGCCTGGTTGGCGGCAAAGGGCTATGCGGTGTTCTGCGACGACATGCTGGCCATCAGGGGCCGGACCGCCTTCGCCGGGCCCCGCTGCCTCGACCTGAGGCCCGAGCCGGCCCGCCGTCTGGGCATGGGCGAGCAGGTCGATACCGACGGGCCCCGGCAGCGCTGGCGGGTGACGCTGGCGCCCATCGAGTCGGAGCTCACCCTCGGGGGCTGGGTGTTCCTTCGGTGGGCCGAGGAGGTCGAGACCGTTGCTGTCGGTCCCCGGGACCCTGCTCGGCCGCCTGGCCTCCAGCCGCACGTGGCGGGGCCTGCCGCCCGATCCGGTCACGCTGCTTGACTTGGCCGCCCTACCCGCCTGGGAGCTGCGCCGACCGCAGGCGTGGTCGTCGTTCGATGCGCGGGGGCCGCCCTGGAGGCCGCGACCACCACGACGGTGGAAGGCCTCCCGACGAAGCACCACGAATCGATGCATCAGATAGGCAGTATGGCCGGCGACCCGATTCGAGCGGAAGGGACGAGTGATCATCTCGATGTTGCCCGGTGATCACTTGCTGATCGTGCAGGGCGCGCAAGTGATCACTTTCGCCGAGTCCCTACAAAGGTCAACCGCTGTAGGGATCTCGCGAGGATGAGCATGTCGGCCCCGGCGAACATGCGCACCGACGACGCCGGTGGCTTCTTGACGGTGGGTGAAGATGAGCAATTCTTCTGCAGCGGCTGGCGCCTGGCGGATGCGCCGGGCGACCTATCGCGGACGAGTGACGGGGATGTCGCGCTCCACGAGGCGCACGCGATCGCCCGGCACAGGCTGCGGCAGGATCACCCAACCGTCCGGGCCATTTTCCAACCAGAGACCGTCGATCCCGACCGCCCAAACATCTGACGGGCGTCCTGGCCATGCGAGTAAAGAAGCTGACGTCCTCTCGGCTCTCGCAGAGGAAGATGGCCTCCAGCTCAGGCACGCGGCTCCCGGCGACGCCGCAGGATGCAGCCATCCGCCGCCAATCGAGCCCGTGCTGCTCGATTGATTCGCGGTTTGAGGTCGCGGTCACGTGGAGCATCTCGCCTGTGCCCTGGTTGACGTCCAGTGTCGAGCGCCGTGACCCGTCCCAGATTCGCTCGCGACCTAGCGCCTGGCACACCGCGCGCAGCCACGGGTCATCGGGCGGACAACCCGTCACGGATGCGATCACCTCCTCAGTGGTGCCGAAGGCGACTCGACCGTCATCGGGCGAGCGGGCGGCGCAGATCCGGCCTTCGAGGTCGAGTTCCTCGAACTCGATCTCGGCTCCCGTCCGCCCGGGCTGGAGGATAAGGCACTCGTGGACGGGGCCGGACCCCGTGAGCTCCGGCGCGTGATCCCGAACCCATTGCTCGCGTTCGCGCTCGTAGGCTCGATAGGCGGCCTCCTGCTGGTCGGCGGCCTGGACGGCGGCCGCGTAGTCAACGTCGATCTGCTGACGCTTCGATTGGCCCGGCGGCCACTCGCGCATCTCGGCGTCACCGGGGTTCCAGTCGGTAGGGCGCTTTCCAGTCCAGTAGAAGACCGTGCCGAGGGTTCGGATGACGACCGACCTGGCGTGGGCGAGGCCCCATGACACAGCGTCCTCCACGTCGTCGAAGCCGGGAGCATCGTCCCCATCCCAATGACAGAACCAGCGAGGTCGGGTCGCCGGCGGATCGTCCTCGAGCACAAAGAACGTGCCGGAAAGCTCTCGCCCCCCCATCGGCTTCTCGGTCATCCCAGGAGGATGCCTCAATGCCCCCATGCTGTGCGGAAGTCGCGCCTCCCCGCTTCTCGAGGCAACCGGGACCGCCCCACATCGCTCGGCTGAATGTGGTTTCCCGGCGACGACGGTCTGAGATGATCGCGTCCTGGTATCCGGAACCTCGACCGATGCTCGTGCCGCTCATGAGGCCGGCCACGTCCTAGCGGCAATGCTCCTTGGGTGGACCGTCGACCGGGCCACCATCGACGGTCCGGAGAACTGCATCGACCCGTTGCTCGTGGCCGTCGCTGAACAGCAGGGCGATCGCCAAGTGGCGTTTCGTCGGTTGCTCCATCTGCGGGGTTACATGACAATCGTCTTTGCTGGCGCGGCGGCGGAGGCGGCGATCGGGGGCGTCCAGCGTGACAGCCCGGTGCCGGGCGTCATCGCAGTGGCCAAGGCCGAGTTGACGGGCCTGATGTCCGACCACGAAATCGAGATGGTGATTGGTGGGGCCGGAACGCTGGCCGAACGAATCGTCACCCACGCCGCCACCGCAGAGGCCCTGACCCGACTCTCAAAGGCTCTCGCTGCGCGCCGGGCGCTAACCCCGGCGGAGATCGACAGCATCGTCAAACCCGTGTTGCCGACCTACACGGAGTTGTTCGAAGAAGGCGAGTGGTGGACTCTGAGGGTTAACGACTAGGAGGCGACCAAACGGCCGTGTGCTTCTCCTCAGACGGGATTCCAGTTGCCGCCATCTGCCGGAGGAGGCGGCGACCGAGCGGGGTGACGCGGTGGGCGTGCTGCGCGTTGGTGCGATCGAGAAGGACGCCGCCTGCGGCGGCCTCGACGGCCCGAACGGCGCCGTTCACGACGAAGGGTCGGACGCCCAGAGCCAGTGCCGCCTCGGCGATCGTCCGGTTCCTCGCCGCGACTTCGAACCGCTGGAGCCGCAGCTCCGGCGCCAGCAGGCCAAGGATGTCGCCGAGGGGCGGTGGCGGAAGGGCAGGTGGAGCGTCGGGGTTCGGGCCCAGGTGCTCGTCCGCCTGTGCCAGCAGACGCCGCCCCAGGGGGGTGAGCTCCTGGCGCTGTTGCTGGCGGGTCGCTCGGACGATGAGGGTCCTGCCACAGGCGCGCTCCAAGTGTGCGACCTGGCCCCATAGGACACTGGTCTTGCAGCCGAGAAGCTTCGCTGCGTGGTTGATGGAGCGCGAGCGGGCACAAATCTGGAATCGTCGGACACGGCCCCATCCGCCCTGGCCGAGGACGGCGCTGGCAAGGGGTTCGGCGAAGCCCAAGGGAGCCCTGAGGCTGGCGACATGGCTGGCCCCGCCTCGTTCTCGTAAGGGGATGCCGTGCTTGGCGGCAAGCCTCGCCAGGTTCGGAGGCGTGGTGCCGATCTCGGCGGCGATGTCCGGAAGCGTCCGCTGCTCGTCGACGTATTGGCCCCGAAGCCAGTCCGGATCGATCTGATGCCGAAGGCGCCCGTGCGGCGCCGGAACCGGGATTCCTTCCCGGCGCAGGGCGCTGGTCAGCGGCTTGCGGCCCACCGAGAACTCTTCCGCGATGGAGTGGACGCTCCTGTTCTCGTCGACGACCAGCCGGCGAAGCCGAGCCGGGGTCAACTGCTCGGGCAGGGGTGTTCGTGCGCTCGCCGACTCTCGGGCGTGGGGGCCTCGGGGGATGTTCTGCGGGACGCGGCACATGACAAAGCGAACGTGGCCGATCGTGGTCCGGGCCTGCTCTGCGACTTGGCCTGGGCTCAAACCGAGATGGAGCAGGCGCCAGATCTCGTTCCGGTCTACGTCGTCGGGTTCCGAGCCTGGCAGGCGGGCGCCGGCGACCCAGTCGATCGGCGGGGACCACGCCAGCGGCTCGTCGGCGCAGCCTTGCTCGTCCAACAGGCCTCGGGCGTGAGCCTCGAGCAGCTGCGCGGCCGGGGTCGGCAGGTTCAGGAGAAAGCGAAGGTAGCTCCCCCTCTCGTCCAGGTCGCTACCGGCGGCCGGATCTATCGCCCGGCCACCAGGAGACAGTCGTTGGAGAGGGCCACCGGTGACGGTCTCCCAAATCCATAGGCGGGCGTTGTGGAGCTTTCGCGGGCCGCCCGTCAGGATGCCGACTGAGGCGCAGATGCGATCCCACGAGCGCCGGTTGAGCAGTTCGATGGACGCGCCAAGGCGGCGACGCCGCCGATAGTCAATGGGCTGCCATGGGCCCGGAGCGCGTCGCCGAGGCGGGTGAGCGCCCCCAGGATGAGGCCATGCCCGTCGGTCGCGCAGATCGTCCGGAGGGCGTAGGTCACCGTGCGGGCGAAGGACGCCGGGTCCTCACTCATGTCGCTGACGAGATCGGGCAGCCGGGCCGTGCTTCCTGGCAGCAGCATCGCCGCGATGGCGACCGCCCGGAAGCAGCTCTCCCCGACGCCCGGCGGTGGCCCCAGACGAATGGACCAATCCAGCCACAGCGCATGCGGCATAGAGCCCACGAGCCATTCGGTCGCCCCCTCAGGCTGATTAGGTTTGCGGGGCGTCGTGGTCGAGCGCCAGCGAAGTCGATCGGCGGGGCCCAGCGAGGTGTCCCGGATGGACAGCACCCGGACGACGAGCTCGGGGCTGGCCCCAACCCACGCGACCGGAAGGACCCGAGCAGACCTCCGTCGCTCCGTCCTGGCGGCGACGAGCTCGCTCAGGCGCCCGTCACTGGCGTCGGCCAGGATTTCATGGGCCTCGACCAGCCCCACGCCGATCGCTTCTACCCGGTCGAGCCCTCCTTTCCGTAGGAACGCGTCGGCTTGAGGCCGAACCAGGGCGGCCGTGCCGACGACGTCGGCGAGACGGTCGATCCCGCCGATCAGCGCCTCGTGTTCGATGTCGGGGTCGAGAAGGCCGGCGAGATCCTGTTGCATCCGCAGAACCTCGGCGGGGACGTCGCCACCGGCCTGCTCGGCGACGAGATCGTGCCCGCAGTGATGCTCGCCGCGGCCGGTTGCCCCCTGTAGTGGCATGGAGCACGTCGTGGTCTGCGGACGTTGAACGTCGGCGTTCAGGGGCCGCTGACGCTGGTGACCTCCGCAGCGCCCGCATCCCGAGAGCAGGAAGCGCTGGTGCACGGGGCAGGCGACGCTCCACGGAAGCCGCCAGACCGCGGCCCAGCGACCGCCGTTGGCGCCGAGGCAGTCGGGGCAGAATCGACTCCACCGCATGGGCGCAGCGGCCCGAGCGAGCTCCACCGGTCCGAACCGGTCGTGCACGCCCTTGGCGTAGCGCGCCAGGGGCCGCCGGAGGTCGTCCAGATCGACCCCGCACCCCTCGCTGGCCGAGCGGAAGTCAACAACCTCGTGGCGTCGTCCTCCCAAGGCAACGTCGCGGGCGGGGTGGCGCAGCCAGCGGAGATCGAGGCGAAGGGCGTGGGCCAGGACACCGATGGACAGTTCGAGACGAGCGGCGTAGGCCACGATCCAGCTGTCAAGTGACTCGCCATGGAGCGGAACAAGCCGGATGGGGATGCGGCGCACGCGTCGGCGGGGCTCAGGCGGCGCCAGAACCGGATGCACAGACGCGAGCGCTGAGAAGGCCCTGGTCCATCGCCGCATCGATCTCCCGACGGGCGAGCTCGGCGGCCTGGTCGTTCTTCACCCCGTCGAGGAGCTCCTTCGTCAGCCGCTCCTCGCCGGTGCGAATGGCTCGCCGGCAGCCCCGGATGATGAAGGTCATGAGCGAGGCGAAGTGCCCGGTGCTGCGACCGTAGAGGTAGCCGGCGAGGTCGTCGGCCACCATGCCCTGGTGCTTGTTGGCCAGCACGAGCATCGACTCGATGGCGAGGAGAAGGCGCCGCCACGTCCGTCGGCCCTCGTTCGTGGCGATCTCGAAGGGCCCCAGGCTCAGTGGTGTCCACCGGCGGGCGGTCTGGGCGAAGGCGGCGTCGGAGGAGGAGAGCCCTTCGGTCAGGAGTCCACGCTGGCGCAGCCCAACGCCCACGAACAGGAACGTCACGGGGAACTGGTTGGAGAGCCACTTGAAGTGGTTGGCCACCTCGCGCCCGTCGCGGCGTGTCATGTCGAGGAAGTGGACGTCGTCGACGATCACCAGCCGGGTGCCGCAACTGCCCACGCAGTCGGCGGCGCGGTTGGCGAGCTGGAGGGCGTTGCCCCGCTCCGACCCGGGATGGGCGTAGAAGCGACAGAGCATGGCGTTGAGGGTCCGCATGGTGGTGTTCGACGTGAGGCCGATGTAGACAACAGGGATGCGGTCGTGGCCGGCGGAGGTGGTGGGACCGTAGAGGGCGATCTGGCGGCGGTGGAAGGCCCGGCCGAAGGAGACGGCGGTCGTCGTCTTGCCCAGCCCCGGGTAGGTGTCGATGACGGCTGCCGGCTTCACCTTGTCGCCGTCCTGGCGATTGGCCCCCACGATCTCGTCGAGGTCCTCGTGCACGGCCGCCATCTGTGGGGTCACGATCGGGCCGAGGTTGGCGTGCCACACCGAGCGCCGTTCTTCATAGACGGCCCGTTCGAGCTCGCTCATGGCTGCCAGGCCGCGGACGCTGACGGTTGGGGGCTGGGTGCGTGGCTGCGCCTCGATGGCCTGGCACCAGCCCTCCTTGAGCGAGAGCGGGTAGTCCCGTTCCTCCGAGAGGATCGTGTCCATCAGAGCGTCAGCATGGCGTCGGCATAGAACTCGGCATCATCGGGATCGGACGTCTCCCGCTCATCGGGTGCAGCGGCGAGTAGTTCGTCCTCGGCGTCATCGTCCCCGCCGAGCGGCCCGCCGCCGGCCTGCGGTTCGCCCGGCGGTGCAACGAAGGCCAACACCTTGGCCGCGGAGGCCTCGTCCCGGGCGTTTCCGACAGCTTCTCCACCCTGGCCGCCCGCTGCTGGGACAGCCGCAGTGCCATCCGCCGTTCTCGGGGGTTGGAGGCCAACCCGACCTGCCAGCGGTCGAGCAGGTCGGCCAGCGCCCGTCGATCGTCAGGGAAGCGGTCGCGCTGCGCTGCCAACTGCCGGGCGTAGGCCAGGGCCTCGGAGCTGAACGGCGCGGGCACGTCCTGGGCGTGTTCCCAGCGCAGGGTGTGCCAGCTGTGGTCGGAGGGATCCTGGAAGAAGATGCGCGAGACGTCGTCGGGGTCGTAGCGCAGCGGCCACTTGCCGGCGTTGGCCCCGAGGTAGGGGCTGGTCCGGTTCCGGTAGCCGCCGAGAGCCTCGCCGTTGTAGCGCAGCCCGTGGACCTCGACGCCGTAGTGCTGGATGGTCCGCCACACGACGGGCAGGAAGTCATAGACGAGGTCGGCCCGGGCCGGAATCCGCAGCCGCCCGGCCCGGGCGATGCCCTGCTCGAACATCTCCGCCGGGCTGTAATGCAGGCCGGGAACGGCGGGGTCCACCAGTCCGTCGTGGGGGCGCCGGTGGTAGACGGTGGCGATCCACTCCCGGATGATGCGCTCCAGCTCGTCGATGAAGAAGTAGGCGCGGCTCTCGACGTCGGCGCCACGGCTGTAGACGTCGGGCCCCTTGTAGCCGGGCAGGGCCGCCAGCAGCTGCTCGCCCAGCGTGCGGAAGAACCGCTCGACGGCGGCCTTGTCCGTCGGGGTGTAGGGCCGAGCCGGCTGAATCGAGATGCCCAGGCGGGCGCACACGCTGAGCAGGTGCTCGGAGAGGTAGATCTTGCCGTGGTCCAGCACCAGGGTCTCGGCGGCCACGCCGGGCAGGCCGGCGTCGTTGGGGCTCGTGGCCAGGCGGTCGGCGTCGACCACCACCGTGGTCGGCACGCCGAGGTAGGGCGCGACGCCGCAGCCGGTCAGGGTCCGGGACTGCGGGGTGATCGCCTCGTAGAGCACCAGGCCGGCGTCGATGGCCTTGGTGGACACCGGGGTGAGGCGGACGGCGGGGATGCAGCGGCTGTAGAGGTCGAGGGCGATGGTCAGCTCAAGGCCGACCCATCGCAGCGTCAGAGGCTCCATGGCGAATACGTCGAGGCGGGTGGTGTCGAGCAGGAGGTACTCGCCGGGGCGGGTGGCGCGCAGTCGTCCGTAGACGCCGGCGGGGCGGTTGGCGATGGAGCGCTTGGCCTTGGTGCTGCCGGAGAAGGCGTTCGTCCCCCGGGTCAGCTCGCCCAAAATGCGCCGGGCCCGCTTGGCCGGGGGCCGCGGGACGTCGTCCCCCAGTCGCGCTTCGACGCGTTCGAGGAGGAGCTGGCGCGTGGGCCGGCTGGCGTCAACGTGCTCGTCGAGAACGGCGGCGCAGGTGTCGAGCCAGCGTTGGTCGACACCGCGCAGGAGATCGTGACCCCGCTCGGCGCGGCCGTCGACCAGCGCCGCCGGACCGCCGTCGCGCAGTTGTTGGGCCCACCGCCGGACGGTGCTCGGATCCACCCCCAGCTCCGCCGCCTTGGCCTTGTAGCGCTCCATCATCGGCCTGGCGGGCTCGTACTCCGGCCTGGGCTCGTCTGCCTGGGCGGTGGTCGCGTGGCCGGATCGGAACCCGGACACGGTTTCACGGACGTGGGCGAGGCGATCCTGAAGCTGTCCGACCTCGTTCGCATCCAGGGCGGACAGGACGCTTCCGGCGCCCTCGGCGGGCTGCGCCTCATCGACGAGGATCCGGGTGGTCGGATGGGCGAGCAGCTCGGCGACGTCGACCTGGACCATCGAGCCCTTCGAGGACCGCAGGGTCAGCCTGGTCCCCGCCATGCCCCGGACGACGAAGGTCTCGCCGTCGTAGCGAATGCGGGTGCCGATGGCCAACATGGCCACCCGGCCGCCGCTCATGCCGCACGCGCCAGGACGGTCTCGGGTCCCAGCGCAACCGTCAGATCGGTGACCAGGGTGCCTGTCCAGACCAGGTGCAAGAGGGCCGGGCGCAGGTCCGCAGCGTCGAGCCTGGTGTCGAGGCGATGCTCGACCTCGGCGATGGTGTCGCCTGGGAGCACCGCCTCCCCGACCATGGCCAGTGCCTCCGGATTGATCACCACCCTTCGCCGGTAGCCGGCGAGGAAGCGAAGGTTCGCCATCGTCACCTCGTCCACGCCCGACCACGTTTCCGCCCGCCAGCCCCTTGCCTCGAACAGCTCGCTGGCCCAGGCGAGGGACTCGGCCACCTTGGGGTTGGCGAGGCGCTCGGCGGGCTTCACGTTGACCACGGTCGCCAGTCCTTCGCCGTCCAGCAGCAGGAAGTCCGGCACGTGGCGGCGCACCTGGTCGGCCGCCTCGGCCTCGATCAGGAACGGCTGGGCTGCGATCTCGACGGTGAGCGGATCGAAGTCGGCGAGGATCAGGCGCGCCAGCTCCAGACGGCTCTCGTAAACGACGTGGCTGGCCGTCGTCGCACACCAGTAGGTCCCCGAGTAGTGCCGCTGGCCGTGGTGCCACCGGAACGGCCGCCATGGCCTGCCGCTCGCCAGGACCCTGGCGGAGGCGGCGTCCAGAGCGCACTCGTGCTCGGCTTCGTCGGCGCCGCGGTAGCGAAGGCGGGGCCTCACCACGGCCAACTCGCCTCGCCGTCCGGCGTGCATGGGCGACGGTACAACCGGCGGCTGGCGACAGTGGTGGATGCCACATGTCCAGCTGCAGACGTGCGTTCAGCACGGACTGTCACGATGGAGGCGTGAGTTCACGACGCTTCAGGCCCTCCGGTCTCCTCCCCCTGGGTCGGGACCTCTGGGTGACCGACGAGGACGGCACCGCGTGGTCGCTGCTGGCGGGCGACCCGCCGTCGATAGCGGCGGTTGTCGATGTGCCCTTGGCAAGAGCCGGTGGTGGACCTCGGCGTTCGACCAGCCTGGCCTTCGCCGGCGGGTTTGTATGGGCACCGGCCGACCAGGGCATCCTTCGGCTGTCCCCCGACGGCGCTGAACGTGGCGTCGTCGACCTGGGAACGAGGCCCAGCGCGATCGCCGCCGGAGAGGGCTCGCTCTGGGCGACCACCGCCTGGTCCGGTGTTCTCATGCGGGTCGGGCTCGACGGTCACGACGTGACGCGCATCGACCTCGGGGGGCCGTTGGATGCCGTAGTCGCCGGCACCGAGGGTGCGTGGGCGTTCCGTCGATCCGACAACGTCCTGCTGCACGTTGCCCCCACCGGGCAGCGGGTCATCGGTGAGCTCCAATTGGAAGGCGGGTGCTGGGGCATCGAGCTGACTCAGAGCGAGGTCGTCGTCGCCTTCACCACGAACCGCGCCATGAAGGGCGGCCTCGCCCGCGTTTCCCGGTCGACGGGCGACCTGGTGGGAGTGGTCCAACGCGAGGGTCTGCCTTCGGGATTCGTCTCCTTCCACGGCACGGCCGCTGTCGCCGTGGACCTGCACGACGACCTCCGAGACGTGATTCTCGACGAGGACGCCCCCATGCCCGAAGCTCGATCGGCCATCGAACGGGTCGATCTTCGTCGAGGCGACCTCCTCGGGACGGTTCCCGTCGCCGGCCAGATCATGGACCTTGTGGGCGACGCGTCACGACTGTGGGCCCGGGTCTTCAGCCGCGATGCCCAGGCGATTCACGTCGTTCCAATCGATCCCGTCTCCGGGTCGGTGGGTGCAGCGATCGATTTCTCCGCCGTTGATCTCAGTGGATTCTCGGATCCGCCGGCTCGCGACTTTCGCCCGTTCCCGGACCTAGCTCCGCGTCCAGAACGGGCGACTTCTCCGACATCGGTGGAGGAGGTCGAGGCGCGCGTCCGCAAGGCGGCCGACGAATCCGTGCACTCAACGGTGCAGGGCTGGAGCGGTCGGACAGGTGAGCCCCTGCCCCCGCGGCCCTACATCCCCGGCTTCACCTTCGAGCTGGTGCGGCTCGCCGGCCAGCATCCGAACACGCGCTTGCAGTTCGTGTTCCGGTCCGAGCAGCACGCCGACTGCCGTTTCGGATGGGAGATGGGCCTGTGGCACGACGACGAGGACCCTGAGGGGGACGACGACGGTGACGAGGACTCAGGACTCCCGGATCCGGAGAGCTACGCCGGGGAGATCCTGGGCACCCTCATGGAGAACCTGGAGGCGGCCGGATATGGGCCGCCGGACGAATGTGACCCTGACGATGAAGGGATCACCTGGGTCAGGAATCCATACGGGGGGAAGCCCTCGTGGGATTGGGGGTTCGGCGAGCGGGTGGAGTACGCGCTGCGCCAGTACGTGCCCTCGGCGCGACCGGTGACCCGTAAAGATGTTCAGCGGCTGCTCGCGACCGGTGTGGACTCGGCCGAGGCCCTGGTTCCAATCGTCACGAGCGACCGCAGCGACGATCTGGCTTCGGCTGCACTCTGGCTACTGACCGATCTGGGCGGCGCTTCGGCAGTGCCTTCTCTCCTGACGGCGCTGGAAGGGTCGGACGAAGAGAGTCGCCTGAGGGCCGTCGCAAAGCTCCAACAGCTCGCGACCCGCGAGCACGAGCCCGAGCTCCAGCTCGCGTGTCTCGCCGAGACGGCGCCACAGGTCAGGGCAGCCCTCATGGACTCACTCTTCGCCGGCGGCACCGCCACACGTGATTTGGCGCTGCGGGTCCTTGTCGATCACTCGGAACCACCCGTTGTCAGAGCGGCCGCCGCGCGTACCTTGGGCTGCACCAGCGTCGGCGAGCCCGAGGTGATCGCAGCGCTGACGTCCGCTCTGGGGGATACGGATCCTGACGTCGCCGTCGGCGCAGCCCGAGGGCTCGCGCTCTGCGTCCCGTCGCAGGCGGAGCACCTACTTTCCGGCCTCGTCGACGACATCCGCGTGACGAGCGATGGGAGTCGGTCGGTCGGGGTGGGAAACGCCGTGAGCGAAGAGATCGAGATGCTCGCTCGCCGGTGCCATTGATCATCGCCCGTACTGCGGGCGGACCTGGTGCCGGTCACCAGCGTCTTGCCGGCAGGGTGCGTAGGCAAGGTTGTCGCCAAGGTTGTCGCCAAGGTTGTCGCAAGTAGGGGCGACTGCGCATCTTGCCGGCCTGATTGCTCATCCGTTGCTCATGTAGACGGCCGATTGCTCATCTTCAGGGGATCCCTACAACAGCTGT
>Ga0136633_1002402_pt1 | contig 12967 bp, 9 predicted proteins | sample AntDrymeUQ832206_2_FD_105494 | JGI IMG/M metagenome (GOLD analysis project Ga0136633, IMG submission 105494) | Polar desert sand microbial communities from Dry Valleys, Antarctica - metaG UQ83 (22.06) | ecosystem: Environmental > Terrestrial > Soil > Desert | place: Antarctica: Dry Valley... | reverse complement strand
GGTGTCGATGTCGAGCCACGACTTGAAGTCGAGGGCGTAGGCCAGGAGCGAGTAGGCGCTGCGCAGGGCGTCGAGGGGCACGAAGTGTTCCCCGGCGGTGGCGATGGCGGGCAGCAGTTCCTTCACCGCCGGCGGGATCACCCGGAGCGAGCGGATCTCCTCGGCGAAGGCGTCCCGCTCGGCGACCGTGGGCAGGTCGCCCTCGTAGAGCAGGTGCCAGACGTCTTCGAGCGTGCGCTTCTCGGCCAGCTCCACCGCGTTGTACTGCCGGTAGTGGTAGAAGCCCTCCTGGCCCCGGACATCGCCCACCTCGGTCTCGGCCACGACCACGCCCTCGAGGCCGCGCTTGGCCTCGATGGCTCCCGGGTGCTCGATGCGCAGCACCTGGGCCAGCTTGAGCATGTCGCGGATCGACACCACGCCGACAAGTTCCTCACCGTCGACCACCGGGAAGTGGCGGTAGCCGTGCAGGTTCAGGCTCTCGAATGCGGCCTGAACGTCGGTTTCGGCGGTGACCGTGTCGGCCTCGGACGTCATCCAGTCGGCCACCTTGGCCGCGGACAGGTCGGAGCCCGAGGCCGCTGCCCGGACGAGGTCGCGCTCGGTCAGGATGCCGATGGGCTGGCCGGGGTCACAGATCACGATCGATCCGACGCCCCGTTCGATCATCCGGGCCGAGGCCTTCGACAGCAGGTCCGAGCTCGAGGCGGTGAGAGCGTCCTTCGTCATGACCTCAGCCACCGTGCGTACCTTGGCTCCGTCAGCCATCCGACCTCCTTGTTTCCGCCACGGCATCGTACCGGGCAAGTTCGGGCACGAGTCGCAGCAGGGCCAGCACGCCCACGATGCAGGCTAGGCCGCCCGACACCACCGAGAACCGGGGCGAGGTGAGGGCGGCGACCGCCCCGGCCTCGGCGTCGCCCAGCTGCGGCCCGCCGGTCACCACCGCGATGTGCACCGATGACAGCCGGCCGCGCAGGCCGTCGGGTACCGACAGCTGCAGGATCGTATTGCGGAACACCGCGGAGACGACGTCGGCGGCGCCGGCCACGGCGAGCATGAACAGCCCCAGGGGAAGCCAGGCCACCAGTCCGAACGCGGCGATGGCCCCGCCCCAGACGAGCACGGCCACGATCACGGCCCGGCCCTGGTGACGGACCCGTCCCACCCATCCGGTGAACACGGCCCCCAGCAGAGCGCCGGCGCCCGGGGCCGCATACAGCAGTCCGACGGCGACGGCGCCTCCGCCGAAGAAGCCGGTGCCGAGGGCTGGGAACAGGGCCCGGGGCATGCCGAAGACCATGGCGTCGATATCGATGAGAAACGTGCCGATCAGCAGGCGGCGACCCTTCACGTAGCGGAGCCCCTCGCGGACCGAGGCCAGGCTGGCCCGGGTGCCGCCGCCCTCCGGCGGCTGCGGGGCGATGAAGACCAGGGAGGCCACGGCGGCGGCGAAGCTGACGACGTCGATCCAGTAGGCGGCAGCCAGGCTGACCTGGCTGATGATCACCCCGGCGAGCGCGGGGCCGACCACCTGGCCGATCTGGAACTGGATCTGGCCGAGGGCGGCGGCCGACGGGTACAGCTCCCGCCCGACCAGGCGGGGGATGGTGGCGCTGCGGGCGGGGAGGTCCACCCCCGAGAGCCCGGCGGAGAGGGCGGCGAGCACGTAGATCGGCCACAGGCGGGGCGACGACGACATGGCGTTCAGGGCCAGCCCTGCGCTCGTGGCCGCCGACAGTAGCTGGGTGACGAGGAGCAGCTTGCGCCGATCGACGGCGTCGGCGATGGCCCCGCCCGCCAGGGACAGCGTGACGAGGGGCACGACCGTGACCAGGCCCACCATGCCGACGGCCAGCGACGACCGGGTCATCGTGAAAACCTGGAAGGGGATGGCCACCACGGTGAGCTGCCGCCCGAGGTAGGAGATGCCCGACCCGACGAAGAGCAGCCGGTAGTCGCGCGATACCCGCAGTGGGGTCAGGTCGACGAGCAGCCGCCGTCGACGGTCAGGCGGCATGGGCGTCGCAGCTCACGTGCGGCATCCTTGCAGCACCCGATGAGCGACAACTACGAGCACAGCCCAGCCGCGTACGACCTGCTCCACGCCGCGCGCGGCAAGGACTACCGGCGCGAGGCGGAGCGGGTGGTGGCCCGCATCCGCCGCCACCGGCCCGAGGCCCGGTCGATCCTCGACGTGGCCTGCGGCACAGGCCTGCACCTCGCCGCCTTCGCCGAGCTCGGCTTCGAGGTCGAGGGTGTTGAGCTCTCGGTGCCGATGATCGATGCAGCCGGGAAGCGGGCGCCCCGTGCGCCGGTCCATGAGGGTGACATGCGGGCGTTCCGGCTGGAACGGCGCTTCGACGCCGTGGTCTGCCTCTTCAGCGCCATCGGGTACATGACGACACCCGAGGACCTTTCCACCGCGCTGGCCACGATGCGCGACCACCTCGTCGACGGCGGCGTGCTGGTCGTCGAGCCCTGGTTCGAACCGGACGACTGGCACGACGGCGCGGTGTTCGCCGAGGGCACCGAAGAGGAAGGTCTCGCCGTCGCCCGGGTGAGCAGATCGTGGCGGGAGGGGAACGAGAGCGTGATCGAGATGCGTGTCTCGATGGCCCGGCCGGATCGCACCTGGTCCTTCGTCGAGGTCCACCGCATGGGCCTGATGACGACCGCCGAGCATCTCGTCGCGTTCCGGGACCTCGGCTTCGCCGTCGAGCACGAGCACCCGGGACTGTCGGGAAGGGGGCTGTTCGTCGCCGTAAAACGGCCGGCGGCGACGTAACCCCACCGCGCTCGGCCCTCAGGCGTTCATCCGCCGCCAGGGAGGGGCTGGCAGGCTGGGCACCAGTACGCGGTGCGCGCCTGCTCGCCCTGGCCTCGGGACTGCACCGGCGTCCGGCAGCGGCGGCAGGGCCGTCCGGCGCGGCGGTAGACCCACGTCTGCGGGCGCCCCGTAAAGGGGCCGAGGCTCTCACCCATGATGCGGCCGGCGGTGGACACGAGGGTGTCGAGCTCGTCGTCGGTGAGGCTCGACACGGGAGCCCAGGGGCTGCGGCCCTCCAGGAACAGGGCCTCGCACCGCCAGATGTTGCCGATCCCGGCCTGCACGCGTTGATCGAGCAGCAGCTCACCGAGCGCAGTCGACGGAGGTCGCAGCCGGGCCCGCCGCCGGATCTCGATCAGGTCGATCGGCCGGTCGAGTACGTCGGGACCGAGCCCGGACAGCGACGGGTGACGACGCTCGCCGCCGGGCGCCAGCAGCTCCACGATCGGCGCGTTGAAACAGACGGCGAGGCGCTCGCCGCAGGTGACGGAAACCTTGGCCTGGCTCGGCGGCCGCTGCCACCGTTCGCCAACGCTGTAGACGTGCCACGACCCGGTCATGCGCAGGTGCGTGTGCAATACGTGGCCGGAGTCGAACCGCACGAGCAGGTGTTTCCCGTTGGCCTCGACCTTCTCGACCGTGCGGCCGATCATGGGCCTCGCTACGGCCGTGGCGTCGGTGACCTGCCGCCCGGCCAGCCACTTCTGCAGGGTGACGGCGGTCCGGAAGAGGACGTCACCCTCGGGCATCAGGCAAAAGCCTCAGCAACCGGGGGTGCGCATCGGCCATGATCGTCGCGCTTCAGACACACGAATATCGCGCTCAGGTGCCATAACGGACCAGGCCTCTGGGCGATGGCACGAAGCCGGCGGCCCGAAGGACCGGCTCCAGCTGCTCGTCGTAGCGCTCGACGCTCAGCCGCCGTACCCGACCGCTGCCGACGAGGCTGCTGAGCGCGGCGACTGCAGCGTCCTCCCACCTGCCGTCGAACGGGCGGAGGGCGACCAGGCCCTTGGCCCCCTTCTCCACGTAGAGGCACGGCAGCCCGTCGAGCAGGACGACGTAGGCGCCGGCCACCCGCCGGGGACCCGTCACCGGCCATGGTAAGGACAGGCCGTAGGCGTTGGCAGGGTCGGTTGCGGCCAGGACGATGGCCCCCTTTCCGGCGCCGTTCAGATAGTTGTCCCGGCGGTCGGCGCGTAGGCGGTCGACCGCCCCTGGCAGGGCGAACTGGGCGCCGCCCAGGCCGGCCACGAAGTAGCCCCGCCGGCACCGGCCGGACTCCTCCATCGCCCGCAACACCGGGTACACGCCGGCGAAGCCGCCGGGATGGCCCTCACCCCGCACCGCCTCCCGGGTCAGCACCCCGTGGCGGTCGAGAAGAGCGGTGGCCAGCGCATGGCCGCGCGCCGTGGCACTGACCTCGACGACGGGCAGGTCGGCCTCGACCAGCGACCACCGGCCCTGGGCCCGCGGCGGCCCGAGCACCGTGAGCGAGCCGACACGTGGTCGCCCGGATCGCTTGGCAGTACGGGCCTTGCTGCCCACGCCGCCGGCGAAGGCCCGGAGGGCGGCGAAGGAGTCGTTGGTGACCTCGCCGGCCCAAACCAGGTCCCAGAGGGCATCGAGCGACAGCTTGTCGTCCGTACCGGACAACTCGCGGAAGAACGACGCTCCCCTGCGGCCGAGGAACTCGCGCAGCCGGTCGTGCTCCGGGCCGTCGGGACGGTCGCCCGTGATCGCCGGCCGCAGGAGAGCTGCGTTGCCCCGGAGGAACAGCATGACCTTGCCGTCGTCGCGGCCCAGCGGACCCGCGCCGACCCAGACCACCTCCCCGGCCGCGGTCAGTTCGTCGAGCAGCCGGGGGGAGTAGTCGGCCATGCGAGCGGGCAGCACGTCGCGCTCCAGCACCGAGGCGGGCATGGCCACGCCTTGCAACTGGCGGACGACCTCGAAGAGCCGGTCGAGACCCCGGGCGTCGCTCCCCACTCCCTGCCAAGCGGGGAGGAACCCGGCAAGGGCGCCGGCGTCGACCGGCTCGACCTCCTTACGCAGGGCGGCCAGGGATCGCTGGCGCAACGAGCGCAGGACCTCCGGGTCGCACCACTCACGACCTGATCCGCCGGGGCGGAACTCGCCCCGCAGCAGCACGCCGGCGTCGGCCCGGGCCGCCAGCAGCGCCTCGACCACTCCCACCGGTAGGCCGAACCGCGCCGCCGGCTCCTCGGAGCGGAACGGCCCGTGGGTGCGGGCGAACCGCCCGAGCAGCGACCCGAGTGGATCCTCGACGGCCTCCAGGAAGACGTCGGGGAGGCCGGCGGGCGGTTGGATGCCGAGGGCGTCGCGGTAGCGGCCGGCGTCCTCGGCGGCGATGAGCCGGACATCGCCGGCCAGCCGGATCTCAACGGCCCGCCGATCGGTGAGCACCGCAGCGGCGAAGTCGCCGGTGGACCTGGCCCGCAGCTCCTCGGGAGTGAGATCGCCGAGGCGGCGCAGGAGATCGGAGGCCTCGTCGGCGTCGCGGGCCCACCACCGCTCGTCGAGGGCCTGCAGGTTGGCCTCGAGCGCCTCCAGGGCCTCCGGGTGGATGAGCTCCCGCAGCTCCTCGGCCCCGAGCAGCTCGGCCAGCATCTCCCGGTCAAGGGTGAGGGCCTGGGCCCGGCGCTCGGCCAGCGGCGCGTCGCCCTCGTAGAGGAAGTTGGCCACGTACTGGAAGGCCAACGACTGGGCGAAGGGCGACGGCGAGGAGGTGTCGACCGCGACCACCCGAACCGTCCGGGCCCGGATGGCCGTCATCAGGTCGTTCAGTGCGGGAAGGTCGAAGACGTCGCGCAGGCACTCGCGGTAGGTCTCCAGCAGGATCGGGAAGTCACCGTGGCGGGAGGCGACGGCCAGCAGGTCGGCCGCCCGTTGACGCTGCTGCCAGAGGGGCGTGCGGGAGCCCGGGCGACGGCGGGGCAGGAGCAGGGCGCGCGCCGCGTTCTCCCGGAAGCGGGCTGCGAACAGGGCGGAGTTGGCCAGCTCGCCGACGACCAGGCCCTCGATCTCCTCCGGCTCGAGGAGGACCGAGTCGATGGGCGGCGACTCGTCGGCCTCGGGCAGGCGGAGGACGATGCCCTCGTCGCTCCACATCGTCTGGACCTCGATGCCCAGCCGGTCGCGGGCCCGGGCCTCGATGGCCAGCGCCCACGGGGCGTGCACCCTTCCGCCGAGCGGGGAGAGCACGCAGATCCGCCAGTCGCCGAGATCGTCACGGAAGCGCTCCACGACGATCTGGCGGTCGGTGGGGAGGGCGCCACCCGTTGCCTGGCGCTCCTCGGCCAGGTAGGCCCGCAGGTTGCTGAGGGCCAGCGGGTCGAGCGAGCACTCCTCGACCAGCTTCTCGTCGGTCCAGTCGCCGACCACCCGCAGGAAGGCACCGATGGCCCGGCCCAGCTCGGCCGGGCGGCCCAGGCCGTCGCCGTGCCAGAACGGCATCTTCCCGGGCTGGCCCGGCGCCGGCGTGACCACCACCCGGTCGCGGGTGATCTCCTCGATGCGCCAGGTGGTGGCGCCGAGCAGGAACGTCTCCCCCACCCGGCTCTCGTAGACCATCTCCTCGTCGAGCTCTCCCACCCTGTTGCCTTCCGGGGTGAACACCCCGTACAGGCCACGGTCGGGGATGGTGCCGCCGCTGACCACGGCCAGCATCTGGGCGCCGGCCCGCGCTCGCAGCGTGCCGGCCGCCCGGTCCCACACGATTCGGGGCCGCAGCTCGGCGAACTCGTCCGACGGGTAGCGACCGGCCAGCATGTCGAGCACGTTCTCGAGCAGGGCCGGCGAGCAGTCGGCGAAGGGATAGGCGCCCGCCACCACCTCGGCCACCTCCTCCACCGTGAGCTCCTCGACCGCCACCATGGCCACGATCTGCTGGGCCAGCACGTCGAGGGGGTTGCGGGGGACGCGGGTCTCCTCGATGAGCCCGGCCACCATGCGCTGGGCGACGACCGCGGCCTCCACCAGATCGCCACGGAACTTCGGGAAGATCCGTCCCCTGGACGGCTGGCCCACCTGGTGGCCGGCCCGACCGATGCGCTGCAGGCCGCTGGCCACCGATGCGGGCGACTCCACCTGGACGACGAGGTCGATGGCGCCCATGTCGATCCCGAGCTCGAGGCTGGAAGTGGCGACCAGTGCCGGCAGCTTCCCGGCTTTGAGCGCGTCCTCGATCTCGAGCCGCTGCTCCCTTGCGACGGAGCCGTGGTGGGCCCGGACCAGATCCTCCCCCGCCAGTTCGTTCAGCCGGGCGGCCAGGCGCTCGGACAGGCGGCGGGAGTTGACGAAGATCAACGTGGACCGGTGGGTGCGGATCAGGTCGAGCAGGACCGGGTGCATGGCCGGCCAGATGGAGTGGCGGGCCTCAGGGTTGCCAGCGGCCGGCCCGGACAGGATGGGCCCGTCGCCGTCGTCGATGGGCTTGCCCATCTCGGCCATGTCCTCCACGGGCACGATGACCTGCAGCTCCAGCGTCTTGCGGACACCGGCGTCGACTGCGGTGACCGGCCGGGGCTTCCCGCCGGCGCGCCCGCCCAGGAAGCGGGCCACCTCGTCGAGGGGGCGCTGGGTGGCGGACAGGCCGATGCGCTGGGGCGGCCGCTCGGTCAGACGTTCCAGCCGTTCGAGCGACAGAGCGAGATGGGCCCCCCGCTTGGTGCCGGCGACGGAGTGGATCTCGTCGATGATCACGTGCTCGACCGACCGCAGCATCTCCCGGGCCTGCGAGGTCAGCAGCAGGTACAGCGACTCGGGCGTGGTGATCAGGATGTCGGGCGGATGGCGGAGGAGATCCCGCCGGTCGGCGGCCGGTGTGTCACCGGTGCGGGTGCCGACCCGCACCGCGGGCACGGGCAGGCCCAGCCGCTCCGCCTCCAGCGCCATGCCGGCGAGGGGCGCCCGAAGGTTACGCTCCACATCGTAGGTCAGGGCCTTCAACGGGCTCACGTACAGCACCCGCAAACGGGGGGCCACGCCCCCCGTTGACCCCCCACTGCCCGGACGGCCTTTGGTCGGCTGCCCCTCGTCCTCATGAGCGGGCCCCTTCGGGGCGCTCATGAGGCGGTCGAGCGTCCACAGGAAGGCGGCCAGGGTCTTGCCCGAGCCGGTCGGGGCCAGGATCAGGGTGTGTTCGCCCTTGCTGATGGCCGCCCACCCCTGCTCCTGGGCCGCGGTGGGCGCGGCGAACGCGGCCTGGAACCAGGCCCGGGCCACCGGCGAGAAGCGCTCCAACGACGCCATCCGGATCCCAGGGTACGCATGGGGTGCGACATTTCTGTTCGGGCTGATCGTCGAGAGTGGGCGATCCGATGCGGCCTGGCCGCGCGAATCGCCCACTCCCGGTGCCGGTACCGTGGGGCGGATGGACTACGTGCGCTGGCAGGACCGGCCCCAGCTGCGCCAGCCCGTGCTCGTCGCCGCCTTCGAGGGCTGGAACGACGCCGCCGACGCCGCCTCGACTGCGGTCCGGTACCTGCGTGACCGCTGGTCGGCGCAGCCGTTCGCCTCGATCGACCACGAGGACTTCTTCGACTACACGGCCACCAGGCCGCAGGTCCGCCTGGTGAACGGGATCACCCGGCGCATCGACTGGCCGGAGACCGAACTGTCCTGGGCCTCCCTGCCAGGGACGGCGCGAGACGTCGTCGTGCTCCTGGGCCACGAGCCGCAGCTCAAGTGGCGGACGTTCACCGAGGAGATCGTCGCCGTGGCCAAGGACCTGCGGGTCGAGCTGATCGTCATCCTGGGTGCGCTGCTGGCCGACGTGGCCCACACCCGGCCCGTGCGGGTGACAGGGACCGCGGCCGACGCCGAGCTGGTCCGCCGCCTGAAGCTCGGCCGGTCGACCTACGAGGGGCCCACCGGCATCGTCGGTGTGCTGCACGACGCGTTCCGCAAGGCGCACCTGCCGTCAGCGTCCCTGTGGGCGGCCGTCCCGCACTACGTCGGTTCGACTGCGTCGCCCAAGGCTTCGCTCGCACTCGTCGAGCGCGCCGTCGAGCTGCTGTCGACAACGGTGGCCACCGACGACCTGCAGGTGGCGGCGGCCGACTACGAGCGCCAGGTCAGCGAGGTGGTGGCGGCCGACGACGACGTGGTCGCCTACGTCCGCCGCCTGGAATCCAGCGCCGACGACGACGACGTGGCCGATATGGAGATGGTCACCGGCGACGCCCTTGCCGCCGAGCTCGAGCGCTACCTACGCGAACAGCGGGGCGACTGAGGCCCCGAGTGAATGCTCTCACCGAGGGGCCGGCGAGGGCGGAGTCGGAAGGCACCCTGCCTCCTTGCCCAGGAGGCGCAGCCCGGTCAGGTCGCCGGGCCGGAACTCCGCAGGGCCTCGTTGGACGCCGAGCTCGGGGAACATGATCTGGTCCGACCGGGCCACGTGACCCAGACCGACCAGGTGTCCCAGCTCGTGGATGAACACCCGGCCCCACGTCGCGCCCTCGCCGAAACCATTCGGCGGTGACGAGCCGGGTTCCTGTCCTCTCGCGTCGACGTTCACGATCAGCACGCCACTGACGGAGACCAGGTCCACCGGGAACGACCGTCCGCCCGCAGGGTTGGAGGGGTCCATGCGGAACTTCTCGCCGCGGTCCCACACGACCAGGACCGGGGCCCACCGGTTCCCGTATCGCTCGGGCTGGGACCGCGGCCGGCTCGCCGAGGCTGGCTCGTCGGTGGGCCCGTCGTTCACGAACGTCAGACCGGTGGCAGCCTCCACCCGCCGAATGGCGCCTTGGAGATCGTCCAGCGCGCCCGGAGGGGCGAGGGCGCTGTTGACGACGTAGTGGATCGGCTCGCAGGGGTTGAACCTCACGGGCAGGCAGCCGCGGTCGCGCGCCGCGAGGAAGGAGTAGTCGACCGGAGGTTGGACACCGCTCCTCGTCCTGCCGTCGAGCTCGGCCGCGAGGTGGTTCCGGACCGGGCAGTCCGGTGAGTCGGGGCCCGGTGACGCAATTTCGTCGTCGACCTCGGGGGCGGCGGCGTTGTCCGAACCTCCGCCGCAGGACACGAGGAGGGCGACGCCAGCCAGCGCGGCCGCCGCCGTCCACATCCGGGCCGCCCGCCACTTCGTCGAGGACCTCCGCACCGGGGCTCCTCCCTTCACCCGACGGCCGCTCTCCGGATAGTGCCGGCACGGTACACCCGAAGGCGCCCGAGGAATCGGGCGTCGACGTGATCGCACGCGCCGGGCGCCCGGCTACCGTGCGCCTGTGCGCCGCTTGGGGATAGTTGCGATGGTGCTGGCGATCACGGCGGCGGTCGCTGGCTGCGGAGAAGGCAGTGGCGGTGACGCCGAGGAGGGGTCGACCCCCACGACGGTGAGGGCGACGACCGTGCCGGTGCCGTCCACCGGCGGTGGGACGACCGTTGCGCCGACGAGCCTCACGCTGAGGATCACCGACGCACGGCTGATCGTCTCCGAGGAGTCAGACAACGGGATGCGGGTCCTCCTGCCCGCGGGCGTGACCACCGCGTCGGTCACCATCAACGGCCTGCCCTCGCCCAACCGGGTCGTCTCGGTCTGCCAGGCCCAGGACCTCGACCGCCGGTTCAGCGGCGCCGCCTGCCGCACGCCCGCGAACGGCGAGGCGGTCAACGTCGCGCTCGGCACGGTCGCCTCCGGTTTGGAGATCGGCGCGACTGGCTCCGCCGGGGCCGGCGGCACCGTCACGTTGGAGGAGGTGACGATCCGCTACGCAGCGTCCTCACGTGAGGTGAACGTCCGCCTCCCCCAGATCGCATCTGGCGACTCGGGTGGGCGGCCCACCTTCGGGCTCTCACCGGCCAGCTCGGACGGCACCTACCGGGCCACGTTCGCCTGGACGGTGATACAGGTCTTCGGCGGCACGAACGCCAGCGGCCAGCTCGAGTTGCTGGAGGGCGGCAACGTTGCCGGCCAGTCCCCGAGCGGCGCGACCCAGGTGCAGCTGAACGGCAAGGTAGCCACCCCGGGAGGGAACGCCACCATACGGGTGCAGAACACCGGCTCCGCCGCGCTGGTCACCCCCAAGCTCAACGTGCTCCTGCCCTAGGCGGGCGAACGTTGACGCGGACGGTTCTACCCCTTCACGCCGAACGCTTCCAGGGTGGCGGCGGCGTCGGGGAAGACGGCCGACGCGGCCCTGACCAGGTCGGGTTGGCGGGCGATGCGGTGGGCGTTGAGGGCCACGTAGACTCGCAGGGCGCAGTCGACCAGGGCCGGGTCACCCAGGGCGGACAGGGCATGGGCGCCCTGGATGTAGACGCCGTCGTTGTACAGCTGCGGCTTGTCGGCCCAGAAGGTCATGGGCTCGCCGACCTTGTTTTTCACCGGCGGGGGGATCAGCCGGGCCCTGTAGCGCTCGAGACGACTCTCGAACCGGGCGTCGGCCCAGGTGGCCAGGCCCTCGTCGAGCCACGGGTCGCGTCCCTGATCGTTGCCGACCAGGCCGTAGAACCACTGGTGGCCGACCTCGTGGGCGGCGACGCCGATGGTGTTCGGGCCCTGCATCACGTGTCCGGGGTACTCGATGCCCCCGCCGAGCTGGGGGGTGATGGCCAGGGTGAAGGTGGGCCAGGGGTAGGGCCCGAACCGGCGACCGAAGTCCTCGAGCGAGCCCACCACGCGGTCGAGATAGGCCCGCGTGCCGTCCGAGTCGACAGTGCCGCGGTGGAGACCGATCGTCACCTGGACGGCCTGCGGGGCCATGGCCACCGCCGAGACGGTCTCGAACCGGCCGACGGACAGGGCCACGTCGCGCATGGCCGAGGCGGTGAAGTGGCCGGGCCGGGCCGGGTCGGGCGTGCCGCTTCCCAGCACTCCGTACCCCTCGGGAAGGACGACGGTGAGGTCGAAGTCGGCAGTCGGGGCGGTGGACGCCTCGGCGAACCCGCCCGCCGGGGCCTCTGTCGCCCAGCCGACTCCCGGCTCCCACGGGAGGATGGGGAAGAACGAGCCGAGGCGCATGGAGTCGCCGTTCTTCGAGATCCGGTCGTTGGCCGCGCCGGGCACGAGCAGCCGCCACGACATGCTCACGTCGACCGGTTCGCCGGCCCGGAACATCCCGCCCGACCGGACGACGAGGGTGGTCGGGTCCTCCAAGGTCGAGGCGACCGGACGGTCACCGATGGTCACCTGACCCGTCTCGAGCCTGGCCGCCGCAGGTGCGGAGCGGGGGCCGTTCGGCCACAGCCGGAAGACGAGCCGGTCGGTCTCCATGTCGGGGGTGAAGACCACCCGCAACTGGCCGTCGACCGTGCCCTCGGTGGGGTCGATGTCGGCCCGCAGCGTGTACCTCGGGCGGGCCGGGTCAGGTGCGGCCCGGGTCGGGATGGCCGGGCAGGCGGCGGTGGTGGCCCGGGCCAGGGCGGTGGTGGTCGTGGTGACCGGTGCCGACGTCGTCGGGGTGGTCCGGATGGGAGCGGCGGGCGTCGAGTCGCCCGTCGTACACCCGGCCGCGAGCAGGGCCATCGCTAGCAGCCCTGCCCTCACGGTCATCCGGCCATGCTGCCAGCCATAGGGTGGACGCGTGTCGCGCCTGGTGCCCACCTGTGTCTGGAAGGCGTCGCCCGAGCTCCTGCTGACCCTCGACGCCCGATTCGGCGAACCGGTGGACACCTATGTCAACGGGGCACAAGTCTGGCTACGCGACGACGGCCCTTCCGGCGAGGTCCTGGAGTGGCGGTTGCATCCCGTCGCCGGCTACCGCCGGCCGGACGGGCTCGCCACCGAGGAGGTGTTCGACGTGGTGACCGCAGCCCTCGCCGGCGGACGTGAGCCACCAGTGCCCTTGGCCCGGCTGTGGGAGGGGCTGGAGGCCTTCGCCGCCTACGACGACGAGATGGAACCGGCCACGCTCGCCGCAGCCTGCACGGGGTCGCTCGGCGTGACGCCCGATGCAGCCGGTCTGGCCGACCACGAGCTCATCGGCGACCAGTGGGAGCGGTCCGGCGGCTCGACGTCGATCGTCGCCGCCCTTCTCGAACAGCTCAGCTAGCCCGACTAGAGCCTTACATCTTGGACGTTTGAGGCAAGTTTTTGAGCCGGGTCACGCGGCGAACCGCTTCCGGACCAGGGCATCGAGGGTGCGCTCGTAGGTCCGCCAGGCATCCCGG
>Ga0136633_1002401_pt1 | contig 12970 bp, 19 predicted proteins | sample AntDrymeUQ832206_2_FD_105494 | JGI IMG/M metagenome (GOLD analysis project Ga0136633, IMG submission 105494) | Polar desert sand microbial communities from Dry Valleys, Antarctica - metaG UQ83 (22.06) | ecosystem: Environmental > Terrestrial > Soil > Desert | place: Antarctica: Dry Valley... | reverse complement strand
TTCGCGAAAAGCGTTACATATCATCGGCTTAGAGACCGGGATTTGTCATCGCCGTAGGTCTACCCAGTCAGGACCCAAAGTCAGCGAGCGCGTGTTTCCAGCCCGTTGCCTATGGAAAGCACTTTGGTCCAATGGCAGCCGGCTTCGTGACCCCTTCCAGACCCACTTCAGGCCTTAGATCAAACGTCCGCTGCGGCTCGTCGCGACGATGCTTACCGCAGGCACGTTATTGAACTTATATCTCGCGTCGCGCGTATCCCTTGTACCGGAAAAATTTGTAGCGGAGATTGATGGTGAATGTTGAGCAAATGCTGCAGCAAACCAATGCGATCGACGCGATCGCGCGAGAACTTGGGGTTGATCGTGCAACTGCCCAAGCGGGGGCGGCGGCGTTGCTCCCGTCGATCCTTTCGGGATTTCAAAATCCGAACGCCCAGACGGGTCCAGTGACCGGCGTTGATGGCGGAAACTCTGGCGCCGGCGGACTCGGAGGTCTCGGCGGACTGCTGGGTACGATTGGAAGGTTGGGCGGCGGTGGCTTGCTCGATAATGTGACTTCCAGCCAGCCGACAGAGATCGATAAGGGGAACCAAATTCTTGGTCAGATTTTCGGGTCGAAGGATGGGAGCAGGGCTGTCGCTGCGGATGTCGCCTCGCAATCTGGCGTGGAGCCTTCGCTGCTCAAAAAAATGCTCCCCATCCTCGCAATGATCGTTGCGGGCTATGTTATGAGCCAGGCGCAAGGACGTGGCGGGTTGGGCGGGGCACTTGGTGGCCTATTCGGCGGCCAATCACCATCAGCTTCGTCGACGGGGAGTTCGCAGTCATCCTCGGCTGCGCCGGGCGACATCCTGGGTCAACTAATCGGAGCGGCGGGGAAATATTTGAACCGTTGAACTTAATTGGGTCAAGCTTTCAGGGAGACTGACAGTGAGCATTTTCGGAAAAATCAAAAACGCAATATTTGGTCACAAGACAGCCAGTGCGAATCCCGCCTCACGCCCCCAAATCCCCGCCGGGATGGCGGGCGGCGCCCCAGCTGGCAGCCAGCCGGCGCCGGGCTCGATCGGTGGCAGCGCGGGCGGCCAAGTTGATGTCGGCCAGACCCTCGACAGCATCGCCTCGCAGGGCGGTCACAGCGGCCTCAACTATAAGACGTCGATCGTCGACTTAATGAAGGTCCTGGGCATGGATTCGAGTCTCGACAACCGCAAGGAACTCGCGACCGAACTTGGCTACACCGGTGCCAAGGATGGCAGCGCCGAAATGAACATTTGGCTGCACAAGGAAGTGATGCGTCAGCTCGCCGCAAATGGCGGCAAGGTGCCTTCGAGCATGACTGACTAATCGATTATTGTGCTGAGGAGATTTCGTGGCCCGTAGCCTGGATGGTTGGCTATCAAGCGAACTCCACCAAGGCGCGGGAGTGATCTCGCGCTGAAGGCGTGGTCGTATTTCAAGGGACTTTCCAACTAGCGAAACTGCGCCCGCGATCCTGGCGTCCGCTTTGCTTCAAAACAGTTGGCTTCGTCGGCTTAGCTGCGCGGTATCGTTAAAGGGGCAGTTTGGTGCTCTTACCGACGCGGCCCCGGTAAATCTGCTAAGCGTCGTTACGGGCTCTTGCGTCCCTCGATGTCGAATTGATTAAGTTGCGTACCCAGCACTGTTTCACAGCCCGAACAGCAGATCATAATCGCCTTAAACTCCACGCCTTGCGCATCGATGACGGGAATGATCTTGACGTTGGCCTCACTGAAAGTGTTTTCACAACTAGGGCACTTGGCGGTTTGCATTTGTGATCTTCCCGTTCGGCTCGGCAAAGACACTAGCAGGATTTTTCGGCCTGCCAGTCCTTTTTACGAGGAAGTGAGCACGCGGCACCACAGCTTAGGACACGCAGTGCGGGGAAGCGCACAGCTAGACTATTCGCGTTCGAGGTTCGAAGAGCCGGAATAAGTAATTATGATCGGCACCTCGCGTGGCAGAGGTACAATTTGCTCAGGAGCGCCCGATGGCGGCGAGGGATCGGCGCCGAACAGCCAGCGCGCAAGTCGTTCGGCATCTTCCAGCCGGACACAACCATTGCTTATTCTGCGGTCGCTCGCCTCGAACAACTGCTTGTCAGGTGTGTCGTGGAGGAAAATTCCGTCGCTGCCAGGTAGGCCAAGTTTGATCTGACCCATTGCGTTTGAGCCCCCGGGAAGCTGCCGAACGAATGCCTTCTCACTTCCAGCGGCAACTTTCTTCCAGTCGACGCTTTTCGCGGGGGCGTCGACAGCATCCGAACTGAATGCGGACACCACGATATAACGGTTCTTGCGAAGATAGGACAAGCCTTGCCGAAGCACGCGCGGGGCAATCAATTTCTGCGTCAGGTCGGTTGGCACATTCCAATAGGGATTGAATGTCGCCGAGTGCAGCATGCTCTTCATCACCGGCGTCGCAGAGGTCGGCTTGCCAACGATCACGCGCATGGCATCCGCCACTTTGCCGTCCTCTATCATAAATAGGCGGGCGGTGCTGGCATCGACCAACACGTAACGACCTTTCGGTGGGAGGATCGTGATGAATGCGGCGGCGGGTCCGATGAGCGCAACCGGATCCGCTCCTATGACGGCGGGGCTGGCCTCATGCTTATTAGCAAGGGCAGCGCGCGGGGCGACCGTAAAAAGCAAAGCGAGGCAAACAATGAGATTTCGTCTCGCCAACACTTTTTACTTACCCCTCTAACTTACTATCGGCCACTACTACTAGCAAAGCGCCCGGCTGCCTTTCGGCGCTGATGAATGTGCAGTGCAGCAGATGAATGGGGCGTGAGGAGTCCAGCGACAGCGGGCCAACACAGACCTGTTTGAAGCGCGAACGCATCACTGAATGCACTGGCGCCTACAGGTTCAGACGGCCGGTCAGGTAAAGAAACAGCAAGAATGCAACCGAGACGGCCAGGAGAACTGTGCTGAAGCTGTATCCCCAGCTAGACCGACGAGTGCCAACGGAGCGCCGGCGCCGCCAGCCGTCATGGGTTCGCCGACGCCACATGTTTGTATCTCCCGATCGCAGCCTTCAGAAGTTTTGTAAGAACGCGGGCGGCCCGTTTCCAAACCGCCCCCATCCGTACCGCCATTACTGATCGTCGCCGAGGACCATTCTTATGTCCCGTTATCAACCGCGTTCGCAGCCGAATTAACGTCGGCGGCGGCACCACGGACAGTATTGCACGCGGCTACCGTCAGGGAACCCGCAATGATAACCAGTGTCGTGATTTTACGCAGCATTTTACGCTCCTTTAGGTACGAAGTATTTGGACCCGTAATCCGTCCGACTCGCATCCCATAATGATTTGGATCACGGGCGAGCCAATCCTGGGCGGAACGTGATGAACGTCTGCAAAACAAAAATTAGCGAACTAGCAGCGCCTCAACCGGCCTCGGGCGTCGCATCGCGGTGCCCGCCGTCCGCTCAACATGCCAACGTCCGCTTTCCCGCCAACCAGCCTCAATCGCATTTTCGGCGGGCTGGATCATCAGATAAGCGGCGTCGGGTCCTGGCGGTGTCACCGAAACCAGCATGGTTCCATTGCGAACCAGCGGCCCCGCGTCCGCCATCCGCTCGCGGTAATCGAAGATCCTCGGTCCTAGCATTGCATTGAGGTCGACCGTGATCGGACTCTGTTTGAGAAGATCGCTTTCGGCTTGCGGCCGGTCGACGAAGGGGTTCAGCAGCGACCAGTCGCCCGACGTTTCGACCATCTCGCTGAGATTTGGTACACGACCGTCGCGATCGGCAACAGCATCGTCGCCACAGGCGGCAAGGCCAATAGCCGCCGCGGCGGCAAGTAGGGTCCAGCGCATCTTCATCACCTACCCAACGCGCAGGTTAGCGCTTCGTCTCCGGCCTGTTACCGTGAGCGTCTCGACAAAGCCGTGACCCTGGTGCTGGCAGCACTAACGCGCACTAATCTCCGATTGGACACGCATAGCGTGGTGCGTGCTCCACGCGCGCAGCGAAGTGCGGCGTCATACGCTACACGATAAGTCAGGCTTCGGGATCAGGGCGGTGCCTCACGGATCGAATGCCTGCCCTGCGAGGCGGCAAACATTATTTCCCTTGCGGAGATTTTATTGAAAGAGGCGCCCGGTCACTGCGAGAGCCGCGGCTAGGATGCCTATCCCAACAGCAACCAGTAACAGCCGAGGCGCACCCTCCAATGGGGCAGAAGTTGAACCCGCGCGGCCACCCGACAGGTGCCTCACTGGTCGCCAATCTGGCTTCAACCAAGCAACCAACGCCATCAGCAGCACTATTGCAGAGAGCCATCCCAGGACTTGGCCGAGCTCAAGCATCGAAGTTCTTCTTGCGGACGGACTTAGGGCGATTGGCGTAGATTGGCGGTGGTAACGAGAGAGACAAATCGATCGCTTGAGTTTCGGCCGATGACGCCTTCAAGCTGTAGCGTCTTGCAAGATCGTAATGAACGAGGCGGGCTTCGGCGCCAGCCGCCTTGCGAGCCAACTCCAGCGAAGCTCGTTTACGACTTAGCCAATATGCTTTTTCCATAATGTTCCCCCCTGAGCGAGCGCACAAACTGCCTTCTGTCGCACAACCCGGTCGCACGGTGATTACCTCTTGTGCAGTGCAGCGGATGAATGGGGCGTGACACGTCCAGCGCGAGCGAGCCATTCTCGAACTGCGACGTGATTGTAGCCAGCCGCCCGATCTTCGCTTGGCAAAAGCGTTCGGTACCGAAACGCGCCGCCGGGTGCTTCATCAGTAACGGCTATGAGGTGCGACTTGCCCTCAACCGCTTGATGTAATCAACAACAGCTTCCGGCTCGTAAGGCCGAGTGAGATGGGGGCCGCTTTCGCAAAGCTCAGCTGCAGTTTTAGCTGCCATCTCCACGCCGCCTGCGAGCCTCACCTCTAGCTCGGGTCGGTTCACTCGTACCCAAGTCGCCAGCTCGAAACCACTTCGGGAACCAAGCGCGGAAATGTCACGGCGAACTCGCGGCCTGATCGGAACTGCTGCGGGTTTCGCACCCCCTCATTCAATCAACGCTGGTCGTCACGCCCCGCTCCGAATGTTGCGTTTCCACCTTCGTTCGAAGACCGATCGCTTTCGCTTTGTGTCTCTCGGGCGTACGACCTGACGCTTGACCCGCCATGCTGGGTCTGACGCGTTCCGACATTGCGTGCTGTGCTCTGTCCGCCCATGTCACTTGAGGTGCCACTAGCTGGGGCGTCGCTCATTGGGCTGCCCAACGATGAACTGGGCTGCCAGCCATCGCTGCGCCAGTCCTGCTGACGTTGATCCATATCAACCGCTGAAGTCTGCTCCAGCACTTTGACGATGTCGTCCGCATCTTCGTCGCTGCTAACTTCGGCACAAAGCATGAACCCACCACGACGAACGCCTTCACCATAAGCGTCCCGATCCTCGTCTGACACATACAGATTGCTCAACGATGAGTCGCTCGGGCCGCCGCTGCTGCCGGTATCGGCTCTTGAGTTCTGATCGATGATCTTGGCGCTGCAAGTTTCGAACGTCGAAGTTAGGCGCTCGCAAGCGACCTCAGCTTCGATTCGGCTGTCGTATAATGCGGTTACGGTCCGGGTCATTCTGCTCTCCTTCGCAATTTGCATTGCCTGGCTTACCCACTGGCCGTTCTATCGCTTGTACCAACGCGGGAACGACTGGTTGCCGCCCCAAAAAAAGCCGGCTGGAAGACAGGCAATGCTGGTCATGCCACTGGAAGTTCTCAGGCAATTTTCAATGCTGTCACAACCATTGTGAAACCGAGCTGTTCCCCGCCGCCTCGGGTTGCACCTACGCATGTCGGCTCGACCACTGCCGTCATCGGAACAGTCCCGCATACTGGCCGTTAAAACCCGCACTAACTCGCGACGCGTTAACAGGAGGACTTAATGATACTCACTTTGAGGAATGGACGGGTGCTTTGGGCGGCAGCGCTTTTGGCAATACCGAGCGTAGCAAGCGCGCAGGACAATGCCTCGAGCAGCGTCGCGAATGCCGATGCGATGGTGACTAACGAAGCATTGGCTGATCCGGCACTCAGCGACCCGATGACGACCGACACGACAGCAATGCCGACGGACGAGACTCTCGCCAATGATATGGCACTGGCCGAGACGGTCGAGCCTGAAAGGGACGACACGGACTTTCCGTGGGGGCTCTTGGGCTTGCTCGGACTGGCGGGCCTGATGGGGCGCAAGAAGAAGGACGACATTCACGTTGATGCCCGGAGGGACGCATGAAGCTCGGAAATGGACCTCGCAACGCAGTCCTGTGCGCCCTGGCGTTCACACTAGCGCCAGCCGCGGCAATGGCGGCGACGACAGCGAACGTTGATACGGCCTACGAGTCACGCGACGACGACGAAGACTTCGACTGGGGCCTCCTCGGCCTGTTGGGATTAGCGGGCCTCCTCGGTCTCAAAAAGAAGGATGATGACATCCACGTGGATGCCCGTCGGAACACTACCGATAAGAGATAGTTTGCAGTTGTGATCCCCTGATAAGCCTGCGCCGCAGTAGCAATGCTGCGGCGCTTTTTGGACACAAGCTCACAGTCAACGAGAGGTGCACGTGACTAGACGAGAGGGTGCCTCGCGAGTGCGCGTAGCTGCTCTCATTGCAGTCGTTGCGGCCGTGGTTGTGCTCGTCTTTGAACGACTCTGAGATAAAGCTCACGGCGCTACTGGCTGTCCCGACGGACCATCCAGCCGCATCGCTTTTTTAAAGGTTCTCAATCAGCAACGGAGATCGACATGGCCGAAAAGACGCTAGACACGCTGTTCCACGATACACTGAAGGACGTTTATTACGCAGAACGGAAAATCCTTAAGGCGCTGCCCAAGATGACGAAGGGTGCGCAATCGCAGGAACTCAAGGCGGCATTCGAAAAGCATCGGGTCGAAACCGAGGGCCAAATTGAGCGTCTCGAACAGGTTTTTGAGATCATTGGCAAGCGCCCTCAAGGAAAGACGTGCGACGCCATCATCGGCATCCTCGAAGAAGGCGAAGCAATTTTAGAGGACTATAAGGGTTCGCCGGCGCTAGACGCGGGCCTGATTGCCTCTGCGCAAGCGGTGGAGCATTACGAGATCACTCGGTACGGCACGCTCAAGCGCTGGGCCAACGTATTAGGCCTCAAGGACGCTGCCAAACTCCTAAACGTGACGCTCCAGCAAGAAGCCAAGACGGACGAAGACCTAACCACCTTGGCTGATAAAAATGTGAACGCGAAGGCGTTGAATGGATAGTGCTTGGAACAGTCGGGCTATCCAGCTGTTCGGCTTCAGATATTTGCCCGGGAAGGCGCAAGCAAAGTTCGCGTGTCATCAGCTTGAGAGAGAGAATTGCCATGAACGAAGACCGCGTCGAAGGCGCTACGAGGACACTTGAGGGTCGCTTCGAAAAAGACCTCGGTGATGTCACGGGGGACCGTAAGCTGCAGATCGACGGTCTCGCCGACCAGGCGCGCGGGACCGGGCAGAATCTGTTCGGGGGAGCGCGGGACGCGTTGCGGACTTCCCTTCAGGGGGCGCCTCCGCAATTTCGCGAAACTGCCGACCGAGCAATGGCGGCCGCCCGCAAGAGCCCAATCCTTGCTACGCTGGCGATCGGGGCCGCGGGGCTCATCTTCGCCAAGATATTCCGGGACACGGCGCGCTCCGGGCGCAGAGGCTAAACGGCTCTTGGCTACAACATGATAGCTCAGGGGGGGTGGCGTCAGCGTCACCCTCACGGCTGCCCACCTGAGGCGCCTCCCGGCGCCGGCGCAAGTGGCGGCACCGGCGGGCCCGCGAGGCCTTCTGTCCTAGGCAACGGCTGGGCATTGGAAGCGCGAGAAACCGGGTGCTCGGCAAGGCACGTTATTCGAGCCGGACGCGAAGTCGGTCAGACCTCCTACCGAAGTCAAAGGGGGAGGCTGCTCGTCGAAGTGCAACCTAAAAAAGACACCAGCTCGAGGTTGCGTCCTTTCGCCGGGAACGTGGGCTATGTCCCGGTGTTTAGCATCGCAGCCGATCCATTGACTGGCGGCCGCGAAGGGCTCCCGTGTTCGGCTTTGAATCTTACCACATCCTGCTCGCTGCACTTGGGCTGAGCATAATTCTCTCGGTCTGGTTGCCGCGCTTCCTATCAGGCCGCGAACCAGCGACGTCAGCTCTGCTAATTCTATTTGGATTGGCAGCCTTCGCCGCCGTGCCAGGCATGCCCCGGGCCCTCGACCCGGTGGCTTCGCCTCGTCTGTGGGAAGTTGTCAGCGAACTCTGTGTGGTCATCGGGCTCTTCGGTACAGGTCTGCGGATTGATCGCTTTGTCGGACGCCCCAAATGGTTGCCCACCGCGCGGCTGCTTGTGATCGCGATGCCGCTGACAATCATCCTTCTCGCTTTGGTGGGTTGGGCGGCAGCTGGCATGACCCTGGCAGGCGGATTGCTGCTTGGAGCGATCCTTGCCCCCACCGATCCGGTCCTAGCGGGAGATGTGCAGGTCGGGCCGCCCCATGAAGGAGGCGAGCATCCGGTTCGGTATGCATTGACCACTGAAGCCGGGCTCAACGACGGTCTTGCATTTCCCTTCGTCCACCTGGGGATAACGGTTGCGACGGCTGGAGGGTTTAGCTTGGCCTTGGGGGGCGAGTGGCTAGCGCGCGACCTTATTTATCGAGTGATTGTTGGTGCAGCAGCGGGAGCTGGCGTGGGTTGGTTACTCGCAAAAGTGCTGTTCGACTGGCCCCGCGAGAACGCTCTCTCCAAAACAGGATCTGGCGTAATTGCTTTAGCGGGCGTCCTACTCGCTTATGGCGTAACTGAGGTAGTCGAAGGCTACGGCTTCATTGCGGCATTCGTGGCCGGTTATACGCTGCGACGTTCGGAGACAGAGCATCACTTTCACCGCCGCTTACATGACTTTTCGGAGTCGCTTGAGCATTCGCTGACGGCAATCCTGCTTGTCGCGATCGGCGCGAGCATTCCATTCCTCTGGCCCTATTTCGATCTTGAGCACGCGGCGATCGGGTTGGCCTTGATCTTCGTGATCCGGCCGCTGGTGGGTTGGATGTCACTCACCAATACCGCACTTCGCGGCCGGGAGCGGCTGGTGGTCTCTTTCTACGGTGTTAGAGGTATCGGCTCGGTATATTACCTCGCGTATGCTGGTCATCATGTAGAGCTCGTTGACGAATATGCTCTTTGGGCAACCGTCGCTTTTACCATATTGGCGTCGGCTGTAGTCCATGGCCTTACAGCCGGTATTGCGGTTGAACGGGCGACGGGGGAAACGCAAACTGGAGAGCCTGTTGGCGACGAGGCGAGATAGTTTGACGAGCTCCCAGGGTTCACCCGAGCAGAGTGCGATCACAAACTAAGGCGTCCGGTCAGATAGAGGAAGAGTAAGATCGCTCCACCTATTACGGAGAGAACCGTGCTGAAGCTGTAGCCGCGGCGAGTGCCGCCTGCCCGCCTGTTGCGCCAACCGCCCCAAGATCTCCGACGCCACATGACAGGTCTTTTAATCGCCCACATTCAACGTTGCAGTAGGACGCGCCGGCCTGGGGCTCCGCGTCCTCTAATGGACATGTGCGCTAAGTCGTGACAGCATGGCGCCACCTCACAGGGGGTATCATGAACTCTGTCTTCTTGTCCTACAAGGCCGAGGATCGATTACGGGTCAAGCCGCTGGTAGAGGCAATGGAAGCCGACGGCCTCAGCGTATGGTGGGACGCGCGGATAAGGGCCGGGTCAGAATGGCGCAAGGAAATCGAGGAAAACCTTGACGCGGCGGCCTGCGTTATCGTCGTCTGGAGCAAGCGCTCAATCGCTCCAGACGGCCGTTTTGTACGGGATGAGGCCACACGGGCACAACGACGAGGAACTTATCTTCCGATCCGGATCGACAAAATCGAGCCGCCCCTAGGCTTCGGCGAGCTGCAGGTCATTTCTCTCCAAGGTTGGAAGGGCAATCGCACCGCTCCGAGTTATCAGGAGCTGCTGAGGGCAGCTCGGGCCACCATAGCTGGCGAAGCGCCTGGACGGAGAGAATCCGAGGGCGAAACTACCCAGTTTTCGCGGAGGACTGCCCTCGTTGGTGGAGGCGCCGTGGCAGCACTCGCCGGAGTGGCCCTCGGCTGGGACCTACTTGAGCCGGGTAAGGCTGGTGCTGCGAACAGCATCGCTGTCCTTCCGTTTGCGAATTTGAGCGGTGATCCGAAACAGGCATATTTCTCCAATGGGATCGCAGAAGAGCTCAGAAGCGCACTTTCGCGGCTGGAAGGGCTAAAAGTCGCTGGTCGGATTTCGTCGGAAGCTGTTCGCGAAGAGGATGCTGCCACCGCCGGGCGGCGTCTGCGTGTAGCAAGCATATTGACTGGAAGTGTCCGCCAAGCGCCTGGGGTGATACGTATCAGTTCGCAGTTGATTGGCCGCGATGGAATTGAACGTTGGTCTCAGAGTTATGATCGCCCGGAAGGCAACGTGCTGGCCATTCAAACCGACATTGCCGAAAAGGTAGTGACAGCACTCAGCATCGAACTCGGGCGGGCCGAAGTTCGAGCCTTGACCGCAGGCGGCACTATGAACGCGGACGCTCATGATTTGTATCTTCGCGCTACCGACCAGGTCCGCGATGACGACGGCGAGGTTAGCCTCAAACAGGCAAATTTGTTGCTTGATGCAGCGATCGCGAAAGATCCAAAGTTCGCTGCAGCCTACGCCGCCAAATCGCATAACCTGTCTTATCTTGCCGATGTAGGGCACTCCCCGGGAGAGATCGCTAAGGGCTATGCTGCGGCTGTGAGTTCGGCCCGACGTGCGCTTGCATTGGCCCCGCGCTTTTCCCGCGGTTACGCATCACTTGCGGACGCACTTTACGGGCAGCGAAAAATCCGGGAAGCCCTGAATCAAATCCAGATTGGCTTGAACTACGCCCCAAACCAGATTGAGCTGCTTCAAGCTGCCGTAATCACCTTTGTCGCCGCAGGGCAGACGAGAGAAGCGCTCAGCTACGCCGATCGAATGGTCGAGATTGATCCGCTAAACAGCCTGTCACATCGCCGCCGCTACTATGCCCTGTTTTACGGCCGTCAATATGAGGCTTGCATCGCAGAGGCTCAGCAAACCTTGAAGCTCGCACCGACGCTTACGCTGCCACCACTGTTTATCGCGTGGAGCCTCATAATGACTAACCGCGCCAAGGAAGCGCAGCCGTATCTCGCGATTTTGCCTGTGGATTTGACCGTCCGCCTTGCAACTGAGGCAATCGTCGACGCTAAGCTCAACAAACGGGCCTCTTCAGATAGGAAACTTGAGCAGCTGGCACGCACCTATGGCGACGCCGCGAGTTACCAGTTCGCTCAAGCCTTCGCCCAGCGCGGCGAGCCCGATCGCGCTTTTGCAGCGTTGGAACGCGGCTTTGCTGTTAACGACCCAGGCCTCAACACGCTGTTGGTCGATCCGCTTCTGGATCCCATTCGCAAGGATGCTCGTTTTGCTGCGCTTTCCCGGCAACTTGATTTTACAACCTAATTCGCAATATTTTCTGAGGAAAAGAGCATGAACCCGCGCGTCTTTATCCAGACAATGATTACCCTTGCATCAGTTTCATTAGGGCTGGTGTCCGCGCTTGCGTGGACGAGGCGATCAAGGCTACGCTAGAAAATCTTGGCTTAGGGGATAATCTGGAGGGCCTTTACAGCTACGCCATCATAGCGACCCTCATCGCCGTTGTAGTGTTAGTTTGGCTCGGGCGCATTGCTGCACGCGTGGGTGGTGAAGCAGCAACGCTTGACGCGTAACGCCTCCTCTTGGCATCTCATGGCCCCAGCAAGTTACGAGAGGATATCCAGATCTATGAGCACATTGCTGAACCAGTATCGTGAGATGGCGTCCCAAGCTCGTTTAGACGCTGCCGCCGCGAAATTGGCCAATGTCCGAGAGGTTCACCTCACCAGCGCTGACCGATTGGACCAAATCGTTCAAAGGCTTGAGAGCATCGCTCAAGCGAAAGCTCGGAACGACGCCGCGAAAGATAGCGACTTTCAGGAGCTAGGCAGTTCGAAGACCCCAGCGTGTCCATAGCCCGCGCTACTTATTCGCTGCCTTGGCTTCGTCTTTATTCTTGGTGAGGCGTTTAAGGGGAGAAAGGAGCCACAACGTAATTACTGTGGCTACCGACAACATTAGAGCAGCGTCGTAGCTGCCCAATCCGACCGAAACGCCAATTGCTCCGGTAATCCACAGGCTGGCCGCAGTCGCAATACCCTTAACGCTATTTTCCTGCCTTAAAATGGCGCCGCCGCCGATGAAGCCCATACCCGTGATTAGTCCCTCTACGATCCTTGCCATTGCCTCAGGACTAGCTGCGGTGATCGTTTCGGCAGCCTGGATAAACCCGCATGTCGCAAGAGCGACCAGCGGAAAAGTTCTTAGACCCGCGCTTCTCTCCTCGTGTTCGCGGTTCCAGCCGATCGGGAAAGCCAAGAGGTAGGCCACGGTGAGAGCGAAAAGATGCGGCAGGAGATCGAACTGATCTTTACCCAAGATCGCTTCCATCAAGTTGTACTCCCAGGCCTGTCAGGGATCTGTATCAAGGCCTGAAATCAGCCAGTGGCTCGCCGCCTTCCTCTTCCTCCAACAAGGCTGCTTCCGCACCATTGGCCGAGAGGCGAACTTGATTTCCCTCCACGCCCGCGACCAATCCACCAGAAAGGTAATGATGATGGTCTTTATGGGAACCGCTGTCGGATTTGGTAAGCTTGATCCGGTTGCCTTCAACCTTGTCGACGGTGCCGAGATGAACGCCATCGGCGCCAATCACTTCCATGTGTTCTGTGATCGCAGACAGGTCTGACATTGTGCTCTCCTCGCGGTGGAGATGGATAACGTTCGCTTGGTTTTAACGATGCAAGCGCTTCGGCGACGATCGGGAGGCGACGTGCAAAAATCAATTA
>Ga0136633_1002400_pt1 | contig 12972 bp, 10 predicted proteins | sample AntDrymeUQ832206_2_FD_105494 | JGI IMG/M metagenome (GOLD analysis project Ga0136633, IMG submission 105494) | Polar desert sand microbial communities from Dry Valleys, Antarctica - metaG UQ83 (22.06) | ecosystem: Environmental > Terrestrial > Soil > Desert | place: Antarctica: Dry Valley... | reverse complement strand
TCCACGACACGCTCCTGGCGTTGCTGGCCTCCCCGAACATCGCCTCGCGCCGGCCGTTGTTCGAGCAGTACGACTGCCTGGTCGGCGCGCGCACAGCGCGGCGCCCCGAACAGTCCGACGCCGCGGTGCTCGCCCTTCCGGGCGGCAACGGCATCGGCGTGTCGATCGACGGCAACGGCCGCCGCGTCGCCGCCGATCCCTACCGGGGAACGGTCCTCAACGTCCTCGAGTGCGCGGCGAACCTCGCCTGCGTCGGCGCCGAACCCTTGGGCCTGACCAACTGCCTGAACTTCGGCAACCCGGAGAAGCCGCACATCGCCTGGCAGCTGTCGGAGTCGGTCCGCGGCCTGGGCGACGTCTGCCGCGCGCTGGACGTGCCCGTGGTCGGCGGCAACGTCTCGCTCTACAACGAGGGCGCGGACGGACCGATCTACCCGACGCCGGTCGTCGGCCTGGTGGGCGAGCTGCCCGATCCAATGACGACGGCGCAGACGGGGTTCGTACAGGCGGGTCACGTCTTCGGCTTCGCGGGCCCCAACCGTATGCCGTCGCTCGCCGCCTCGGAGCTGGCCAAGCTGCGCGGCGAGCCGCTGCCGACCGAGCTTCCAGAGCTCGACCTCGCCCACGACGCCAAGGTCCTCGCCGCGATCCGTGACGCCGTGCGAGCCGGCGACCTCGCCACCTGCCACGACGTGGCCGAGGGCGGATGGCTGACCGCCATGGCCGAGTCGTGCCTGGCGGGCAACATCGGCGCCCGCATGGACGAGGACGACGACGGCCCGCTCACCGACGAGATCCTCTTCGGCGAGATGTCCTGCGGGTTCGTCGTCGCCGGCGACCGCGAGGCGCTCGAGCGCCTCGGCGAGAAGATCCCGGTTGACGTCTTCGGCACCGTGGGGGGCGACGAGCTCGTGCTCTCGGCGGGCGAGTCGTGGACGCTGGACGAGCTGCGCGAGGCGTGGTCCGCGCTCGCGCCGCTCTTTCCGTAGAAACGGGCCTCCGGGCGCTCCCGAATCCGACCGGCGCGACGCTACACTCGACCGAGTCGCTGCCATGCAGCCTCTCCCCCTCCTCGACCCGCGTGATGGACCCCGCGACGAGTGTGGCGTCTTCGGTATCTACGGACCCGAGCACGACGTCTCACGACTCGCATATTTCGCGCTATACGCACTGCAACATCGGGGCCAGGAGTCCGCCGGGATCGCCGCCGCCGACCTCGGCGGTCACGTCATCACGCTGCGCAACCAGGGTCTGGTCAGCCAGGTCTTCACCGAGCACGACCTGCGCACGCTCGCCGGCGATCTGGCCATTGGGCACGTTCGCTACTCGACCACCGGCTCGAGCGCGTGGGAGAACTCCCAGCCCGTCCACCGATCGGCCGGCGACGGCGGCAACCGGCGCGAGATCGCGCTGGCCCACAACGGCAACCTCGTCAACGCCGTCGAGCTGCACTCCGAGCTGCGGGAGGCCGGCGTTGGCTTCCGCTCGACGTCGGACTCCGAGATCATCGCCGCCCTGGTGGCGACCCATCCGTCCGACGACGTGGTCGAGGCGATCGCCGACGTGATGCCGCGCATGCACGGCGCGTTCTCGACGGTCGTGATGACCAACGACCGGGTCGTCGCGTTCCGCGATCCCGCCGGTCTGCGGCCGCTGGTCATCGGCAGGATCGGCGAGCGCTATTGCGTCGCCTCGGAATCTTGCGCGCTGGACATCATCGGCGCGAAGCTGATCCGCGACGTGCAGCCGGGCGAGATCGTCTCGTTCAGCGATCGCGGGCTCGAGTCGGTCATGGCCGTCGAGGGCGCGCGCAAAGCCTTCTGCGTCTTCGAGTACATCTACTTCGCCCGGCCCGACTCGCGCATGGGCGGCCAGTCGTTGCAGGCCGCCCGCGGCCGGATGGGCGAGATCCTCGCCCGCGAGGCGCCGGCGCCGGGCGCCGACCTCGTCATCCCCGTGCCGGACTCCGGCAACGCTGCCGCCCGCGGCTACTCCCGGGGAGCGAACCTGACGACCGACGACGGCTTCGTCAAGAACCGCTACGTCGCTCGGACCTTCATCCAGCCAGGCCAAGAGCTGCGCAAGCAGGGGCTGCGCCTGAAGTTCAACCCACTGCCCGAGATCGTGGCCGGCAAGTCGTTGGTGGTCGTCGACGACTCGATCGTGCGGGGGAACACCACCCGGCAGATCGTGCAGATGCTCCGCGATGCGGGCGCGCGCGAGATCCACATGCGCATCAGCGCGCCACCGATCAAGCACCCGTGCCACTACGGGATCGACATGTCGACCCGCGAGGAGATGATCGCTCACGGCCGCACGGTCGAGGAGGTGGCCGCCGAGCTCGGCTGCGACTCGCTGGCCTACCTGTCGCTGGGCGGCGTCTACGAGGCGATCGGCGGCGATCGCGGCGAGCATTGCGACGCCTGCTTCTCGGGCGAGTACCCGCTGGCCCTGGCCGAGGGCGACGGCAAGTACGCGCTCGAGCTGCCGGTCGTTCACGCCTGACGGCGCTTCGGGCGGTGCCCGTGCAGACTCAGCGACGAGTCTGCGTAGGCCGTTCGATGTGGCCGCTCTCGCCGCTATGGTCGGCCGCCCGATGACCCCGCTGGCCTCCGCCCTGCAGCAGCACTTCGGCCACCCCGCCTTCCGACCCGGCCAGGAGGAGGCGGTGGCGGCAGCCGTCGCCGGGCACGACGTGCTCGTGGTCATGCCGACGGGCGCGGGCAAGTCGCTCTGCTACCAGCTGCCGGCGCTCGTGCGCGAAGACCTGACGCTCGTGGTCTCTCCCTTGGTCTCGTTGATGCAAGACCAGGTCGAGTCTCTTGAGCTCATCGCCCCTGGACGCGTCGGGCTCATCAACTCCCAGCGCGACGGCGCCCAGAACGCGGCGGTCATGCAGGCCGTGGCGTCGGGCGAGCTGCGGGCGCTGTACGTCGCCCCCGAGCGGTTCGGCTCGCCAGGGTTCCTCGAGGCGGTCAAGGGGCGCGTCGGGTTGTTCGTCGTCGATGAGGCCCATTGCGTGTCGCAGTGGGGCCATGACTTCCGTCCGGACTACTTCCGTCTGGCTGACGCCGCTCGTTATCTCGGCGCGCAGGCCATCGTCGCCTCGACAGCGACTGCCACGCCGCAGGTCGCGCGCGACATCGAGGCGCGGCTGGGACTGCGGGAGCCGGTACGCGTGACAACGGGCTTCGATCGGCCCAACCTCGACTTTGGGGTGGTCCCGTGCACGACCGCGAAGGTCAAGCATCGCCGGATCGCCGCGGCCTTGGCCGAGCCGGGGGCGACGCCGGCGATCGTCTACGCGGGGACGCGCAAGGGCGTGGAGCGGCTGGCCGAGACGCTGCGGGCAGAGCTTGACCGCGAAGTGCTCACGTACCACGCCGGCCTGGGCCGCGAGCCGCGCGCAGCGGCGCAGCGGCGGTTCATGTCCGGCGAGGTTGATGTGGTCGTGGCCACCAACGCGTTCGGAATGGGCGTCGACAAGGCCGACGTGCGCACGGTCATCCACGAGAGCGTGCCGGGCTCGCTGGAGGCCTACTACCAAGAGGCCGGCCGCGCCGGCCGCGACGGCGCGCCGTCGCGGGCGTTGCTGTTCGCCGAAGGGCGCGACAAAGGCCTGCACGTATTTTTCATCGAGCGCTCGGAGGTCGACGACGCCCTGGTCGAGCGGGTGGCCGAGACCCTGGAGTTTCGAGGCATGGACGGCCGCTACGACGTCGAGCTACGCGAGTTGGCGGCAGATCCCGACGAGGAGGAGCGGTTGCGGGCGGTCATCGGGCATCTCGCCCAGGCCGGGGTGGTCGCGCCGACGCCGGCGCCGATGGATCGCTTGCGCGGGCGGTTCCTGACCCCGTTCGACGGTCGCGCGCGAGCAGCGACGCGGACACTGGTGGCCGACGGAACCCGCGCGCGTTGGCGCCAGTACCGCGCGATCTGGGCCTACGTCGAGGGTGACACGTGCCGGCGGGCAGCGATCCTCCGCCACTTCGGCGACCAGCTCGCGCCGGTCGCTCATGGTCAGTGCTGCGACGTTTGCAGCCCGGCGATGCTCGCCGCGGTGCCGTCCGGCGCGTTGAGGCCGGAGGCGGCGGGGGACCTCGATGCGGCGATCGTCGCGACGGTCGAGGCGGCCAATCCGGCCTGTGGGCGCACGCGCGTCGTGGAGATCCTGCGCGGGGGACGGGCCAGGAAGCTCATCGAGAACAGCTACGACGGGCTGCCGGAGTACGGGCGGTTCGACCATCTGAGCGCGGTGGAGGTGCTCGAGCGCGTCGACGGCCTGATCAGCGCCGGGAGGTTACGCTCGACCGGTGGGGCGTACCCGAAGCTCGTGGCGCAGCAGGCGGCGCTCTCGTGAGCGCCGGCATGGGCGCGCCCGTCGGGGTCCTGGCTTCCGGGTCGGGCACCAACCTGCAGGTGTTGCTCGACGACCCGGAGATCAACGTCGTCGCGGTGGCCTCCGACAAGGCCGACGTCCCGGCGCTCCAGCGGGCGGCGGGCGCCCGGGTTCCCTCGGCGGTCTTCGTCCGTGGCGATTTCGACGACCGCGAGGCGCGCGACGTCGCCATGGCCGATTGGCTTGAGCGCGCCGGGGTCGAGCTGGTGGTGCTTGCGGGCTACATGCAGCTGCTCAGCGGGTCCTTCCTAGCCCGGTTCCCCGACCGGGTGGTCAACGTGCACCCGTCACTGCTGCCGGCGTTCCCGGGCCTCGACGCGATCGGCGATGCCGTCGCCTACGGGGTAAAGGTGTTCGGGGTGACCGTTCACCTCGTCGACGAGGGGGTCGACACCGGCCCGATCCTGGCGCAAGCGTCGGTTGAGATCGCCGATCCGTTGGGACGCGACGAGGTCCATGACCGCTTGCGTCCCCTCGAGCACGCGCTGTTGCCCGAGGCTGTCCGCCTGCTCGCCGGCGGGGCGGTGCGCCGGGATCCGGCGAACCCGCGGCGGCTGCTCGTCGACCGCTGACGGTCGCCGTGCGCTACTCGTTCTCCGGGCGGCGGTCCTCGGAGGGCTCGTCGCGCTCCTCGTGCGCGCCGACCGGATCCTCGCCGCCGGCCTGATCGTCGGTCTGGTCCCAGTCGCCCACCAGTTCCTCGCCCGTCGAGGCCTCCTTGGCCTCCTCGATGTGGTCGCCGAGCTGCTCGATGCGCTCGTCGAGGTTCTCGGTCATGCGCTCGATGGCCTGCTCGGGATCGTCGTCCATGGCCGGGAGACTGTCAAAGAATCCCGACAGTCACACCGGCTGTTCTTCGACAGCCTCCAGGCCTTCCCCGCTGGCCGGCCGTTTATGCTCGCGGCATCTCCGAGCCCGTCGAAGCCCCAGCCCCTGTCGAACCCGGCGCCGTGCGCGTGCGCCGCGCGCTGATCTCCGTGTCCGACAAGCGGGGCGTGGTGGACTTCGCCCAGGGTCTCGCCGATCTCGGGGTGGAGCTGATCTCGACGGGGGGAACCGCGCAGGCTCTGCGCGAGGCCGGCCTCGAGGTCTGGGCCATCGAGGACTTCACCGGGTTTCCGGAGATCATGGACGGCCGCGTCAAGACCCTGCACCCCAAGCTCTACGCGGGATTGCTGGCCGTCCGCTCGAATCCCGAGCACCTCCAGCAGGCCGACGCGCACGGCGTGGAGATGGTCGACCTGGTCTGCGTGAACCTGTACCCGTTCGAGCGCACCGCGGCCAAGCGCGGGGTCGATGATGCGGAAGTCATCGAGAACATCGACATCGGTGGACCGACGATGAGCCGCGCTGCGGCCAAGAACCACGCCTACACCGCGGTGGTCGTCAGCCCGGAGAGCTACGACGCCGTGGTCGAGGAGCTGCGCTCGTCAGGCGGGTACCTGTCGATGCCCACACGCGAGCATCTGGCCGGTGACGCGTTCGCGTTGACCGCCCGCTACGACACGGCAATCGCGCGCTGGTTCGCCGAGAAGAACGAGGATTTCCCGCCGCTGCTCGTCCGGGCTTTCGAGAAGGTCGTCGACCTGCCGTATGGCGAGAACCCGCATCAGCGGGCTGCCTACTACCAGCAGGTCGGCGCGCGGATGCACGTGCTGTCGATGGTTCGCCAGCATCACGGCAAGCAGCTGTCGTTCAACAACCTGCTCGATCTCGACTCGGCACGCGACATGGCCGACGAGTTCGAGGTGCCGTCCTGCGCGATCGTCAAGCACAACAACCCCTGTGGCGTCGCGCTGGGGCGCACTGCTCTGGAGGCCTATCAGCGTGCGTTCGCCTGCGATCCGGTGAGCGCGTTCGGCGGCGTGATCGCGTTCAACCGTCCGGTCGACCGCGAGCTCGCCGAGGCGCTCTCAGAGCAGTTCATCGAGGTGCTCTTCGCGCCGGGCTACGACGATGCCGCGCTGGAGGTTCTCACCCAGAAGCCGAGCATCAGGATCCTGCAGAACGACGAGCGCCGGCTGCCGGCGACCGCCGAGCCCGAGCTCAAGCAGGTGTCGGGCGGGCTGCTCGTCCAGGACCGTGACAACGGTGGCGACGAGCGCAGCACGATGGAGGTGGTCACCCAGCGCACTCCCACCGAGCCGGAGTGGAGCGACATGCTCTTCGGGTGGCGAATCTCCAAGCACGTGAAGTCCAACGCGATCGTGCTGACCTCCGAGCTGGCCACCGTCGGTATCGGCGCGGGCCAGATGAGCCGGGTCGACTCGGTGCGGCTGGCGGTGGAGAAGGCGCAGGGCGAGTTGCAGGGCGCCGCGCTGGCCTCCGATGCGTTCTTCCCGTTCGCCGACGGTCCTGAGCTCGCGATCGAGGCAGGGATCACGGCGGTCATCCAGCCGGGCGGCTCGGTCCGTGACGACGAGGTCGTGGCCGCCGCCGACGCGGCGGGCATCGCCATGGTCCTAACTCGGCGCCGCCACTTCCGGCATTGAGCATCGAGCGCTTCGGCTCCGGCGGGCCATGGGAGAAGGCGGTCGGCTACAGCCGCGCCGTGCGCGCGGGCGGGTTGGTGTTCGTCGCGGGCTGCACGGGCGTCGGAGCCGACGGCGAGGTGGTGGAGGGTGGCGCCCGAGCGCAGATGCGGCAGGCGTGCCGCAACGTCGAGGCGGCGCTGGCGCAGGCCGGCGCGACGCCGGCCGACGTGGTCCAGACCCGGATGTACGTGACCGACATCGCATTGTGGGAGGACGTCGGCCGAGCGCACGCCGAGACCTTTGGCGCTGCGCCGCCGGTATCGGCGATGGTTCAGGTCGCCGGCCTCATCGACCCTCGGCTGGTGGTCGAGGTCGAGGCCGTCGCGTACACGGGGTGAGGGCGTTCGTACGTTTGCAGGGCTTTCCCGGGTCCGTCCGGCAGGGCTCGCAAACTGCCCGCTCCCGATGGTCCCACGGTCTTCCTTCCCGCCCAGTCTGTGACGTCGCTTCGCGGCTGGCAGGTCGAGGCGCTCGCGCGCATGGAGTCCTGGCACGAAGGCTGCTTCCTGCTCAACGCCGCGCCGGGCGCCGGGAAGACGCGGCCGGCGATCGAGCTGGCCCGAAGGCTGCTCGCCACCGGCGTCGTGACGCGGATCGCTGTTGTGTGCCCGACGAGCCCGCTGACCCGTCAGTGGGCGCAGGCGGCCGGCGCACTCGGGCTTCAGCTCCAACCCGATGCTCCCGACCTCAAGCCGCCGGGCGATTTCCACGGCGTGGCGGTCACCTACGCGCGGGTGGCGAGTGCGGTCGCCGCATTCGCTCGCACCTGCACGCCGGGGACGCTGGTCATCGCCGACGAGGTCCACCACTTGGGCGACGAGCTGGCGTGGGGCACGGCGTTCGAGAAGGCGTTTGCCTCCTCCGGCCGCCGGCTCCTGCTCTCGGGGACGCCGTTTCGCTCCGACGCGACCGCCATCCCCGGGGTCGACTACGGCGCCAACGGGATCGCGCGCCCGGACTTCTCCTACGGCTATGACGACGCGGTGCGTGACCGTATCTGCCGGCCGGTGACCTTCATCACTTTCGACGGCACGCTGCAGTGGCAGAGCGGCGACGACATCATCGAGGCGGGCTTCAACGACGTGCTCACCGGTCGCGAGGCGTCGCGCCGGTACCGCACGGCGATCTCGGTCGAGCTCGAGAACGGCCTGCCGCGGATCCTGCGGGAGGCCCACGAGCGGCTCGAGCGGCTGCGCAAGGTGGGGGGGCACCGCGATGCCGGCGGACTGGTCATCGCCGCGGACTCCGAGCACGCAGCGCAGGTGGCGAAGGCGCTGCGGGAGATCTCCGGTGAGGCGCCGACGGTCGTCATGCACACCGACCCGCGAGCGCACGCCAAGATCGAGGAGTTCCGCAAGGGCTCCAAGCGTTGGCTTGTCGCGGTCAACATGGTCTCTGAGGGCGTCGATATCCCGCGCCTGCGCGTGGGTGTCTACGCCACGGCCGCCAAGACGGCGCTGATCTTCCGCCAGATCGTCGGGCGCTTCGTTCGCGTGATCGGAGGCCGCGCGGTGGAAGCCAGTTGGCTCTATCTGCCGGGCGACCCGGTCCTCCAGGGCCACGCCGCCGACGTAGAGCGCGAGTTACTGCACGTCCTCGCGCCCGCCGGCGGGGACGAGGCCCTGCTCGACGAGCCGCCAGACCAGACGGAGAGCGAACCGAGCGAGACCCCGAGCTTCGTCCCGCTCTCGGCTGACGTCGTGCCCCAGATGGCGCTGTTCGGCGGAGGCCCGCCCGCGCCGACGGTGGCGCCGGCTTTCGCCCCGGCCGCGCCGGAGACCTCCGAGCCGGTGAGCGCGGTTTCGGCCTTCGAACGGCGCAAGCGCCTGCGCGAGGACCGCCGCCGGCTGGTCTCCGACCTCGGCCGTAAGCAAGGCCGTCCACCCGCGGAGGTCAACGCCTGGGTCAACGGCCAGGTCGGCGTCCCCCGGGTCCAGGACGCGACCATCGAGCAGCTCGAACGGTCGATCGACCTGCTGTTCGGCGAGCTGCGCGCCTCGTCGGCGCGCCGGCGAACCGCCGCGCGTTAGCGGCGCTTGGCGGGCTGGGCGGCGATCGGCCGCCAGAGTGTCTTGCGCCGGTTGCCGCGCTCTTCCTTCTTGCGCCGCTCCCACTTGGCGGCGCGGCGCTCGCGCTGGCGCTCGAGCTCGCGCAGTTCCTTCGTCTTCGGCTCGGCGTCGAGGTCCGGAAGTGGCCGGTAGCCCAGCCGCTCGAGGTGCGGCGCGGCGACGCGCTCGACGAACGCGACCTGATCGCGCGCCATCCGGTCGCGCCAGTTGGTGATCGGCGTGGTGTCGATCTCGTCGTTGAGCCGGTCGTGCCAGCCCTCGCGGAACGAGCCCTTGCGCTTGTCGGTGACCATCCGCGTGATGACCTGGTCGTCCGCCGGCAGGTGAGCCCAGTCGCAGACCTTGCGCACCTCGCCGGCAGGGTCGCGGACGAGGTCCTCAAAGCGCACGTCGACGAGCTGGTCGGGCCGCAGCTTCGCCGAGTACTCGTCGACGCGCTCGATCGAGGTCTCCCACGTCGCATAGGACGAGGCCAGCTCGGTCCCGGGCTTGTCCCATCCCAGCGGGAGCTGTGACGCTACGGCGCCGCGCGGGTCGCGCACGAGGTTGATGAACTGCGCGTCGGGATAGAGCTCGAACATCAGCTCGATGAAGCCCGCATAGCCCGGCCGCTTGTCTCCCCACCGGGGCTTGTCATGCCGGTCGGCGTACATCTGAAAGATCTCCCGGAACATCGACCCCAGCGTCGTTCCACCGTCAACCATCCTCTGCACCGCCTCGTCGCGCGGCGTGGAGCCCTGGATGCGCTTTTGCCCGCGCCCCTCGCCGTCGAACAGCCACTCGGCGAGCCTGCGCCGGTTGGCTTCCTTGCGGAGGTTCCCGAACTCGGAGCGGTGACGCACCAGCCAGAAGATGAAGTTCGTCTCGCCGACCACCGCCAGGTCGGGATGGTTGTCGAGGATGCCGCGCAGAAGCGTGGTCCCCGACCGCGGGCAAGCTCCGATCAGCAGCGGCCTATTTGCCTGCCCGGCGTACTTCGACGGGCTCTGCGCGAGCCACTCGTCGCTGCGAGGACGCCACGGATCGCTGACCGTCTCGAAGACCGTGGCTGCCATCGGCGGTCGAGTCTAGGCCGCCTCCGCTGCTCTATGTCGGTAGTAGCCAAAGGTCGCGGCGGTCTTGCGGCGGTGGCAGTTCGCGCATCGCACCTCGCATTTGGCGATCTCTTCCTCGAGGCGGGCGATCGAGCATTCCCTGCGAGCGAGCGCGGAGACCGACGCCGTCTTTCCCTTAACATGGTCGAAGTCGAGCACGACGAGTTCCCGCTCTCCGCAATCGACGCATCCGGTCGCCCGCAGCTTCTCGAAAAGGAAGCGCAGGTTACGATCTCGCAGCGGACGGGCCGTCGAGCCGATGAACGTGCCGCCCAGGCGCCGGGAACCTTGCCGGCGCGCGGTTCGCAGCCGGTGGCAGTTCACGCAGACGACCTCGCAAAGGCCGATCTCCTCGGACAACCGCGCCAGCGATGCGCCGTGGCAGACCAGGCTGGAGATGGTGTCTTTCTTGGCGTGAAGGTGATCGAATTCCAGGATCACCGCGTCGCTCTCGCCACAATCCGCGCAGGGCCTGGAGGCGAGAAAGGCGAGGACGTACTCGCGGGCTGCATCGGCGCGACTGACGACCAACTCTCTGGCCCGCTCCCGGTTGTTCTTCCGGTAGCCCCGAAAGCACGCCTTGCACCATCCCTGGCGACCATCGCCCAGGCGGCCGAAGAGCTCGAGGGGCAGGACCAGGCCGCACCGTGGGCAGGGCCGCGCGTTTCCCGAGCGCCAAACGGGGAGGGCAGCGGCCGCCTCGGCGTCGTCGGCTGCCGGCCGCCGTTGATCTTGCGTGATGTCCCGGACCCACTCGCTCGTTCGTCCCAGGGAGACATCAAGGTGGGTCGCTATCTCGCGAAGGGACCACCCATCTCTCCGCAGGCTTCTCGCTGCCTCTCGTGTTGCCGTCGATCGACCCACGAACACATGTTCGCACGAAGAGTGGACGTGAGCCGACCTAGAATGTGCCGACTCGCCCCTGTGGTGTACCGGTTAGCACGCAAGCCTTTCACGCTTGAAGAACGAGTTCGATTCTCGTCAGGGGTATTTGAGTAATCATTGTTTGCCCCTGTAGCTCAGCTGGTAGAGCAGCGGCCTTTTAAGCCGAAGCGCGCAGGTTCGAGTCCTGCCGGGGGCACTCACGCCGCCGCCACCGGGCGGCGATCCAGGACGGCGCGGCGCGCGAGCTCGCGCCCGGCCACGCGGCGGAACCGAGACCGCCTTATCCGGCGCTGGCGGCGCACCTCGGCGAGCGCCCCGCCATCGAACGCCGCGCCGGCCTCGGGCAGGTAGCCGAAGCGCTCGAGGGACGGCGCCGCGACGTGCTCGACCAGCGCGACATCGGCCGGTGCCAGGCGCTCGCGCCAGCTCGCGATCGGCGCGGGGCTGATCGGCTCGCCGACGGCCTCGGGCGTGGAGCGCCGGCCCTGGCGCGATGCGGCCAGGGTCGCCGCGACGGTCGCGCCCGCCGCCAGCCCGGCGAAGGCGCAGATGCGCCGGACCTCGCGCTCGGGTTCTCGGACGAGGTCCTCGTAGCGCAAGTCGAGTAGCTGATCGGGTCGCAGTCGGCGAGCGAACGCGTCGACGCGCTCAATCGATGCCTCCCAGTTGGCGATCGACGCCGCCAGCGCGACGTCCGGCGGATCCCAGCCCATCGGGATCTGCGAGGCGACCGCCCCGCGCGGATCGCGGACGACGTTGACGAACTGGGCGTCAGGGAACAGGTCGAAGATCGCGCCGATGAACATCGCGTAGCGAGGGCGCTTGTCGCCCCAGCGGGGCTTACCGGCGCCCTCTGCGTAGAGCGCAAAGCATGCGGCCATCAGTGAGCCCAGCGTCGGCGGCGCCGCGAACAGCCGATTGATGGCCTCGTCCCTCGAGACCTCACCACGGATCCGCCGCCCGCCACGCCCCGGCGCGAAGACGAACTCGGCCACCTCGCGCCGCCGCTCCGGGCGGCGTAGGTCGCCGAACCCGGAGCGCTGGTGCCACAGCGGGAGGACGAAGTTCGTTTCGGGCGGGATCGCGATCTCGGGATGGTTGTCCAGGATGCTCCGCAGCAACGTCGTTCCGGAGCGCGGACAGCCGCCGACGATCAACGGGCGCGCGGGAGCACCCACGAAGGGCGACGGCTCGCGACTCGACCACGCCGGCGTGCGCGGAAGCCAGTGATCGGTGACGGGGAGCACGGCGGTCAGATCGACTGCATCACGCCGCCGTCGACCGCCAGCCACTGCCCGGTGATGTACGAGGCGCGGTCGGAGACCAAGAAGGCGGCGGCGCCCGCCATCTCCTCGACCGTGCCCAGACGGTCGGCGGGGACGGCGCGGCCCACCGCCTCGGCGGCCTCCTGCGAGCCGTAGAGCTGCACGAGCCGCTCGGTCTCGATGCGCCCCGGAAGGATCGAGTTGAGCGTGACGCCGTCGCCGGCGACCTCGGACGAGATCGTCTTGAACGCCGCGAGCATCGCCGCGCGGTGCGAGTTCGACAGCATCAGGTTCGGGACGGGCTCGCGAACGGTGGTCGAGACGACGTTGAGGATCCGCCCCCAGCCGCGCCGCCGCATCGCGGGAACGACGCGCTCGACGAGCGCCATCGGGCCCAGGACGAGCGAGCGGTATGCCGCCTCCCACTGCTCGGGCGTGAACTCGAGCGAGCTCGCGCCGGCGGGCGGACCGCCGGTGTTGCAGACGAGGATCTCAATCGGACCCAGCGCGTTCTCGACGTCGCGCAGCAGTCGTCCGGCCGCGTCGAGGTCGTTGGAGTCCCAGGCGAACCCGGTCGCGCCGATCTCCGCTGCAGCGGCGTCTATGCGCTCCCGGGATCGCGAGCTGACCGCGACCGCGGCGCCCTCGGCCACCAGTTCCGTCGCGATCGCCCGTCCGATGCCCTTCGACGCGCCGGTGACCAGCGCGACCCGCCCTTGCAGTCCC
>Ga0136633_1002399_pt1 | contig 12978 bp, 15 predicted proteins | sample AntDrymeUQ832206_2_FD_105494 | JGI IMG/M metagenome (GOLD analysis project Ga0136633, IMG submission 105494) | Polar desert sand microbial communities from Dry Valleys, Antarctica - metaG UQ83 (22.06) | ecosystem: Environmental > Terrestrial > Soil > Desert | place: Antarctica: Dry Valley... | reverse complement strand
TGGGCGGAATGGTGCGGGCCCTGCCGCACATTGGGCCCCATCCTCGAGCGGGTGGTGGCTGAGACCGGTGGCACCGTGGCGCTGGCCAAGGTCGACATCGACCACAACCCCCAGGTGGCCGCCAGCTTCGCGGTCCAGTCCATCCCCGCCGTCTTCGCCATCTCCCAGGGCAAGGTGGTGGACTCCTTCGTGGGGGCGTTGCCTGAGGCCGCGGTCCGGGAGTTCGTGGCCCGCCTGGCCCCCTCCGAGTCCGAGGCCGACCGTCTCGCGGCATTGGGTGACGAGGCGTCGTTGCGGGCCGCGCTCGACCTCCAGCACGATCTCGCAGCGGCGGTCGTCGCCTTGGCCGAGCTGCTCGCCGGCCGGGGAGAGGGCGAGGAGGCTCTGGCCCTCCTGACCCGGGTCCCCGAGTCCGCCGAGACCCGCCGGGTGGCGGCCCTGGCCCGCCTGGGCGAGGCCAAGGAGGGCGACGTCGACTCTCGTCTGCAGGGCCTTCTCGACCGGGTCAAGGACGACGAGGACGCCCGCCGTGAGTACGTCGACCTGCTCGAGATGCTCGGCGTCGACGACCCCCGCACCCCCCAGTACCGCCGCGCCCTGGCCTCCCGCCTGTACTGATGCATTTGCGCCGGCATGGGGACCACTGGCTGCTGGTCGGCGGGCCGGTGCCGCCCGGCTCGGCGGCCATCACCATCGGGTCGGTCGTGTCGGTGCGCCGGCGGTACGCGGAGGATGAGCGGCTCCTGTGCCATGAGGCGGAGCACGTGCGGCAGTGGCGGGAGCTCGGCAAGCTGACCTTCCTGCACCAGTACCTTGGGGCCTACGTGCGCTGGCGGCGGCAGGGCTTCGGCCACCAGGCCGCCTACCGCCTCATCCCCCTGGAAGTGGAAGCCGAGGCGGCCGCCGAGCGTTTTGCGGCCGACCCTGGCGGTGGGGAACACGAGCATCTAGTCTGACGTTCGCAGCACGGCGGCTTCCCCCTGAACGGTTTCTTCCCGTGGGGGTGCGCGTCCGGTGGCCGATCTGCTGCAACCCGTTCCGCTGCGGTCGTGGTCCGACCGCCTGGCCGTCTTGGCCGATCGGCGGTGGTCGCGACCCGTCGTGGCCGGCGCCGGCGCGCTGCTGGCGGTGGCCGTCCTCATCGTGGTCGGGATGGCCTTCCTCGGCTCGGCCTCGCCGGCGCCCAAGCTGACCCTGCCCCGGGCCGATCCGGGCTCAGCGCCGGCGGACAGGTCGGCGCCCGGCGGCTCGCCGACGAGCTCGTCGCTGCCCGTCGGTCCTCCGGTCACCGTCACGGTGCACGTCGCCGGCCAGGTGGCCAGCCCCGGCGTCTACGCCGTTCCCGCCGGCGGGCGGGTCGCAGATGCGGTGATCGTGGCCGGCGGCACGTCGTCGGAGGCCGACGTCGAGCAGCTCAACCTGGCCGCCCGGGTGTCGGACGGCGAGCGGATCTACGTGCCCCGCAAGGGAGAGGCGGCGCCGCCGGTGGTGGGCACTCCTCCGGCATCGTCGGGTGCGCAGGGCAAGGGCGGCCCGGCCACCGGCCCGATCGACCTGAACACCGCCACCGCCGAGCAACTGGAGGCGCTGCCCGGCGTGGGCCCCGCCACCAGCAGGGCCATTCTCGCCTACCGCACCAGCCACGGCCGCTTCCGGTCCGTCACAGAACTGCTTGAGGTGCCGGGAATCGGCCCGGCCAAGCTCGAGGCGATGCGGCCGCTGGTCCGCGTCTGATGGGCGACGGCCACATGAAAGATTCGGCCGCTGTCGCCCTGGCTGTCGCCGCCTGTCTGGGCGCCTGGGCTGCGCAGCCGGTGCCGCTGCTGCCCGCCCTCCTGCTGGTGGCGGTGGCGCTGGCCGTCCGCCGGCCGGTGCTCCTCATGGTGGGCGCCGCCCTCGCCGCCTCCGCGCTCGGCGCCCGGTCATGGGACGGCCTGCGCCCCCCGGCTGTCGGGCCGTGGTCCGGCGTGGCCACCCTGGTCGGCGACCCTGCCGAGGTGGCGGGCGCCCTCCGGGTCGACGTCCGCATCGGCGGCAAGCGGGTGGAGGCCTGGGCCCGCGGCTCGACGGCCCGGACACTGAGGGAGCGGCTCGCCGGTGAACGGGTCCAGCTGCGGGGCCAGCTGCAGGCCGTCCCGGCCGGCGCCCGGCAGCGGCTCGCCCGCCGCCATGTGGCCGCCCGGCTCACGGTGGCCGGCGCGTCGCTCGCGTCCACGGGCAGCGTCCCGAGCCGGTTGGCCAACGGGCTGCGCCGCACCCTGCTCCGGGGTGCAGGCGTGCTGGCCCCGGAGCGCCGGGCGCTGTTCGCCGGGTTCGTCCTGGGCGACGACCGGGAGCAGCGCCCCGAGGTCACCGACGACTTCCGGGCGTCCGGCCTGTCCCACCTCTTGGTCGTGTCGGGCCAGAACGTTGCCTTTGTCCTGGCCCTGCTCGGCCCGTTCCTCAACCGGTTCCGGCTGGGCGGCCGCCTCGCCGGCGGGGTGGCCGCCCTCGTGCTGTTTGGCATCCTCACCCGGTGGGAGCCCTCGGTGTTGCGGGCGGTGGCTATGGCCGGCCTCACGCTGCTGGCTGCGGCCATGGGCCGGCCCGCCTCGAGCCTGCGTATCCTGAGCCTGGCCGTCACCGGCCTGGTGCTGGTCGACCCCCTCCTTGTCCACTCGCTGGGCTTCCTGCTCTCGGTCGGCGCGTGTGCGGGGATCGCCCTGTTCAGCACCCGGCTGGCGGCCCGGCTGCCAGGCCCCCGGCCGGTCGCCGCCGCCCTCGGCGTCACCCTTGCCGCCCAGCTCGGCGTGCTGCCGGTGCTCGTCCCCGTCTTCGGCGGCCTCCCGGTGGCCGCCCTGCCCGCCAACCTGCTGGGCGCGCCGGTGGCCGGGCCCCTGATGATGTGGGGCATGGCGGCCGGGCTGGTGGCCGGCTGGGCCGGACCGGTCGTCTCCCGGGTCGTCCACCTGCCCACCGACCTGATGATCCGGTGGGTGGCCGGCGTGGCCCACTGGGGCGCCCACCTGCCGCTCGGCCAGCTCCGGGCCGGGCACGTGGTCGCGCTAGCCGTGGTGCTCGGGCTGGGCGTCGCCGCCCACCGCCGGGGGCTGCGCCGGGGGGTGGTGGTCGCCGGGCTCGCCGGGGCGGTGGTCGCGCTGGCGCCGGCCTACGCCGTCCTGCGCCCCGGGACCATCGACGACCGCGGCGTCGTCCCGGGTGCCCGCCTGTGGCGCGGCGGGGGCGCCAGCGTGCTGGTGGTCGACGATCTCCGGGCGTCGCCCGAAGCCCTGCTCTCGTCGCTGCACCTGGCCGACGTCCGCCGCCTCGACGTGCTCGTGGTCACCCGGCCGGGGCCGGCGGCCTCGGCCGACGTGGCCGCCCTGCTCCGTCGCTTCCCACCCCGGCTGGTGCTGGCGCCGCCGGGGCACCGGCTGTCGGGGAAAGTCGTCGTACCGTCGCCGGGAAGCGAAGTGGCCACGGGGAACCTGGTGGTCGGGGTCGAGGAGGCCAGTCCCCGGCTCGTCGTTCAGGTCAGCAGTTCGCCTGGGCCTTGAGGGCGCGGAGATCCGGGCGGTCGAAGAGGCCCAGCAGCTGGTTGAGTGCTGCGCACTCCTCGGCCGTGGCCACCACGGTCGGTGTCCCGGACTGGGGGGTGGCCGTCGTGGGCGCTGCGGTGGGGGGAGGCGCCGAGCCCGATCCGCCGGCCGCCGGCTCGGCAGCCGGCGCCGGCGCCGGCGTGCCCCCGCCGGTGGCGGGCGACCCTCCGGCGGCGGGCGACCCTCCGGCGGCGGGCGACCCGCCGGCGGCGCTGGGGCTGCCCCCGCCCCCGCCGCCGGCCGGCTGTGCCGTCGCCGAAGGGGCGCGGGCGCCGGGAACGGTGGACGCGGTGGGGGCTGTGGCGGCGGCGGGCCCGGTCGGAACGGACGTCACATCGGCGGCCGGCGGGCTGCCCCCCGCACCGGCAAGGGTGGTCGACGAGTTGTTCGGCAGCGCGTTCGTCTTGTCCTTCGGGGCACTGTCGCTGCATGCGGTCAGGGCGACACCGACCACCACTGCGGCGCCCCAGACGCGCATCCGCGCTCTGGTCGTCACCCGAACACCGTAGGCGACCCTCCCGGTAGCGTCGGCATCCGGATGCTCCTCGCCCTTGGTTCCCGCCGGTACGACGTGCGCACGCGCGCCCTGGTGATGGGAGTCCTCCGCCCGCCCGACGAGCTCGTTGCCGAGGGAGCCGACATCCTGGAGTTGGAGATCATGGACCGGCCGATGCCCGTCCCGGTCTGCGTGCCGGCGTACGACGAGGCGTCCGTGGAGCGGGCCCTCTCGACCGGCGCCGACCTCCTTCGTCTCTCCCACCCCACCGCAGGATCGCTCAGCCTGTGCGCGGCGGCAGGCGTGGCGGTCCTCGTGCCCGCCGACGCCGCCTTCGGCGCGGCTGCGGCCGGGCTCCCGCCCGAGCGCGTGGTGGTCGACTCCCTCCTGGTCGACGTGACGACGGACGACTGTCCGGTGGCGGCCACCGCGGTCGGGGTGATCAGGGGGGCCAGGATCGTGCGCACCGCCCACGTCCGGGCCGCCAGGCGCAGCTGCGACGTCCTGGCCGCAGTCCTGGAGGCCCGCTGATGGCCCCTCTTCCCGCCTACCTCGTCCGGGGCGACCAGCCGGCGCTGCTGGCCGACGCGGTGAAGCACCTCGTGGCCGAGCTGGTCGACGCCGGCGACGCCGGCGTGATGACCGAGGAGCTGTCGGGCGACGAGTACACGGTGGCGGCGCTGGTCGACGCAGCCCAGACGCCACCCTTCTTCGGCGACAGGCGCATCGTCGTGGCCCGCGACGTGGGCCGGTTCTCCACCCACGACGTCGCGCCGCTGGTGGTCTACCTGCGCGATCCCCTGCCCACCACGTCGATCGTGCTTGTGGCGGGCGGGGGCCAGGTGGCCCGGGCCCTGATCGAGGCGGTCCGCAAGGCCGGTCACGTCGTCGACGCCGGCGTGCCCGGGGGCAGAGGACGGTCGACGTGGCTGGCGGCCAAGCTCAAGGAGGGCCCCGTACGCCTCGACGCCCGGGCGGCGGCGATGGTGGGGGAGCACCTGGGCGAGGACGTCGACCGGCTGGGCTCGCTGCTCGAGATGCTGGCGTCGGCCTACGGCCAGGGCGCCCGCATCGGCCCCGAGGAGCTGGCGCCCCTCCTGGGCGGGGCGGGGTCGGTGGCTCCCTGGGACCTCACCGACGCCATCGACCGGGGCGAGACGGCGGTGGCGCTGAGGGTCCTCAGGCGACTGATCGGGCCCGGCGACCGCCACCCGCTCGTGATCCTGGCCACACTCCACACCCACTTCGCCCGGATGCTGCGCCTCGACGGCGCCGACGTGGCCGACGAGGCCGGCGCCGCCGCCCTGCTCGGCATGTCGGGCGGTTCCACCTATCCCGCCAAGAAGGCCCTCCTGCAGGTCCGTCGCCTGGGGCACGCACCGCTGGCCCGGGCCATCGCCCTGCTGGCCGAGGCCGATCTGGCCATCAAGGGGGCGGTGGACTGGCCGCCGGATGTGGTGCTCGAGGTACTGGTCGCCCGCCTCAGCGGGCTCACCCGTGGGGTCGCACAGAGGGCAACCAGCGCTCAAGTGAGGTGAGCCGGCGGTCGATAGAGCAAGGATGGTGTCGGCGGATCGAAGCTCGAGCAGACCGCGGATCCGAATCGCCCGACTCCTCCGGGCGGTCGCCGTCGCAGTAGCGATGATCGCCGTCACCATCGGAGCCGGTCCGCCGAAGGCCGGCGCAGCCGCGGCGGCCACGATCATCGTCCCCACGCAGCGCCCCACCATCCAGTCCGCCATCGACGCCGCTTCGGCCGGTGACGTCATCTACGTCCTGCCCGGGACCTATCTGGAGAACATCGACTTCAAGGGAAAGGACGTCTGGCTGCAGGGGTTCGGGCCCGGGGTGACCATCATCGACGGCGCCCGGAAGGGCCCCGTGGTGTCCTTCACTCGCGGCGAGTCGAGCGCGGCGGTGCTACGGGGCTTCACCATCCGCAACGGGATGACATCGGCGGTGCACAACCTGATGGGCGGAGGCGTCCTGATTGTCGATTCCTCCCCGACGATCATGGAGAACCAGATCACCGCCAACCACGGCGTGCAGGGCATCGGCGTCGGGGTCGAGCGCGGAGCTCCGCTGATCTACCGGAACGAGATCTCCTGGAACAGGCCCGACACCGGCGACATCGGCCGGACGAACGGGTACGGCGGCGGCCTCCATGTCGGTCACAACAACGGCGGCCCGCCCCTCTACGTGATGTTGAACAAGATCGTCCACAACGCCGCCGACATGGGCGGGGGGATCGGCACGAACGACGCCGGGGACCTCTACCTGTGGGGGAACAACATCGACCACAACCAGGCGTATTACGACGGAGGGGCGTTCGCCGAGATCAACACGACTCGGCCGGTCTTCTTCTCCAACACCATGACCTACAACACCGCAGGTGACGGGAGCGCCCTGTGGTTCTCCCCGGTGGTGACCACGCCGGCCGTGATGGTGGCCAACCACGTCTACGGCAACTGGTCCTCGAGCCTGATGGGTGGAAACGGGCGAGGCGTCGGGATCAAGCTCTTCTCCACGACCCTCACCATGTCCGGCAACCTCTTCATCGGGGAGCCCGACCACACCATGTTCCAGTGCGAGGACCGCATCTACCCGTCCCGCCTGTCGTTCTCGGAGGACCTGATCCTGTATCAGGGCGGCTCGATCATCGAGAACTGCGCCCACGTGACGGGGCGTTGACGCCGCTGAACTAGGCCGAGGCGGAGGTCTGACGGGCGATGCGCCGCATCAGCTTCGACTTGCGGTTCGCAGCCTGGTTCTTGTGGATGATGCCCTTGGCCGCAGCCTTGTCGAGCCGCTTGATGGCGGTCCGAAGGGCGTCGTCGGCCTGCTCGGGCGTGTCCGCAGCCACCGTGAGCGCGACTTTCACCCGCGTTTTGATCTCGGAGCGGGCCGCCTTGTTGCGGACGCGACGCTTCTCGTTGGTCTTGTTGCGCTTGATCTGACTCTTGATATTGGCCATGCCGGAGGGACACGCTACCACTTGAAGTCGGCAGTACCGGGCCGGAGGGCGCAGACTGGGCGGGTGCTGCTGCGGGGCCAGGAGGGCAACGAACTCGAGCTCGGACTGGTCGGCTACCAGTTCCCCAAGGAGGAGCGCGATCCCTGGGACTCCAACTGGTTGCTCGTCTCCGTGCGGGTGCTCGCCGCTGAGGGGAGCTGGGACGTCGTCGACCCGTGCCTGACCACGTGGGAGGCCAAGCGGCTGGTGTCCTACCTCATCCACGCCGCGGCCCACGACCCCGCCGCCGTCCCCCTGACCTTCACCGAGCCCAACCTCGTGGTGACAGTCCGCTCCCGGACCAGTGCCCCCCTGCGGGTCCACCTCCGGGCCTGCTTCGCCCTGGAGCTGCGACCGCCGTGGGCCCGGATGGCCGCCGGGAGCGGCAACCTGTGCGTCGACCTCGACGTGGAGCGCGGCGACCTGGCCCGGGCCGCCGCCTCCCTCCTCTCCGACCTCGTCCAGTTCCCTCAGCGGGGCGACGACCCGACCCTCTGATCAGCCACTAACAGCCGGTGGCGGCCGCCAGCACCCGACAGGCTTGGGCCAGGCGGGCGGGGGCGAGGATGGTGATGCGGCGCCGGAAGGCCTCCCGGGGCAATGTGTGGAGGTTGTCGAAGTTCACGACACAATCGGTGGGCACGCCGTCGGCGCCGGCCGCCAGCGCGAGCTCGGAGACCAGGCCGCGGCGGGTGCGGGTCAGCGCTGCGACCGTCACGGCGCCGATGCGGTCGGCCACCGGATCACGGGTCAGCACCAGTACGGGCCGATCGCCGCCGGGCGTAGCCGCGAACCACACCTCACCCCGTTGCATCGGCCCAGTCCGACCAATCCTCCGCCGGCCCCCAGTCCGCGATCTGCTCCAGCGACCGCTCCCCTTGGTCGAGCGGCTGGTCGACCCAGGTCACGGCGTCGTCCTCGCTGGCCAGCCGGAGCAGCTGGCGACGCACGGCATCCCGCAGCAGCTCCGAGCGGTCGACGCCGAGGCGGGCCGCCCAGGCGGTTACCCGCTCAGCCTCGTCGTCGTCGAGGCGGAAGCTGAGCATGGTCATACAGCCAGCGTACTGCGTATGACAGGTCGGCCGGCAGGTCGACCAGCGGGTACCGCGCCGCGCAACCCGCCCAGCTTCCGGCGCCGGTCCGCCAGTCGAGGTCGTCGACCGTGTGTCTCGTGGCGGCCAGGTCCGCCATCGATTTCACTGTCCGACCGAGCTGGGCCGTACCGCATCGTCGCTGCTGCGACAATGGGCCACACCCATGATCGACCCCTCTCGCATCCGCAACCTCTCCATCATCAGTCACATCGACCACGGGAAGACCACGCTCTCGGACCGGATCCTGGAGCTGACCGGCGCGGTCGACGCCCGCGACATGCGGGCCCAGTACCTCGACTCCATGGATCTGGAGCGCGAGCGGGGCATCACGATCAAGGCCCAGAACGTCCGTCTGACCTGGAAGAACTTCGTCATCCACCTGATCGACACCCCCGGCCACGTGGACTTCGGCTACGAGGTGTCCCGCTCGCTGGCCGCCTGTGAGGGGGCCATCCTGCTGGTCGACGCCACCCAGGGCATCGAGGCCCAGACCCTCGCCACCTGCTACCAGGCCATGGAGCACGACCTGGAGATCGTCGCCGCGGTCAACAAGATCGACCTGGCCTGGGCCGAGCCGGAACGGGTGGCGGGGGAGATCGAGAAGGTGCTCGGCATCGACGCGTCCACCGTCCTGCGCATCAGCGGCAAGACCGGTGAGGGCGTCCCCGAGCTGCTCGACGCGGCGATGGCCCGCATCCCGGCGCCCAAGGGCGTGCTCGACGCCCCCCTCCAGGCCCTGATCTTCGACTCCTACTACGACCAGTACCGGGGCGTGGTCAGCGCCATCCGGGTGATGAACGGTCGGATCAAGACGGGCGACAAGCTGCGCTTCATGCAAGCCGGCGCCAGCCACGACGCGGACGAGATCGGCGCCCGCACCCCCGTTCCTGTGCCCCTCGCCGACCTCGGCCCGGGCGAGGTCGGGTACCTCGTCGCCGGCGTCAAGGACGTGGGCGAGGCCCGCTCGGGAGAGACGGTGACCCTGGCGTCACGCCCGGCGGAGGAGGCCCTCGTCGGCTACCAGGACCCCAAGCCCATGGTGTTCTGCGGGCTGTACCCAGTGGAGGGCGACGACTTCGCCGCCCTGCGCGACGCCCTGGAGAAGCTGCGGCTCAACGACTCGTCGTACACCTACCAGCCGGAGAGCTCCGGCGTCCTTGGCTTCGGCTTCCGGTGCGGCTTCCTCGGCCTGCTCCACATGGAGATCGTCCGGGAGCGCCTGGAGCGGGAGTTCGGCCTGGCCCTCATCGCCACCGCCCCGTCGGTGGAGTACCTGGCCACGCTCACCAACGGCAAGGTCGTCGAGGTCGACAACCCCTCGAACATGCCGCCGCCGAACCAGGTCGACTTCATCGAAGAGCCCATCTTCGTGGCCACCCTCCTCCTGCCGACGTCGTACACCGGCACGGTGATGGAGCTGTGCCAGAACCGCCGGGGCGAGCTCCAGAAGCTCGAGTACCTGTCGCCCGAGCGGGTCGAGCTCGTCTACCGCATCCCTCTCGCCGAGGTGGTGATCGACTTCTTCGACCAGCTCAAGAGCCGCACCAAGGGCTATGCCAGCCTCGACTACGAGCTATCGGGCTACGAGCGCAGTGAGCTGGTGAAGGTCGACATCCTGCTCAACGGCGTGGCCGCCGACGCCTTCAGCGCCATCCTCCACCGGTCGAAGGCCGACGAGTACGGGCGGAAGATGACCGAGAAGCTCAAGGAGCTGATCCCCCGCCAGCAGTACGACGTGCCCATCCAGGCCGCCATGGGCAGCCGGATCATCGCCCGGACCACGGTCAAGGCCATGCGCAAGGACGTCATCGCCAAGTGCTACGGCGGCGACATCACGCGAAAGAACAAGCTGCTCGACAAGCAGAAGGAAGGGAAGAAGCGGATGAAGTCGATCGGCCGGGTCGAGGTGCCCCAGGAGGCCTTCGTCTCCGCTCTCAAGCTCGACGATTGACAGCGATCCTCTGGTTCCGGCGGGACCTCCGGCTCGCCGACCATCCGGCCATGACCGCGGCGCTCGACGCCGGCCCGGTCGTGCCGCTCTTCGTGCTCGACCCGGAGCTGGTGAAGCCCGCCGGCGAACCTCGGGCGGCGTTCCTGTACCGGTGCCTGCGGGAATTGGACGAGTCCCTCGGCGGGCGACTGGTGGTCCGCACCGGCGACCCGGTCGACGTGGTCCCCCAGGTGGCGCTCGAAGCCGACGCTGGGACGGTGTTCGTGTCGGCCGACTTCGGGCCCTATGGCCGGCGCCGGGACCAGGAGGTGGCCGGCGCGCTGCGGGCGGCAGGCCGCCGGCTGACGGGCATCGGCTCGCCCTACGCAGTGGACCCGGGCCGCACGCTGAAGACCGATGGCACGCCGTTCCGGGTCTTCAGCCCGTTCTACCGGACGTGGCAGGCCCATGGCTGGGCGCCCCCGTGCCCCGCTCCGGGCGAAGTCGCGTGGGTGGAGGGCCTGTGGTCCCACGACATCCCTGACGACCCGCCGGTCGAGGCCACCCTGCCGCCGGCGGGCGAGGCGGCGGCACTGGCCCGGCTGGAGGAGTTCCTCGCCGGCCCCGTCGACGACTACGCCGCTCGGCGGGACGACCCGGGCGCCGACGCCACCACCCGGCTCTCGCCGTACCTCAAATGGGGCTGCATCCACCCTCGGCAGGTCCTGGACCGTCTCGGGCGGAAGCATCCACACGAGAAGCAGTCGCACGAGAAGCTGCGGAGCGAGCTGGCGTGGCGGGAGTTCTACGCCGACGTCCTGTGGCACGTCCCCGAGTCGGCCAGGCGGTCGCTCCAGCCGAAGATGGCCGCCATGGAACTGGACGAGGGCCCGCAGGCTGACGAGCGGTTCCGGGCGTGGACGGAAGGGCGCACCGGCTTCCCGCTGGTGGACGCCGGCATGCGTCAGCTTCAGGGCGAGGCGTGGGTGCACAACCGGGTACGGATGGTCGTGGCCAGCTTCCTGGTTAAGGACCTGCACATCGACTGGACCCGTGGGGCCCGATGGTTCATGCGCGGACTGGTCGATGGCGACCTGGCGTCGAACAACCACGGCTGGCAGTGGGTGGCGGGTACAGGCACCGATCCTGCGCCGTACTTCCGCATCTTCAACCCTGTGACCCAGGGCAAGGAGCACGACCCCGCGGGCGATTACGTCCGTCGCTGGGTGCCGGAGCTGGCCGGTGTGCCAGGCCCCGCGGTCCACGAACCCTGGAAGCTGCAGGGTGGCGTGCCCGCCGGTTACCCCCAGCGCATCGTCGACCACAGCGTCGAGCGGGCGGAGTCGCTCGAGCGCTACCGCGCCCTTGGAGCCTCGGACTGAACTCTGATTTCCTTGAAGACTGAGATTTCTTTGAAATTCTGCTCAAGCCCTGCGGCCGGGCTGCCGATACCTCCCGGGACGCGTCGAATCGGCGCGCGACCGGGAGGATGACGGTGGAGGATCTGGGCGACCCGCCCACAACGGCCTATTGGCTGGCGTGGGCCACGGCGTTCCTGTTGATCATCGCGGTCGTGTCCGCCGGGGTCATGAACTTCACCGACGACGGGCCCGAGGGCGGGCTGGTCAGCGCAGCCGGACGGACGCCCGGCACGATCGACGTCGCGTCGACCACCACCACCGCCCCGGACGCGCCGGCGCAGGCCACCAGCACCACGACCCGCCGGCCGACCACCCCCACGTCGACGACGATCCCCAGCGCGGCTGCTGCGGTGCTGAAGGCGATCGGGTCCACGGCGCCGCCGGCGAGCACCACGACCACCTCCCCGCCGGTCACCTCCACCAGTCCGACGACCGCCACCACGACGAGCACGACGTCGACCACCCTGCCGGCCCGAGCGACGGTCACCGTCGTCAACCAGTCCGACAGGGCCTTCGAGATCACGGTGAACGGCCGGGCGTTCACGCTCGGCCCCGCTCCTGCCAGTGCCCCCCAGACCGCCCAGATCGACCTCCCGAACGCCACCGACACGATCAGGGGCAGCGCGGTGGGCGAGCCCACGTGCCAGGTCGGCGGTACGGGGGACCTGTTCCGGCCCGGCGGCGCCTACGAGGTGGCCATCGTCACCGGCGGCACCTGCGCGGAGCTCCGGGTGAAGTCCACCTAGCCCACGGCGAGGCTGGGTGCGGGGAGACCTCCGCGACGTCCACGATCTTGCGCCGTGTCAAGGGTCGTCGACCCGGTCCGCAACTACGGCTCGCCGCCACCCGGCCGGGTCAGTGGCGTGTACCCCCACGTGCCTTCCATGACGTGGGCGGCGGCCTCGCCGGCGAGGAGCTCCCGCATCGCCCCGACGTCGGCCGCCTCGACGAGGACAGTGACACCGCACCAGATCGAACGCATCACGGCGAGGGAGCTGATCGTCGCACGCCACCTTGGACAGGACACACGACCGGACGTCGAAGCGGTCGGCATAGGCCACCAACGCCCGGCACGCAGTGAGGTGGCCGTCGAGGCCCCCGGTGAAGGCGGCGACGAGCCGGACGGGATCGGGGAGCCCGACATGGTCGAGGCGTACGCCGCCGTAGGTGTCGGGGTGGTCGTCGCCGTAGGCCTCGCCGAGACGGATGTCGTCCGCCAGCTCGTCCTCCAGCCGCATGATCAACGCCTCGGGGTCGGTCACAGGTGAAGTTTGTCCACTCCGAAGGAAGAGAGGGGAGACGCGGGGCCGCAAACGGCCTAGGCTGGTGGGAGTGCCTCGGGTGAGGTGCTGTTTGAAAGAAAAGAGTTTTCCGTGGCAACAGGTACCGTCAAGTTCTTCAACGCAGAAAAGGGCTTCGGCTTCATCTCGCGCGAGCAGGGCGATG
>Ga0136633_1002398_pt1 | contig 12979 bp, 13 predicted proteins | sample AntDrymeUQ832206_2_FD_105494 | JGI IMG/M metagenome (GOLD analysis project Ga0136633, IMG submission 105494) | Polar desert sand microbial communities from Dry Valleys, Antarctica - metaG UQ83 (22.06) | ecosystem: Environmental > Terrestrial > Soil > Desert | place: Antarctica: Dry Valley... | reverse complement strand
GGCATGGCCGAAGGGGAGCCGAAGTAGTTCGACAGCCGCTGGCGCAGGGAACGGGCCTTGCCCACGTAGATGACCCGCCCGTCGCCGTCCTTGAACTGGTACGAGCCGGGGGCGTCGGGGATCGTGCCGGCGGCGGGACGTTGAACCACGGGTCAAGGATACGCGATATGCAATGCGTTATCATATCGCGGTGAACGTCGCCGAATGGGTGAACGGGGCCCGACGGTCCGCAGGTCTGACGCAGCGCGGACTGGCCGAACGCTCGGGGGTCCCTCAGCCGACAATCGCCAGGATCGAGTCCGGCAAGCAGATGCCTCGCGCTGACACGCTCGACCGGCTCCTTCGAGCGAGCGGCTGGGAGCTCGACATGACCCTGCGTCGCGGCGATGGAGAGGACCGCGGGCTCATCCGCTCCTGGCTCTCCCTGGCACCCGAGCAACGGGCCGAGCGGGGGGCCGCGTACGGGCGATTCGCCGCAGAGCTCCGACGCGCCGGAGCGCCGGAACGGCACGCTTCGTGACCGCACCTTTCGATCCAGTTGCGGCGCTCCGAGCACTCGCGCACCATCGGGTCCGATACGTCATCATCGGCGGGTTCGCCGGTGATCTCCTCGGTGCGCCCCTCAACACGAACGACCTCGACATTTGTTACGAGCGGACGCCGGAGAACATGACCGCGCTGGCGGCAGCGCTGGTCGACCTCGGGGCACGTCTGCGGGTCGCCGGGGTCGACGAGGACCTCCCGTTCATACTCGATGGAAAGACCCTGGCCGCCGGCGACTCCTTCACCTTCGACACCGTCGCAGGAGCGCTCGACGTGCTGGGCACGCCCTCCGGCACTCGCGGATACGCAGATCTGGCGCCGAAGGCGCGTCGCGTCACACTGGGGGATCTGGAGCTTCAGGTCGTCGACCTCGCCGACCTGATGCGCATGAAGCGGGCCAGCGGACGGGTCAAGGACCGGATGCACCTGGAGGTTCTCGCTGCTCTGGACGACATGACGGAGGGCGATTGACGCACTCCCGGGAATGGCCCGGGATCGCCGGCGTTGTACAGAATTAACTAACCGGGCAAGAACCGCTCGGGGAGCATAGACTGCACTCCACGCCGGCTTGGTATCCGGCGACACAATCAGCTCCGAGGCCGACATACCCGCGTGAGGCGACCAAGCTGTCTCCGCCGGCCGCAGTTCGGGGCTCCCAAAAGGGAGAAATACGATGTCCGCTATAAAGACAGCGGTGCGGATTCAAGGGGCACTCCCGGATCGGTACACCGCGGCCACTCAGGAACAGCTCGAATCGTGGATCGGCGCGGCCAAGGCCGTGCTTGGCAACCGCCTGTTGATACTCGGCCACCACTACCAGCGCGAGGAGGTCATGCGCTGGGCCGACGCCCGGGGCGACTCCTTCGGCCTGTCCCGACTGGCCGCGGAGTCGGTGGCCACCTACATCGTGTTCTGCGGCGTCCACTTCATGGCCGAGTCGGCCGACATCCTCACCGGCGGGCAGCGCCACGTCATCCTCCCCGACCTCAACGCCGGCTGCTCCATGGCCGACATGGCCGACCTGGACTCGGTCGAGGAGGCCTGGGACGCGCTCGCCGCCCTCACCGACATCGAGCGCATCGTCCCCATCACCTACATGAACTCCTCGGCCGCCCTCAAGGCGTTCGTGGGCCGCAAGGGCGGGGCCGTCTGCACGTCGTCCAACGCCCGGGCCGTCGTCACCTGGGCCCTGGGCCGGGGCGACAAGCTCCTGTTCTTCCCGGACCAGCACCTGGGCCGCAACACCGGCTACCAGCTGGGCCTGGGTCCCTCGGAAATGCGGGTGTGGAATCCCAAGCTCGACCTGGGAGGGCTGGACGAGGTCGACGTCAAGGAGGCCACCCTCCTGCTGTGGAAGGGCCACTGCTCGGTCCACCAGCGGTTCAAGGTGACCCACGTCGAGGCGTTTCGCTCCGAGCACCCCGACGGGCTGGTCGTCGTCCACCCCGAGTGCGCCCACGAGGTGATCGACGTCGCCGACCAGGTCGGCTCCACCGACTTCATCATCAAGGCCGTCGAGGCGGCCCCATCCGGCTCGGTGATCGCCATCGGCACCGAGATCCACCTGGTCCAGCGCCTGGCCGCTGACCACCCGGATCGCACCGTGGTGTCGCTCGACCCCCTGATCTGCCCGTGCTCCACCATGTTCCGCATCGACGCCGCCCACCTGGCATGGGTTCTCGAGAATCTCGTAGCCGGCACTGTGGTCAACCAGGTCAAGGTCGACGAAGAATCCGCTCGATGGGCGAGGGTGGCGCTCGAGCGCATGCTCGAGATCACCTGAGCCTGCTGATCCCCACGTCGACTCAACCGGAGTCGATGGATGGTCGATACATCATGGGATGACCCTGGGGGACCGAAACTTGACGCCGAATACCGTGCTGGTCGCGCCACCGGTGAGCCGCGGCGGCCTCGTACGGCTTCTCCGCTCCTCTCGGGCCTCCGCTAACGCAGGCTGGCTTGGATCCGAGCGGCTGGTCCAGTTCCTCGTCGTGACCCCGGTATCGATTCTGCTGGCTCGCTACCTCGGGCCCGTCGGGCTCGGTCGCTACGCCTTCGCCCTGACCATCGTGTCGTTGCTGCTCCCGCTCCTGCAGCTCGGCAACGGGTTCGTGGTGCGGGACCTCGTGACCGAGCCAGAACGCAGCGATGTCACGCTCGGCTCGGCCTTCATGCTCAACCTCGGCCCGGCGCTGCTGGTCGAGGCCGTCCTGGCCGGGATCTGTTTCTGGCGAATGTCGGCCGGAGACTGGGAGCTGCCGCTGGTCGTGCTCCTCCTCAGCGTCCCTCTGGTCCTGAGGCCGGTCCAGATACTCGAGTACTGGTACCAGGCCCGGCTCGAGGCACGGATCGCCTCGAGCGCCCGCATGCTCGGCATGGTCGGGACCGCCCTCGCCCAGGTGATCCTGATTGTCCTCCATGCCGAGCTGGTGGCGATCGCCGCAGCCGCCCTGATCGGTCCAGTCGTCCAGTCGGTGCTCTATGCCCACCACTACCGGCGCGGCGGTGGTTCCTTCGGTCGATGGCGGGCGAGCGCAACCGTGATGCGGCGGCTGGCCCGAGAGTCCACGCCACTGGTCATCGCCGCTGTCGCTGTCGGCCTCTACATGCACATCGACCAGCTCATGCTCGGGTGGCTGTCCGACAGCAGACAGCTGGGACTGTACGCGTCCGCCGTTCGGATCTCGGAGTTCACCTACTTCATTCCGCTGGCGCTGGTGACTTCCGCCACGCCCGCCCTCCTCCGGCTCAGGTCGGAGTCGCGAGAGCAGTATCTGGCGCAGCTCCAGGTTCTGTTCTGCTATCTCGCCCTTGCTGCGTTGGTGCTCACCGTCGTCGTGGTGGTCGGCGCACCGTTCCTGGTCAAGCTGGCGTTCGGCCATGACTTCGCCGACGCGGCGCCGATTCTCGCCGTGCACGTGGCAACCACCGTCTTCGTGTACCTGGGGGTGGCGGAGTCCATCTGGAACATCGGCGAATCCCAGCAGGTGCTGGCGATGGTGAAAACAATCGGGGGTGCGGTTCTCAACATCGTCCTGAACCTCTTCCTCCTCCCCACGTTCGGGGGCCTCGGCGCCGCGTGGGCCAGCCTTGTCGCCTACGCGGCGGCCACGCTGCTGGCAAATGCGCTGCACCCCCGCACCCGGCCGCTGCTGCAGCTCGAAATTCGCAGCCTCATGCCCGGCGTCGTGATCCGCACCGTCCACCGCGACCTCTCCCGACGGCTCCAATCGACATGACGGCCCCCCTGCTCATGATCGTCTTCAACCGTCCCGACACGACGGCCGAGGTATTCAGGGCCGTCCGCGACTACGCCCCCCGCCAACTCTTCGTCGCCCAGGACGGACCTCGACGGGGCACCGGCGAGGCCGGTCGATGCCAGGCGGTGCGGGCCATCGTGGAGGGTGTCGACTGGGAATGTGACGTCCGCTACCTGTACCGGGACCAGAACCTGGGATGCGGCCGCGCCGTGAGCGAGGCGGTCACGTGGTTCTTCGAGCACGTGGAGGAGGGAGTCATCCTCGAGGACGACTGCGTCCCTGCGTCTGATTTCTTCCGGTACTGCGAGGAGCTCCTCGAGCGCCATCGCAACGACGAGCGGGTCTGGATGGTGTCTGGCGTGAACCTTCTCGGCACCTGGCGGGAGAGGGACGCGTCGTACTTCTTCGCCGACGGCGGGGTGTGGGGGTGGGCGACCTGGCGGCGGGCGTGGAAGCACATGGACCTGCGGCCCGCGGCATGGCACGACCCGGCAAGCCGGGCCCGGGCCCGCGAGTTCCTGGGCGATGACCTGTGGAATGTCGTGATGCCCGAGTTGGAGCGGGTGTTCAGGGGTGAGCTCGACACTTGGGACTACCAGTGGCTGTTTGTGCGTGCGTCACATGGTGGCGCCGGCGCCATCCCGTCCGGCAACCTCGTTCGCAACATCGGGTTCGGGGAGGACGCCACCCACACCACCGCCGTGGCCACGCCCTATAACCGTCTCTCTACCAGCACTTTGGTCGGGCCGCTACGCCATCCGCCCGACGTAGTCGTCGACCGGCGCTATCTGGCCCGGGTCGTCGGTAAGCGCCGCCAGTACGCCCGCTGGCTCGGGGCCAGGCGCCGGCTGCGGTCGCTCGGACGCCTCGGCAGGGAGGAAACGGCCCGGCGCTGACCCGGCAGACGGCGCGCAGGGTCAATGGTCGTCGGCACTCTGCTGGACGATGCCGCTCCGGACCGCGAAACGCCCCTTGTGCGGGAGGCGGGCCCCGCCGTCGCGCAGGAACACCGAGGTCGACCATGCGTAGGGATTTATCGGCCCCATGCCGACGAAGTCGATCTGTGTCAGCCCGGCGTCCCTGAGGAACGCGGTCGTGTTCGGGAACCAGTCACTGTTGTCGAGAATCAACATGCCGCCCGAGCGGACCTGGCCGACCGATGCGCGGGCGCAAGCGAACCGGTGGCTGCCGTCCACGATCACCACGTCGTGCGGGCTGTCGCAGGCCGCAACATATCCGTCCCTGTCCGGGATCAGCGTGCACGAGGCGTTCGGGGGCAGCGCTCGGCTCACGCGGCTTTGCCAGTCGGCGTCGTCCTCGACGCTCTCCACCGATCGCGCGTGCCGGGCCCAGAACCACGTACTGTTCCCTGACCCGAACTCGAACACGTCGAGGTCCGAGAAGTTGATGTTCTCGAGCCATGCCATCGCCGGGTACGTGTACCAGGGAACCGCCTGGCCGCTGCCGTCCACGCTCTGCTGGCGAAGGAGCGAGCGGGCGTGCCCGTGCTCGCGCTCCAAGATGAGGACCGAGTGGACGATCGACCGGAGTTGCCCGAGCCTTTTCCCCATCAGGCGGCCCGGACCCGACGGGTACAGTCTCGACCGTGCGCGACTGGGTTCTCCGATCGCGACTCGACCCTGACCGCCGTCGCCTCGTTGCCCGGGTCCGCGCCCGCGCCCTCCGCCTGCTGGCGGGCCCCGACGCCGCCCTCACCTATGCCCAGGAAGGCGAGGACCGCATCCTCCTCCGCATTTTCGAGGCCCGGGGCGTGGGCTTCTACGTCGACGTCGGCGCTCACCATCCCACCCGGTTCTCCAACACCCATCTCCTCTACCTCGACGGCTGGCGGGGAATCAACATCGACGCCATGCCGGGCAGCATGCGGGCCTTCGACAAGGCCCGCCCGGACGACGTCAACCTCGAGATGGGGGTGGCCGAAGCGCTCGGGACACTTCGCTACCACATGTTCAACGAACCGGCCCTCAACTCCTTCAGCGCCGAAGTCGCGCAGGCTCACGAGGAAGATCCGAGGTTCCGTGTCGTCCGCACCGTGGAGCTCCCGGTGATGCCCCTCGCCGCAATTCTCGAACGCCACGCGCCCCAGGGCGTGAAGATCGACCTCCTCTCCGTCGACGTGGAGGGCCTCGACCTGGAGGTGCTGCGGTCCAATAACTGGGGCCGCCACCGGCCGACGGTGGTCTGCGTCGAGGCGTGGCACGAGGGTGACGGACACCTCGCCACCGACGAGTTCCTCCGTGCCCAGGGGTACGTGCCGGCGGCGCGGACCCACAACACCCAGCTCTACCAGGTCGAGCGCGGGGTTCATTGAGCGCCCGCCCGCTTCCCGCTCAGCTGCTCGTGATCCGACTCGGTCAAGGAAGGGAACCGACGCGACGAGGCGGAAGCGAGGAGCGGACGGATACGGGAGGTGGCGAGACCAAAGAGCCAGTTGGGGCGGGAGCGGTCGGTCAGCATGTGGAGCGACCCCCTGGAATAGAGCCGTAGCCCGAGAACCTCGGCGATGCGCTGCAGGGTACGCCGCTGGTAGAAGGAGATGTGCTGCCCTGAGGCCGGTGCGTAGTACCACCAGTTGACCGGCGGCGGTTTGCCCTCGAAGAGCAGCGTGGTGAACACGATCGTCGAGCAATGCGCCGCCTCGAGGGCGTCCCGGATGAACGTCAGCGGGTCCTCGACGTGCTCGAGCACCTCGATCGCACTGACGGCGACGTACCCCTCGCCGACGCGCTGCTCGAAGCCCCGGGCCAGGAGATTGGCGGAGTAGGGGTCCGACCAATGGCACTCGAACCCGTGGTCCCGAAGGTGGCGCGCCAGGAGCCCGTAGCCGCCGGCGACATCCAGATACGGGCCACGGCTCCGCAGGAACCAGGCATAGAGGATGCGCAGGGCGGCGCCCAGCTCGAGATTCCTCGTCAGTACTCCGGTGTCCATCGTGACAATGGCATCGGCATAGGCCTCCTCCAGCCAGTGCGGCGACTCCGTCTGAAGGAGCCCGCACGTGCCGCATAGGTAGTAGGAGACCCGGTGGCGGGCGAGGAGCGTGCCTTGGAACGCGTAGGACCGGCCACCCTGACACACGGGGCACGAGCCCGGGCCGCCCGTCATCCATCGCCTGCGGGCTGGACCCCTGCCACGCGGGCAGCCTTATCGTACACAGCAAGGCTCTGTCGCGCCGTCTCCGTCCACCGGTATCTCGCCACCCGCGCCTCACCTTGGACCTGGAGGCTCCGGCGGAGTTCGGCGTCGAAGCACACCCGGTCGACAGCCGCACCCATGTCGTCGGAATCATTCGGATCGAAGAGCAGGGCAGCGTCCCCGACGACCTCGGACAACGAGCCGCTTCGCGAGCACGCCACGGGGCAACGGTACGTCATGGCCTCGAGAGGCGGGAAGCCAAAGCCCTCGTATAGGGACGGGTAGACCAACGCCCACGCGTGCTCGTAATGAGCGCCGAGGCGGGCGTCGGAACCGGTCGACCGGGACAGCCTGATTCCGTGCCGTTCGGCAGCCGCCAGTTCGGCGGCGTTCAACGGCTCGCCGCCGAACACGATCACGTCGAAGTCGCGAGCGGCCTTGGTGGCTGCGAAGGCGTGCAGAAACGGTAGGAAGTTCTTATAGGAGCGCCGGTCGCCGACGTACAACACGAACGGCCGGGGCCATGGAGCGCTGCTCGTGGTCGGAGAACGGGGGTCGACGCCAGGATAGACCACCGAGATCTTGTCCGGAGCCACGCCGAGCAGGTCGACCAGGTCCTCCTTCGTCCTCTGCGACAGGGCGATGATCGCCGTTGCCCTCTCACACCACCGCCGCTTCGCGCCGATGACGTGCCCCTCAGAGGGGGGAAGCGTCTCCGGCAGCAACTCGTGGATCATGTCGTACACCGTCAGGACCGCCGGACTCCCTCGCGCTGGGAGCGGCGCCGTGTAATAGGTCGGGTGGAAGACCGCTCCGTCCGAGAACCGCATGGAGACACCTGACACGACACGGTTGACGGCACGCACCGGCGCCATGGACCAGCTCCGACGCGACCACGACGGCAACCGGAGCCCGACTGTCCCGGTCCCTCCCGACAGGTATGCGTTCCAGTGAAGGCCGGCGACGATCGTCGAGCGGACGCCGAGTTGACGCAACTCCTCGTGCAGGCGACTGAAATACCGAGAGACGCCGCCGGCGCGCTGCACGAAGATATCGGGCGAGAAGAGCACCGAGACGCGCGGATCGTCAGCCGGCATGGCCGTCACTGTTGCATGTCCCCGGGCGGCGAGAACGGCTATGCGGCAGCGTCTGTGGCAGTGGCCTCGACGACCTGCGCTTCGATCCAGGGGTAGGTGAGGGCGATGCCGTCCCGGAGGGAGAAGCGGGAGCGCCAGCCCAGCGACTCTATGCGGCCGTTGGAGAAGTTGCGGGATCTTACGCCCACCGGACCATCGATGTACCGGATGTCGACCCGCTTGCCGGCGATGTCCGCGACCACCTCGACCAGCTCCTTCACGCTCACGTACTCCGGGCTGCCGATGTTGACGGCGCCCTCGAGGTGGGACCGGGTGAGGAGCACGATCCCGTCGACCATGTCCTCGACGTAGGTGTAGGAGCGAATGGCGGAGCCATCGCCCCAGACCTCGATCGTCCCGCCGTCGGCCACCTCGGCCACCTTGCGGCACATGGCGGCCGGTGCCTTCTCACGACCACCCCGCCACGTGCCCTCGGGTCCGAAGCAGTTCTGGAACCGGGCAATGCGCACCGCCATGCCGAACTTGCGACCGTAGGCCTCGGCCACCCGCTCGGCATACAGCTTCTCCCACCCATACTCGTTGTCGGGCATGGCCGGGTAGGCGCCGGCCTCGGTCATCTCGGGCTCACCGGGCTGCATGTCCCGGTAGATGCACACCGACGAGGAGTAGAAGTACCTCGGCACCCGCGCCCCGGCGGCGGCGTCGACCATGTTGAGGTTGATCAACGCGTTGTTCCGCATGATCTCGCACTCGGCTGAGTGGATGAACCCCATGCCGCCCATGTCGGCGGCCAGTTGGTAGACCTCGTCGAAGCCGCCGTCGACGGTCACCGCGGCCTGACAGGCGTCCCGGTCGCGAAGGTCGAGCACGAGGAACTCGTGCGCCGTCGTGGTACCGAACTCGGGCTCCTTGATGTCGACTCCGCGCACCCAGTAGCCGTCGGCTCGGAGCCGGCTCACCAGATGCCCACCGATGAACCCACCTGCACCGGTGACGAGCGCTCGACGCATGACTGACTCCCTTCGGTTCGCCCGGTGGTTGGTCCCGGGCGTTCCCTCGTGGACAGGTCGAGGGAACTCTCCCCATATATCGGCCGGTCGGTAGATCGGGTTTAATCTGGGATCGCCCCGGACCCATGGCTCCCCCGCTCGACCACACCGTGCCATACCCCCGTATCAGCGTCGTGATCCGCTGCCACAACTACGGGCGGTTCCTCGGCGAGGCTCTGGCGAGCGTGCAGGCTCAGACGTTGCGGGTCGACGAGGTGGTGGTAGTGAACGACGGGAGCACGGACGACACCGGGGACGTGCTCGACGCCTTCCGGCAGCAACGGCCCGACCTGGTCGTGGTGGTCCGCCACCCTGCCCGCGGCCCGGCCATGAGCTTCAACGACGGCGTGACCCGGAGCACGGGTGATCTCGTCGTCGCTCTGGACGCCGACGACCGATTCTCGCCGGACTACGTCGAACGGCTCGCCGCCGCTCTCCGGGATCCTGACGTACACTTCGCCTACGGCGGTGAGTCGGTGTTCGGCACCGGGCAGTTCCGCCACTCGGCGAGGCCCTTCGACCGGGACGAGCTCATGGTCGAGAACTACGTCAACGTCTCGTCCATGTTCCGGCGGTGGATCTTCGAGGCCACGGGCGGCTTTCGGCCCGACTTCGACGGGATCGGCCTGGAGGACTGGGAGTTCTGGGTCCATGCCGTCGAGCTTGGTGCGGTGGGTTGCGCCGTGGAGGACGGCTGGCTCGAGTACCGGCGTCACGCCGAGGGCTCCCGCAACACGATCCGCCGGCGTCGGGCGCTACGAGCACACCTGCTCCTCTGGCGGCTTCACCCCCGGACGGTCAGGATCCGGCACGTCATGAGATGGATGGTCCGAAGTTCCTACAGGAACGTCCGACAGGCGGTTCGGCGGGGCTCCCCCGCGACCGACAGCGTCGGTGTCGCATGACGCAGAACGAGCCCCCCCTCGTCTCGATCGTCACGCCCACGTACAACATGGCCGACCGTCTGCCCCGGTGCGTGGAGAGCGTGTCCACTCAAACCTATCCCCGTATCCAGCATGTGGTCGTCGACGGGGCGTCGGTCGACGGAACTCGGGAGTACCTCGCCTCCCAGCCCCACCTGAAGTGGGTCTCCGAGCCCGACAAGGGGCAGAGCGACGCCCTGAACAAGGGCTTCGCCATGGCGGACGGCGAGATCGTCACCTGGCTCAACGCCGACGACATCCTCCTTCCAGGTGCCGTCGCCGCCGTGGTCGACGCCCTTCGCTCGCACCCCGATGCGGAGTGGGTCTATGGGGACCTCGAGGTCCGGCGGGGCAACGAGCGCTGGGTGACGAAACCGCCGCCCCGGATCAGGACCACAACGTTCCACCGGGGGAACGTGGTGTCCCAGCCGGGGACCTTCTTCACGGCCGCGGCGCTCGAGCATGTCGGGGGCATCGACGCCGACTTCCACCTCACCATGGACTTCGAGCTCTGGCTCCGGTTCGTCGCCGCCGGGATTATCGCCGTCTACGTTCCGCTCCCGCTCGCCGCATTCGAGGTGCACCCCGGCTCGAAGACCGGGAGTCAGGGGGAGCTTGCATTCGCAATGGAAGAGTTCCGTGCGCTTCAGAAGCACGGACAGCCCCACGCTGCAGCCATGGCCATCGACCGGTGGTACTGGGACGAGACGCTCACCAACCTCGTCGAGCTGCTGACCCACCACCGGTACATGGAGGCTTTGGCCATGGCCCGGGAGGCCCACAGCCACCTTCACCCGGTGTTCGGGCGTTCCCGGCTCTTCCTCTGGGCCACTCTTGTCTTCCCGCCCCTCGCCCGACGGCTCACCGGGCTGAAACGGACCCGCCGAATGTAGCTTCACCGCTTCGCAACCGAGCGCGGCGCGGTCGTTCAGGGACGTCCAAGTCCCGCGAGCAAAGGCCGGCCAAGCGGCAAGGGCATGCCCAGGTCTTGGAAGAGGACCGTTGACATGCGGTCGTCGTACTGCTGCCCGGTATGCACGAGGCTCCTATCGGCCCGGCCTTCCAGTCCCGCAGTACCTGCCCGCCTTCATGAAGTTCGGGCGGGCGGCGGTGACCAAGGTGAGGTGCGGACGCCGCACCCCAGAGGTGGTCGGGCGGTCCCGAGGTGAAGACGGCGTGATGATCCAAGGTAGGCTGCGGTGACGTCACGGGTTCGGCGATCGCTCGCCGTCGTCTCCTCGACCAGCGTAACCCTCGGATCGAGCCGATCTATCGACCAGCCGGCGTGGCCGGTTGAGCGGTGGTGCCCAGCCGGGCCCGACCGACTGGCCGGCGACTCGAGAAGCGGCGATCGGCTCGCCGGTGGACAGGATCGGCGATCATCGCCGTGAACGCTGTACCGGCGTTTGTCGGATGGCGCACGGCGAGGCGGGACCAGCGCACCGAGGCGGCGAGCACGGCCGCCGCCCACGCCGGCCTGCTCCACCATGTGGCCGCGAACTGCATCGTCCCCTGCCACCAGCTGGCCTCCCGGCTCCAGCTCGACGCGGCCGAGCCGCCGCTGACGTGGGTCGCCCACACCTCGGGGACGGCGACGAGCTTCCACCCGGCCGCCCGGAGGCGGTGGCAGAGATCGATGTCCTCCCCGTAGAGGAAGTACGACTCGTCGAACCCGCCGACGTCGTCCATGGCGCGGCGGCGGACGAGGATGGTGGCGGCGGCCAGGCTCTCCACGTCGACCGGCTCGGACGGCACCCGGTCGGCGTGGTCCCGCAGGACGGAAGAGCGCCGGGCCAGCGCCCCGACCACCGGCAGCCCGAGCAGAACCTTGGCCCCGCCGGCCCGTCCGAGGAGGTGGACAGGACCGACCTCGACGCCGGCGCTGCGCTCCGGCTGGCCCGTCCCCCGGTTGACGATCACGCCCTGGACGGCGGCGACATCCGGCCGGCTCCGGAGCAGCTCGGCGCCGGCGAGCACGGCGGCCGGGTCGATCTCGGCATCCGGGTTGCACAGCAGCACGAATTCCGAGTCGGTGAAGGCCAGGCCCCGGTTCTGGCCGGTCCCGAAGCCGGGGTTGGACGGATCGCAGACGGCCACCGCGCCCCGGGCGGCCGCCCGGCACGCCGACGCGCCGTCGCCGTTGTCCACGACCACGACCGTGCCCCCGAGCGCCCGCGCCCTGTCGACCGCGGCCCCGATGACGTCGTCGCTCCGGTAGGCGACCAGGACGACGTCGATCCCGGTCACGCCGCCACCCGGCGGCTGAACCCCCGGTGCCGCCACAAGTGGCGGGCCACGGCGTGCGCGTGCTGCATGCCCCGGCGGGTGAACACGCCGCGGTTGCGCCGGCGGGGCGGGTGATGGCACGCCGCGCCCCCGACCTGCACGACACGGCGACCCGCCTCGCGCAGGCGGAGGCAGAGGTCGACGTCCTCGGGCCCGTAAAAGTAGGTCTCGTCGAACCCGCCCGCCGCCTCGAACTCAGACCGCCGAACCAGCTGGCACGCCCCGATGGCGAAGTCGACGTCCCACCACGGGCCATCCCCCGCAACCGATCGGTAGGTGTCGCGGACGTCGAGGAGCCGCAGCGCCTTGTCCGCCAGCGAGGGGGCTCGACCCGCACTGGCTTCGGCCGGCTGGTCGACGAACACGGGGGCGGACAGAGCGACGTCGGCCCCGCCGAGCAGCGGTTCGAGCAGGCGTTCCAGCGCCGCCGGGAGCAGCCGGGCGTCGCTGTCGAGGATGCACACGAACGGTGCGCTCCCCAGGGCCGCACCCTGGTTCCGCGCTGGGGCCACGCCACGGTTCGCCGCATTGCGGTGCAGCACCACGCGAGGGTCGTCCGGCACCGTGGCCGGGGGGTCGGATCCGTTGTCGACGACGATCACATTGACCTCGACCCCCTCCGAGGCCAGGGCAGAGTCGATCGCGGCGGCGAGCAGGTCGCCGTC
>Ga0136633_1002397_pt1 | contig 12986 bp, 13 predicted proteins | sample AntDrymeUQ832206_2_FD_105494 | JGI IMG/M metagenome (GOLD analysis project Ga0136633, IMG submission 105494) | Polar desert sand microbial communities from Dry Valleys, Antarctica - metaG UQ83 (22.06) | ecosystem: Environmental > Terrestrial > Soil > Desert | place: Antarctica: Dry Valley... | reverse complement strand
TGGCGGACGGTGTCGATCGTGGCATCGACCAGCGTCGTGCGGTCGTAGACCGTCTTCGCGACCACCCCGGGCGGTAGCGTCCGGTTGACCTCTTCCATCTTCGCGGCCACACGCTGCGCCACGATTCGGCTGTTCTCACCCATCAGCATGAAGACCGTCCCGAGCACGACCTCCTTGCCGTCTTCGGTGGCGGCCCCAGTCCGCAACTCGTGGCCGAAGATCACGTCGGCGACTGTGCTGAGATAGACGGGGGTGCCCTGGCGCGTGCCGACGACGATGCGCTTGATGTCGTCGAGGTCTGCGACCTGCCCGGGAGCGCGAATCAGATACTGCTCGCCGCTCCGTTCGATGTAACCGGCACCGATATTGGTGTTGTTGCGCTCCAGCGCCTCGAGAATGTCCCGAAACGACAGGTCATGGGCCCTCAATCTGTCAGGGTAGGGCGTGACGTGGAACTGCTTGGTGTACCCCCCGATCGTGTTCACGTCGGCCACGCCCGGCACCGTCTTCAACTGCGGGCGCACGATCCAGTCCTGAATCGTGCGCAGATCCATCCCGGAGTAGGGCTGCCCGTCGGCGTTCAGGGCCCCCGGCGTGGCTTCGACGGTCCACAGGAAGATCTCCCCGAGCCCGGTCGCGATCGGCCCCATCGTGGGCTCGATGCCCTGGGGCAGTCGGCCCTTCACGTCCTGGATGCGTTCGGCGATGAGCTGTCGGGCGAAATAGATGTCGGTCCCGTCCTCGAAAATCACCGTGACCTGGGACAGCCCGTAGCGCGAAATCGACCGGGTCTCGTCCAGGCGTGGCAGGCCCGCCATCGCCGTTTCGACGAGATAGGTGACCCGTTGCTCAGCTTCGAGCGGTGAATATCCAGGCGCCTCCGTGTTGATCTGGACCTGGACGTTGGTGATGTCCGGTACGGCGTCGATCGGCAGCCGTGTGTAGTTGTACAGCCCCCACAGCGCCACGGCGATCGTCGCGATGACCACGAGCCATCGCTGGCGAATCGAGAAGTGCAGAATCCGTTCGAGCATCTGGTGGCGTCCTTTAGTGGTCGTGAGTCGCGCCGAGTTTGCCGATCTCCGCCTTGACGGCGAAGCTGTTTGCCGCGGCGTACTGGTCGCCTGCCTCGAGGCCGCTCACGACTTCGACCCACTGCCCATCGGATCGTCCAAGCTCGAGAGGACGTGCCTCGAACCAGTCCCCGAACTTCACGAACACGACCTGCCAATCGCGGAACGTCTGGATCGCATCAGCCGACACGGCCAGCGGCACGGTTGTCCGCTCGCGTACGAGCCGGACGGTCACAAACAGTCCGGGTCGCCATTGACCATCCCCGTTGGGTAAGGTCAGTCGCGCCCGCGCGGCGCGGGTCTGGTCGCCCACCAGCTGGCCCACGAAGTTGATGCGGCCGCTGGTCTCAGTACCGAGGTCGGTCGACACGACGACCGCGGCCTGCCCCTGGCGCACCACGCCAAGGTCTTTGGCATACACGGCGAGCTCGACCCACACCGCCGAGAGGTCGGTCACGGTGAAGATTCGCTGGTCGGCTGTGACGGCCTCGCCGATCGTGACGTCCCGCTCGACCACGGAGCCGTCAATCGGGGCGCGAATCTCGTAGCGCGCCAGGCGCTCGGCCGGCTCCTGCGCCAGATGTGAAAGCGCGTCCGCAGCTACACCCAGCACGCGTAGCTGCTGTCCCGCCAACTGCTGGGCGAGCTCGGCCTCCTCAAAGGCGTGCTTCGCCTCCAGGTAGTCGCGCTCAGCCGAGATCTTCTTCTTCCACAGCGCTTCTTCCCGCTCGACCGTGACGCGTGTGAACTCCACGTGGTGTGCCCCGGCCAGGTACTGACTCTTGGCGCCCGCCAACTCCCGACTGCTCAGCACGGCCATCAGGTCACCGCGGCGGACACGATCGCCTTCCTTCTTCAGCACGGCCGTCACCACGCCCTGCAGACGTGGCACGACGTGCGCGACCCGGGTGTCATCGGCCTTCACCTCGCCTGGCAGTTCCAGCACGGTCTGCATCTCACGAGGGCCGACCGTGTTGATGACGATGCCGGCGCTCTTCACCTGGTCGGCGCCCAACTGCACTTTGCCTTCGATCTGCGAGTACGACCACGAGTGCTGTCGCCCGCCGCGCGTCGCCGACACCTTGACGTCGAACGAATGGGGCTCTTCGACCACCTCGTTCCCGCGCAGATAGTCGGCCTCGGGGGTGAACGTGATGCGGTCCACACGCCCACCCAAGCGATGCAGCTCGACGACGAGGTCCACGTCACGCGGTCGAATCGGCTTCTGCGCGCCGTCCAGGGGGTAGACGCGAAACTGCGGCGGCACGCCGGTTTCGTAGATCGTCATTTCGACCTGAAGGCCATCGTCCGAGAGGAGTCGCGCGCCATGCGGGCCGCGCGGGTACTCGAGTAGCCCGGGCGCCTCGGCGCCCTCAGCGGCGGCATTGCCGCCCGGTGCTGTTCGTAGGATCGCCGCAGTCAGCGCGAGCCCAACCACGACGATGATCGTGACGATGGCGACTGTTCTTTTCTGCATGATGATCTACTCTCTCGCGGTCGTCGGCTCGTCCACGTGCCCAGGGCGCGGGGCGCCAATCAGCCGTTCCACGTTGGCCACCGCCTTGTGGTACTCGGACAGGGCGCGCAGATACTGGCTGCCCGCGCCGATCAACGTGCGCTGGGCGTCCAGCACATCCAGATAGCCGAATCGGCCCAACCGATACCCTTCAGTGACGGCATCGAAGGTTTGTTGGGAGCCGGGTAGGACCGCCGACCGAAGCGCGGTCACTTCGTCGTGCGCGGTCGCCAGTCCCGCATAGGCGTCGGCCAGTGCCGCCGTCACGCGGGCCTGGGCGGCCCGTCGCTCCTCATAGACCTTCGCCACGCGGATCCGCGCTTCCTCGATGCCACCGCGGTTCCGGTCGAAGAGCGGGAGCGGCATCGACGCCCCAACCAACCAGGCGCTGCTGTCGACGTCCGTGAACCGGCGATACCCGGCCGTCAGAGACACGTCGAGCACGCGCTTGGACCGTTCGACGGCAAACGCCGCTTCCCGCTGCGAGAGTTCGGCAGCCCAGCGTGCGAGCTCTGGACTCTGCTCGACCTGGCCGATGAGATCGGCAAACCGAGGTAACGGGGCCGGTTCCATCTTCAGGTCCCCGACCACCGCCCGGAACGCCGGCGTCGAACTCCCCCACAGCAGCGCGAGCCGCGTGCGGCTCGCCTCGAGCACGCGACGCGCGCGCGCCGACTCCACACGCACGGCCGCCAGCGCCACGGTCGCTCGGGTCTCTTCAATGGGCGAGACCACGCCCGCGACGACCCGTTCGCCGACGGTTCGTTGCACCTGCTCTACCAGTCGCGTGGTCTCCTCAGTAAGTGAAACCGTCTCCTGCGCGGCAAGCACGTCGGTGAAGGCGCGACTCACCTCGGTGAGCACGTCGATGCGCGCGGTTTCGTAGTCCCAGGCGGCCAGATCCTGGTCGCGTTCGGCCAGTGCGTGCCTCGCCGCGCGCTTGCCGCCCAGTTCGATGAGTTGACTGAGCTGAATGGTTGCCTGGCTCTGGACCGGCTCGTTGATGCCGCCGCCCGCGAGCTGTCTCGCGCCGAAATCCGCCGCCTGGATCTCGAGGGCCGGATTGGGCCGCTGGCTGGCCTGTACGGCAGCCGCTTCGCGGGCGCGGACCTCCCAGGCAAAGGCGGCCAGTCCCGGATGGTGCAACAGGGCGAGCGCGACGACTTCCCGCAGCGACACGTCGCCGGTGGGATCCTGGAGTGCCGGCGCTTCGCGTCGCTCGGGCTCACCAGGCGCCGGCTGGTACACGGGGACGTCTCGGCCGAGCGGGTGAGCGCGCACAACCTGGCCGTACGAAGCCCGTGCGGACATGACAAGCAGCGCGCTGGTTCCCAGGGCAAGGCAGACCGAGCGACGCACACGACGCGGGTCGACAGCAATGGCAAACGGCATGACACCTCTCCGCAGAATCGGATGGGACCGATCGCTGCACACGCCCAGTCCCAGGCACACAGCGGTGCTCGGATGGGCATGACTTCCCTCGGTTGTACGAAACGGACGGGGTGACCGGCGGCGTGTCAGCCGGTCAAGTGGTCAGGCGAGGTGGACCACAGGCGGGGCGCGGAGGGGAGCGTCGGTAAGGCGGGGTGGACTATGTGCCCGTACATCGGACGGCGCGACATGACACCACGCCCGCTCCGGGGGCGTCGCGAGAGTGGTGTCGAGCGTGACGGGGCCGGGCACGTGGTCGGGCCGGGGCGCGACGTACGTGACGGTCACCGACACGGCGTGCTTCCCGCGATCGCAGCCCTCGAGTCGGGCCGCGTCGTCGGGAGCGTGCGAATCGGAGTCATGGTGGTGCGTGACGGCGGTGTGCGCGTGTGACTCGGGGCCGTGGTGGTGCTCGGCGTGAGCGTGGTCGGTGTACGCGTGGACGTGCTGCAAGGCCGCCGACCCCGAGGTCAGCGCCATGGCAACAGCGACAAGCATAGCCAGCACGCGGTGCACTGGAGGGAGTCTATGAGGAACGCCTGGTTCGGTCAATTACTTGCCGAGCAGGTCTACGGCCGCCCTGACGCCCTTGGCCAACACGGCCGCCTCGCCGGTCCCGTAGTAGTGAACAAAAATGATGATGGGTGCGACCCCGGTCATGTGGTGATGCAGGGCCACAGCGTTCAGGCCGTTGGCGCGGAGGGCCTTCAGGACCGGCGTCACCTCAGCCTCGAGCATTGCCATATCGCCGGCCACCATGGCATCAGCATTCGATCCGGCGAACGCCGCCCATGTATTGAGCCCCATGCGCGCGTTGATCAGCGCGCCGTGCTCGCGCAGGTTGACGTCGGGTCGTCCGATGGTGATCTTGAAGACGGGACCGTTCTGCTCACCCGCATGCCCGATGATCTTCGCCAGCGGCGCGCTGTCGAGCGCGGCCGTCGCTGCGGCCGGTGCCGGGCCGGCCGGTGCACGTGTGGCCGCCTGGTCGATGAGGTCAATCGCCGGCTTGATCCGCGTGGCGAGGTCAGCTGCGGTCCCCATGCCGTGCACGTGCATGAAATACATGCGCGGCGTGTCCCAGAAAAAGTGGTTATGCAGCGCGGTCACGTCGAGACCACTCGTCAGCACGGCCGACATCACGGGGTTCACTTCGTCTTCGGTGAGCACCAGGTCGCCCATCATGACCTCGTGGCCGCCGTCGCCTTTGGTCAGGGCGATCCAGCCTCCGAAACCGAACGGTGTCGGCGCGGGCCGTCCGCCAATCGTCACGCGCACGTCGTTGCGCGGGATGTTGACCTTGAGCACGCCCTCCTTGTAGTCGCCGCTCTTGCCGAGCGCCTTCAACACGGCCTGGTATTCAGCGGGCGCCTCCTGTGCCGACGCCGGCATGGCGCCGCTGCCCAGGAGACAGGCACACACGAACGTGGCAATCGCCGTCCTTGTCGGTATCATTGGCATCTTCTGCCTCCCACGAGCGCGAACCTTTGATTGTGTGTCACAACATGACCTCGGTCTTGTTCTTCGCACGCACTTGGACTTGGGGATCTCCAGACGAGCATGGCCACAGCTAGTCACGGTGGTCGCGCAGCCGCCCGAGCGTGCTCTCGAGGGAGCGCGTCAGCTTGTCCGCCGCACAACCGACCGCCAGCGCCAGGGTCGATGCCTCGCACGTCACCGCGGTGGGCTGCCGCCCCTCGAGGCGGGCTTCCATCAGGCATCGCTTGTCGTTCTGGCCGCCCTTGCCGCCGTCTTCGTCGCTGAGATGCACTTCGACGCGCGTGATGTCAGCGCTGAAGTGGCTCAGCGCGTTCGTGACCGTCGCCTCTACTTGGGCCACGAGCCCCTCGTGTCCCTCGATGTTCTTGTCGGTGTTGACCTGAATGTGCATGAATTTTTGTCCCTGTGTTGAGTTGGGTCAGTATCGATAGATTGCGGCCACGGCGGTGCGCGTGGGCATCCTTGCCGCCGGGATGACCAGGACCTCGCCACCCATCTTGCCAACCAGCTCGCCCAAGTCATCGAGCACGTCATCGACTCGCGGGTGGCTCAGCGCACCGCCGACAACCTTCCCGGTCCCTTCGTCGAGGTGGCCAGCGATCTGATGATCAGCCTCGATGAACAGCGTGGCGACGCGCCCTGAGGCTGCGGCGGCGGTGATCTGCGGCAAGTCGTCGCTGCCGCGCCCGGTCCCTCTGGCTTGCTCGCAGTCGTCCTTGAGCTTGGCGAGCCGCGCCTCGTATCGCGGCTCGACGACCTGCCACGCGAGCGTTCGCAGGGCATCGTTCGTCACGGCATCAGGATTGACCGTGATTCCCTCGGTCAGCAGAAATGGATTCTGGCTGACGCCGTGGAAACGATGGTGATGCTCTGGTAGTGCTGCCAGGATCAGCGGCAGGCCTGTGGGGCCCGAGTGGTGCTCCAGCACTGCCCGGTCAATCGAGCGGAAGAACTTGTATGCGTCGATGTCCACTTCGTCGGACTTTCCGCCGTGGCCGTGGTGCATCGCATTGCTCGCCCCCGCAACGCCCCCGTAGGAGGCGACCGTCTGGTGCGGCTCCGTGCGCTCAGCGCCGAGCGCGTCGGTGATCGTGCGCGGCACCCCGGTGGCGAGCTCCACCTCGTCAAGGGCGTCGCGATCTCCTTCGAACAGACGAATCTTGTCGAGACTCAACCCGAGCACCTGATAGCGGTCGACCGACTGGAGGAACTGCCACAACGGCTTCATGTGAAAGCTGTCCGCCACGACAACCAATTCGGTGACAGGCCGCGGCAGGCGGAACACGCGAACGAGGTCCGGCGCGCAGAGCACCGCGAGCCCGTCGTGCGTGTGGTTCCAGAAGTCGTGGTCGTCGGCGAGTGCGTCGAATGGCTTCAGAAGCGGTCGAGCCTCGGTCGTCGGATAGGCCTGGAGGAGAGAGGCTTCAAGCTCCTTCACGAGGTTTCGAAACCGGATCGGGTCCTGCTGGTTCTCCGGATGCCGTCGGTGCGTCGGCTGGTACAGCGACAGACACGGTGCCGGATGAGAGGCCAGGAGTTCGGTGAGCGATGCTTTTGTGAGTGACGGCATAGTTTCTCCTTTGGTGGTCGATCGCCTTCAGCTGGCCCCGACGATCCGACTGAGCCGTGCACGTACGGATTGTTCGTCTCGCCAATATGAGCGCTGCTTCTCGACCGGCCAGTACCCGGTGTGTCCCGGTTCAGGCGAGTGAGGCTGGCTCGCGAAGCCGTCCGCTCTGGTGTTGCTTTTGCAAGATTCTGGCCAGAGCCTGGACGCTTGGTCGACGCCCAGACCCGGCCCGAGAGATCGATCGCACCAACGGGACGTCGAGGAAGCCCTTCTGTTGACGAGGCGGGGATCGCCAGGCCATGACGTGATGGCACGGCGTCCCATTTGACACGGCACGGAGACGCAGGACGCGCGCGACATCGGCTCCAGCGCGCATGACTGGTCCCATTCGGGCAGTGCGGCGACGGGCGCCACTGGTACGTACACTGAGGTGACTCAATGTTGCGAAGTGTGAAGGACCTCAAGGGCCACGACATCAAGGCGAACGACGGCGATATTGGACGTGTGCACGATTTCTACCTCGATGATGAGGCGTGGGCGATCCGCTACCTCATCGTCGATACGGGCCGCTGGCTTCCCGGTCGATCCGCTACATCGTCGTGGACACCAGCCACTGGCGGGGAGGACACACGGTGCTTCTGGCTGGCGGACGCGTGGAGTCGGCCCTGATCTGAGACGGGCCGACGCGTGTACCAGGACTCCCAGGACGAGTATCCGATCCGATGTCCGACCCCGACGACCATCGGCGAACTACCGACTCTCCAGGTGATGGGCATGCACGATGCCGCAACACGCTCCCGCGTCGTCGACGACCGGCAGGCTCGTGGCACGATGCTCGTGCAATGTCCGGAGTGCCTGTTCGACCGGGTCCTTCCCACCGCAACACGCGGATGCCGGCCGCATGATGTCGGTGACAAGGACATCTGACGCCTTCCGGTCGTCAGCCGCCACGCCGCAACAGACGTCGCGTTCGGTGACCACGCCCACCACCTTACGGGTGTTCGCATCCTCGATGACTGGCGCGCAGCCGCAACCCGATGTGCGCATGGCGCGTGCGGCGTCCGCAGCCGTGTCCTTCGGCGTACAGCACGACGAGGTCTCGATCGGTTCCATCACGTCACTGCAGCAACTCATGTGTGCTCCCTCCATAGATATGGTTTCTCTCACGTTGCCTCACCGTCCCCACGTCGGTGGACGGCTACGTCGGCCGAATCACCAACAGCGAGCGCTCACGGGCGATCACGCGAGGCCCGCGGCAACTCGCCGGAGTCGCGCGTCGGCTTCGTCGACGACTGGCGTGAGGCCCGGGTGCTTGACCAGCGTGAACATCGCCCGCGGGTCCGCGATCGACACCGAGACGCCGCCTTGTGGTGCCTCCTGCACGACCACATTGCACGGCAGGAGCAGCCCGATCTGCGGGTCGACGGTGAGCGCTTGGTGCGCGAGCTGCGGATTGCAGGCGCCGAGGATAGTGTATCGACGAAAGTCGACGTCCAGCTTCTTCTTCAGAGTGTCCTTCAGGTCGATCTGGGTCAGGATACCGAACCCCTCTGCCTTGAGGGCGACTGTCACCTTCTCGAGCGCTGCCTCGAAGGTGGCGTGCGCAAGATGTCGCTCTAAGGCGTACGGGGCACTCATGGTGTTGTGCTGTGTCATGTACGCTCCTGTGACGGCCCCGGTTCATGCATGGCTTCAGGTTGTTCTCGGCACAGCTCATGGAGGATGGCCATGCTCACCGGTGGCGCATTGATCCCGTTCCCATTATGCCTCCCCACCCATCCATCTCGCCGCCGCCGAAGACCAGGAACAGGGCGGAATATGAAAGGGCAGGACGTGCTTTCTCATCCACGCCGCTGCTCAGTGCGCTCGTTCGATGTCCGCGATCAACGCCTTCATCTCGTCGATCTCTCGACGCTGGGCCGCGATGATTTCATCGGCCAGCGCGCGCACGCGCGGATCCGTGATACGTGCGCGCCCACTCGTGAGAATGGCAATCGAATGATGCGGAATCATCGCCTTCATGTACGAGACGTCATCCACGGTCGCCTGGCTCCGCACGAGCCAGAGGGCCGCCGCGAACACAATCACGCTTGCACCGATGATGCCGAGGTTGATGCGTCGATCCTTGTACATACCCCACATGAAGGCAAGCATGACGACAGCCATCGTCGCGCCCATCAGCAGCGCCATGTACGCGCGGGTCTCGCTGAAGAACACGTGATCCATCTGGTACGTGTGCAGGTACATCAGACCAAACATCACGAGCGTGGACGTGACGATCATGGCGCCGAAGCGCGTGTAGCCGTTCATTGTCATCTCCCTTGATTGACGCGTGCGAACCGCGGGGGTAGCGGTCGTCAACGTCCTGCAGCTGACTACTTCGCGGCCGGGGCGGGGCCCAGCTCGATCACTTTCGCCATCACCTTGTCATCGTTCTTGTCGGTGACCGCGGTGATGACCACACGCATGCCCGTCTTCATGTCGGCGGCGCTCATCGCCTTCCTGGCTCTGGTGAACTTGGTCGCGGCATTGATCTGGATCGTGTGCTCCTTGCCGTCCTTGTCCTTCAGCATGACGTGGTCGGGAGCCGCCATGGTCACGGTGCCCAGCACTTTGTGCTCGTGGCCGGGATGCGCGAGCAGGGCCGGGCCGGTGGTGATCGCCACGGCGGTAAGAGCGGCGAACGTGAGAACGAGTCGTCGAGTCATGTGTCTCTCCTCTGTCAGTGACGAGCACGAACAGTCCTCACACCGATACCGCGTCGTGCCCAACTCGCGGCGTCAGCCCCCCAGACTGGACCGTTACATCCAGAACCTCACGCCCACCGCGAGCCGGGCGCCGCTGGTGCGGTCGCCCGCGGCCTTCGCGAAGTCCGCGGTGCCGAAGAACTTCCGGTTCCATACGACGCCGACGTAGGGGGCGAACTCACGACGGATCTCGTAACGGAGCCGGAGTCCGAGCTCACCGGTCGACAACCCGGCGGCGATGCCACGCTCGGGATCCGCGCCGCTGTAGACCTCGAACTCGATCAGCGGCTGGAGCACCAGTCTGTTCGTGATCAGCAGGTCGTATTCGGTCTCGACTCGCACATGCGTGCGTCCCGAGAACTCGACGTAGGTCGACGCCTCCACCTCGAACCAATACGGCGCCAGACCCTGGACACCCACGGCAAGCGCCTGGCGGGGCGTGTCGGGCAGCGTGTCGAGACGTACGCCCGCCGTGACATCCCACCATCTCGCGATGGCGCGTCCGTAAAGCAGGTTCGTCTGCGCCTGATCGAACCGACCACCGGCACGCTCGCCCTCGGCGCGAAACCACAGCCGGTTGCGATCCGTGCCGACCCAGCCCTTGGTGTCCCAGCTGAAGCCGCCGGGACCATCGCCGGCTTGCCCCTCGAACTGATCGAACAGCACGAAGTAGTTCACGGCGTTGTCGTGCACGCTGTGGCCGTCCACGTCCGGGAACGCCGCCTGTCGATCGGCGTCGGTCACCGGCGGGATGAACGGTGGCAGCGGGGCCGGATTCGGCATCTGGTGTGCCGAGTGGTCCTCCGACGGCGCGGGCGCGGCGGGTGGCGACTGGGCAGCACCGTGCTGGTGCGGTGCTGCCGGCTCCTGTCCGTGTGCGGCCACCGGGCCGCCGGTCAGCATCATCGCCGCGAGTAGATAGGCGCGGGTCCCCCTCATGACGTCGGGCCCTCCTCGACGCGGACTTCCCGGAACATGCCGGCTTCCATGTGGAAGAGCAGGTGGCAGTGGTAGGCCCACCGGCCGAGCGCGTCGGCGGTCACCCGGTAGCTCCGTCGGCTGCCGGGCGGCATGTCGATGGTGTGCTTGCGGACCTTGAACGTGCCGTCGTCGCCTTCCAGGTCGCTCCACATCCCGTGCAGATGAATGGGATGCGTCATCATCGTGTCGTTGACGAGCACGATCCGCACCCGCTCGCCGTAGGTCAGGCGCAGCGGTTCGGCGTTCGAGAACTTGATGCCGTCGAACGACCAGGCGAACCGCTCCATGTGGCCGGTCAGGTGCAGCTCAATCGTGCGCGTCGGTTCACGACCATCGGGATCGTCGAAGACGCTGTACAGGTCGGCGTAGGTCAACACACGCCGGCCGTTGTCCCTGAGGCCGATGCCCGGATCGTCGAGCTTCGCCGACGGGCTCATGGTCTGCATGTCCACGAGCGGGTTGCCCTGCTCCGTCGGTGGATGGGCCTGCATCGCTCCGCCCATCGCGGACATGTCGTGCCCGGCGTGTGGATCTTGCGCCGCCGCAGCCGGGGGCGCCGGCATGACGTGGCCGGCGTGCGGATCCGGTGCCGCAGGCGCGGGCGACGGCATCGTGTGACCGGCGTGTGGATCGACCGCCGCAGGGGCCGCGGCCGGGCTCCCGCCCATCGACCCCATGTCGTGCCCCATGCCTCCGTGGCCCATATCAGCCATCGTCAACACAGGACGGGGATCGACCTCTGGCACCGGCGCCGACAGGCCCGCGCGCGTGGCGAGCGTGCCGGCGGCGAAGCCCGTCCGATCCATCGCCTGCGCGAAGATCGTGAACGCCTCCTGGCCGGTGGGCTCGACGATTACGTCGAACACCTCAGCCACCGCGATACGGAACTCATCGATGGTGACGGGGCGCACCGGCAGACCGTCTGCAGCGACGACGGTCATCTTCAGTCCAGGAATGCGGACGTCGAAGTACGACATCGCCGAGCCGTTGATGAAGCGCAGGCGGACCTTCTCCCCTGGCGCGAACAAGCCCGTCCAGTTACCAGCGGGCGCGCGCCCGTTCATCAGATACGTGTAGGTGTAGCCCGTCACGTCGGCGAGGTCGGCGGCGCTCATCCGCATCTCGCCCCACATCTGCCGCTCGGCGAGCGTCGCGCTCAGCCCGTTCTCGCGGACGTCGCGCAGGAACGTGCCCACCGTCCGCTGGCGGAAGTTGTAATAATCGGACTGCTTCTTGAGCTTGGCGAAGACCCGCTCCGGTTGCTCGTCAGTCCAATCGGTGAGCATCACGACATGCTCCCGGTCGAACTGGAGCGAGTCCGGCTCGCGAGGCTCGATGACAAGCGGGCCGTAGATGCCCTGCTGTTCCTGGAAGCCCGAGTGGCTGTGATACCAGTAGGTGCCGTGCTGCTTCACTGTGAAGCGATACCGGTACGACTGGCCCGGATGGATGCCGGAGAAACTCAGCCCGGGCACGCCATCCATGTTCGCCGGCAGCAGAATCCCGTGCCAGTGGATGGACGTGTCTTGGTCGAGCGCGTTGGCCACGTCGAGCGTGATCGTGTCGCCCTCTTTCCAGCGCAGCAGCGGCCCGGGCAATGAGTCGTTGATGGTCAGCGCGGTGCGCGAACGACCCGTGAGGTCGACCTCGGTCTCGCCAATCCGAAGCTTGAACTCAGTGCCCGACAGCACGGTGGACTGCTGGCGCTGGCGTCGTTGGGCCCACACCGGCTGCCGGAGCAGTCCCATGCTGGCCGCAGCCCCACCGATCGCAAGGCCTTTGACGAACGTCCGCCTCGAGGGCGGCACGGATGCTGTCAATCGCTGATCACGCGCAGTCATTGGAACGTGCTCCCTGAAGCTCTTGAGCGAAGCCTCTTACTCATGTTTGTGCGCCGGTGGCGGCGCGGACGGGACGGCCGGGGCGTCGCCGCCCTCGAGAAATCGTCGAGCCGCCTCTTCGTCACGAAACGTCTGCGGGCTCCTGGGGTTCAGCGACTCCATCCGCGCCACGTCATCCGGGGACAACGACGGCAGGCGCCGGATGAAGTGCACCAGCCCCCAGCTCCCCTGTTCGCCTTCTGGCGTCCCGGTGCCCCACGCGGGCATCCCCGTGAGCCGAATGCCGTGCTCGATGATCGAGAACAGCTCGCCATCCGACAGCGACTG
>Ga0136633_1002396_pt1 | contig 12986 bp, 10 predicted proteins | sample AntDrymeUQ832206_2_FD_105494 | JGI IMG/M metagenome (GOLD analysis project Ga0136633, IMG submission 105494) | Polar desert sand microbial communities from Dry Valleys, Antarctica - metaG UQ83 (22.06) | ecosystem: Environmental > Terrestrial > Soil > Desert | place: Antarctica: Dry Valley... | reverse complement strand
GCGCTGATCGCGCTGGTTGTGGCGGCAGTGGTTTACCCCCTGCTTCGCCGCCCAGCCATTGCGCTGGCAGGTCTCGAGGACGGAGCCACGCTCGGAGCCGCGGGCCTCCCGGCCGGCATCGATCTCACTTTCGATCGACCGGTGACCACGGTGACGGCCACCCTCGATGGGGAGGCGCTAGCCGTCAACATCGACAATCTGACGGCGTCCTTCGAGATCCCGGAGACGACTGACGGCGATCACCAACTCGAGGTGATCGTCGACCGCGGCAGCCTCGCCCCGGCCGTCAGCCTGACGCGTGATTTCAGCGTCGACACCAAACCACCGGTAGCCACGGTCATTGAACCGACCGGGCCTGTTCTCCCTGTTGGCCCGGTTGCCGTTTCGATCACGGTCGATGATCCCGACGCCATCGTCGAGATTGGCGGGGAGGGGGTCTCGGCGAGTAGCGACGGCGTTTTTGGCCGCGAGTTCCCGGAGGCCCCGCCGGCCCCGGTCTCGATTCTGGTGAGCGATGCGCTTGGCAACGCCGCCACGAGCGAAGTCGTGATCACGCTCAATCTGCCCGGCATTGACGGCGGTGAGCCAATTCGTGGCGTTCATGCCTCTGGTTACACCTGGACGACGGCCGAGCTGAAGGACCCGATCATGGAGCTGATCGCCGAGAACAAGATCAATACGATCGAGATCGACCTGAAAGACGAAGCCGGACAGGTGTGGTGGGCCACGAGCAACGAGCACGCCAACCAGATCGGGGCGGTCGAGGAGCTCTGGGACTTGGCGGCGGTCGTCGAAGAGCTTCATCGGCTGGGGGTGCGGGTAATCGGTAGGCTGGTGGTGTTCCGCGACCCGATCCTGTCGGATTGGGCGATCGGGACCGGCAATCTCGATTGGATCGTCCTCAACCCGGATGGTTCGCCCTACGGCCAGTACGGTGGATACACCAATCCCTTCAACGAACAGGTCTGGGAGTACAACATCTCGATCGCCGAGGAGGCGGCGCGACTCGGAGTCGACGATGTCCTCTATGACTATGTGCGCAGGCCGGACGCCTTTCTCGATCAGCTCCGGTTTCCATTGCAAGGCGAGCAAACCCCCGAAGAAGCGATCCTCGGCTTCTTAGAAGCGTCACAGCCCCGTATCCATGCCGCGGGGGCACGAGTGGGGGCGTCGGTCTTCGGGATCGCGGCGACTCACCCCGATCAGATCGCCCAGCCCATCCCGGCCATGTCCGAGCTCGTCGATTACGTCGCCCCGATGGTCTATCCGTCGCACTGGGGCCCCAACGAGTACGGCGTCGTCGACCCCAACTCCAGCCCTTATGACATCGTCTTCCGCTCGTTGAGCGAGTTTCAGAACCAGGTGGCCGGCACCAATGCGACCGTGCTGGGGTGGCTTCAGGACTTCTCGCTCGGGGTCGACTACGGGCCGGCCGAGGTAAGAGCGCAGATCGAGGCCGCCGAAGATGCCGGGGTCGTGGACTTCCTTCTCTGGGATGCCGCCACTACCTACACCGAAGCCGCGCTTGACCCCATGTCATGAGCGAAAGCTCCGACTGGCCGTCCGATGATTACAGGTCGTCCGGGGTCAGGCCGGTGTGCCTAGCGATTCGGGCGAGCATCCGAGGTCCGATCTCTTCGGCGTCGTGGAACGCGAACACATAGCTCGGCCATCCCTAGCGTTCTAGAACTTGATGCGATCCCCCCTGGCGCTTAACGGACCACCCGATCTTCATCAAGGCCCGGAGAACATGCCGCCCTTTTGTGCTCGGCCATTTCGTCAAGCCGCGACGAACGAGATATTACCGAGGTTCCGAAGGATGACCCTGGCGGTTTAGGTTTCCAATGTGCGTCGGGGCGACCTCATGTCCTGAGCAATCGCCACGGCGGCTGCGATCGGATCTTCGGCTCTGATGATCGGACGGCCCACGACCACGATATCGGCGCCCAGTCGGGCAGCTTCAGAGGGGCTGGCTACGCGTCGCTGGTCGTGAGTGGTGTTATCCATCCTGATCCCGGGCGTCACGCGCAGTAGCCCGGGCGCCGCGTCTCGAACCACCTCGAGCTCATTGGCTGAGCACACCACCCCTTCGGCACCGGCTGCAGCCGCGAGTTTGGCGAGACGCGCGACCTGGTCTTTCGTGGAGCCTCCGATGCCGACGGATGCCATCGCCTCCCGATCGAGGCTGGTCAGCACCGTGACCGCGAGGATCCCCGCCTTGCCAATCGCGCCGTCGGCAAGACCCCTACAGGCGGCGGCGATCATTTCCTCTCCCCCGCTGGCGTGAACTGACACGTAACGAGCTCCTAACTTGCCAAGTTGACGTGCCGCCCGTTCAACGGTGTTCGTGATGTCCAGGAGCTTGGCGTCTGCAAAGATCGGCTTTCCCAACTCGGCCACCGTCGTGATCGACTTCGGGCCGGCGCCGAGCAGCAACTCGAAACCCACCTTGTAACCGTCGAGATGCGGGGCGAGGGTCTGGGCCAGCAAAACGGCCTCGTCAGTGGTCGGGACGTCGAGGGCGACGAAGAGCTGGGTCACCGCAGCGTTCCGACGAGCTCCGCGATCGAACGCACCCGGTTCCGCCTCATCCATGAGATCAGTTCACTCAACAAACGCCTGCCCGCTTGCGGCTCTGCGAGATGAACGGTGCCGGCGGCAACGGCGCTCGCCCCGGCGATGAGAAACTCGACGATGTCGGCGCCTGTCACCACTCCCCCGCAGCCGACGATCGGAAGCTGAGGCAGCGCCCTATGGACCTCGATGACAAAACGAAGAGCGATCGGCTTCAATGCCGGCCCTGAGTATCCGCCGATCACGCCGCTCAGCAGTGGGCGCCGCTCTTTGAGGTCGATTCCCGCACCCCAGATCGTGTTGGTGAGGGTCACGAAATCGACACCGGCGTCGACGCAGGCAGCGGTGACCGGGACCGGGTCGACCAAGTTCGGTGACAGCTTGGCCCCGATGGGAAGCGTCGTCGCCGCCCGAACCGCGGTCGTCACCTCGGCCGCGGCCGATGCATCGAGCGAGAACATCCGCCCTTCAAGGTTGGGACAGGAGAGGTTGATCTCGATCGCGGACACCCCGGCCACCTCGAGGCCTATCGCGACCTGGGCGAATTCTTCGGCGTCGTGGCCGACAGTGGATCCCCAGACGGGTACATCGAGCCCTGCCAACCGTGGTCCGACTTCGCGGCTCCAGGCTTCGATCCCCGGGTTCTGGATCCCGATGCCATTGAGCATTCCCAACCCGACCGGGGCCAGGCGAGGGGCCGGCCGGCCCTCCCACGGAATGGCACTGACCGACTTCGCCACCGCTGCTCCGTAAACCGAAAGGTCGGCCACGCCCGCCAGCTCCACCACCGACCCCACTGTCCCGCTCGCGGCAATCAACGGCGACCGCAGCCTCAAGAGTCCCACCGCAGTCGCAAGATCCGGATTCGTCTGATGTCTGATGTCTGATGTCTGATGTCTCATTGGTGCCATTCCTGCAGGCTCCGTGGCTGGATCAGCGCTCCCCGCCCCGACTTCAGGCTGCGAGCCACGGCGAGGGCACCGGCAATGGTGGTCACGCAAGGGACATTGAACTGGCGAGCGGTATGGCGGATCAGCCGTCCATCGGAACGGGCTCGGCCTCCACGCGGGGTGTTGATCACCAACTGGACCTCGCCGGACTCGATCCGATCGCGAGCGTCCCCGGATCCCTCACCCACCTTGTTCACCACCTCAGCGGCTATCGCGTGATGACTGAGGTGCCGGGCAGTGCCGCGTGTTGCTACCAGCTTGAACTGCAGCATCACGAACGCTTGCGCCACGGCCAGGCCAGTCGCCTTGTCCCGATCGGCAAAGGAGAGAAAGACGGTTCCGCGATCAGGGAGGACGTGACCGGCAGCCAGCAAGGCTTTGGCGTAGGCCACGCCGACGTCCGATCCGATCCCCATCACTTCGCCTGTAGAACGCATTTCGGGTCCGAGGACCGTGTCTTCCTCGGGAAAGCGATCCCATGGCAAAACTGCCTCTTTCACCGCGACAAACTCCGGCGCGCTCCTGTCGTGCAATAAACCCTCAACGCGAAGCTCTTCGAGAGTCGCTCCCAGCATCACCCGCGCCGCTACCTTGGCTAGCGGGACGCCTGACGCCTTCGAGATGAATGGGACCGTGCGTGACGCCCGCGGGTTCGCTTCGAGCACGAAAGCGTCGTGACCCTTCACCGCGAACTGGATATTGATCAGCCCCCTGACCTCGAGCGCCCGCGCCAACTCTTCGGTAGCGGCGATGATTTGTTTCTGCGCCTCCTCGCTGAGGGTCGGGGGTGGAGTCACGCAGGCGGAATCACCTGAGTGGACACCCGCCTCTTCGACGTGCTCCATGATTCCGCCGATCATGAGCTCGTGCCCGTCAAAGATCGCATCGACGTCGACCTCGGTGGCGGCTTCGAGAAAACGATCGATGAGAAGCGGGCCCTCGGTGACCTCGGGGTAGTTGTCATAGAGGTTCGTTAGGTAGTCGGATAGCTCCTCGTAGCTGTAGATGACCCGCATGTGCCTGCCTCCGAGCACGAATGACGGCCTGATCAACACCGGCAGCCCGATCCGGTCGACGACTTCGCTCGCGTCATCGGCCGACATGGCGGTGCCGTGGGGAGGCAGCCGGATCCCTAAGCGCCGGCAAAGGGCTGAGAATTGCTCGCGATCTTCGGCTTCGTTGATCGCCGCCGGAGTGGTCCCAGCGATAGGCACGCCGTGGGCGGCGAGCTGGTGGGCCAGATTGAGTGGCGTCTGCCCACCAAGCTGGACGATCACTGCTTCCGGCTGCTCGGAATCGACAACCGCCAGCACGTCCTCGACCGTCAGCGGCTCGAAGTAGAGGCGATCCGAGGTGTCGTAGTCCGTCGACACCGTTTCGGGATTGCAGTTCACCATCACCGTCTCGTAGCCGGCTTCGCGCAGGGCGAAGGCGGCATGAACGCAGCAGTAATCGAACTCGATCCCTTGTCCGATTCGATTGGGGCCGGAGCCAAGCACCAGCACGCGGGGCCGCTCGGCGGGTGGAACCTCGTCCTCTTCTTCGAACGTGCCATACAGGTACGGGGTGTTGGCGGCGAACTCGGCCGCGCACGTGTCGACCGTCTTGAAAGTCGTCTTGATGCCCTGATCGAGCCGAAGCTTGCGAACCTCGGCCTCGCTCCGGTTCCAGAGGTAACCGAGCTGACGATCGGAGAAGCCGTTCCGTTTGGCCAACCTGAGCGCCCCCGGATTCCCGTCCGCCCGTTCGACCTGTTGGCGAATCGCAACCACCTCGGCGATCTGGGCGACGAACCACGGATCGATCTTGCTTTGTTGCGCGATGGGCTCGACATCTATACCGCGGTGCAGCGCTTCGGCGACCTGAAAAATCCGGTGGGGAGAAGGAATCGCCAACTCGGCCAGCAGCGCCGCGTCGTCGTAGCGGTCCATCACCCGTTCCTTGGGGTCGGCGTTGAGACCGAAACGGCCGTCCTCCAGGCTACGCAGGGCTTTCTGCAATGCCTCGGGAAAAGTCCGCCCGATCGCCATCGCTTCACCAACGCTTCGCATCGAGGTGCCCAAGCGAGTAGAGGCCTTCGGGAACTTGTCGAAGTCGAAGCGCGGGACCTTCACCACCACGTAGTCGAGCGCCGGCTCAAAAGAGGCGGGTGTGGCGTGGGTGATGTCGTTGGGGATTTCATCGAGGGTGTATCCCACCGCCAGCAGCGCGGCGATCTTGGCGATCGGAAAGCCGGTCGCCTTCGAGGCCAGCGCTGACGACCTCGACACCCGCGGGTTCATCTCGATGACGAGACGCTGGCCGGTGGCGGGATCGACCGCGAACTGCACATTCGACCCTCCGGTTTCAACCCCGATCGCCCGCAGCACCTTGATGGCGTCGTCGCGCATGGCCTGGTACTCGCGATCGGACAAGGTCTGAATCGGAGCGACGGTGATCGAGTCACCGGTGTGGACGCCCATCGGATCGAGGTTCTCGATCGAGCAGACGACCACCGCGTTGTCGTTGCGATCGCGCATGACTTCGAGCTCGAATTCCTTCCACCCTTCGACCGACTCTTCAACCAGGATCTCGCCGACCGGCGAGGTGTCGAGGCCGCGGCGGGCGACCTCCACAAACTCGTCGCGTTCGTGGGCGATCCCGGTTCCACCCCCGCCGAGGATGAATGATGGTCGCACCATGACCGGAAACTTGATCTCGTCTGCGATCCGCACGGCTTCGGGCATCGAGCGGGCATACCCGGCGCGCGGAACTGCTAGGCCAGCCTCCTCCATGACTTCCTTGAATCGCCCACGATCCTCGGCTCTCGTGATCGCTTCGGGGCCCGCCCCGATCAGCTCAACGCGATAGCGGGCGAGCACTCCCCGGCGATGGAGGGCCATCGTCACATTGAGGGCGGTTTGGCCGCCGAGGGTTGGCAGCAGCGCATCTGGCCGCTCGCGGGCGATGATCTCCTCCACCACCTCAGGAGTCACCGGCTCGATGTAGGTGGCATCGGCAAACTCGGGGTCGGTCATGATCGTCGCCGGGTTGGAGTTGACGAGGATTACCCGATACCCCTCGGCCCGCAGCACCTTGGCCGCCTGGGTGCCCGAGTAGTCGAATTCGCAGGCCTGGCCGATGATGATCGGGCCCGACCCGATGAGGAGGATCGAACGGAGATCGGTCCTCCTAGGCATGGTCCATCAGGTCAAGAAAGTCGTCGAAGAGCCCAGTCGCATCGTGGGGCCCGGGCGCGGCTTCCGGGTGGTATTGCACCGAGAACGCGTGTGACTCGTGAGCGCGCATACCTTCCAGGGTGCCGTCATTGAGGTTTTGGTGGGTGGCTTCGACCGCTCCAAAGGAAGTCTCCACCTTCGCGGGCAGCATGCTCGAGTCGACGAGTCCCGAACTCTCCGGGGCGTCGCCCGGAGCGACTGACCACAGGTCGACAGCGAAGCCATGGTTTTGGCTGGTGATCGCCACCGCCCCGGTCTTGAGGTTGCGGACCGGATGATTGCCGCCGTGATGGCCAAACGGGAGCTTGTAGGTGGTCGCACCCAACGCCAGCCCCAGCACCTGATGACCGAGACAAATTCCGAAGATCGGCACGCGGCCGAGCAGATCCCTCAGCGTAGAGACGGTTTCAGTCAGCGGCTCGGGATCGCCAGGCCCGTTGGAAATGAACACCCCGTCCGGGTTTTGCAGCAGGATCTCGCCAGCCGAAGTGGTGGCTGGGACCACTGCGACCTCGAGGCCGCGGGCGGTTAGTTGACCAAGGATGTCGCGCTTGAGGCCGAGGTCGATGGCGACGACTCTTCCAATTTGCGGAGCGCTGGCCGGAACGGTGTACGGGTGCCGCGTTGAGACCCGATAGGCGAGCGCCTGGCCGGTCATTGGGGAGGCAGTCGCCGCCATTGCCGCCAGTTCGGCCTGATCGAGATCGGTCCCCATCGCCACCGGCATGGCTCCGTTGAGTCGGATGTGTCGAGTCAACCGGCGGGTGTCGACCTCGGCCAGGGCGACCACACCCCTGATGGCGAGCTCCTCGGCTAACGAACGTTCCGCTCGCCAGCTCGAATACGTCCCCGCCAGGCTTCGCATCACCATGCCAGCGGCGGCGACCTCGCCAGCCTGATCGTCGGCTGCCGTCACTCCGTAGTTGCCGATGTGAGCGGAGGTCATCACCACCACCTGCCCGGCGTAGGAGGGGTCGGTCAAGACCTCCTGGTAGCCGGTCATGGCAGTATTGAAGACGACCTCGCCAATCGTGGCGCCGTCCGCTCCGACGCCTACTCCTTTAAAGGCCGCTCTGTCCGCGGTTACCAGGAGAGCGGGTTTCACGACTTCACCAAAGAATGAGTTACGCGGCCCTCGTAGATCGTGGCCAGGACCATGCCTCGCAGAGCCTCGCCGCGGAACGGTGAGTTCTCGCTGCGGGAGCGAAACCGGTCGGGAGTCCAGGTCCGTTCGGGATCGAAAACCACCAGGTTGGCAAGGATGCCGGTGGCCACCCGCCGACCCTGGTTTTCGAGTTGCGCAATCTGAGCCGGGCTGATCGACATGCGCGCAAAGAATGTTTCGATCGGCAGCGAGCACGCCGTCATCACCGCAGAGGCAGCTGACTCGAGCCCAATCACTCCCCGGGGGGCCTCGGCGAAAGTGACCTCGGTTTCAAACGGGGCATGAGGCGCATGATCGGTGGCGACGACATCGATCGAGCCGTCGCTGAGCCCGGCCACCAGTGCTTCGCGGTCGGAAGCGGCGCGTAACGGCGGATACATCTTGAAGGCCGGGTCGAGCGCCATGACCCGCTCGTCGTCGAACGCCAAATGGTGGGGCGTCACCTCGCTTGTCACCGGCAAACCTTGGGCACGAGCGTCGGAGATGAGGTCGAGAGTGCCACGGCTCGAAATGTGCTGGACGTGATAGCGGACCCCGGTGAGGCGGGCGAGCGCGAGGTCGCGGGCGACAACTAGTTCCTCGGCCAATGCCGGAATCCCTCGGAGGCCGAGGAGTGAGGAGATCGCTCCTTCGTGCATCTGTCCGCCAAGCGACAGACCCTGGTCCTCGGCGTGTTGGGCGACCACTGCTCCCCGTTCCGCGAGATACTCCATCGCGAGTCGCAACAAACCGGCATCGGCCACGGAAGCGCCATCGTCGGTGAAAATCCGTACCCCCGCTTCCCACAGCTCGTCGAGATGGGACAACGCTTTGCCGTCGCGAGCCATGGTGATGGCCCCGGCGGTGGCGATTTGGCAGAGACCGACCTGGCGCCCGCGCTCGGTTATGAAGCAGGCGAGGTGGCCGGAGTCGATCGCCGGCTTGGTGTTGGGCATTGCCACCAGGGCGGTGAAGCCGCCCGCCGCGGCAGCCGCCGAGCCGCTCGCGATGTCCTCTTTCCATTCCTCGCCGGGCTCACGCAGGTGGCAATGGAGATCGACCAAGCCAGGGCCAACCCAGGCGCCATTGGCGTCGATCGTGGTGTGGCTGTCGTGATCACCACCGATGGAAGCGATTCGGCCGTCTTTGACAAAGAGGTCAATCTCGGCAACGCCATCTGCGGTAAGCACGGTGCCGTTGCGTATGGCGAGCTCGGAATTCATGAGGCTCCAAGCAGGCGGAAGATGACAGCCATCCGGGTGGAGACGCCGTTCTGGACCTGGTCGAGGACCAGCGAACGCGGGTCGTCGGCCACGTCAGCGGTGATCTCCACCCCGCGGTTGATCGGGCCCGGATGCATCACCACTGCGTCGGCCGGGAGCATCTGCAATCGCTGTCTATTCATTCCGAACCGCAGTCCGTACTCCGCCAGCGACGGAAGGATCGGACCGCTCCCTCGTTCGATCTGCACTCGCAACAGGTAGACGACGTCGAGATGGGGCAAGGAATCTTCGAGCGAACCCGAAACCGTCACAGGAAAAGCGCTGAGATCAACGGGTAGCAGCGGTGACGGCGCGATGAGCTCGACTTGGGCACCGAGCTTGGTGAAGGCGTCGATATTCGAGCGGGCAACCCGCGAGTTGGCGATGTCGCCGACGATTCCCACTTTCAACCCGTCGAGCTTGCCGAAACGTTGTCTCAAGGTCAGCGCGTCGAGCAAGGCCTGGGTGGGGTGCTGGTGCGCGCCGTCGCCGCCGTTGATCACCGGGCCGTTCACCCAGCCGGCAACTCGTGCCGCCGCGCCAACCGATCCGTGCCGGACCACAAACAGATCGGCACCGGTGGCTTCGAGCGTGAGCACCGTATCTTTCAGGCTCTCGCCTTTGGTGACTGACGACGTGCCCGGCGCGAACGACATCACATCTGCTGAGAGGGCTTTCGCCGCCCGTTCGAACGACAGTCGCGTCCGGGTCGAGGCCTCGAAGAAGACGGTGGCAATCGTGCGACCACGCAATGTCGGCACCTTGGGAATATCCCGCTCGAGCACCGAGGAAAACTCGGCGGCGAGGGTGAGGAGATCCTCGATCTCGGCGCGATCGAGATCGGAAATCGAGAGGAGGTGTTTCACGAACCCACCCAAACCCCATTCTCACCGTCGATGGCCTCCACCCGCACCGTCACTCGTTGGTCGATCGAGGTGGGGAGGTTCTTTCCGACGTAATCCGCACGGATCGGCAGCTGGCGATGACCGCGGTCGACCAGCACCGCTAGCTCGACCGCGGCCGGTCGGCCCAGGTCGGAGAGCGCGTCGAGGGCGGCCCGGATCGTCCGTCCGGTGAAGAGAACGTCATCGACGAGGACGACGTTGCGGCCGTTGAGATCAACCGGCATGAGCGTCCGTCCGAGCCGGGGAGTGGGTCGGGAGGCGAGGTCGTCGCGATACAGGCCGATGTCGAGGCTCCCCACGAAAACCTTCTCATGCTCGATGTCGGCGATTGCTTCGGAGATCGACTCGGCTAGCGGAACACCTCGGGTCTGGATCCCGATGAGGACCAGGTTGCTAACGCCTGAATGGTGCTCGCAGATCTCATGCGCGATCCGGGTCAACGCTCGCCGGACATCGTCGGCGGAAAGTAAGCGGGTTGGCTCGGGCATCTCAGTTCCTTCCCGGTCTCACGGGACCGGTCCTTAAAGGGCAGACAGAAGATATCAGATGTCGACTGACCCACCCGCCATCCTGTTTGCGACGAAATCGGATCGTTTTCGCACCCTCTTGGTCGCAAGAACGGTCGCCCGATGGGTTGGGTGACCACACCCGAATGTAAAGACTATCTTTACATTCATGCCAATCGTCATGGAAAGCCTCTATCGCATCGCCGAGTCGCAGGCTGGCTATTTCACGACCGCACAAGCAAGAGAGGCTGGCGTGTCGCGTCAGGAGTTGTACTTTCTTCGGAAGAGCGGCGACCTCTTACAGGTCGCCTACGGTATTCAGCGACTCGCGCGATTCCCGGCCAACGCTCACGAAGACATCGTCGTTGCGTGTTTGTGGGCCGGCAGCGACGCCGTGGCAAGTCACGAGTCGGCCCTCGTGGTCTACGGGATTGGAGAGGCGATGCCGCCAGTCATTCACGTCACCGTGCCTCGACCTTTTCGCGGCCGGCGCAAAGGCGTAAGGGTCCATCATGCCGATCTGGCTTCAGACGAACGCGCACGCCGCGACGGCGTTCCGGTTACAAGCCCCTTGCGAACGATCGCAGACATCGCATCGCACGACTTGCCCGGAGCTTCCGTTGCACTGACCGACGCGCTAGAAGGGGGGCTGATCCGCAAGGGCCAACTCGACCAGGCGGCGGAAAAGTACCCAGTCACCTCATCTGTATTTGGCAACATAAGGTGACGGGGCATCGGGACGCGGACGCGTTTCGGACCGCTCTTGAACAGCGCATTCGAAATGCCAGCAGCACCTCAGGGACGCCTCACGACCGGCTTCGGAAGGACGTTGCGTTTAGCCGACTTGTCGCTCGCTTCCTTGCGGTCAATGATGACCGCTGGGCGATCAAGGGCGGCGTCGCCCTTCTTTGGAGGCTCGGCGCCAACGTCAGGGGTACTCGAGACGTCGATGCCAATTGGTGGAGTACGAACGAAGAGCTGTTGGCTTTCCTCGATCGAGCCGTTGAACAACGCCTCGATGAATGGTTCGAATTTGAAATAGGCCCACCCCGGGCCATTGAGGGAGAAGTCGAAGGCGGTCTTCGCTTCGGTATTGCCTGCCGGCTTGGGGGCCGGGAGTTCGCCACGTTCCGGCTCGATGTCAATTTCATCTCCGATACGCGGCCGGTTGAATTGGTGCCCGTCGAGTTGCCTTTCCTTGCGTTTGCAGGGCTGGATCATCTCGAAGTCCCGATGATCTCCGTTGCGCAGCACCTCGCCGAGAAACTGCACGCCGTGGCACGGACCTACGCGAGTGGCGATTCCTCTCGGGCCAAAGACGTCTACGACTCTGTGATGCTCGCCCAGGTGGGTGCCGTCCCTGATGCGCGCAGCCTGCGGGATTCCGTGACGCACACCTTTCGGATTCGCCGAACTCAACTGCCCACCGAAGCTCCTAGCCTGCCTTCCTCCTGGACGGCAAGCCTTCGTTCCCTACTCGTTGACGCCGCGCCACTTGGCGTCGAAGACGTAGAAGGACTCGAACGAGGATGGTTTCGTTTCTGGCAGCCGATCCTTGACGGCACGGCCGACGACTCCGCACGGTGGGATCCGAAAACAATGTTTTGGACCCCCATTGAGTGAAATCTCCCGGAGATTGCGCCTGCTCCTCGGGCTTGTCGCTCTAAGCGCGCTGCTGGTGAGTTGTGCCGGGGCCGCAAGCTCGAGTACCAGTTCAACCAGCCAACCGCCGGCGACCACTGTGGAGCCCGATCCGGATTTGTTGTGCGACCCGAACATCTTGGAGGAATTCGACGGACCTCCCGGTCCCTTCTTCCTATGCCGGCCGTTCGAGGGCATGGGTCCCACGCTTGGTGGCAAGGTCTTCGAACGAGAAGGAGGCTCGAATGTCGAGGATGCCATGGTCGCCTGGATGGCGGGACCGACTTCTGATGAGTTGGCCGCGGGATATGTGGGGGGCGATCTGACCGCCTATCCGGCCGTCATGTCAGGGGTGGTCATCGAACGGGAGGCAACCACCGTGTTCATGGACTTCGAACATTGGGAACCGATGAACATCTCCACCTCTGCCGCTAACCAGTTATTTGTCGCGACTTTGTTGGGGACCGCCTTCTCCGATCCGACGGTTGATTGGTTATGGGTATCGATTACAGGCACTAGCTGCCCCGTGTTCATCGGCGAAGAGGAACATTGCTTTCCGATGACCCGCGCTCAGTTCATCGACTATCTGAGATTGCGCTAGGTGGTGTCACTCGCGAGATTCCGCGGTGGGTGCGCAACGGTGTCGCGGCCAGAGCGGTGGCCAGACCAAAGCTGGCGGCCAGGATCGACACCGGCAAAGTGCCAACCGGGCTGCTTCCGAACAGCGCGCCCACAAGAAAAAACATTGCACCAAACGCAAGCACCGCTCCGGTTGCAATCCGCTTC
>Ga0136633_1002395_pt1 | contig 12990 bp, 11 predicted proteins | sample AntDrymeUQ832206_2_FD_105494 | JGI IMG/M metagenome (GOLD analysis project Ga0136633, IMG submission 105494) | Polar desert sand microbial communities from Dry Valleys, Antarctica - metaG UQ83 (22.06) | ecosystem: Environmental > Terrestrial > Soil > Desert | place: Antarctica: Dry Valley... | reverse complement strand
TGGAAGCCCGTGAACCTTGGCCACCGTCCGTGCGCGCTGCGCGGATACCCCGAACCGCCTTCTCAGCCAGCAATCACAACGGGATACAGCCGATCCCCACCCACACGAGGGTCAGGAGAGCCCAATTTTCTGGCCTTGAGTGGGGGATGGTGGACGAGTACACCCGACGCCGAGACCGGTTCACCTACCTGAGGGCCCGCTACTACGACCCGGCCACGGGACAGTTCCTGTCACTAGTCCGGGCCGAACTGGGGGGCCGCTTCTCGTCAACGATCGGTGTACGTCGCCCCCACCCTTTCTGACCCCCGATAACTGGAAGAAACGGGGGTCAGGGGGGCGTGGTGCCGCCTTCTGCCGATGGCCGCGTTCCCAAGCCGTAAGTCCCCATCATCAGACCAGCGTCGGGTTGTCACTGCCGATAGATCTCGCGGCGGTGACCGAGCGCCACGACGACGACCAAGAAAACGTCGTCGTCGATCGTGTAGATGATCCGGTAGTCGCCGACTCGGACTCGCAGGCCGGGTCGACCACGAAGCGCCCGGGCTGTCGGCGGTCGGGGGTCCTGCGCAAGCAGAGCGATCGCTCCTTGTATGCGGAGCCCTACATCCCGGTCGAGCTTGCGCAAGGCCCGCGCTGCCGCCGGGCGCAGCTCGATGCGATAGGCGCTCACGTCCAGCCGAGGTCGGCCTTGACCTGCTCCCAGGGGATGTTGGTGCCCTCCTCGGCCATGGCGGCGTCGAAGTCAGCGGCGTCCTGGGCGTCCTCGAACGCCTCAAGCAGCTCCTCGTAGCGCTCGGGGCTGACCAGCACCGCAGCGGGCCGGCCATAGCGCTCCAGGAACACCGGCTCGGTGTGGGCGGTCTCGACCGCGTCGGAAAGCTTCTCTCGTGCCTCGCTGACTGCCATCGTGGCCATGGGAAAGATCGTACAATTTATTGCTGAAGTTGTACATAACCCTCGTTGGGTGGCGGACAGAAGAGCCTTTCGACCAGGCTCCCAATCCGCGAGAAGGGCCGTTCTCGCGAGGTCTCGACCGACTGGGGCCCCCTGTAAGAAGCGGGGGTCAGGATCCGGCGTCTGCCAACCTCGACCCAGGCGGGCCGAGGTCGTGGCCGCCATCCACGACATCGACCCGAGCGTCAGGCCGGGCTCAACAGATCGAGGCACCTCCGACCCCCGGGGCCCGTCCGGTCATGTGAACGCCGGTCGGCGCTGGTCGGCAGGTCCCAAGCCCGCCGGCCTACCTACCGGCCGCCTCCGTCCTGGGCTTCACGAAGGCGTGGACGAGGCCGGCGATCGAGAGCAGGGCCACCAGGCCGGCGGCTCCGTAGGCGACGGCGGCCGCTTGGCCCGCCTTGGCCCCCAGCTCGCTGAACCCGAACGAGGTGAGCAGGGCGCCCCGCAGCATCTCGGCCTTGAACAGCGTGTCGGACTGACGGGACAGGTCGGTCAGCTCCTTCTGCATGTCGGGCAGGGCGGGGTCGCCGCTGGCCTGGGCGGCCGCCACCCGGGGCCGGAGGGCCATGACCTTGTCGCTGACCTCGGCGTAGGTCTGGCCATTGGCCAACGTCGGGATGTGGACGCCGATGAAGTCGTTGGCGAAGCACTCCGCCTGCTTGCCGGTGGTCAGGGGATTGCCGGCGTTGGCGACCACGCAGCCCGACTTGCGCTCGGCGTCGGTGAGGAGGTCGGCGGCCTTGAAGGTGATCTTCTGGCGGCCCAGCTGCTCGGACACGTAGCGCTCCGAGAAGTCGGCGTTGGTCGCCATGACGGTGCCGACGACGGCGAGCGCCGCCGAGGCCGCGAGCCCGGCGGTGCTCCGTAGGATCCGGCGCCGTCGGGTACCTCCTCGGTGAGGAGGCTGCGCCAGGCGGATGTCGTTTGTCTGGGTAAGTGTGGCGGTCATTGCATTTCCCTTCTCGAGTCGAATCGCCCCGATTGGGCGACGCGGGCTGGTGTGCGTCTGTTTGATTCCGGCAGGAGAGGTGAGCCCGTCCCCACGAGCCTCCCGGCCCGGTCATGGCGACCGAGCGGGAGGACGGTGCGCCGTTGCACCGCGCTGCGAGGGGCAGAGCTCAGAGGCGGGTGAGGCTGCGCCCGGCGGAGGAGATCGAGGATCTCCTCGTCTTTGCGGAACGGCGTCTCGACGCCGGTCGCAACGTGCCGCACGACTCCACGCAGGTCGGTGTCCCAACAGCTTTCGTCCGCCGATACCCAGACCCGCACGAGAAACGTGTGCATCTTCACCTCCCCGTCATCCGCCGTTCCGTCACTGCCAGGAGCAGAATGCGCCCGAGGCTTCGGGTCCGATTCGGGTGGCGTTCGGGTCGGGTTGGTGACGGCGCCGGGCGCCGGGGGTCAGGTCTCGGTGCGGGAGGGCGTTGGGGGGGCGTCGGGGGAGGCCCGACGCCGCGCTTCAGGCCTGATCGGCTGCGACGAGCCCTGGGGAGTCGATCCGGTGACCGCCAAGGTGCCGGTGGGTTTTGATTGCGCCGGCAGATCTCCTGGTCGGCGTCGATCGCACAGACAAGGGCGGTGAAGGCTGGAGAGGTCGTTGGCCACGACGTCGGACCAGTCCCGCCCTCCGGCCGTCCGGCACCGGGCGGAATCGGCAGGGTCGATCGGCCTCACCCGCTCTTTGTCGCCCGATCGACCCCGGCGACGGTGTCCGCGCTGACCGCCCTCGTCGAGCGCCTCGTGACCAACCTGGTCGCCAACGCCGTGAAGTTCACTCCCTCAGGGGAGGTCAGGTTGGAGCTGACCACGACAGGCGGCGACGAGGCGACCGGGGTTCGCATCCAGGTCGTCGACACCGGGATCGGTATCGCCGGCGCCGATCAGGAGACCATCTTCGAATCCTTCACACAGGCCGATACCTCCACCACCCGTCGCTACGGCGGCACCGGGCTAGGCCTCGCCATCTCCCGCCAACTCGTGGAGCTCATGGGCGGTCAGATCGGCGTCCAGAGCGAACTGGGCCGCGGCAGCATGGTCTGGTTCGAGATCCCCAACCAACCAGGGGGGCCGTCGCCCACCCCGGTTGAGAGATAACCTTTGTGTTCCCAACCGGTCTGGGGCGGTGACGATGCCCGCTTTCTGCCCTGGACAACACGTTCTCAGTCCGGGGGGCTATCGGCGCGTCGTGGCCGCCGTCACGATGATGCGCGGGCGGGCGGTGGCGGATGCGGATCCCGCTGCGGGATCCCCCAACGGGTCGCCGCTCTCCTGTCGGGCCTGGTGGTGCTGCCTGCGTTCTACAGGTCGTTCGTCCGGGCGCTCACGCCGTCTACGGCTGAACAGCCTCGTGGCGCCGTGGGAGCGACCCCCGACACGGCGCTCGGGGATACGGGGGTGGCGTTCGCCAGCAGAAGCGCGGACCACCCCGCACCCGCGATTTCAGCCCTGGCTCCGGCCGTACTCCTGGCGAATCGCCTCGACGTGTGCGCGTGTCTCGGGGGAGGCAGCGTGCCAGAGCGCATCTCGCTCGCGAAGTAACTCCTGCAGGTCATGCCAGCGAACTTCGACCTTCTGCGTTCGAGAAGGTCCGCCGGTACCCACGGGTGGCCCGCGACGCCGCCCGCTGCGCCGCGGCGGTGGCGGTGCTGTTGGAATCCTCCTCGGACTCCTCCGCCAGCCTGAGGACGATCTGGGAAGCCATCGACGCCGTCGTACCGCGCGACGAGCTGCGGGCCGCGGTGGCCAACATCGGGGAGCTGACGCCGGCACCCGATGGCGATGCCGGAGGCGAGTGGCGGGCCGACATCGTGGAGCGCTACGCCGTCGTCCGCCGGTTCCTGCCCCAGCTGTGCCAGACGATCGACTTCGGGGCAACTGCCGAGGCGGCCCCGGTGCTGGGCGCACTGCAGAAGCTCCCCGCCCTGTTGGACGCCCGGGCGTCCAGGCGCGTGCCCGCCGGGTACCTCGACGCCACCCTGGTCGCGCCCGAAGTGGTGCCGCCGGGGTGGTGGCGCCAGCTGGTCTTCCCCTCCGACCGGCCCAAGGGCACCGTGCATCGGGCCGCCTATGTGTTCTGTGTGCTGGAGCAGTTCCACCAGCGCCTGCGGCGGCGGGACATCTTCGCCACCGCCTCGTCCCGGTGGGCCGACCCCAGGGCCCGACTTCTCAGCGGGCCGGCGTGGGAGGCGGCCCGAGGCCCGGCGCTCAACGCTCTGCAGCTGCCTCTCGATCCCGAGGAGCTGCTCGCCAGCCACGCCCGAGACCTCGACGAGGCCTGGCGCCACGTGGCGGAGGAGCTGGGCGCCACCGGAGCGGTCACCGTCGATGCCGACGGTCGCCTCCACGCCGCCGCCCTCGACGCCATCGCCGACCCGCCGAGCCTGACGGCGCTGCGCCAGCGGTGCGAGGCCATGCTGCCCAAGGTCGACATCGGTGAGCTGCTCCTGGAGGCCATGAGCTGGCATCCCGGCTTCGTCGAGGCGTTCACCGCCGCCTCGGGCGGCGACAGCCGCCTCGGCGACCTACAGGTGAGCATCGCGGCCGCCCTCACGGCACACGCGCTGAACGTCGGGTACACGCCGGTGATCTCGCCCGGCGTCAAGGCGCTGACCCGGGCGCGGATCAGCCACGTGGACCAGAACTACCTGCGGGCGGAGAACTTCGCGGTCGCCAACACCCCGCTGATGCAGGCGCAGCCGGGGATCGCCCTGGCCCGGGCCTGGGGCGGCGGCCTGGTGGCGGGGGTGGACGGCATCCGTTTCGTCGTGCCGGTGCGAAGCATCGACGCCAGGCCCAACCCGAAGTACTTCGGCCGCCGCCGGGGCGCGACGTGGCTGAACCTGCTCAATGACCAAGGGATCGGCCTGGCGGGCAAGGTGGTCTCCGGCACGCCTCGGGACTCATTGCACGTGATCGATCTCATCTACCGCCAGGAGGGCGGCATCCGCCCCGAGGTGATCGTCACCGACACCGGCTCCTACAGCGACATCGTGTTCGGCCTCTTGCAGTTGCTGGGCTTCGACTACCGCCCGCAACTGGCCGACCTGCCCGACGCCAAGCTGTGGCGGATCGACCCCGACGCCGACTACGGCCAGCTCACCGCCGCCGCCCGGGGCAGGATCGACCTTGGGCGGGTGCGCCAGCACTGGCCCGACATCGCCCGCCTCGTGGCCTCCATCCACACCGGCGCCGTGAGCGCCCATGACGTCATCCGGATGCTGGCGCCCGGCGGCAATGTGACCCAGCTCGGCGACGCCCTGGCCCACTACGGGCGGATCTTCAAGACCATCCACGTCCTGGCCTACGTGGACGACGAGGCCTACCGGCGCCAGATCAAGGGCATCCGCAACCTCCAAGAAGGCCGCCACGACCTGGCCCGTCACGTGTTCCACGGTCGCAAGGGCGAGTTGTACCAGGCCTACCGCGAGGGCATGGAGGACCAGCTGGGCGCCCTCGGGCTGGTGCTCAACTGCATCACGCTGTGGAACACCGTCTACCTCGACATCGCCCTGGACCGCTTACGCGTCGAAGGCCATCCGGTAGCCGACGAGGACGTGGCCCGGCTCTCGCCCTACATGCGCCGCCACCTCAACGTGCACGGCCACTACCCCTTCCACTTGCCCGAGATGGGAGGCGGCCGACGGGCGTTGCGAGACCCGGACAGCCCCGACGGGGACCCGGACTGACGTGGCACAGCGAGCGCCTCGATCAGCCGGTACGGCGCTGCGGGCAACCGAGCGGGAACGTCGAGTGCCGGCGATATCGGTGCGGCCTCCGGCCAGGCAGGTTGCCTTGCCGGCGACCACGCGCCCACGTCACCGTCGCAGCTGAGGAACGAGGGCGGGGTGCCGCTCCCGGGCGTCGTGAGTCTCGTGCATGCGGGTCGCGACGATCAGGCCTGAGACGACGCTCAGGCCGGCAACGACCACCACCGCAGCTCGAAGATCGAACAGGTCAGCCACGACGCCTCCGAGTAGGGCGCCGACGACGTAGCCGGTGTCGCGCCAGAGCCGGTACACACCGACAGCAGTGGCCCGCCAGGTCGGATGGGCCACGTCACCGACGGCGGCGATGAGGGTCGGGTACACGAGCGCGGTGCCCATACCGATCAGCACGGACCCAACCGCCCATGGCGCGAATCCCGTGGTGGCCGCCACCAGCGCCAGGGCGAAGCCCTGCAGCACCATGCCCGCCACGATCAGGGGCTTGCGCCCAACCCGATCCGACCACGCCCCGGTGAACAACTGTGCGACGCACCACACGCCCGGGTAGAGGGCGGCCAGCACCCCGATCGCCTGAATCGACAGGCCGTTGGCGGCGAAGAGGAGGGGCAGGATGCCCCAAGCCAGGCCGTCGACGGCATTGTTCGCCAGACCGGCCTGGCTGACGGCACCGAGCGTCGGGTCCCGCCAGGTGGTGCGGGCGAAGACAGCTCCGAAGGTGTCTCCGCCGTCGGTTCTCCCGGTCGTCCTCGCCGCTTCCAGGCGGGCGTGCCCCTGGGTCTCGCGCACGAACAGACTCGACAGGCCCAGGCCCAGGGCGGCGAAGGCGATGCCGAGGAAGAACGGCTCAGGGCGCAGGCCGTAGCGGGCGGCAATGGCGCCGGTGGCCAACGCGGTGAGCGACACAGCACCGTAGCCGGCGGCCTCGTTGAAGCCGAGCGCGGTGCCCCTCCGCGCCGGCCCGACCAGGTCGATCTTCATCACCACTGTGGTCGACCAGGTCATGCCCTGATTGACGCCAAGCAGCACGTTGGCGGCGATGACCCATCCCCATGACGGGGCCCAAATCAGCAGGAAGGGCACCGGCACCCCGATGATCCACCCGGCGACGAGCACGGGCTTGCGACCGATTCGGTCGATGAGTGCCCCGGTGGCCAGGTTGGTCAGCGCCTTGGTGGCACCGAAGGCGACGATGAAGGTGGCGCTGGCGGTGAACGCAGTGAGGGCGAAGGTCTGCTTGGCCAGCAACGGCAGCACGGTCCGCTCCTGGCCGACCATCCCGCCCACCAGGGCGTTGACGGCCACCAAGAGGCTGAACTGGGCCAGGTTCTCCCGCAGCCCGAGGCGGAGCGCGGGCGGGCTTGCCGGGGCGGCCGGTGCCGGGGTCACACTGCCAGGCGCTGATGGCGGGCGGCCACGACGTCGCCCGGCCCGCCGACCAGCACGGAGATGTCCGTCCGGCCGAGGGCGGCCAGGATGCTGACCGCGCTCATGGCCCGCTCCCCATGGCCACACATGACGGTGAGCGGGCCTGGGGGAAGTGTCGATGCCTGCTCGGCCGCATCCCCCAGCTCGACATGGATGGCATCGGGGACGTGGCCGGCGGCGAACTCGTTGCGCTGGCGCACATCGACCAACGTCCCGATTGCGTCCTGGGCATTGACCAGCGGCACGGTGTCCACGGGGAGGTCACCCGATTGCCACGACCTCATGCCGCCGCGGAGCTCGCCGGCCAGGCGCTCGTAACCGATGGCCAGGCATTGGCGGACGAGCTCGGCCCGGTCCTGGTCGTCGTCGACGACGAACACAATGGTTCGGTCCCGATCGACCAGCCAGCCGAGCCAGCTGGCGAACTGAGCCCGCAGCGGAATCGACAGCGACCCTGGGATGTGGCCGGCGGCAAACGGCTCGACCTGGCGCACGTCGACGACGATGGCCCCCTCGGCGACCAGGCGCTGCACGGTGCTGATGTCGAGTGAATCGAGGACCGGCCAGCGTCCGTAGACACGGGGGCCACGGCGGTTCACCTCACGCAGCTCGAGAAAGTAGGGCGGGAAGCTCCCGAACCCGCCGAGGAGCCGGGCGACGAACGCGTCCTCGTCCGGGGCAGCCAACAGCGGGTTAGAGGTTCGCTCCCGGCCGATGGTCGTCACCCGCTCACCTCCGGGAGCCACGGAGCAGAACGACCCGGCGCCATGGGTGGGATAGACGGCCAGGTCATCCGGCAGGGTGAGGAACTGCTCCTGGATCGAACGCCACAGCGACCGAGCCAGCTCCTCGGTGCGCTCGGGACTGATCAGGTCGGTGCGGGCGACGGCTCCCACCAGCAGTGATCCGCCGCTGAACAGGGCCACGGGGCTGTCCCCGTCGCGCAGGAGGTAGGCCAGGTGTTCGGGGGTGTGACCCGGGCTGGCCAGCGCCTCCATGGTCAGACCCCCGACCTCGAGGCGCTCCCCCCCGACCATCCCGTGATGGGAGTGGGCCATCCCGGCGGCCCGGGCGGCGATGACCAAGGACCCGTGGGCGGCCAGCTCCCGGCTACCGGAGACGAAGTCGGCGTGGAGGTGGGTCTCGGCGGTCGTGGTGATGCGCAGACCCCGCTTCTCCGCCTCGGCCCGGTAGGGGCCGGCGTCACGGCCCGGATCCACGACCAGGGCGCTCCCGTCGCCCAGGTCCACCATGTAGGAGCTGTTGCCCAGCCCCTCGTCCACCAGGGCGACGATCTCCGGCCCGGTCACTGGCCCGTCCCTTCGGCCACCGACAGCCCGGCCCGCTTCCACTCGGGGAACCCGTCGACGAGACGCTTGGCCTTGTAGCCCCGCCGGCGCAGCTCACGCACGGCATCGTCTGCATAGACGCAGTAGGGACCGCGGCAGTAGGCGACGACGTCATCGTCCTTGGCCAGGGTGCGCAGACTGCGCCGCAACTCGCTGATGGGCACCGAGCGCGCACCGGCGATGTGGCCGGCGCGGAACTCCACCTCGGGGCGGACGTCGAGCACGACGAGGTCGCCGCGCTGGAGTCGGTCGGCCAGCTCCTCCCGGCTGATCGCCTCGAACGAGCTGCGATCGCCGAGGTAGGCGTCGGCCAGTCGGTCGATGCCGGCCACGTGGTCGGCGGCCACATCGCGCATCGCGACCCACAGGACCCCGACTCGGTCACTGCTCAGGCCGTAGAAGATGCGCGTGCCTTCCCGACGGGTGCGGACGAGCCCGGCCCGGGCCAAGGTCCTCAGGTGATGAGACGTGTTGGCCAATGACTGGCCGAGCTCCTCGGCGATGTCATCGACAGAGCGCTCCCCTTGGGCGAGCACGTCGACGATCTCCGCTCGCCGGCCACTGGCCAGCGCTTTCGCAACCTCGGAAAACGCGTCGAACAGTGCATCCTTGGCTTGTCGGTCACCCATGAGCGACATGGTGGGCGCTCGGAGTCAGCTTGTCAAGTGATCATACGAACATCAGACGATGGGGGTCGGGGTTCGGGGGACCCAACTGCGTGTCGGCATAGGTCCGGCGCTCCCTTCAGCTTGCGGTGAGCACCTCGGCATACCGGGCGAGGTATAGCGGCCAACCAGCATCGTCGGCGACACCGTCGCCGGACAGCCTCCCAACCGGGCTCCGGCAATCGAGGTAGCGGTGCTCGAGCTCGCGCCGGGTGCCCGGGGTCTCCGCAACGAAGCGGACTTGACCGTTTGAAGCGTTCCTCAGCTGCCGTCCGGTCGCCTCTTCTGATCAACTGCCTTCGTGGTCACCGCCTACGGCGTCTTTGCGCTCACCTTCATGATGGCGATGTATGCGCTCGAGCATCGCCACCGCCGGTACGTCCTCGCGTTCGCTATCGGATGTGCACTGTCCAGCGCGTACGGATTTCTCTCGGGAGCCTGGCCGTTCGGTGTGGTCGAATCTGTCTGGACCGCAGTTGCGCTCCGTCGTTACAGCGCGCTCACGCAAGGCAGCGCCGCTGCGTAGGTCGCGCCCGCGTGTGGCGGACTCGAGTCGAGCAACCGATCCTCGGGAGCGATAGTGCTTGATCCTGGTTGACCCGAAGTGAGGGCTAACGCGCCGGGAGGCGGTCGGCTGCGCCCCCGGCAAGACCGGGACAGAGCGTCACACCGAACGCCGACTTGACCGACGACGGCGTCTGTCGCCCGATCGACGCTTCAGGGTCAGCCGGGCGCCGGGTCCACCCTGGGTCGAATCGTCTTCGCTCCGGCGAGGAGGCGGCTTCCGTCGGGTCGGAGCTCTCCGCTGGGCGAGACGTGGCGGTAGAGGGTTTGGCGGGTGATCCCGAGCTCAGCGCACAGGTCAGCGACCTTGGTGTCGGGCTGGCCCATGGACGCCGAGGCCAAGCGGAGCTTGGCCGGCGTCATCTTGTACGGTCGCCCGCCCGTGCGGCCCCGAGCGCGGGCGGAGGCCAGGCCGGCGACGGTTCGCTCGGAGATGAGCTCCCGTTCGAACTCGGCGAGGGCGAAGATCCCGAACACGAGCTTGCCCGCAGCGGTGGTGGTGTCGATCGCCGCTCCCTGCCCGGTGAGTACCCTGAGGCCCACGCCCCGGGCGGTGAGGTCGTGGACGGTGTTGACCAGATGGTGCAGGTTCCGGCCGAGCCGGTCGAGCTTCCACACGACGAGGGTGTCGTCCTCTCGCAGCGCCTTCAGGCAGGCGGTGAGGCCGGGACGGTCATCGCGTTGGCCCGAGGCCAAGTCCTCGTAGAGACGGTCGGGTTCGACGCCGGCGGTGAGCAGCGCGTCACGTTGCAGGTCGAGGGTCTGTGACCCGTCCGCCTTGGACACCCGCATGTAGCCGACCAGCATGCCGCTCCCCGTCACTTATACGGTCGATTACGTGACGGCCGGCCGTGTGCTCGGAAACCGACCCGCCCGATGTCACAGAACCCGTTACGTATTCTAGGTCACGCGAACGGTGAGAGGGCCGGCTTTCGTGACGGCGGGGACCGCCGCGCTGGCCCCGCTGACACCGGAGGCGGCGTGCTCGGGTGCACAGCCGAGGTGGCTTAGCGTGACTTTCCGCGCAGATGTTCCTCACGGGCTGACACTCCCCGGAGTTCAGCCCAACTGAAGGATGCTCAGCGGGAACCCGAAGGTCCGTCGGCGTCAGGGCCGAGGTTAGCCCTTGGGTTCGTCGGAACCGTGGGCGGTTGACGCGTCGTGCTGCTCGGCCGCAGTGTCGAGGAGCTGGCGGGCGGAGGCCGCGTAACGGATGGCGGTCTTCTGGTCGAGCCCGAACACAGAGGCCAGGTGAAGGGGGTCGGGCCCGTGGGTGAGAGCCTCCTCGAGCTGACGGTCGACGCGCAGCCGTTCGAGGGTTGCCATCTGGCCGCGGAGGGCCTTCTTGGCCCAGAAGCTGCTCACCGGCCCGGTCTCCATCGCGGTCTGCTGGTTGATGAGCAGGTGCGGGTTGGCCGTGTTCGGCCATCGATGGGCACGATGGTCCAGCCAGCTGAGCAGGAGCTGGCGGGTGAGGTCGTCGAGAGGGCGTATGCGACCGGCGATCACGAGTCGCCGGTTGCCGATGTCGGTGTCATCGAGTTGCAACGCCCGGATGGCACCCGGGCGGGCGGCATGGACGGCGGCGAGGGCCACGACGAGCCGGGCCGCGGGGCTCGTGGCGGTCGCGACCGCGTCGGCGACGTCGGCCGGGCGCAGCGGCTGAATAACGCCACGGTCACGCTCGCCGACCTTGATGCGGCTGGTGGGGTTGCGGAACACCGTGCCGTTCTTCTTGCAGGAGGCGAACAGCGACCGGAGCCCGACGAGGGTATTGCTGCGCCGTGGCCCCTGCAGGGTGGTGAGAACGGCGAGGACGTCGTCGCGGGTGACCTCGCGTAGGTGGTGGTAGCGGCCCGACCACACCACCAGCGCCGGGCGGATGCTGTTGAGATAGTTCCAGCACGTGGACCGGTCGCGGGCACGTGTGCGCGGTCCACCGTCGTGCAGCACCCGTTGCCAGGCCTCGACCTCACGGCTGATGCCGGGGGCCAGGCCGTCGAGCTTGCGCTCCAGCCAGTCCTCGAAAGAAGGCCGTCGGTCGTCCACCAGCACCCCCATCTCCTCGAGCACCTCGGCCACGCGCTCGGCGCCGATATCGAGGGCCCGCAGCACCGGGAACATCTCCGAGTAGGCGATGGTGTCGCCCTCGGCGTGCTGGGACAACAGGATCACCAACCCTCGCTGGACGCCGAAGCGGACCCGGCGTGTCCAGCCCCGGGCCTCCCCGCGGCGGAAGGCGAGGTAGTGCGCCCAAGCCAGCCACGGGTTGGCGGGCTCGGCTCCGACGCATTCGGTCACGCAGGTGAAGTCGCGTCGAGCGTCGAAGAGCCTCAGCTGGGTGTAGAGGCACGCCGGTCGAACTGTCGGTGCGGGCGGGGGTTTGCGAGGGCGACCACGACGGTCGTGGGTGCGGACCGGTGACTCCGCCCGTCGGAGCTTCATGCGGTCGAAGAACAACTGGTGGTGAGCCAGTCGCCGGCCGGCCCCGAGGATGCTGACCGCGCCTCTGGGCAGGCCGCCGGCGGCGTCGGACTCGGCGCTGGCCTGACGCCAGCACAGCCGGCAGCAGCCGTCCTTCACGGCCAGGACCCGGCCGCAGCCGATGCACCCGGCCTCACCGGGGTGGTCGTGCCTGAAGACGTGGCACGCCGAGCAGAACCGTCCGGACAGCACGCCCCAGGCAAAGCAGCCGGCGCAGCTCGTCGGTGGCTTGGGATGTGAGACCCGTCCCGTCACACGGGCGGCAGAGACCGACCCTTACGCCGCTTGGGTGTTACCGCCGCTGGCCCGGTGGCGGCCACGCTGCGCTGATCGCCATCCTCGGCCGCCGACTGCACCGTGTCGGGCTCGGGGACCAGGAGCTCCTCGACCCCGCAGCCCAGGACGGCGCAGATGACGTCGAGGTCGGTGAGCTTGATGCTGGCCGGCCGTCCCGACCACAAGCCCGACATCTTCCCGGCGCTGACGACCAGGCCCCGCTCGGCGAGCAGTCGTTGGCACTCGCTGGCCTTCCAGATGCCCCGGTTGGCGGCGGCGAGCCGCAGGTTCCATCTCACGGCATCAGTCCCTTCAGTCGGTCGGCGGCACGTTGGTGGCCGGCCATCCACGCCTCCTCGATGTGAGTGCGGTGCACGTGGACGTAACCCATCGTCGTGGCGATCCAGGCGTGGCCGAGCGTCTCCTGGATGGCGATGAGGTCCATGCCGTGGCGATAGAGCTCGCTGGCGCAGAAGTGCCGCAGCACATGGGGAGTGACCCGCTCCGGCCAGTCCGGCAGATGCCTGGCGGCGGCGTCGACCAGCG